>Ga0209382_10009117_pt1 | contig 12439 bp, 9 predicted proteins | sample SoiMetdeltSBSDD5_FD_187599 | JGI IMG/M metagenome (GOLD analysis project Ga0209382, IMG submission 187599) | Bulk soil microbial communities from a Populus tree surrounding site in Tennessee, USA - Soil MetaG P. deltoides SBSDD5 (SPAdes) (version 2) | ecosystem: Environmental > Terrestrial >... | reverse complement strand
GCGATCTCCGCGACCACGAGTGCCGCCGCGTAGCTCGCGGTGCGGTCGCCTCGATGTGCCGCGATCAGATAGTCGAGGAGCGCTCGGTCGAACGGGGCGAGCGTCGCACGCCGCGGCGCGAGCAGGCCGAGAAGCGAATCGGCCCGAAGATGATAGCCACCTCCGCTCAGTCCCCAAGCCGCGTACAGCAGCGGCAGCGTGAACGACGTGTCGAGCGCATAAGCGCGGAGGAACGGGGGGAGTATCTCGCGATCGGGCTGGCCACGCGTGAACGCGTCGAACCCTTCGGCGAACGCCAGATAGGCCTCGTAGCTGGGCGGCGTGCTTGCCACGCGAGCCCACGCCGTCATCCGAGTGTCCACGAGTGGCGCGAGCGCGGCGAGCGTTCGACGACGCAGCGCCTCGACAGCCACGAGTGGCGTGCCCGCATGACTGACCACAGGCGGAGTGCTCTGGAGCAGCTCACCACTCGCGGCATCGGTAATCGTCGCCTGAAAGCGAAGCGAGTCACCGGATCGCACGAGGCTTCCCCAGACGACGATCCCGGCGCGCGCATCGATCGCGCGGGCACGAACTCGCTCAAGCGTCGGCGTGCCGCGCCCTATCTCCTGACGTCCTTGCTTCGCCGACGCCCCAGTGTCCCCCGCCTCATCCGTCGCCACCGCCAGCGGAACCACTTTCACCAACCCGGTCCGCGCGATGCCCTGTGCAATCCAGTCGGCGACGATGCCGGCGAGCGGGTTCAGCGTCGAGTCCCCCGTCTCGTTCGCGAAAGGCGCGACGAGCACGCGGTCGCGAGGGATGTCCACCGGTGACGACCGCGCGCTCCGCCACACTGCACTCGCACTCGCGAGGACGACCGCGCCCACCACAACCACCGCGAGAGCCCGACGCGACATCCATGGGTGTCGACGCGCCGTCGTGTCGCCGCCCCGAACTCGATCACTGGCCGATGCCCGTGCGGTACCGTCGCCACGCTCCTCGCGCACCAGCGCCACCGCGGCGTGAATCTGGTCGCGTCGGGTGGGCGGCACGAGCTCGCACGTCACGCGCCGCAACAGCTCGTGCGATGGCTCGTATCGCGTAGCCATGTCGTTCGAGGAACGAAGGAGGCGACGCGCGACCAACGTCTCGATCGCGGCCGTGAAGCGTGCGTCCGTGAGTCCCGTTGCCGCGAGCAGCACGCCTGCCTCAGGTGCCCCGGCGAGCGCGCACGTGTCGAGCACGGCTCGGGCATCGCCATCGAGCAGGTCGAGTCGCCGGCGTATCGCGCCGCGGACCCCGCCCGGTAGCGGGAGCACACGCCCGGCGAGATCAGGCGCGAGCTTCCAAGTGCCGTCGGCGCCGAGCGCGAGGAGCCCGGTGTCGGCGAGCGCCGACACGAGCTCCGTGATGTAGAACGGATTGCCTGTGCTTTCCGCATGCAACCGTGCGGCGAGCGTGCCGCGGTCCGCCGTCGGAAGCTCGAGCATCGACGCGACGAGTCGGTCGACGTCCGGGAGGGCGAGCGGCCGCAGCTTCACGCGCCGGGCCTCGGGTGCGCGTGCCACCTCGTCCGCGATCGACGACTGCGCCAGCTCCTCGGTTCTCGCCGTGAGAATGGTCAACGTGTTCGGCACCGGCCGCCCGATGACCGCGAGCAGCATCTGTGCTGTCGCGGGGTCCGCGCGCGTCACGTCATCGACGACCAGCGCGACGCTCACGCGCCCGGCGATCAGCTGGAGGACGTCGCGGATCGAATCGATCAGGACGTCATCGCGTGGGGCGGGCGACGCCAGGTGGGGAAACCGTTCGCGCAACGCCGGCACGAGCTCGGCAACGGCACCTAACGAACGATTCGACGCGGCGTCGAGCCGCGGTGCTCGGCCAAGCCCGGCGAGCAACCTTCGCGCGGTAGCCCATGCGGTGTCGCGGTCGGCGTCGACGGCGCGGCACTCGAGCACGAGCATCGCGGCCGAGTCGGCGCGGCGGCGGCGCACGAATTCAGCAGCGAGGCGCGTCTTGCCGATGCCCGCGTCGCCCTCGATGACCACCACCGCCCCACGCGCCGGTGCGTTGCGCAACGCCGACTCCAGCTCGCCGAGAGCGGCGTCGCGTCCCACGAGATCCGGTGTGAGCACGGCGCTGGAGCCGGGCGACATGCGACGCGCGGATGTCTCTCGCTCGAGCTGCGCACCGAGGTCGGCGAGCACCGGGGATGGCGCGTGGCCGTCATCGCGCATCGCTGCTGATACGGTGGCATGCCGCGCGAGTGCATCGGCCACGCGACCGCTCGCGCGGAGCGCGGCGATGAGTCGGGCGTACGCTGCTTCATCGAGCGGCCGCAGTTCCACGAGTCGATCGGCCAGGCCCGCGGCCTCTTCCCACGCGTGGCGCGCCTCGGCGTCGTCGAGCAGCGTGGTGAGCGCGAACGCAAAGCGGCGGCGGAGTGACTCCCGCTCCTGTTCGATCCAGGTGCGGAACGCCTCGCCGCCGGCGTCGTCCGCGTCGCGCAGGAAGTCGCCGTGCCACCGATCTACGGCTTCCCGATGTTGTCCGGCCGATACGTCCGCCTCGAACGTCGTCGCGTCGACGGTGACGGCGTCCGGGACGAGCCGCACGCGACTCGGGTCCGCGACGATCGCGGCGCCGAGCGCCTGCTTCAGACGAAGCAGCGTCTGTCGGAGAGAATGTCGTGCGCGGCCGTCGTCGCGTTCACCCCAGAGTAACGCCGCGAGCTCGTCACGGGGCACGTCGCGGGGGGCGCGTCGCGCGATGAACGCGAGCAGCGCGAGCTCCTTCCGCCGCCCGCGCAGGTGCTCGGCGCCGGCGGTATCGACGAGCCGAAGTGGCCCGAGCGTGACGAGATAGAACGCCGCCATGGAGCCAGGGCGGTTGCGGGCCGGCCAGTTGACGGCCGGGTGACGGCGGGGTGCGCGCGGGACCACAGCGTCGGCGCCGTGGATGAGTTCGTGTACTTCATGATCCGCATCCGGCGGACGGCCGGCAAGGGGTCCGACGCAGACCCGCTTACTGGGGTGATCGAGCGACTCGGCTCAGGGGAAAAAAGCGAGTTCGCGGGGCCGGAGGCATTGGTCAAGCTGGTGCACGCCTGGAGCCTACCTGCGGAACCAACAAGGACTTCACCTTCCTGATGATCGAGTAACGGACGCGAACACACGAGGTATGCAATGCGCTCCAGACTGACGCTCGCCGCAATGCTTGTCTGCCTGATCGGGGTCAGCTCGTGCTCGGGTAGCGGCGACGGGGACGACGGCGGGCCTACAGACCCCGGCGGTGGAGGAACAGTGACGCTTTCGGCCACGGAGAAGTCGGCCGTCACGGCGAGCCTGACCGCGCTCGCGACGCGCGTGGGTGCCTCCGATGCGGACACCCGCCGCTTCATCAACGCGCTGGGGTTCCTGGTGCAGCAGGCGACCGTCGCCACGGACGCCGACGTCACGACGAACCTGGATCTCCGCGCGGAGGCGTTCGGCATCCCGGGCTCGAGCCCCCCGCTGGCCAGCGCGTCGGCGCTCGTGTCACGTCGCGTGCTCGGTTACTCGGTCAGCGTGCGAACGGAAGCGCCCGGACAGCGCACCTACCGCGGCGTGATCGTCTGGGACGGCGCCGGCACCAGGGTCGTGGTGACCGTGTTCGGTAACGCGAACATCCTCGACGTGACATACCCCTCGGTAGGGAATACCGCGTACCTCGTCGCGAGTCAGACGCAGGTCTGGGCGGCCACGGCTGGCAACGCGACCTGGACGCTGATCCCCGGTGCGAGCCTCGACTGCCCGCGACCGCTGCCGAACGTCCTGAGCGTCTGCGGCTACGAAGATGGCACAGCGCCGTTCACCGTCTCGGCCTCGGCCCCGGCGGCGTTCGCCGGGAACACCGCAAGCGGCTCCCGTACGGCCACGTTAGGTAGCGGGCGCATCCGGGTGTTGTTCATCAACATCATCTGCGGGGTGCAGGGAGGGCCGTGCTGAAGCAGCTGCTGGCGACTGGCTGCGTCAACGTGTGAGCTGTCCGTTCCGCACCCAGACGTCGCCAGCGACGGAGACCGTCGCGTCGGTGAAGAAGTTCCACCGCGTGTACGGGCCGCGCACGACGCCACCGAGCTCTGTGTTATCCCCGAGCGAGAGCCGCACGACACCGGCGCCGTAGCCGTAGTAGGGGATCCAGCGGCGTCCCTCAGCCGGGATGGCGAGCAGTGGATTCATGCCTAACGCGAGCTCGCGGAAGCTCCGCGCTGCATCCCCGCCGCCAGCGAGCTCGCGTTCCACGGCCTCGCGTCCACTCGACGCGCGAACCTCGGTGATCTTGCCTCGCGCGAAGGTCAGGACGAGCCCCTCGACGCGCTCACCACCCCAGATGCCTGGCGGAAAGGCGATCGTCCCCTCGACCGTTTCCTCCAGTGGCGCGACGCGAACGGCGCCGGCGGGCAGCTCGATCTCGCGATCGATGAGGTTCCGCGCGAGTCGCGCTCGTGCAGCCGACGCGTCGCCATCCTGCTTCGTGACAGGGCGGTCGCCAATGCGAAATCGCAGGTCCGTCCCGGCCGGGGTCGTGACCCGAACCTCGCCGCGGCGAAGCGCCGCCTCGAACGCGCGCTGGCGACCGGCCAACGCCGCGTAGTCGGTTTCGAGCAGCGCACGCTGGTAGACGCGTGCTACGTCCGGCGTCGTCGGGATAGGACGCCCGTCGAGCTCGTAGGCACCGATCCAGTGAAAGTGCACCGTCCGCCCACGCCCGGTGCCCAACACGCGCTGCATCGCCGCGTAGACGACATCGGTCACGGTGGGGCCGGGGAGCATGACGGCGGCGTCCACACTGGCAAGAAGCTCGTCACGCGCCGTGGCCGTCCGTGAACCAAGCTCGCGCGTGAAGTCCGTCGTCCACTCCGCGGGTGTCGGCACGCGTTCCGCGATCGCCCCGAGATCAGTCGCGCCAGCGGCGGTGAGGGCCGAGCGAAGCGCCGGCACGAGCGAATCCGCCGTGCCGGGAACGCCGACAAGCAGCACCCGTTCGCCCCGCGCCGGCGCCATGCGCTCGACGATCTTCGCCGCGACGGCGCGCCAGTTCACGGAATCCTGCTGCGCTTCGAGCGGAGGTGACATGACGGAGACGCCCAGCAGTAGACCGCAGACCCGCCAAACGCACATAGGAACCCCTTGTCAGCTAGCGGAGGTACTTCTTCTTCACCTTCGCGACCACCGTGTACGCCGGATCCACGATGTTCGCCACCGTGTTCTCGGCCACCTGACCAAGGAGCGCGTACGCGTCGATGCGGTCGAAGCCGTACTCCTCCTCCATCCACTCGATCAGCTCGATGTGCGCGAGGCGGAAGGCGTCGATCAACGGACGTCCGCTCCCCGCGACCATGATATGCTCGGCCGTCTCGAACCGCGGCCAATCGATGGTTTTCCCCTTCACGACGTCGATCTTGAACACGACGTCCATGCTTGTCTCGAGCCCCGTCCCCGCGACCTCGCCCTCGCCCTGCCGAGCGTGCCCGTCGCCGAAGTAGAAGTAGGCGCCGTCGTGGAAGATCGGCAGGTAGACCGTCGTCCCCTCGCGCAGCTCGGGCGCGTCCATGTTGCCGCCGAAGTCGCCCGGCCAGAGCCCGGCGAACGCTTCTTCACCCCGCGGCGCAACCGCAAGCCGCCCGAGCATTGGCTGCAGCTCGACCTCTGCGCGTCGCATGCGGCTCTTCGGCAGCTCGGTCGTTCCCGTCATCTTCACGGTGTCGAGCTGCCAGAGATACCGGCGCGGCTCGATCAGCGGGTTGAGCATCCGCACGCGATTGTCACTCGCGAGACCGCCGAAGTCCGAGTAGACGCGCGACGCCGCGTACCGATAATTGGGGCGCACCTTGATGATCTCTACCTTCAGCATGTCGCGGGTCGTCGCTCCCTCGATGAAGATCGGGCCGACCTCGCCAGGGAACGCTCCACCCTGCTCCGTATAGTAGGCCCCGAAGTTCGTCTTCGAGACGAGCACGGTGCCCGGCTTCACGCGCAGGACCGGTGGCCGCACGGCGAACGTCGGCTGAGCGACAGTGGGCGTGAAGCGCACGGTGTCCTGTCCTGCGGCTCCTCCGGCGGAGCCGAGCATGAGGGCACCGGCAACGAACGCGATAACAGAGCGCGGAACCATGGTCATCCTCGGGTCGAGTGCGAACCCACGATGATACGGGGCCAGCTGACTCCCTCGCCAGCGAGCTTGCCGTGAGCGCCCGCCCGAGGCCATATCTATGATGACACGGCTCGCTCCCGCGGCCGTGGGTCGTCCGAGCTCCTCGCCGCCCGACGTATGAAATCCGCCGCGCCTTTCTCGACCCAAACGTCCGCGCCCAACGAGTCCCGGCCGCGCGACGATGAGCTCGACCTCCACGGGCTCACGCACCCCGGACGTGTCCGCGCCGAGAACCAGGATCACTTCCTCCTGTGCACGGTGCATCCGCAGGTCGTCATTCACGGCACCAGTCTGCCGGAGCCCGACGGGCTCCCGCTTCGTGGCCAGCGCCTCGCGACGATCATGCTCGTCGCCGACGGCGTCGGCGGGAGCGCAGCCGGCAGTCGCGCGAGCCGTCTCGCGACCGAGGCAGTCACGCGGTTCGTGTCATCCACGCTGCGCTGTTATCACACCGTCGGCACGTCGAGCGAGAAGGAGTTCATGGACGCCTTGCGCTCGGCGGCCAACGAGGCGCACGACACGGTCCGTGCTGAAGCGATGACCGAGCTCGCCGGTCGACAGATGGCGACGACACTCTCGCTCGGGATCGTCGTATGGCCGTGGCTCTACGTGCTGCAGGTCGGCGATAGCCGGTGCTACGTCTACGAGGACGGCGTGTTGCGCCAGGTCACGCGCGACCAGACAGTCGCGCAGAACCTGGTCGACCAGGGCGTGCTTCCCCCGGAGCAGGCGAAGGCGTCACCACTCAAGCACGTGCTGGCGAGCGCCATCGGCGCGTCCGAGTCGCAGCCGGAGGTGACGCGCGTCAACGTACGCCAGCGCGGCCTGGTCATCCTCGTCTGCACCGACGGCCTCACGAAGCACGTTTCCGACGAGGAGATCGCCGCACGCCTCGACGCGATGGAATCGGCGGAGCAGGTGAGTCAAGAGCTGCTGGAGCTCGCGCTCGAGCGAGGCGGCACCGACAACATTACGCTCGTCGTCGGGCGTGCGCGACGCGTCACACCGAGTGGGGGGACCCGCGCTGCTTCTCGCTGATAACCAGTTTCAGTCGTCCGAGCAGCACGGGGGGTAACGGTCAGGCCGACTGCTGTCGTGAACGCAAGCGGACGCGAACCGTCGCCGGCGACATCGTGAACGCGAAGTGCTCGCGGACGTCCCGCGTGTCGCTGACCCGCTCGACGTCGAACGTGCCGTAGAGCATCGCGAGCACCATCTTCATCTCGAGCAGCGCGAGGGTTCGGCCGGGGCAGATCCGCGGACCCGAGCCGAACGGGATGTGCGCCGACGGATCGTGCGCGCCACCCGCCACGGCAGCGTCGACCCAGCGCTCGGGGCGGAACTCGGTCGGGCAAACGAAGTGCGCCGCATGCGTGGCCGGTGCTCGCGTGAGCATACCGACCCACGTGCCTTTCGGAACGGCGATGTTTCCGATCACGACGTCGCGCGTTGGCTCGACGAAGAGCAGGGGAGCGACGGGTCGGAGCCGCATTGCCTCGTTCGCCACCGCAGCAGCGAACACGAACCGGTCCGCCGTCTCGATATCCGACGCCACGGCATCACCGCCGGCAATCGCATCCACATCCGCGCGCAACCGCGCGACCGCGGCGGGCGTATCGCACAGGTGATGAACCGCCCAGACCAGCGTGTAGGCCGTCGTGTCCTCGCCCGCGAGCAGCATCGTCATCGCGTTCCCGAAGATCACTTCGTCGGTGAACGGCCTGCCATCGCCGTCACGCGCTGCGATCATCGACTGGAGGAAGTTCGCGGGATGCTCGGCGCGCGACGGTTCGGCCTCCAACCGTGCTCTTGCCTCGGCGATGCGAACGCCAAGCCACTGGCGAAGTTCCGCGAGCGCGCGATCGAGCCGGCGATCCGAAGGCATTCGCAGCCACCGCCACGTCGGCACGAGCGCGAAGAGGCGACGGCTGAATGCCGGGAACACGAGGCCGAGCTTTCGTTGGATGACGTCGTCGCCCTGCTCGATGGTGTTCGCGTCGTGTCCGAACGCGAGCGTCGTCGTAACGTCTACAGTGAAGCGCTTGAGCTCTTCGGCGAGGTCGAGCGTGGCACCTGCTGCAGCCTTGCGCTCCCAGCGTGCGCGGAGCCGGCGCGTCACGGCCTCGAGCGTCGGGAAGAAGCCGCGGAGGTTCCGATGCGACAGGGCCTCCATCGCGAGCCGTCGCTGCGGCCGCCACGCGGTTCCCTCGGCGGAGAAGACGCCGGACACGCCCATCTCCGCGAACACAGGCTCGACGTTCCCGAGTCGCCGGTACGTCTCGGGGCGCGCTCGCAGGATATGCTCGGTCAGGACCGGGTCCGAAACGACCAGTACGGGATGCGGCCCCATGTGGTATACGTAGAGCGGTCCGTACGTCGCCGCCCATCGTTCCAGCACGAGGTGAAAGCGCTCGAGCTGGATCTGAAGCATGTTGCCGAAGAGAGGGAAGCCACGTGGACCCGGAAGATCGGCTAGGCGTCGCCTAACGACGCGATCACCGGACGCGGCATCGGCATGCCGGAGGGCCGCGGTGTCGGCCCAGAGCTCACCGCCGCGCACCTCGAGCGGACACGCGACAAGGCACTCGGGACCACCGAGCCGCCGGCCTGACGCGGCTTCGAACTGCCAGCGATGGTTGCGGCAGACGAGCCGATCGCCGTCGAGCTCTCCTTCGCCGAGCAAGGCGCCCTGATGCGGGCATCGGCCCTGATACGCGCGGAGTCCGCACTCGGTGCGCACGACGACCAGATCGACGCCGTTGGTGGATAGCGCGAACGGTCCATCGCCCCGCAGTTCGTCGAGTGGAGCGAGACGCGTCCAGTTCGCCGTGTGGCCCGCGGACATGGGTGGTGAGTCGACTGTTTGACTTCGAACAGTCATCGTCATTTCGAGTCACGTCGAGTCCAACTATGGCGAGCGCAGTCCCTGCCGAACAGGGCGACGCATTCGCTCGAGCCCGAGGCCGCCAGCTACGGTGCGCGTCGATCGAGCCCCGAGGTCTGCACGCGCACGGCGCGGCCGTCGATGACGACCAGCTTCGTCGTGGCCGAGTTCGTCGGGCGCTGTGCCTTCGCTGGCGCAGCTGATCCCGCCAGCAGAATAAGCGCGCCACGGACCGCGACTCGCAATGGGAACATGAGGCCCTCCGCCTAACGCCGTCCGCTACCGAAACACCAGAAAATTGATGGGCTCGATCACCGCGCCGTCTCCCGCGTTGGCCGCATGGCTCCGCACCATCGCAAGGCCGGCCTCCAGCTCCGCTTGGCTCAGTCTGGCGAGGACCGAATCCCCTCCTGCGGAGAGCTTCTCCGCGTAGGCCACCCAGTCCCGCGCGATCGTCTGTGTAATGAGCTCCGACGCAACGAGCTGGAATCCCGCGGTCTCGAACAGCTCCTGCAGGCTCGCGAGATCCGGCAGAAACTCTTCTATCAGCGACGGAGTCGATGGAAAGAACGGAACGTAGGGGTACGCAGCAATCTGCTCGCGAACTCCCGTCCGTACGAACACGCCCCCACCGTTGCGAAGCACCCGGCGGCACTCCCGACCAGCCTGCCGTCGATCGCTGAAGTGATGGAGGCTCATCGACATGAAGACCATGTCCACCGATCGGGATGCGAGTGGAATGGCTTCGGCGCGTGCTCGCAGGTAGTGAACCGACCCACCGTGCGCCTTCGCCAGCGCTCGCTGCAGCATCTTCGCTGACGGGTCCACGCCAATGACGTGTGCGCGGAAGTGTGTCGCGAGAGCCGGCGAAAACCGACCAGTCCCGCACCCCAGATCGAGAATCTGGCTGATCGGCTCGCCCCTGGTGTGCGATCCGATCGCGTCCATCCAGAGATGAAGCATCTCGGGAGCGAGATCCCGGCCGCGATCGTAGCCCGACGGGATGTCTGTCAGGTCGTAGTTCATGTCGTCCGCGAATTCACCTTGCCGCGCACAGCCCACGCACGCGCGACGAGGTCGATCGTGCCGTCCGCGGAGACAGGGAGCGCGGAACGGATTCGCTCTCGTAGTGCGACGCGGCGTTCCTCGCCGCGGCTCATCGCATAACCCGGAGCAGGGCCCTGGCCGCCGAGAAACGGCCGCCAGTAATCGTCGAAATCCCGGAATCGCGTCGGCACGTCGATCGCCCGACTCTCGACGTCGCGGAGCTGCGCACCGCGAAAGAGCGACTCCAACGCATCGGGGTGGCAGAGCGGGAAGCGGCGACCCTCGTCGAGCTCCGATACGTGCGGGTCGAGTGCCGCGGCCGCGTCCCAGAAGTAGCGCATGAGCTGCATCTGGTCGGCATAGTCCCACACATACGCGGCCACCACGCCCCCCGGGCGAACGACACGCACCATCTCGGCGACACCGACGCTTGGGTGTGGGATGAAGTTGAGGGCGAGGCCGGAGACGACGAGATCCACGCTTCGATCTGTCTGGGGCAGGGAGCGTGCGTCCGCGACCGTGAATGTTGCGCGGGGATCGGGCACCTGCCTGCGGGCGTAGAGGATGAAGCCGAGGGATGGGTCGATCGCTTGAACAGACGCAGGTGCGCTGGTGCCGAGGACGATCTCGGTGAGCGCGCCGGTACCGCACCCAATGTCGAGCCAGCTACTGCCCGGGGTCGCGGCCAGCCAGGTCACGAACTCGCGCGCGACCAGCCGGCTCCAGCGTCCGACGTACGGCTCGTACGCGTCGCCAATCGCCCATACGTCTGTCGATAATTCACCCATCAGCCATCAGTCCGAACGGCGAGTCTTTGACGGAATACTGAGAACTGATGACTGAATACTGGAACTGAGCCCGCCTTGTCGAGTGGTCTGCTCGCCGACCGGAAACGTGCCGCGGACGGCCGACTCCCTCAACCCAAGAACTCAGGCCACCCTGGCGAGAATACCTGCAGTGCAGTAGAAATATGCCATGCCGCCGCGCGCCCTCGGTGAGTTCGAGCAACTGATCCTGTTGGCCCTCGTGGCCTTGCCGCCCGAGGAGTGTTACGGCGTCCCCATCCGCGAGCTGATCGAGCAGCGCACGGGACGCGCGCTCTCGGCCGGCGCTGTGTATACCGCGCTGGAGCGTCTCACCGCGCGCGGCTTCGTTTCGAGCGCGTTAGGCGCGCCGACAGCCGAACGCGGCGGACGCCGCAAGCGCATGTACCGGCTCGAGACCACCGGCGCTCGCGAGCTCGCCCGGTCCGTTCAGACGCTGCAGGGGATGTCGGAAGGCCTGCTGCCACAACTCGAGATCCGGCTCGCCGCAATCCAGTCGTCGGGCAAACGCCGATGATGCGCACGCGCACCGGACTGCCATCGCTCGCGCGTGCGTTGACCGCGCTCATCGCCGGTGATGACGCCGAAGTCCTGCGCGGCGATCTCGAGGAGAGTTATCGCCGTCGCGTCGCCGAGCGTGGCGATTCGCTCCGCCTTCGTGCCGCTGTCGTCGGGGACGCCGCTCTGTCGCTCATCCACTGGTGGTGGTCTTACGCCGGCCGCCCCTCGTCGACTTCCCGCGTCCCCCGCAACCGAGAGGGGATCATGACAACGATTGGCCCGGACCTCCGTCAGATGTTGCGTGGTCTCCTCCGCCGCCCGGGATACGCTGGGATGGTCGCGCTGACGCTCGGACTCGGCATCGGGGCAACGACTACCATCTATAGCGTGGTCGATGCCATGCTCGTGCGACCGCTGCCGTATCGCGACGCGGACCGACTCGTCGTCATCGGCAATACGGTTCCCGGCAGCGAGTGGCTCGAGGGCCGTGAGGGTTTGCAGCGGCTCGAAATCATCGCGCTCCCCAATTTTCAGGACCTTCGCGAACGCGTCCGAGGCCTACAAGGCGCTGCCGCGATCGAGCGGCGGAACTGGCTCTCCGCGACGCGCGAGGATGAACCCGAGATTCTCGATGTCGCGAACGTCGAGGCGGGATTCTTCGACCTGCTTTCGATCAAGCCGCTGCTCGGGCGACTCCCGCGGGACGGTGACCAGGCCGGCCCCGCGGGTGGCCAGTGGGGCACGGTCATCAGCTACGAGGGCTGGCAGCGGCGATTCGGGGGCGACCCGAACGTCATCGGCAAAGACTTCAGGCAGTTCACGATCGTCGGCGTGCTCCCGCGCGACTTCGTGCAGCCGGCGGCGTTGGTTGGGACGAACGTCGAGTTCTGGGCTCACCTCGATCCCACCGATCGGCGATACACCGATCGCCGTCGGCGGACGGTCATGGTGCTGGCCCGCGTCGAGCCGGAGGTCCCGATAGCGCGCCTTCGACGTGACCTGT
>Ga0209382_10009116_pt1 | contig 12440 bp, 10 predicted proteins | sample SoiMetdeltSBSDD5_FD_187599 | JGI IMG/M metagenome (GOLD analysis project Ga0209382, IMG submission 187599) | Bulk soil microbial communities from a Populus tree surrounding site in Tennessee, USA - Soil MetaG P. deltoides SBSDD5 (SPAdes) (version 2) | ecosystem: Environmental > Terrestrial >... | reverse complement strand
CGTGAGCGGTCCCGGCGCCGACGCGCAGGCCGGCGCCCGCGTGCGGCTCGCCTCGATGGCCACGGAGACGGCGGCCGGCGTGATGCCGGATCTGCGCGGCCTGACTCTCCGCCACGCCCTGGCCGCCCTGACCCCGCGCGGGGTGCGCGTGGAGATCGCCGGGCGTGGACGCGTCACCCAGCAGGCGCCGGCCCCCGGCGAGCAGCTCGCCGACGACGTGGTGGCGCGGCTGACGCTCGCCCCGTCCGCGCTGCGGACGGCGCATCGGACGGCCGAGACGGCGCGCGAGGCGGTGCAGTGAACATGGCGCCCGAGGCCCGGGTGAGCGTGCTGCTCGAGGCGCTGTCCGACAAGCGCGTGGTCGGCACCGTCCCGGCCACCGTCCACGGTCTCACCGCGGACTCGCGCAAGGTCGAGCGAGGCGACTGCTTCGTGGCCGTGCCAGGCTTCAAGCAGGACGCGCGCCGGTTCATCCCGGACGCCATCGCGCGCGGCGCCGGCCTCGTCGTGACCGAAGGCGACGCCGTGCCCGGCGTGCGCGTTCCTCAAGTTCTGGTGCCGGCCACGCGTCCGGCGCTGGCCCAGCTGGCGGCGGCGTATCACGGCCATCCGTCGCGGGCCCTGACGCTGGTCGGAATCACCGGGACGAACGGCAAGACGACGACGTCGTACCTCGTCGACGCGCTGCTGCGCGGCCACGGGCCCACCGGGATCCTCGGGACCATTCAGTACGTGGTCGGCGACGAGGTGCGTCCGGCCGGCCAGACGACGCCGGAGGCCCTCGACATCCAGGCCATGCTCGCCACCATGCGTGAGCGCGGCGTCACCGGCGTGGCCATGGAGGTCTCCTCGCACGCGCTGGCGCTGTCGCGGGTGGACGGTCTGGCCTTCGACGCCGCCGTCTTCACCAACCTCACGCAGGACCATCTCGACTTCCACCAGACGCTGGAGGCGTACGGCCAGGCCAAGCGGCGGCTCTTCGAGCTGCTCGCCGCCTCGCCGAAGCGGCGGCGCACGGCGGTGGTGAACGGCGACGATCCCTGGGGTGCGCGCATGGTGGCGGGTCTTCCGCTCGAGGTCCTCACCTTCGGGCTTGGCGCGGCCAACCGCGTGCGGCCGACGACCTGGAGCTCGTCGCTCGACGGCATCCGCATGCGCGTGGAGACCCCGCGTGGCGCCGCCGATGTGGCCTCGCCGCTGATCGGCGAGCACAACGTCATGAACCTCCTGGGCGCGGTCGGTGTGGGCATCGCGCTCGGCCTCGAGCCGGCGGCCGTCGCGCGCGCCCTCGGCGGCGTGAGCGCCGTGCCCGGGCGCTTCGAGCAGGTCAGCGCCGGCCAGCCGTTCCTGGTGGTGGTGGACTACGCGCACACGCCCGACGCGCTCGAGCGCGTGCTCGCGACGGCGCGCAAGATCACGGCGGGCCGGCTCGGGGTGGTCTTCGGCTGCGGCGGTGATCGCGACCGGACCAAGCGGCCGATCATGGGCGAGATCGCCGCGCGCCTCGCCGACCGCGTGTGGATCACCTCGGACAACCCGCGCTCGGAGCCCCCGCCGTCGATCATCGAAGAAATCGCCGTCGGCGTGCGGAGAGTCTGGGCAGCGCCCGAGCGCTATGCTATGGTCGCTGACAGACGGGCGGCGATTTTTGCAGCGCTCTCTTGGGCGACATCCGGTGACGCCATTGTCATCGCCGGGAAGGGGCACGAGGCCTATCAGATTATTGGACCCGACGTCCTGCCATTTGACGATCGTGAAGTAGCGCGGCAAGCCTTGGCGGAGCGACGGCGATGAAGTCCATGCCAGCGTTCAGCATCCAGGACATCGTCCGCGCCACCCAGGGCGCGCTGGTGACGGGGGATCTGAGCGTTCCCGTGACCGGCGTCTCCATCGACTCCCGCACCCTCATCGTCGGCGACGCGTTCTTCGCGATCGTCGGACACCGGCTCGACGGTCACGCGTTCCTCGGCGAGGCGGTCGGTCGCGGCGCCGCCTGCGTCCTCGTCCATGCGCTCCCGGACGACGTGCCCGCCAACGTGCCGGTGATCCTCGTGGAGGACACGACCCGCGCGCTGGGCCGCCTGGCTGCCTGGCACCGGTCCAAGTTCCCGATCCCGGTGGTGGCCATCACCGGCTCCATCGGCAAGACGACGGCCAAGGAGCTGACGGCGGCCGTCCTCGCCACCCGCTTCACGGTGCTCAAGCCCACCTCCTCCTTCAACAATCAGTGGGGACTGCCGCTGACGCTCCTGCGCATCGGTCCCGAGCATCAGGCGGCGGTGGTCGAGCTCGGCACCAACCAGCGCGGGGAGATCGCGACCCTGGCCGCCATCGCGCGGCCGACGGTGGGCGTGGTCACGGTGGTGGCGCCGGTGCACACGGAGTTTCTCGGCTCGATCGAGGGCGTCCGCGAGGAGAAATCGGCGCTCGTCCGCGCTCTCGGCGCCGACGGCGTGGCCGTCCTCAATGCCGACGACCCGCGGGTGGCCTCGATGGCGCGCGACTGCGCCGGCCGCGTGCTGACCTACGGCCTCGCGCCGACGGCGGCCGTGCGCGCCGTCGGCGACGTCGCCGACAACGAGACGGGGCTCTCGTTCACGCTGGAGACGGCGGGCCGGCGCGTGCCCGTCACGCTGACGCTGGGAGGCCGGCACAACGTCACCAACGCGCTGGCGGCGGCCGCGGTCGGCGTTGCTGTCGGCTTCGACCTGGCCGACATCGCGCGCGGACTCGGCGAGGCGCGAGCGCCCGCGCGGCGCGGGCAGTGGGTGGTTGCGGGCGACGTCACCATCCTGGACGACACCTACAACGCGAGCCCGACCTCCGTGCGGGCAGCGCTCGAGATGCTGGCGGCGCGCCGTCGTGGCCGGCGGGCGGTGGTGGTCCTCGGCGACATGCTGGAGCTCGGATCCCTCACGGACGAGGCGCATCGCGAGATCGGCCGGGCGGTGGCCGCGCTGCCCGCCGACGAGTTCGTGGGCGTGGGGCGCGCAGCCGCCCTCGCCGTCGAGGCGGCCCGCACGGCGGGCATCGCGGAGGCGTTTCACGCCAAGAGCTACGAGGACACGGTGGCGCATCTGGTCAAGCGTCTGGCGCCCGGAGACGTGGTTCTCGTCAAGGGCTCGAGGGGCATGCGCATGGAGCGCGTGGTGGACGCGCTCGTGGCACGCCGGCGAGGATGACGGATGCTGTATTACCTCCTCGTCCCGCTCGCGAAGGACAGCATCCTGTTCAACGTCTTCCGGTATCTGTCCTTCCGCTCGTTCATGGCCCTGATCACGGCCCTCGTGCTCTCGCTGATGCTGGGGCCGTGGCTCATCACCCGGCTCAAGCGGATGCAGCACAAGAGCGACACGCTGCGCGAGGACACGCCGGAGCGCCATCGGCACACGAAGCAGGGCACGCCGACGATGGGCGGGGTCATCATCCTGATCGCCATCCTGGGCTCCACCTTCCTGTGGGCGAATCTGCGCAATCGCTACGTCTGGGTGGCCATGCTCGCCATCGCGGGCTTCGGGCTCATCGGGATGTGGGACGACTGGACGAAGATTCGCTCCCGCAGGGGACTGCCGGCCCGCGTGAAGATGTCCGCGCAGGTGGTGCTCTCGCTGGCGCTGCTGCAGATCGTCTGGTGGCAGCCGGTCGACGCCTGGCAGCCGGTGCTGGCCATCCCATTCCTCAAGGGCTGGTTCCTGAACCTGGGCAGCTGGTGGTTCCTGTTCGCGATGCTGGTGGTGATCGGCGCCTCGAACGCGGTCAACCTGACCGACGGGCTGGACGGGCTCGCCATCGGACCGATCGTGATGGCCGGCGGCGCCTTCGGGATCATTGCCTACCTCACGGGCAACTTCAGGGCGGCCGACTATCTGAAGATCCTCAACGTGCGCGGCGCCGGCGAGCTGACGGTGTTCTGCGGCGCGCTGATCGGCGCCGCCATCGGATTTCTCTGGTTCAACTGTCATCCGGCCGAGGTGTTCATGGGCGACGCCGGGTCGCTGGCCCTCGGCGCCTCCATCGGCATCCTGGCCGTCCTCACCAAGGCGGAGCTGCTGCTGCCGCTCATCGGTGGGCTCTACGTGGTGGAGGCCGGGTCCGTCATCGTGCAGGTGGCGAGCTTCAAGCTCACCGGGCGGCGCGTCTTTCGGATGGCGCCACTGCACCACCACTACGAGCTGAACGGCTGGGCCGAGCCGAAGATCGTCGTGCGGTTCTGGATCGTGTCCTTCGCGCTGGCGCTGCTGGCGCTCACGACGCTGAAGCTCCGGTGAGCGGCGCGTGAGCCGGATCGAGCTGCGGGAGGAGGTCGAGGTGGCGACTCGAGGGCGGCAGTGGCTGGCGACGCTGGCCGGACGCCGGGTGACCGTCGTCGGGCTGGCGAAGAGCGGTGTGGCCGCCGCGCGCCTGCTCGCCGCCGCCCACGCCGAGGTCCGCGGCACCGACGCCAAGCCCGTCGCCTCGCTCGGCCGCGACGTCGCCGCGCTGGCGGCCGACGGCGTCCGGCTGGTCGACGGCCCCGCGGCGTTCGCCGGGGCCGATCTCGTGGTGACGAGTCCCGGCGTCCCGCTCGACGGCCCGCAGCTCGGACCGGTGCGGGCGCGCCGCGTGCCGGTAATCAGCGAGCTCGAGCTGGGCTGGCGCGCGATGGAGGCCGACACCATCGCCATCACCGGCACCAACGGCAAGACCACCACCACCGCCCTCACGGGCGCCATCCTGGCCGAGCAACCGCGCCGCGTGTTCGTCGGCGGCAACATCGGCACGCCGCTGGCGGCGCGGGCGCTGGACTTTCCCTCCGACGGGCTGGTGGTAGCCGAGGTGTCGTCGTTCCAGCTCGAGACGATCGACGTCTTCCAGCCGCGGGTGGCGGTGGTGCTCAACGTGACGCCGGACCATCTGGATCGTCACCGGACGTTCGAGGCCTACGTGGACGCCAAGGCGCGCATCTTCATGAACCAGACCCCGAGCGACTGCGCTGTCCTGAACGCCGACGACGAGCCCACGCGGGCGCTGGCGGGGCGGACAGCCGCCCGCGTCGTGTGGTTCAGCCGGCTGCGCGCGCTCGAGCACGGCGTGTTCGTGCAGGACGGCTGGGTGGTGGCCCGGCTGAACGGCCACGTCGACCGCATCTGCCCTCTCGCCGAGGTACGGCTGCGCGGCCAGCACAATGTCGAGAATGTGCTGGCGGCGGTGGCGTGCGCGCTGTGGACCGGCCTCGGCATCGAGGCGATTCGCCGCGCCGTGGGCGCCTTCCAGGCGGTCGCGCATCGGATCGAGTTCGTCCGGGACGTGAAGGGCGTGCACGTCTACAACGACTCGAAGGGCACCAACGTGGCCTCCACCGTCAAGGCTCTCGAGTCATTTCCCGAGCGCGTGATCCTCATCGCCGGCGGCAAGGGCAAGGGGCAGGACTTCGCGCCCCTGGCCGCGGCCGCGCGCGGTCGGGTGGGGCACGCGGTGGTGATCGGCGAGGACGGCCACCGGATCGCCGCCGCCCTGCGCGCGGTCGGCATCGAGGTGAGCGCGGCCGACTCCATGCCGGCGGCCATCGACGGCGCGCTGGCGGCCGCGCGCGCGGGCGACGTGGTGCTGCTCTCGCCGGCGTGCGCGTCGTTCGACATGTTCGACAACTACGAGCATCGCGGCGACGTCTTCAAGCGGCTCCTGGAGCGGTTCGACTGATGCCGCGCCGCCTGGTGCCCGACATGTGGCTCTTCGGCGTCGCGGTCGTGCTCGTGTCCGCGGGCGTGGTGATGGTCTACTCCGCCAGCGCCATCGTGGCCGCCGACCGCTTTCACGATCCCTATTTCTTTCTCAAAAAGCAGCTCTTCTGGGCGGTGCTCGGCGCCGCCGCCCTGTGGCTCGCTCTGCGCGTCGACTATCGCCTGCTCGAGAAGGCCACGCTGCCGCTCCTGATCGTGGCCGGCGTGCTCCTGGTGCTCGTGCTGGTGCCGCCCTTCGGCCAGTCGATCAACGGCACCCGACGCTGGATCCGCCTCGGCGTCGTGTCGTTCCAGCCGGCCGAGCTCGCCAAGGTGGCGCTCGTCCTCTATCTGGCGGCGTTCCTCGCCAAGCGGCGCGGCGACCTCGAGACGTTCCGCACGGGCGCCCTGCCGGCGCTGGCGGTGGCGGGGATCCTGGCGGGCCTCGTGCTCGTCCAGCCCGATCTCGGCAACTGCATGACGCTCATCGTGGTGACGTTCGGGCTGCTCTACCTGGCCGGCAGCCCGGCCAAGCACCTGGCGTGGGTGGCGGCGCCGGCGCTGCCGCTGATCGCCCTGGCGATCTGGATGGCGCCGTACCGGCTTCGCCGGATCACCGCCTTCGTGGATCCGTGGGCGGATCCGCGAGGCAGCGGCTTTCAGATCATCCAGTCGTGGCTGGCGCTCGGCAACGGCGGTCTGGTGGGGCAGGGCATCGGCGGCTCGCGGCAGAAGCTCTTCTATCTCCCGGAGTCGCACACCGACTTCATCTTCGCGATCGTCGGCGAGGAGCTCGGCTTCGTCGGTGCGCTGGCCATGGTGGCGCTGTTCGCGGTCCTGATCTGGCGCGGGCTCCGCATCGGCCTGCGCGCGGCCGATCCATTCGGCTCGTACCTGGCCCTCGGCATCACGGTGTTGCTGGCCACGCAGACGCTCGTGAACCTCGGCGTCGTCACCGGTCTTCTGCCGACGAAAGGACTGCCGCTGCCGTTCATCTCGTTCGGGGGCTCGGCGCTGCTCATGACCATGGTTGCGACAGGAGTGCTGTTGAACATTTCCCAGCACGCCCATGTTTAAGCGCTACCAGCAGATCCATTTCGTGGGGATCGGCGGCAGCGGGATGTCGGGGATCGCCGAGATCCTCCTGAGCCTCGGCTATCGCGTCACCGGCTCCGACGCCCGGCGCAGCGACGTCGTCGACCGCCTGGAGCAGCTGGGGGCGAAGGTCTTCATCGGCCACGACGCCGCGAACGTCGACGACTCGCACGTGGTCGTCTTCTCCTCGGCCGTCTCGCGCGACAACGTCGAGGTCCGGGAGGCGCGCGCCCGCCAGGTTCCCGTCATCGCGCGCGCCGAGATGCTGGCCGAGCTGATGCGCCTCAAGTACGGGGTGGCCGTGGCCGGCACGCACGGCAAGACCACCACCACGTCGCTGATCGGAGCCGTCCTCTCGGAGGGGCGGTACGACCCGACCATCATCGTCGGTGGCCGCGTCACCAGCCTCGGCGGCAACGCGCGCATGGGGCAGGGCGAGTTCCTCGTGGCCGAGGCCGACGAGTCGGACGGCTCCTTCCTGAAGCTCGATCCGACCATCGCCGTGGTGACGACCATCGACGCCGAGCACCTCGATCATTATGGGCACCTCGAGGCGATCATGGACGCCTTCACGGCGTTCGTCTCCAAGGTGCCCTTCTATGGGGCGGCCGTGCTGTGCCTCGACCAGCCCAACATCCAGCGGCTGATCTCGCGCGTCGAGAAGCGCATCATCACCTATGGGCTGGAGGCCGGCGCCGATCTCGTCGGACGGCACGTGGCGCTCTCCGGCATGTCGAGCCGCTTCGAGGTGTACCACCGCGGCAGCCGGCTGGGCGAGTGCACGCTCCAGATCCCCGGCCGGCACAACGTGCTCAACGCCCTCGCCGCCATCGGCGTGGGGCTCGATCTCGAGGTACCGTTCGCGACCATCCAGAAGGCTCTGGCCGCCTTCGCCGGCGTGCAGCGCCGGTTCCAGGTGCGGGGCGTGGTGGCCGGTGTCACCGTCGTCGACGACTACGGCCACCATCCCGCCGAGATCCGCGCGACCCTGGCCGCCGCCAAGGCCGGGTTCGACGCCCGGGTCATCACCGTGTTCCAGCCGCATCGCTTCACCCGTACCAAGCATCTGCGCGCCGAGTTCCTCACCGCCTTCAACGAGGCGGACGCGGTGGTCGTCATGGACATCTACCCGGCCGGCGAGACGCCGATCCCGGGCGTGACGGCCAGCGACCTCGCGGAAGGCATTCGCGCGCACGGCCATCGCCATGTGGCGTACTTCGGCAGCGATCGCGCGCGCATCATCGACCACCTGCGCGAGATCGTGCGGCCGGGCGACATCGTGCTCACCCAGGGCGCCGGCGACGTGAGCCAGCTGGGGCCCGAGATTCTCAAAGCGTTGGAAGCCGACACGCTGAACGGGAGGCGTACATGCTAGGTGAGATCCGGGGGGAAGTGAGGTTCAAGGAGCCCCTGAGCTTCCACACGTCGCTCCGCATCGGCGGGCCTGCCGACATCTTCGTCGTCCCGCAGGACGTCGACGACATCCGGCACGCGCTGATGTACGCCGAGCGCGAGCAGCTGCCGGTCGCGGTGGTGGGCGGCGGCAACAACCTGCTCGTCCGCGACCGCGGCATTCGGGGCGTCGTCCTCAAGCTGGAGGGCTGCCTCGGCCGGGCCGAGTTTCACGGCGAGGAAGCCATCGCGGGCGCCGGCGTGAGCCTCTCGGCGCTGATCCGCGAGGCGGCGGCGCTCAATCTGGGCGGCGTCGAGTGTCTCGTCGGAATTCCCGCCACCATCGGCGGAGCGCTGGCAATGAACGCGGGGACGCCGGACGGCTGGATCGGCGATTTCGTCAGCGCCGTCTACTACCTCCACGCCGACGGCGGCATCGGCGAGTTCAAGCCGTCGGGCGGCGTCGACTACCGCGCGTTTCACGCCCCGCCCGGCGCCGTGCTGGTGGGCTGCCGGCTGCAGTTCCAGCGACGCCCGCTGGCCGAGATCCAGAAGGACATCAAGGCGCGGCTCAAGCAGAAGAAGTCCACGCAGCCGCTGGCGCTGGCGTCGGCGGGCTACGTGTGGAAGAACCCGCCCGGCGAGCTGGCCTCGAAGCTGATCGAGAAGGTCGGCCTCAAGGGCAAGCGCCTGAACGGCGCCGAGATCTCGTCGAAGCACTCGAACTTCATCGTCAACCGGGGCGGCGCCAGCGCGGCGGACATCATCGCCCTGATGGAGCTCACACGCGACCGCGTGCACACGCAGTTCGGCCTGGTGCTCGAAACCGAGATTCGCATCCTCGGTGAGTAAGGGCCTGATCTCGCCGCGGGCGCGCGGGCAGGCGCCGGCCGAGTGGGCGGAGCGCTCGTCGCTGGTGACCGGCCAGCGCGTGGGCGCGCGCCCCCGCGTCCGCCGCGCCCGCTCGTTCAAGGGCACCGGGCGCGTGGTGCTGGCGCTGCTCGCGGTGGCCGTGATGACGGCCGGCGGGCTGCGCTGGGTGCTGACGTCGCCGCGGTTCGCCGTGACCGCCGTCGACGTGCGGGGGGCCTCGCGCGTGCCCGCCAGCCGCATCCTGGCCACGGCCGGCATCATGCCCGGCGCGAACCTGTGGACCGTGGACACGCGAACGGTGGTGGCGCGGCTCGAGGGCATGCCGGAGATTCGCCGCGCGGACGTCGTCCGCGAGATGCCCAATCACCTCACCATCGTGGTGGAGGAGCGGCGGCCGTTCACGCTCGTGCACGCGGGTCGCCTGCACTGGATGGACGAGGACGGCCGCGTGCTCGGCGAAGAGGCGCGTGCGGTGGCGCCCGAAGTGCCGGTCATCAGCGGTCTCAGCGAGGACGAGCTGGCGTCCATGCGGACGACGCCGGGGCCGAAGGCGCGCGCGGCCATCCAGCTCATCCGCGCCCTCCTGCGCTCGGGCATCACGCTCACGGCGGAGATCTCCGAGATCGACATGAGCCGATCGGAAGGGCCGGTGCTCTACACCGTGGACGGCGTGGAGGTGCGACTCGGCGCCGAGGAATGGGACGAGCGGCTGGCGCGGCTCGAGGGCGTGCTGGCCCAGGTCGCCACCGAGGACGTCAACGGCGTCGACCTACGCTTCAAGGACCAAGTGGTCCTCAAGCGAGGGGCACGGTGAAGCGCGCCAAGCCGGAGCTGGTCGTCGGCCTCGACGTCGGCACCACCAAGATCTGCGCCGTGATCGCGGCGCCGCAGGGCAACGGACGCCTCGACGTGGTCGGCGTCGGCGCGGCGCCCTCGCGAGGTCTCCGGCGCGGCGTGGTCGTCAACATCGACTCCACCGTGGAAGCGATCAAGCAGGCGGTGGCCGAGGCCGAGCAGATGGCCGGCGTCGAAGTGGCAGCCGTGTACGCGGGCGTGGCCGGCGGCCACATCCGCTCGGTGAACAGCCGCGGCGTGGTGGCCGTCTCCGGCAAGGACCGCGAGGTGAGCCAGGCCGACGTGGACCGCGCCGTGGATGCCGCGCGCGCCATCAACGTCCCTCAAGATCGGGAGATCATCCACGTCCTGCCCCAGACCTTCATGATCGACGACGCCGACGGCGTCCGCGAGCCGATCGGCATGTCGGGTGTGCGGCTCGAGGTCGAGGTGCACATCGTGACCGGCGCCGTGACCTCCGTGCAGAACGTCATCCGCTCGGTGAACCGCGCCGGCCTCACCGTGCAGGACGTTGTGCTGGAGCCCATCGCCTCCGCGGAGGCCGTCCTCTTCCGCGACGAGAAGGAGCTCGGCGTCGTGGTCATCGACATCGGCGGCGGCACCACCGACGTCGCCCTGTTTCGCGACGGCGCCATCTGGCACACGGCGATCCTGCCCCTCGGCGGCGATCACATCACCAACGACATCGCCGTGGGTCTGCGCACGCCGATGGCCGACGCCGAGGAGCTGAAGAAGCGCTATGGCTGCGCGCTGACCGCGCTCGTGCCGGCCGAGGAGACGGTGGACGTGCCGTCCGTCGGCGGCCGCAAGCCGCGGCAGCTCTCGCGCCAGGTGCTGTCGGAGATCATCCAGCCGCGGGTGGAGGAGATCTTCACGCTGGTGGCCCGGGATCTCACGCGCGCCGGCTTCTCCGAGGCGGCCACGGCCGGGGTCGTGGTCACCGGCGGCACGTCGATCCTCCATGGCGTGCCCGAGCTCGCGGAATCCGTGTTCGATCAGCCGGTGCGCCGGGGCATCCCCGGCGACGTCGGCGGTCTCGTGGACGTGATCAAGAGCCCGGTCTACGCCACCGGCGTGGGGCTCGCCCACTACGGCGCGCGCCGCATGACGCCGGGGCCGACGTGGTCGGAAGCAGTGCCCGGACACTCGCTCGGCGGCTGGTACCGGCGCCTGATGGGATGGCTTGGTGAAATCCTCTAGAGGAGATCGGCCGCCGCGCGGTGGCGAACAGCCGCCACTGTTCGCCGGAGACGAGGCGGTCGTGGGCAGGCGACTACAACGGCGGCGCGGAGCCGCCCATCACGAGGAGGCCTGGATGGAGAAGGATCGCGCACGGCGCCCGCTCTTCGAGCTGGACGAGGTGCCGCAGGCGGCGAAGATCAAGGTGATCGGGCTCGGTGGCGGCGGCGGCAACGCGGTGAGCCGCATGATGGCGGCCGATTTCACCGGCGTGGATTTCATCGTGGCCAATACGGACATGCAGGCGCTGCGCGCGTCGCCGGCGCCCGTGAAGCTCCAGCTCGGCGCCAAGCTCACCCAGGGGCTCGGCGCGGGGTCCAACCCCGAGGTGGGTCGAAACGCGGCTCTCGAAGACCCGGAGACCATCACGCGGCTCCTCGAGGGTGCCGACATGGTCTTCATCACGGCCGGCCTCGGTGGCGGAACGGGCACGGGCTCGGCGCCGGTGGTGGCCTCGCTCGCGAAGGATCTGGGCATTCTGACGGTGGCGGTGGTGACGAAGCCGTTCACGTTCGAGGGTAAGCGGCGCCAGACGCAGGCGGAGGCCGGCATGGAGGCCCTGCGCAACGTCGTGGACACCCTCATCTCCATTCCGAACCAGCGCCTGCTCTCCGTGGTCGACCGGGGGACACCGCTCCTCGAGGCGTTCAAGGTGGCCGACACGGTCTTGCAGCAAGCGGTGCAGGGCATCTCGGATCTCATCCTGGTGCCTGGCCTCGTCAACCTCGACTTCGCGGACGTGCGGACCATCATGTCGGGAATGGGTATAGCCATGATGGGCACCGGGGTGGGACGCGGCGAGCACCGCGCGCTCGACGCGGCACAGAAGGCGGTGGCGAGCCCGCTGCTCGACGACACGTCGATCGAGGGCGCCAAGGGCATTCTCATCAACTTCACGGGCGGGCCCGATCTGTCCATTCACGAGGTGGAAGAGGGCGCACGCATCGTCCAGGAGGCGGCGCACGACGAAGCCAACATCATCTTCGGCGCCGTGATCGATCCGAGCCTCGGTGACGAGGTGCGGATGACCGTGATCGCCACCGGCTTCACCGAGAAGAAGACGCAGAGTGAGCCGGCCGGCAAGGTCGTCGATCTCCCGCGCACGCCGCGGCAGCCGGCAGCGGCGCCGGCGGGCGGAGGGACGGCGCCGGCGTGGCGGCGACGGTACGGCGAGAACCGCGCCGACATCGACGATCCGCTCGCGGACAACGACTATGACGTTCCGACGTTTCTGAGGCGTAGCGCGGATTAGCGAGCATCGGGGGGAGCGCGGCTCCCCCCGGATAC
>Ga0209382_10009114_pt1 | contig 12444 bp, 16 predicted proteins | sample SoiMetdeltSBSDD5_FD_187599 | JGI IMG/M metagenome (GOLD analysis project Ga0209382, IMG submission 187599) | Bulk soil microbial communities from a Populus tree surrounding site in Tennessee, USA - Soil MetaG P. deltoides SBSDD5 (SPAdes) (version 2) | ecosystem: Environmental > Terrestrial >... | reverse complement strand
GCGCGTCGGCATCCGTAAGAACGAGAACACCGATACGCGCGGGCCTATTCTCCTGGGCGCGCGCCGCCAGCGGCATTACCGCCGCGCCACCGAGAAGTGTGATGAACTCGCGCCGCCTCATAGTCGCCCCCGAGGCTACGGGCCCATGCTATCGGATCGGGCTACAGCGATGGAAGAGGGCGATGTCCGCTTTGGGTCAAAAGCGGACATATGCGCTGCAACAACCCATGTCCGCTTTACCCCCAATAGCGACCGCGAAAGCGAAATTCCGCAAAAAGCAATGTCCGCATTACACCCGAAAACGACCGCGACTTGCATCAGAGCGGTGATCATCAGTACGACGAACGACCATTTCAGCGCCCACATGCCTTCGGCGGTGGTGGTTATGGATAGATCAACGATGCCATGACGGTGGCCGTGGCGCGTCACCGGGGCCGCATTTAGCGCGACGCCGCGCAGCCTTCACTTTTGCCACTTGTATTTAAATTTCGGTTTCTTGGCCGCCTTCCGTTCCAATAAAAAAAATCGGTCGACCGCCGTTTGCTGAAACTTGGTCGATCCCCATGCCGGGTCTTCATAAACAGCCATTCCCTCAAATAGTCCGAGACAACCAGCCAGTTCGCGATTCCATTGCCACCATCGATCGCCCCATGGACCAAATTCGCGCTCGTGCTGGCGCATCCGCTTAAAAATTCGAATCGCCTCCGGTGAGATGGGCTTTGGGATGACCTCACCGGGCGGTCGCCAGTGCTTGAACTGGGGATTAGCGTGTCTTCCCCTCATGCCCATTTGCGGGCTCCAACTAAGGCTAAAACAGTAACTTAGGAACAAAAGCATAACTAAGGGAGGAGAAATCAGCGCGCCGCTGTGAGAAATCATTCCTGTTGCTTCTTTTTTCGGCCCCCCCGGGGGATTTAGACAACCCTCCTTTTGTTTTTGTCGATGTAGATCGGCTTCGCTTTGTACGGTCGTCCGTTGATATCACACCCACGCTGATACCCTAGGACTTCAGAGTCCGACCAAATGTTATCGTGACACTGCTTGCAGAGGGACTCGACTGGCGAGGAAATGAATGCACTCCAGTTGCCCTTATGGTCCTCAAGGTGGTGGACAATTGTTGCTGCCTTAACGTGGTTGTCCTGCAAGCATGCGGCACAGAGCGGATATTTCCGCAGCTGGTGCAATCGCCGCCTGCGCCACTGCATCGTATGGTACATCCAATCGTATCCGCCTTCCTTCTTGCTTAGCCGTTTGCCGTCTGACCACGTACGCCGCATCTCAGTCCTCCAGGCCTTACTGCCGGCCTTTCGTCAGCGATTAAGGATCAACATTGTACAGGATCTCGCAGTCGCAATGGCCACTATGAGCCATGAAGAATTCCAGGCTGGCTGCGATGTCGATGCCTCCCATGTCCCGCATCACCTCTTTCGCATAGCGATGGACACCTGGCCCGCTATCGCCAAGACATACGGAGCGCTTGTCGCCGCCATCAGGGTACAGGGCTAGGTACAGCGTATTGGCAAACGCGTCCCATCGGTCACTGTCCGGTGTCAGAACTTCAGCCATGGGGTCCTCCATCTTGTTGCCCGATCAGGTCGCGGCCGGGCGGCGCGGTCAGTTTGCGTTCCACGGATATTCGGTCGCTGATCGTTGGGCCGCGGTAATTTCTGTCCCATACGAACCACGAGAACGTGATCGAACTGCTGGCCCGCCGTCCCGCCAAGCCATGGCGGTGCATCATGGGAAGGCGACCCCGAAACTGATGGATGCGGGCGAGCGGCCCGGCCTTTTCCAGAATCGGCGTCCGGCGCTCGCTCTCATAAAACGCGGACCGCAGCAGCATGACGACACGCGGCACGAGATCGAGCGCATGAGCGACGAAGTCTTCGGCGAGCCTGTACGGTGGGTTGGTAACGATGCATTCAACGCCCGATGGCGGGCGCGTCTCCATGAGGAAGTCGATTCCACGTTCACTCACAGGGCAATTCCAGTCATTGAGGTCAGACGCCACGACGCAGTGACCGGCCTCGCGCAGGACCTTTACGATCGCGCCAGGACCGCAGGCCGGCTCCCATATGCTCTGTGGCAATTGTTCGACTCCCAGCAGCGCATGGACGGCTCCCGCTGGCGTCTCATACAGGTCCGCTCCGCGAGCGCTGAGGCTATGCCGTCCTGGATTCGCCGCGTGGTTGCAGGCAGTCATGGCGGTGCCTGCTCAAGCCATTCCTGCTCACACTGCGGGTGCAGGAAGCAGCGGTCGCCGCCGACCAGGTACTCGCGAACCGGCTGCTCCGGGGTTTCCGGGCCGCCGCAGTGCTCGCATGTAAGAAATACCCCCTCAGCAACCGCAACACCGCAACAAGACCCGTCGTTACTGGACTTCTCGCATTCTGCAAGCGCAACATCGTGGTCCTGTGTTGCGCTTTGAAACGCACCAGAAGTGCCCGGTTTTTCTGCATTTGTTTCAGTGTTGCGGTTGTGGAGCCCCTCCGGAGGCAAATAACGCTCGAAAGCATCGGCGAACACGTGAAGTTGGTAAGTCCGGGGAGTCTTCTTGCCGACACGGGCGACTTCGGGCGCGATACCGAGTGGCCGCAGCAGCCGGGCCAGCTGGTTTTGGGATAGCGGCTTGCCGTCCCTGTACTCAGCCCACGGGCGACCCTCGAGAGCAGCCAGCTCGTCGACCAGCTTGGACGATGGAAGCTTTCCATGAGGGTCGGCCCTGTCCGCGAAGACCTGCCGGATGTCGCTCAGCAGGGCTGCGATCAGACTGTCGTCGTCAGCCACGCCACGGCTCGCTAGCACCGCTTTGCGCGCACGCTGCGGCCAGTGGCCACCAGCGACCTGGGCAATGGCCAGCAGCGTGTGCAGGTTGTCAGCTTCCCTATTAAAGACGCCCTCGGGCATGGCGGGCTCTGCCGCGCTAACGGCAGCGGCATAATCACGCGCCCAGCGTGCGGCTTGCTTCGCCAGCACGTCCAAGTGCCCGACCTGGTCGTGACGGAATGGAGTAATCGGTTCCTTTGCGAGCCGTCGCTTTAGGCTGATCGGGACCGAGCGATCGTGCAACGTGTCGGGTAGGGTCCCGATTAGGGCAATGGCACACGCCGAGTACGTGGAGAAGGCGCGCGCCTCATGGTCCTCACCAACAATCCGTAAGACCGAGCCGTTGCGCCGATGACCGGAGTTGATGATTCCGCGCAGCTCGTCGTTCTCGCGCACGAAAGTATCGGCTTCGTCGACCAGCAATGTTGGACGGTAAGCTTCGACGACGCGAAACACTGCGGACGCGGTTACATTCTCGGTCGGCAATGGTCGCAACACTAGACGCGCCAGCACGTCGATTAACGTGCTCTTGCCGCAACGCATGACTGGCGACGAAATGGCCAGCCGCGGCGATATTGAAAAACAGTCCAGTAAATGCGTGTGCGTGACCCACAACGCTGCAACGTCACGCGAATGCTCGGACAGCACAACGTATCGGCTAACCGCCTCTGCTATTGCGTCGAGCAGCTCGGCACCGTCGACCGGAGATTCCCAGGGCTCGGGATCGGCAAAAGCCACGGCACGGCCTTGCTTGCCGTTGCTGTCGCTGGGGCGCTCGGCCTGCACCAGGCGGTCGAGAATCGCCGCGCGAAGGCCCAGGCGCTCGGCCGCGTCCTTGCGCTCGCGCTCGTACTGGACTGCGCCCAATCCCGCGAGCCGCCTAATTTCCAAATCGTCTTTGACTTCCGCGGCGGTTTCCCGCTGCGCGTTCTCGACCTGTCGGCGCGCGTACGCTTCCGGATCACGCTGATCGTAGACGTGGGCGGAAATGCCGTTGGCCTGGTCGAGCAATAGCGCGACGATGTCGTCGGCAGATCGGCCTTGCTTCAACAGTTGGCAAACGACGTACCAAACGGCGCGCGAGCGATCCCCATTGAAGTCGTCACCGCAACCGTCACGGATCAGAGAGTCGAGGTCGTGACCGCTCTTCGCTTTGCCCGCGAGCTTCGCCATGACCACATCGATGTGCGCGTCAAGACTGGCGAGCGTGTCGGCATTACCAATCTGGGCACCGCTCACGGTAATGTAGCGCTCGGCGTCACGGTAAATTTCGCAACTCACGTCACCGGCGCCCGGCACGGCTAGTTTCCGGTGCAAGGCAGAGCCGCTAGCCGTTCCGATGATTCTGATGCCAGTTCCGCTCGGCGTGACCTCGGTGTAGCTCCCGCAGCGCTCGACCAGAGCCGCGGCCCACGGATGTAGCAAGCCGGAAGAAGCATTGCGACTGTGGTCGATGTCGAATGCGCCGATGCCGCTGCCGTGCAGCGCAAAGCCGACACCGTCAGCTTGGCCCGCGGTGTAGGCCTGCATTGCCCGCTCGAGCGTGCACCACGTCCTTGGGTCTGTGCTGCTGGCGTACATGCCAGGCGCACAGCCTTGGAACGGCGGTTTCGTGGGTTTGCCGTTCTGTCCGGTGACCCAACGCCACACCACCCAGCGCGGCTGATTGACCAGCGTGGAAAGGGCAGACGGGAGAACGAGGGGCGGGCGGTTCATAGCATTGTCCTGCCGCACGGATTCCTCAAAGAGATCACGCAGCGCCATGCCTTCGATTTGCGCCATGCTCGACGCTCCGAGACTCGACACTTCATCAGTGCTCGCTCACCGCAATCACTGGCGCGGGCGGCGGCGAGAGAGACGGCCGACACGCCTGCGCCGGCTGCCCCCCCTGGCTCGTCGTTAGAACGGTATCGACTGATCGAGGTCGAGCTCGGCCTGCTTGCCTGCTCGTGCCGACCGCGGTGGTGGGCCAGCCAGTAGGTCGGCTGGACGCGGTAGCCAGTCGACGACTTCGAACACCGGCACGAAGGCGGTGCCCGATCCGGACTTTACTTGACGCGTCTCGGCCAATACGACCTCCGGCACTTCGCCGGGATGGTCTGCCGCGGCTGCGAGGTACTCATCGTGCAGCGTGTCGAGCCCTGCCCACAATGCGCGTGCCGTGCTCAAGAGCTCACGAACGTCACCGCCAAGCTGGGGCGACATCTTCATCAGGACTCGCAGCCCCTCCCGCCAGTTGTCGTCCGGTGCGTCGCCGGGGTCCTCACCAGCTGGCACCAGCTTGACCTCCGGCGCTGCACCTTGCGGGAAATGGATCCAACCGCGCTGCAGGTATTGCAGATCTATTGCAGCCCGGAATGTGTCGGTGATATCGCGCTGTGTGGTCTGCCAGCTGCCGTCAACGTGCTCGCGATCCAGCAGGAAGATGCTGCCGCTTCGCGCGTCGTACTTGATAAGCGGCAGAAAGTCTCCGCTGTCTTTCCGCTTTCCTATCGCCATGGTAGTGCTCCACTGTTCCGCCGCCTGAAGTTGGTGCGACTTCGACCGGTAAGCGGCATTCCGGTCTTGTCGATGCGAGTAACCGGCAGGAGCGTCCTAGGCACGCCTCGGCTCCCCTGCCGAGCGCCTTTACGGCGCGATTCTCACGCGGTGACGCGCTCGATAGCGGTCCAAACGGAGAGAAGGTTCTCTCGGATGAAGCGTTCCCGCTCAGCCCGGGTTGATGCTTCCCAGCCGTAAGCCAGAAGCTTCAGCGACAGCGAAGCCGGGCACCGCTCCTTCGTGATAAGCGGGTACGAGACGCCGAACACGTTAGAGGCAAGCTCGACAGTCGGGATGACGAGTGCGCGCCCGTCAACCCAGGCCGCGGCCATGCGTCCCCGCTCCCAAGGCTCAATCCGTTGCCGGTGGGCCAACGAGACCGCGCTGATCACTTCGATAGGCTCGATGGAAAAGCGCGCCTGCACCCGCGGGGCCGCAGTTGCGCCGTTGGCTGGATAGATATAAGTCATGGTAACTGCCTTTCCTTTTAAGGCCCGGGGCAAGCGACCTTCCCAAAGGATCTGCACCGGGCCTTGGTTTCTGCTGAGTTTGGCCTCATCAGTGTCCGCGTTACGGACAGACCGCGCGTGTGTCCGAGCGCGCGGTTTCGGCCTAGGATTTCAGCTGGACTTCTTCAGTAGCAATGCGTCGCGCAACCGGACGCCGAGACGACGCGGGCTCAGCTCAACAATCTTGTCAGGGTGATTGCGCTTCCAGGAGCTTGGCGACAGGCTCGATACCTGCTCGGCCTCCTGAAGACTAATGATCCGATCAAGCTCGTGCCTGGGTGGGAGCTTGAAATCGTCGTCGGTGGACATCGGGGCCTCCTGCGCAGCAGAAGCACAAGCGTGCTCCTCGCGCAGAAGACACCACGGCCAGACGCATACGCACTAACGCATAAAAATGCGTCGCTAAAATGCGTCGGCTATTAGACGGATGAAATGGGCCAGAGGCCCCAGGCCTCAAGATTATTTACAATATGCCGATAACGTACCGGCTTTGTCACCTCGCCACGGCGAGCAGCAGCCTCGATCCGGTCTTCGAGTAATTGGGCAAACCCTGTCTTACTGCTGGGGACGGTCTCATGCTCGACCTTTACGCGTTTAACTTCGGCCGTGAGCCAATCCTTGGGCTTCATAGCGTCTTTTCCGACGGGGCTCGCCCCGATGCTGCCTGGCGGCAACAACTTGTCGAAATCTTCTTGCGCCAGCCGGATTCCGAACATTGCATCATCATCATCATTCCAGTCCCAGCGGGCGGAGCCCTCGGCCCAATCGATGTACACCTGACGATACGGTAGACCGCCGTAATCTATTGGATGGTCAACTTGCTTGTCTTGCCAGAACTGCGGGGGGATGGGGATCAACTTGTTCGAGTGCTTTCGAAAACCAAACGCGTGCAGCTCGCCCGATTTCAATCTCTCTAAGATCCGGCGCTTGCCGTTTGCCGCCCCATAACTATCAGCCGCGCGCTTCAGTGCGTCGATTAGCTTAACCGTGCTAACGTTGTCGACATCCTTCGCCATGATCATCCCGTGGCGTTTGGTAAGGCCGGTTCGAAGCGTTTGCGCGCTTCGGCCGGCCGCTGAAATTATGCTCCGCGCAGCGGAACGACCTTGCGCTCGCCGCCGCCTTCGACAACAGCAGCGAGCACGTGATTGGCCCACAGCGTCAGCGCGGTTTTGATTTCGCCCGCGTACTTATATTTGTCGTAGGTCGCTTCAATACCCTTGCGTGCGTGATTGATCGTCAGCTCGGCAACGTGTGGCGCAACGCCGATCGCGCCGAGACCGGTGCGCATCGTGCGGCGCAGATCATGAAGCCGCCAAGGTTCAAGCTGATGACCCGCTGCTTTGATGCGTCGATCGAGCCCAGCTTTGCTGACACCCCAACCAGAGAATGGTTTTGCTGGGTGCCGGCCAAACACGAACGCGCCGTTACGCTCGCGACCGTCGAGAATGGCGCGCGCAGCTGGTACGATCGGAATGCGATGCTCACGGTTGTTCTTGGTCCGCCGCGGCGGCAGCACAATTTGATCGCCTGTGACCTCGGACCAACACAGCGAGCCAATTTCGTCGCGGCGGCAGCCAGTCAGGACCAATAACTTAATAATCGCGCCGTAGTCGTCCGATCCGAGTGCACTCCAGATTATTTTTAGTTCGGTGTCACTCAACACGCGTGCGCGCGACTGCTCCGTCTGGCGAGTGCTGCCGGCGATTGGGTTGCTGTCGCACAGTCCTTGCCGCATCGCCCAGCTGAAAAGCGCCGACAGCGAGGCACGCACACGATTGCCCGTCGCTGCACCGCTATTGCTGCCGACATCCAATACCAGGGCCGCGACTGTGCGGCGGTCGATCTTCTGCAATTGCAGACCGTGGAGCGGCTTGCAGTACTTCAACAGGTGGCGCTCAACCTCGGTGTAACTTCGTCGCCGCAGGTGGCCGCTCTGATAGGTCAGGTAAGACTGCGTAACGGCGAGCATGGTCTCAGCCGCGCGCGCCCGGCCTTCAGTCTTCTCGCCCTGCGGATCCTGGCCCAACCTAACTTTTGCGCACAGGTCGCCCGCCGTTTCGCGTGCACGCGCCGGCGTTAGTGCTGCCAACGAGCCGAGCGTAACGCGTCGGTGTTGGTTGCCGACCTTGTACTGATAGATCCATTTTTTACTGCCACCGGCGCGGAGGCGCACGCCAAAGCCGGGCAGGTCGTCGTCAAAGATAATGGTCTCTGTCTTGCCTTCCGGCAGAGTCAGAGCGGCGATTGCTTTCTGAGTCAGTTTCATGTCGGCCCCCTCGACAAGTGTCCTGGGAAGACTATGGGAAGATACGTACTGCTTCTTCGTGGGCGTCGTGGTTACCACAGACTGCGGACATGCACTGATATTTTTAGACTTTTTAAGCTCCTGATCGCTCCTGCTTCTCCTGCGTTACGAAAAACGCTGTCGGGGGTAAAGCGGACATGGCGACTGCACTGCGAAATGTCCGCTTTTGACCCAAAGCGGACATTCATTCTCGCGGGACGGCGGGCAACGTGAACTGAAATATAGTGCCGCGAGGTTCGTTTGCCTCTGCCCACAACCGGCCCCCAATGGGCGCTGATGATAGACCGGCAAATCGACAGCCCCATCCCTGTTCCGCGGGGTTTTGTGGTGTAGAAGGACGGGTAAAGCAGACATGACCTTGTGCGGAAATCCGCTCTCGCGGTCGTTATCGGGGGTAAAGCGGACATAGGTTGATGCACTGCAAATGTCTGCTTTTGACCCAAAGCGGACATGGGCGTCCCCACTGCAACCCAGTGGGGACTGCGCTAATGTTCGACGCATGTCGTCGGTATCGAACTTAGCGCCCGCTGTGGTGGCCCAGTTCAGCGTCGCTCAGCTTCCAGTCCTGCCGCAGTTCTAACGCCGCTAGCAGCACGACAGCGATGCCGAGGATAAAGTGCCAGTATCGGAGCGTGCCAGCATCGGCGTAGCCAAAAAAGAATGGCGATGCGATGAGCCACAATCCGCACGCGGCTTCAAGGCCCTCCTCCCAGCGACGCAAGTCCACAACCTCGGATGCGCCGAGGGCCAGCACGAGGATGCCGACTATTGTGGCGTTAGCGGCCGCGGTTTGGCTAACCGCATCATCGGCCATCCACGAGGTCAGCACGATAAGGGCGCCCAAGCCCATGCTGACGCAATCCTCCCAGACGTAGTGAACGTTGAAGAGACGAATGCCTGCCATGGTATCCTCCAATATTGAGGCATACGTCGGCGGCGAAGAGGTTACGCACTCCGATAGCTCAGCGCCGCATCGGGGCGTATGTCAGTGTACTTTGAACACGATTATACTTTGCTGAAGGAAACTCAGGATACGGGCAAAACGTCACGCAGGAAGTTAATTTCTGCGCCGGGCGCTCTTGGATTATCCGAGATAGTGGTCGTGCTAAGAATGTCCGCTATTGGCCCTTAGCGAACATGCGCTGGTGCAATGCACATGTCCGCTTTTGGGGGTAAAGCGGACATGGCGTAGCCTGGACGTTTTGTCCGCTAATGACCCAAAGCGCACATTCCGGACCTCAGGACATCAATCACGTTGTCTTAGAGCGGGCGGGGGCCCTGGACCCGGATCGCTGGGGCTCGACCTCCTTTTCGCTTGCCGAAGGCGCTAATGGCGGCGATGCGAGCGCGCCGGTTATCGCCATCATTTGTTGCTGACACGTAAGTCCGTCGGCCATGATCCGCTCGAAGGCTCCGCCGGCCCAATCCTGATACGCCTGGATCAGATCGACGAATGTCTGTGTTTCGCACATACGCTCTGCGGCTTCGCGCGCTTTGTGAGTTCCGGTATGGCGCCGTTCGAACCAGGCATTGGCAAGCGCCTGCATGCTGTCCAAAACCTTGTCCTGATTTTCCCAAAAACGTTGCGCATTGTCTCGAAGCGGGGCCGAAATTGCCGAAGTTGGCAGAAACATCTTCTGCATCGCGGTCCATTGTTCAGTGAAATCCGCATTTTTCATAGTCTTCTACCTCCATCGAGCAGCGTCGGCGTGGTCGAATGAAAGCTCTTGGATTGAAGCGGCACCAGCAGTCGGCGCCCGCTCCGACGCCGGCAGCTGCAGCACGGTGGCGCGCTGACCCTCGCGCAGGTCCGTGACCAAAGCGATCTGTCCGTCGGGGAACTCCAGTGCGTCGTGATGCCTCATAGGCTGCTCTGGATTGACCTGCCGGAAGCGCGCGACCTTCTGTTTGAGACTGCGATTGCGCATGAATGAGAATGCTGCGTCGCATTCCACGTCTCGCTCAAACGCAACTTCGGTCCCAGGCAGCAGGCAAACGGCCATGTCCGGCTCGCCGATCGCGGCAAAGCCACGTGTCGGTGAGGCACGAAATCGGGTCGAGACTAGCTTGTCGCCCACGCGTGCTGGACGCGATGCGACAAAGTGGAGGCTGTAGTCGCACATGATCAATAACTCCCTGTTGCTGCGAACAGCCGGGAATCATCCTTTGATCCAAGTGCGTGAAAGATCGGCTTGGGTCCGGGATTTCCCGGATGTACCGCGATCATCTTGGATGCTAGCGGCATTCCTGATTGGTGGAAAGCAGACATTTGTGTCCGCGAAATAGTCACGGGCGTGGGACTCGTGGTCGACTCTTCAACAGCGGGAAAATCAAGCTGCGCGCCGCCAGTCCATCACGAGGGCGATCCACGCGTATTGCTCAGGATCGAGGCGCAGTGCGTACGGCGACCAACCCCGCCTGCGCAGCGCCATCGACACGTCGGCGGCCTGGGCGCTTTCGGGCACGGTGAAGCCGGCGCTGCGGAGCCCCTTGGGTGTATCTACCAACACACGGCGACGACGATGCGACATCGGACTTACCATTGCGAACGGTCTCGAGCGATCGCCGGCTCGAAATAAACCATCGGATGGAATGGGAACCGGCGCCGGGCGAGCCCGCGCGACTGATATGTAGGAAGGCCCAATTATTTTCCAAGAGTCTGCTAGAGCTGCTGCATCGCAAAAATCTGCTAGGCACGGAATGTCCGCTATTGGCCCTTAGCGGACATCCCTAGTTGCGCTGCACATGTCCGCTTGCGGGGGTAAACCAGACATGACCTTTTGCGGCGCACATGTCCGGTTTTGACCCAAAGCGGACATCGGCCGGCTGACGCCGCGCCTTTTTCTTAGCCGCCGCCCGCTCAAAAAAAGGCCGTCGTTCACTACTGACGGCGGTCTAGCTTTCATGCACCGACGGCGGATTGCGGCCACGTCGTCGGTAGCAAGGCTCAACTCAATACCTCCCATAGCGGACTTTAAACGCCTCTTTCCCAATGCTGCATTGGCCCCGTACGATGGCTTGTCGCTGAGTACGTTGCCGCGCCGCTCTGGAGGCTCAGAAATGCAAATAGCTGACTTCGGATCAGCGCTGTCTGATGTCGTAGTCCATTTTGGGTACGGGGCCGTATTTGTTTTGGTCTTCCTCGAAAGTGCAAGCGTTCCGCTTCCGGGTGAAACCGCGCTTGTTACGGCTTCCGCGCTAGCTGCGACGACCGAAGGACTCGATATCAGCCTGATCATAGCGACTGCGGCTGCTGGTGCGATCCTTGGAGACAATCTCGGCTTTTGGGTAGGCCATCGATACGGTTTCGTTTTTCTCCGCCGCTATGGCCGCTACGTCCGCCTGTCCGAAGAACGGATAATGATTTGCCAATGGTTGTTTCGCCAATACGGCGGCCGTGTCGTTTTCTTTGGCCGCTTTACCGCGTTTTTACGAACATATGCGGCGCTACTCGCAGGGGCTCTCAACTTTCCTCGACGCGCATCATGGTGGCTGCCTAGCGCGCCGCGCTGATGAAGTGGGTTTTTTCGCACGGGTTAGCTCCTGTTGAGTGCGGAGCTAGCCCTGCAAAAAATAAACGGCGCGGCTCCGCGATGGACCTTTTCGAGATTCTGCACTCGCAGAAACCTCGACCATCGACTTACGAGCAACTTGGTCTGCAATCGAATTTCTCGAACGCAAACCACTCGCGCCAGGTAATAACGATATGGCTTAGCCCCGGTAGGATTGCAAGAGTCGCCGTACCAAATGAATGATTCGGTAACTACTGTTGCGAGATTGGATTCGCAGAACCGGTGAGCGGGTGTACAGATGCAGCGCCATTAAAGAGCGGGTCAGCCGCTGCAATAGTCGCGCCTCGCCGGTAACGCCCGTCGTTAAATTCCCTGTCCTGCGCGTCGAGATTCCCTGTTTCGCCAAAATAATTCCCTGTTCTGTTGAGTAGGGAATTTCGGTGCAAGCCTCTGAATTTCCTCGCGTGTCAGCGTTCAAAATTGCATCAAACGAGCGAATTCGACGAAATTCCCTGTTAATTTCCCTGTTAGCAGGGAATTTGGATGCAGAGACGGGTTCGCATCCGACTGCATCCTCCACCATCCAACGCCTGGTTTTTCAACGCAATTTCCAATTGAGGCTGCGGCGATACAGGCCGCGAGACTGGATCCGGAAGCATATCGGAAGCAAACGGCAGAGACTCCGGCAAGCGCTGAATGCCATGCCGGGCGCGTGCGGTCTTGCACGTAGCATCGCCTTCAGGGGACT
>Ga0209382_10009110_pt1 | contig 12446 bp, 7 predicted proteins | sample SoiMetdeltSBSDD5_FD_187599 | JGI IMG/M metagenome (GOLD analysis project Ga0209382, IMG submission 187599) | Bulk soil microbial communities from a Populus tree surrounding site in Tennessee, USA - Soil MetaG P. deltoides SBSDD5 (SPAdes) (version 2) | ecosystem: Environmental > Terrestrial >... | reverse complement strand
GATGGAATGACGGTAGGCGTAGGCGCCAATGCTCGGCACCTTGGCGATGAGCCGGTGAATCTGCTTCTTGCGCGACTGTTCGTCAAAGATCTTCTTGGCGTCCGGGTAGAACGTCGAGAACGCGGCGACCGTGCTGATGAATACGCCCATCGGGTGGGCGTCGTACTGGAACCCTTCCATCAGCTTCTTGATGTTCTCGTGCAGCATCGTGTGGAGCGTGATCTGCAGGACCCACTCTTGCAGCTGCGCCTCGGTCGGAAGCTGCCCGAAGATGATCAGGTACGCCGTCTCGAGATACGTCGATTGCTCGGCCAGCTGCTCGATCGGGTAGCCGCGATACTCGAGGATGCCCTTGTCGCCGTCGATGTAGGTGATGCGGCTGCGGCAGGCCGCCGTGTTCATGTATGCCGGATCGTACGTGGCCAGGCCCTGATCGTCTGACGCGACCTTCAATTGCCGAAGATCGGTTGCGCGAATGACGCCGTCCGTGATCGGGATCTCGTACTGCTTTCCGGTCCTGTTATCAGTAATAGTGAGCGTATCGGACATATGAACAGAGTCGCTAATCGTGGTCTCGCGGTCAGGGATCGGAATCGGCATCGCTGTCGTGATCTGGGACCGCCTCACCGGCGACTCGATATCGTCCATCCGCCCATCGGGCAAGGTCCTCGTTGCGGCACCGCTCGCTGCAGAATGGCCGCCAGCGCGCATCAACCGGACGGGTACGACACTGAACGCACAGCTGGGCCTCGCCCATCCGAACAATCATAACTCCCAACTACCAATTCCCAACGCCCAACCACTCCCAAATACCAACTCCCAACTCCCAAAAGCTTCAATTCTGTTGGGAGTCAGTTGAGTGTTATTGGGAATTGGGAATTGGGCCTTGGGAGTGGTTGGAAGTTGGTAGTTGGGAGTTGGGAATTGAGCCGCTCGCTCAATCCTCCACCGGCGCCGGCGGATGATGACGCACGTCGAGGGCGGAGACCATGAAGATGACGTCTTCGGCGATGTTCGTCGCGTGATCACCAATCCGTTCGAGATGCCGCGAGACGAGAATCAGGTCCAGCGACGGTTCGACGGTCCCCTGGTCGTTGAGCATATAGGTGAGCAGATCGCGAAACACCTGCGTTTTCAGCGCATCGAGCCGGTCGTCCTCGTTCAGGACCTGCTGCGCCAGCCTGGTGTCGCGCCGCACGAAGGCGTCGAGCGCGTCACGCAGCATCGACTGCGCGATGTCGCCCATCTGCGGAATGTCGATCAGCTTTTTGACCGGCGGGTGGGTGATGTAGCGGGTGCCCGCCTCGGCGATGTTGACCGCCAGGTCGCCGACGCGCTCGAGGTCGGTGTTGATCTTCACCGCGGCGACGATCGCGCGCAGGTCGGTGGCCATCGGCTGGTGCAGCGCGAGCAGACGGAAGCAGCGATTGTCGACTTCGATGTGGAGCTGGTTGATCGGCTCGTCGCCGAGCAGCACCTTGTCAAACAGCGCCGGCTCGCGTGTGACGAGACCCTGGATCGCCGCCCGCACGCGTTCCTCGGCCAGGCCCCCCATTTCGAGCAGGCGGCCTTGCAGCGTTTCGAGCTCCTCGCGGAAATGCGGTACCTGGCGTTCCACTAACCGAATCTCCCTGTCACATAGTCCTCAGTGAGCTTTTCGGCTGGAGCCGTGAAGATCTTCTCAGTGCGATCGTATTCGACCAGCCGTCCCAGCCAGAAGAAGGCGGTGTGATCGGAGACGCGTGCAGCCTGCTGCATATTGTGCGTCACGATCACGATGGTATAGGTCTTCTTGAGATCGTAGACCAGTTCCTCGATGCGCTGCGTGGCGATCGGATCGAGCGCCGAGGCGGGTTCGTCCATCAAGATGATGTCGGGCCGCACCGCCAGGGCCCGCGCGATGCAGAGCCGCTGCTGCTGGCCGCCCGACAGCGCCAGGGCGGATTCGTTCAGCCGGTCCTTGACCTCGTCCCAGAGTGCCGCCTGCTTGAGGCTCTCTTCGACGCGCGCGGCCAGCTCGGACTTGTTGCCCGCCATCCCATTGATCCGCAGCCCGTAGGCGACGTTCTCGAAGATCGATTTCGGGAATGGGTTCGATTTCTGAAACACCATGCCGACGCGCCGCCGCAGCTGCACGACGTCCATGCCCGAGCGGTAGATATCGACGTTGTCGATCAGAATGCGTCCCTCGACCCGCGTGAGGGGGATGATGTCGTTCATGCGGTTGAGCGTCCGCAGAAACGTGCTCTTGCCGCAGCCCGAAGGACCGATGAACGCCGTCACGAGGTTCGGCTTGATACGAATCGAGATGTCCTGCAGCGCGCGCTTCTCGCCGTAGTAGAAGTTCAATGCGTCGACCTCGATCTTGCAGGCAGCGTTGAGATCGGTGTCGTCGTGCCGCTTCGAGGCCAGCTCACCGAGCGAGGAGAGCGGGCGTGAGGTGGCGGTGCTCATGCCGTGCCCTTCTTCTGATAGCGGTCGCGGAGCCAGATGGCCGTGGCGTTCATGGACAGCAGCAGCAGCACGAGCACGAGAATACCGGCCGCCGCGTTGGCGTGGAAGTCCACCTGCGGCCGCGACACCCAGTTGAAGATCTGGATCGGCAGCACCGTGAAGGGCGACCAGATCGAGTCGGGGGCGAAGGTCGCGAACGTGACAGCGCCGGCAATGATGAGCGGGGCCGTTTCGCCAATCGCCCGCGACAGCGCCAGGATCAATCCGGTCAGAATGCCGGGGAAGGCGACCGGCAGTACCTGGTGCCAGATCGTCTGCCACTTCGTGGCGCCGAGGGCATACGAGCCTTCACGCAGCGATCCCGGTACCGCGCGAAGCGCCTCGCGAGTGGAGAGAATCACCACCGGGAGGACGAGCAGCGCAAGCGTCGAGGCCCCGGCGAGCACACTGCGTCCCATGCCCATCATCCGCACGAACAGCCCAAGCCCAAGCAGCCCGTAGATGATCGACGGCACCGCCGCGAGGTTCGTGATGTTCAACTCGATGAGGCGCGCCACGAAGCTGCGGCCGCCGTATTCCTCGAGATAGATCGCCGCGGCGACGCCCACCGGCACGGCGAGAACGGCGGTCACCAGAATGATGAAGATGCTGCCCACCAGCGCCGGCCAGATGCCGGCCTGCGACGCGCGTCGCGACGGGAAGCTGGTGATGAACTCTCCGGACAGGCGCCCGGCACCGTCGGCGATGATGTCCCAAATCAACGCGCCGAGGCAGGCGAGCGCCACCAGAAGCACCACCAGCGCGATCACCTGGAAGGCGATGTCGCCGAACCGGCGCCAGGACAGCGATCGATCGGCGTGGGTGGCGCCGAGCGCGATGGGCGCGGCCTCGCTCACGCGTATTCCTCCCGGTAGCGCTCGCGCAACCATGCGCTCACCAGGTTCAAGCCGAACGTGCCGATGAACAGCAGCATGCCGACCGCGAAGATCGTCCGGTACTCGAGCGTCCCCTGCGGCGTGTCGCCGAGGCTGATCTGCACGATGTAGGCGGTCATCGTTTCGACGGGAACCGTCGGATCGAACGTGAGACGCGGCTGCTGTCCGGCGGCGATCGCGACGATCATCGTCTCGCCAATCGCACGCGAAACGGCGAGGATGAACGCGGCAGTGATCCCGGAGAACGCCGCCGGCACCACCACGCGCAGACTGGTCTGCATCTTGGTGGCGCCGAGCGCGTACGATCCTTCCCGCAGCCCGCGCGGGACGCCGCGCATCGCATCTTCAGACAACGACGACACCAGCGGCAGAATCATGATGCCCATGACGATGCCGGGACTGAGTGCATTGAATCCGGAGAGCGCCGGGATGAACCGCTGCAGCAGCGGCGTGACGAACAGCAGCGCGAAATACCCGTAGACGACCGTGGGAACGCCGGCCAGCAGTTCGAGCACCGGCTTCACCACACGGCGGACGTTCGGGCCGGCGTACTCGCTCAGATAAATCGCACTGAGCAGGCCCATCGGCAGTGACACCAGCATCGCGATCAGCGACACGAGCATCGTGCCCGTCAGCAGCGGCAGCACGCCGAACCGCGGCACCGCGAAGAGCGGCGTCCATTCCGTGCCGGTCAGGAACTCGACGATCGGCACCTGGCGAAGGAATTGGAACGTTTCGACCGTCAGCACGACGATGATGCCGATCGTCGTGCCGATGGAGAGCAGGGCGCAGAGAAACAGGCCCCACTCGATGACGACCTCGAATCGGCGCATCACTCGCCGGGGTGCCTGGGCCATCCGCCCCTCGACAGGGCTCGGGGCGGCCGGGAGCGTGTCGAAGGGGCCCCCGGTCATTGCTCTCGTGCGAGCAGCTTTTCGAGTGTGATGCCGACCTGCGATCCGCCTTCGCCGAACGCCGTGCCGACCTTGCGGTCGGCGAAGTGCTTCTTGGCCAGGTCGTAGATCTGAGGCGTGAGTTCCACGTACCCGACTTCGCGCATCAGTTGCTGTGCGCCGAAGTACGAGTCGACGAACTTCTGGACCTCGGGCCGGTCGGCGGCTTTTCGTGCGATGTAGATGAAGAGTGGGCGCGACAGGGGCTGATACGTGCCGTTGCGCACCGTCTCCGCCGTCGGTGTGATTGGCCCCGCGCCGTTCTCCGGCTTGCCATCGTCGATGGGCAGGAGCTTCAGCGCCGCCTTGTTCTGCTCGACGTACGCGAGCGGCAGGAAACCGAGGGAGGACTCGTCGCCGCTGACGCCCTGGACGAGGACGTTGTCGTCCTCGCTCGAGGTGAAATCGCCGCGGCTCGACTTGGCCTTCCCGACGGTCGCCTCGGTGAAGTAATCGTAGGTGCCGGAATCAACGCCCGCGCCATAGAGATGGATCTCGCGATCGGGCCATCCGGTGCGCACCTGGTTCCACCGCGTGATCTTGCCCTGGGCCTCGGGGGCCCACAGCTTCTTCAGCTCGGCCACCGTCATTGACGCGGCCCACGTGTTCTTCGGGTTGACCACCACCGCGAGCCCGTCGTAGGCGATCGGCAGCTCGATGTATTCGATGCCGGCCTGTTTGCACGCGGCGATTTCGGTGGCGCTAATCGGGCGCGAGGCGTCGCTGATGTCGGTCTCGGCGCGGCAGAACTTCTGGAAGCCGCCGCCGGTGCCGGAGATGCCGACGGTCACGCGGATGTTCTTGTTGGCCTTTTGAAACTCTTCGGCGACGGCTTCGGTGATCGGAAATACCGTGCTCGACCCGTCGATTTGAATCACGGACGGGGTTGCCGTCGCCGTCTCGGTGCTCGCGGTGCTTCCGCCGCCACAGCCAGCGAGGAGGGCGGCCACGAACAACAGGAAACCGTAGCGGATAAGCGTATTGGTCACGTCCCCACGCTATCCAACGAGAATTTCGCGCCCGTTTCCGAGGTGTTAAATCCGTGTTTCAGGCGTCTTGAGCCCATGGTGCCAATCACTTAGGCGGGCTGAACGAGGCCCGGCCCTTTTTCCATGTTCGCTGGACTAGTGTCTGGAGATAGCTGCACAAAGAATTTTCGCCAGCACGATCGTGGACCCTCCGCCACCAACGTGCCTCCCCAGAAACCCTTAATTTCGCTTAATACTGGCCGGTAGCAGGCCCCAGTCCCGCCCATTCAACTCAGCGGCATCGTCCTTGCCCAAGGTCCCGCGGCTCCAGGCTCAACAGGAGAAAGATGATGATCCGTCTGCGTTCACGGCTCGCGCTCAGTGTGTTTCTTTCGCTCGGCTTGGCGGGGTCGGGGCTGCTGCTGCACGCCCAGCTCACTCAGCCCACGGGAACGTGGGTCCCTGCCGGCATCGCGGACGGCCGATCCAACGCCGCCGTTGTCGTTCTCGGCGACGGCCGAACTCTCATCGCTGGCGGTCGTCTTGCCGACGGGACGCCCACCGAGTCCGTCGTGATCTACGACCCGACGTCAGGGTCGACGAGCAGCGCGGGTCAGCTCCTGATTCCGCGCGTTGGCGCCGCGGCGGCGCAATTGAACCCTGCCACGGTGGTGATCACCGGCGGCAGGATGGGCGAAGCGCTGACCGCAGATGTCGAGGTCCTGAGTCTCGCAACCGGCACATCGTCGCTCGTTGGCGCGATGGCCGAGCCGCGCGCCGATCATGCGATGGCGCGTCTGCCGAATGGCCGCGTGCTGATCGTGGGCGGCGCAACTGTCGGCGGCGCTGCGCTCGGGACTGCGGAGGTCTTTGATCCTGCGAACAACAGCGTCACGCCCGCAGGTTCGCTGACGACGGCTCGTATCGGCGCGTCGGCGACGACGCTGATCGACGGACGTGTGCTGATCGCCGGCGGTCGCACCGCGACACCGGAGCTGAGGACGGCAGAAATCTACGACCCCGTGGCTCCCAGTCCGTTCACGCCGGTTCCAACGCTGATGAGCATGGGCCGCGCCGGCCACACGGCGGTACTGCTTCCGCACAACGCCGGCGTCCTCATTGCTGGTGGCACGTCGTCGGGTTCTCCTGTTGCTTCGTCTGATTTGTTCCTGCCGGCGATTTTCCCGGATCCCTTCTCGTACGGTGTTGGTTCGTTCGCCGTGACGGGTTCGATGAACGCGCCGCGTACGAACGCCTTTGCCGGACCGGCCGGCGATGGCGGCTATGCGTTCGTGTCGGGAGGCGGCGGCACCGCCCGGGAGTTGTATCGCTACGCGACCATCAAGACCGACAAGGACGATTACGCCCCAGGCGAACGCGCGATCATCACCGGGTCAGGCTGGCAGCCCAACGAGGAAGTGCACCTGCTGTTCCAGGAAGACCCGGCGATTCATGAGGACTACGAGTTAACCGTCGTCGCCGATGGCGCGGGCAACATCCGTTGGGACCAGTGGGCGCCGGAGCAGCACGACTTGGGAGTCAGGTTCTATCTCATGGCGACGGGCTCGATGTCGCGGGCACAGACAACGTTTACGGATTCAAACCCGTCGACCGTCACTGTAGGAGCGCAGGGCACGAACCCAGTTACGGCCGGTGGTTCCACGACTTTCCCGATTCAGGTCATCTACACGGGCAACGTGCAACCGTGTACCGTGACCCTGAGCGCGGTACCTGTGACGGTTGGATTCCCGGCATGGCCGTCGCCTCCAGTCGGAGGATTCTTCTCGTTTTCGCCTAACTCAGTCAGCGCGAGCGGCGGTGAAACTCGCTCATCGACGCTCACCATCAACACACCGGTGGGTATGACCGGCAACACGTACAGGTTCCGCGTAATTGCGACTCATGCGCCGGTGGCTGGCGACACTTGCAATGGTTCTGGTACTTCGGTTGAGGCCAATCTCGTCGTTGTGTCGAGTGCGTCCGCACCGGTGATTACCGAGGGGGCCTCCATTACTGTCAGCATGACCGAGGACAGCGCCCCCACTCCGTTCAGCCTGACGCTCCACGCTACCGACGCCAACAGCGACCCGCTCACTTGGACGATTAGCACTCCAGCGGGCCGCGGCACCGCCGCGACTACGCCCGGCGCCGGCACCTCGAACGTGATTAGTTACACGCCACACCCCAACTACAACGGCATCGACGTTTTTGAGGTGCAGGTGTCAGACGGCAGCTTGACCGACACCATCACGGTCAACGTCAACATCGCTGCTGTAAACGACGAACCGAGTTTCACCGCGAGCAACCAAACGGTGAACGAGGATGCAGGTCCACAGTCGATTACGTCGTGGGCCGCTTTCGATCCTGGCGGCGAATCGGACGAGGACGGCCAGACGGCAATCTACACAGTGAGCGGCGTGAGCAACCCGACCTTGTTTTCGGCTGCACCGTTGGTCGCCCCGAACGGCACGCTAACGTTCACGACTACGTCAAATGCCAGCGGTTCTTCGTCATTCAACGTAGTCGTTCAGGACAGCGGTGGGACGGCCAACGGCGGTGACAATACATCCGCAACTCAGACATTCACAATCACGGTGAACAGTGTGAACGACGCGCCGGCGGATCTCTCTGTGAGCCTCACATCCGCTTCGATACTCGAGGGTGGGTCCACGTCGGTCAGTGGAACGTTCTCCGACGTGGAGGCGACCGATGCGCACACGGTGGTGATCAACTGGGGCGACGGCGGACCGACCGCTACGATCTCGCTCCCAGCGGGTACGTTCAGCATTCCGGCGACGGCGCACACCTACGCGGATGACAATCCGACGAACACTGCTTCCGATCTCTACACCATCAATGTGACGGTGACGGATAACGGCCAGCCCCCGCTGAGCGTGAGTACGACCACCGGTGTCACGGTCAGTAACGTCGCCCCTGTTGTCACCTTGCCGACGTTCGACCCCGTGTCGCCGGTCAATGAGGGCACCGACGTTACTGTCCGAGCGACGTTCACGGATCCGGGCGCAGCGGACACACACACGTGTTCCGTGGAGTTCGGCGATGGACACTCTGGGCCCGGAACGGTGGAAGAACCAGTCGGTGCCACGCCGGGAAAGTGCACCGCCGTCCACGAGTATGAGGATGGTCCTTCCACGTTCGTTGTGAAGGTCACCGTCACCGATGACGACCTCGGCGCGGGTAATTCGCCGACGGCCTCGCTCGTCGTCAACAACGTTGCACCCACGATCTCTGTGGCGGGACTGGACAGCGTCAACGAGGGCTCGCTCTATTCACTCAATCTGGGCCCAGTGATCGATCCAGGTGACGACACCGCTACGGTCACGATCAATTGGGGCGACCTAACAGCTGTAGAAACCTTTGCCGGTCCGTCAGCCGCCGTCACCAAGACGCACACGTACGCGGATGGACCGAACAACTACACCATAACCGTCACTTTGACGGACGAAGACGGAACGTTCCCAGGCGGAACAAAGCAGGTGACCGTAAATAACGTCGCGCCGACGGTGAGTCTCAGCGGATCCAATTCAGCGAACGAGGGAACCTCGGTCCACTACACGTTCAGCGCGAGCGACCCGGGAGCTGACACGATCTCAGTCTTGAACCAGAGCTGCGGCGCCAACGGCACGTTGTCGAACCCGGCCTTCAACGGTACAACTCGCGAGGGCAGCTTCGACTGCACCTTCCCCGACGGTCCGGCGATGTCGAGTGTGAGCGTGCAGGTGCAGGACTCGGACGGTGCGCCCAGCAACACACCGTATATCAGCGTCAACATCGTGAACGTCGCAGCGACCGTCGCTGCGCCGAGCCTTAACCCGGCGTCCCCTGTAAACGAAGGCAGTGCTGTCAGCGTCACGGCAACGTTCAGTGATCCGGGCGCGGACGCCCACACGTGTACCGTCAACTTCGGCGACGGGCACAGTGCCACCGGAACGGTGATTGAGTCGGTTGGCAACCCAACCAACGGCACATGCAGCGCCAGCCACACCTATGAGGATGACTCGGGATCGGGGACGTTCACGGTCGTGGTTTCTGTTATTGACGACGTCGTGGCTGGGTACAGCTCTGCCGCACTCGACGTCAATAACGTCGCACCCACGCTTTCGATCACCGGGCCGGCTGATGGTGCGCTCTATCCCGTCGGGTCGAATGTGAGTCTGCTTTTGCCCTTCACGGATCCTGGCAGCAGCGATACGCACACATGCATCATCAACTGGGACGATCCGGTGGGCTCCGCCGATGTGTCGTATCCGGCTGCTCAAACGCCGACCAGAAACTGCAACACTAATCGCATATTTAACCAGGCTGGTGTGTATACGATTCTGGTCAAGGTGAGCGACGACGATCTCGGAACATCGCAGACGGTGACCGTCATGATCATCGTCTACGATCCGTCGGCCGGGTTTGTCACCGGCGGCGGCACCATCTGGTCCCCAGCCGGCGCCTATATGGCGAACACGACGCTCGAGGGTAAGGCGAACTTCGGGTTCGTTTCGAAGTATCAGAGGGGCGCGAAGACACCAAGTGGACAAACCGAGTTCCAGTTCAAGGCTGGCGATCTCAACTTCCACGGTGATGTCTATCAGTGGCTGGTCGTGTCGGGCGCCAAAGCGCAGTACAAGGGAACCGGGACGCTCAACGGTGTTCCAGGATACGGCTTCCTCCTGACGGCCACCGATGGTCAGCTACTCGGTGGTAATACTCCGGACAGATTCCGGATCAAGATCGTGGACCCGAATGGGACGACCGTCGTTTACGACAACGTGCCCACTTCGTTGTCGGATGACATCGACGCGAGCGGTCAGCAGAACATCCAGACTGGCAGCATCGTGATTCACACCGGTAAGTAGCTCGACGCGGGCGTCACCGTGCGGTGGCGCCCGCTGCGGCTCTCGCTCGCGCCGGGCGTTTTACACGCTTGGCCGGCGTGCTCACCACCACAGGCGCCGCGATCGTCGCCGACTCCAGACGCACAGGCTTGCCGAGCAGCTTCTCGAACGGCTGCAGATGGCGGTTCGTCGCCCACACCTCGAGCTCGGCATCCGACGCCGTGTGCACGAGCAGCAGCACGTCGTCTCCGCGATCGCGCAGCTCGAGGCCGGTGATGGCCTGGGCATGGCTGCGGTCAAGACTCTCCGCGACACGCAGGATCGAGGACAACGTACGAACCGTCTTACGCAGTGACGAGGACAGATTCGCGTATTCGTCGTGCGATCGCTTTGGTATCCCTCGACGGTGATATCGCGCGACGAGTGCGATGACCTCGATCTCGTCGGGATGAAAACCCCTCAGGTCGCCGTTTTTGATCAGGTAATAGGAGTGGCGGTGGTGGCGGGCGTAGCTGATCAGACCGCCGATGTCGTGCAGCAGAGCGGCATACTCGAGCCATTCACGTTCACGATCCGTCAGCCCATGAACGGCTCGGCTCTGGTCGAACAACGCCAGCGCAACCCGAATGACTTGCTGAGCATGCTCGGCGTAGTAGTTGCAGCGTTCAGCAAGTTCGATCGCGCTGCGCCGCCGGACATCGGGAATCTTGTCCACCTGGGCGATTTGCCGGCGGTTGCGGCGGATGTAGTCGAGGACGAGACCCTCGCGCAGGGCCAGGTCGCACAGCGTGAGCTCTTCGGCGCCGAGACGACGGAGAATCGTGTCGAGGAGCACGGCACCGGCGACCACGAGATCGGCGCGGCGCGGATCGAGCCCCGGCACGGTCAGGCGCTGTTCCGGGTTCAACGTGACGATCTCTTTGCGGAGCTTGCGAATCTGCTTCGCGGTGACACGCAGGTTGCGCAGTTCGGTCGGCGTCGTGCCGCGCGCCGCCGTCGCGGCCACCGCACCGAGGCTGAGGATCGTGCCGGACGTGCCGATCACGCGATCGAAGCCGATAGCGGTGATCTGATCGCAATGGCGGTTGATCTCCGACAGGATGTGCTTCGACAGCTTGCGCTCATCGCGACCGGAGAGAGGATCACTTTGCACGAAGCGTTCGGTCAGGCGAATCACGCCGATCTTGAAGCTGCGCGCCGCTTGAATCGCCGTGGCGTTGCCAAGCGTGATCTCGGTGCTGCCGCCGCCGACGTCGATCACTACCGCACGCGCGCTGCCCACGTCCACGCCGTATACCGCGGCCTGATGAATCAGCCGTGCTTCCTCCGTGCCGGTGATCACCCGCGGTCGAATGCCGGTCTCGCGCTCGACGCGGGCCAGGAATTCGCCGCCGTTGCGCGCCTCGCGCGTCGCGCTGGTCGCGGCGGCGAGGATTTCATCGACGCGATGCGACTCGGCGAGCCGCTTGAATTTCGACAGCGCCTGCAGCGCCGCGCTCATCGCCTCGGTCGTCAACGCCTTGCCGTCGAGGCCGCCGGCCCCGAGCCGCACCATGACCTTCTCGCGATCGACGACTTCAAACGAGAGGTCCGATCGTACCCGGACAATGATCATGTGGACGGAGTTGGTGCCGATGTCGATGGCCGCAATGCGCATGAGGTGAGTACCGACTTATAGTATGTCTTTCCCAGCGCGATGCCCGTCATGAAGCGTACGAACCCCTCCGAGCTGCTCATTCGGCAGCGTCTTGCCGCGTTGAGCCGGGCGCTGCCAGGGGCGCGGAAGGGCGAGGTCCAGGCCGTGCACCAGGCGCGCGTCGCGACGCGGCGCATCCGGGAGGCGCTGCCGCTCGTGGCGCGCGGCCGCGCTGGGAGGTGGCTCAAGAAATCGGTGCGCAAGTTGACCCGCTCGCTGGGCCCCGTCCGTGAGCTCGACGTAGCGTTGATGAACCTCGATCAGATGCGCACGTCCGGCGACGTCCCCGAGGAGGCCATCGTCCGCTTGCGGCAGTTGATTGCCGAAGAGCGCAATCGGCTCGGCTCGGAGATGCTCAAAACCCTCTCGCAGTACGACATGCCGAAGCTGCAGAAGAAGGCCATCGCAGCGGCCAATCGAGGTCCGGCGACGACTGGACCCCGCGATTCGCGGCGCGCCGCCGAGGCCATGGGACGTGCGGCCCGGCGCGCCGTCGGTCTTCGCGCGGCGATGGAGAATGCCGCCGGCATTTACCTTCCCGATCGCCTGCACGAAGTCAGAATCGCGGTGAAGAAGCTGCGCTATGCGCTCGA
>Ga0209382_10009108_pt1 | contig 12447 bp, 13 predicted proteins | sample SoiMetdeltSBSDD5_FD_187599 | JGI IMG/M metagenome (GOLD analysis project Ga0209382, IMG submission 187599) | Bulk soil microbial communities from a Populus tree surrounding site in Tennessee, USA - Soil MetaG P. deltoides SBSDD5 (SPAdes) (version 2) | ecosystem: Environmental > Terrestrial >... | reverse complement strand
ATTCGAAAGGCTGGATGCAGTGTATGGCATCGAGTCTACAGCCGAGCAGCGGGCAGCCATTGGAGAAGCGGCCTATCTCTTGATCGATGGCATGCATTGTCAGGAAGCGCAGCCGAACGCCTCCAATGTACGACAGCGCCTCGACCGCTTGATTAACCTGCTTGAGGAAGGGTCGTCCGCCAGAGCTGATGACCTGATTGAGGTGGTTGGCGGTCTGTTAGACCACGACATTGTTGGCGAGGCATTGGGCTCGCTTCTGACACCCGCGTACCGTAACGATCCTCATCTGCGCACCCTATCGCCACCCGCCTTGGAGGAACGGCGCCTAACGCTGCTAGCCGCAACGAAGGCGCTGCAGAGTAACTTCCACTCGACGTATGCTGCCCGGCGCGGTGCTAACGCCGACCTGTATAAGGATCGTTTCATTCAAAGAATGGATGAGATTGCTGAGAAAGCAGGTTTAAAGCGAAGTCATGCGTATAGTCACGAGCGAGAGAATAGGCAAACGCCGTTTGTACGATGGGTAACGCACGCTGCAAATGAGGCCTTACAAGCCTTTGCTCCAGAGGTACTGTCGGCCGAGGATCAAACCGACCTAATCAGGCGCGCCATGCTTCAGAAACTCCGCAACTCATTCAGCTCTTCAGCGTTTGAGGCGCGCATTCGAATTGCAAGGGATCTCAACGCTCGAGCCCTCCGTACCGCAAATTCTAGCCGGCATGCTGCAAAAAACCGAACTACTCGCGCCTAGTTTTGGGGTGTCGGGCAACGCCGAATAGTACTATTTTGTCGCCGCTAATCACAACGCGTCGAAGTTTGCGAAGCGCTGACATGCCTATAAGTATCTCATCACAATCAACGCTAGTTTCCACCGCTATTGCTGGAACAGCGGCAAGAAAGATTTTGCCAATTCTTATAGAGGTTATGTTTATGCGATAGCCAAAGAGTTTTTCATTCGCTGTATTGAGTTCCACAGCCTCGCCGGTGTTCGAGCCAAGCAATTTCGCGATGCGTGCACATAGTACGACGCTCGTCGCGCCAGTATCGATCAACCCACGAGAGGTGACGCGACCATTCAAGGTAACGGTGAACCTAAACACGCCGGTAGGCCCGACGTCCGTTGATTCAGTCTGCGCCGACACGGGCAAAGGTAGAGCGAGCCCAGCTCCGAGGATGCTTAGCTTAAGAGACAAGCAACCAAGGACCGATGGTTTGCGGAACATCATGGTTTTCTCAGCGCGAGCATCGCGCTCGCTATATTAGCCACTGGAACTAGCAATCCCTGCAGAGCCACTTCAACCTGCCTCTCAATCCATACTCGTGACCCTTTCCCATTATAATGAAATTCGGCCGGAAAGCGGCCCTCGGCAATTAGGGCATACAGCCAAGAGTTTTCCCGTCGTGCGCGCTTCAGGATGTCCGCTAATATTAGGAGGCTGTCGCCTTCGGAGAAAGGAGTCTGGTGCTGGCCGCCGACCGGAACGAGCAATCTGACGAGGGCCTCATACACCTCCTTTTCGCACCAAAGCCGGGGACCACGCCTCCTGTATTGAGAGCCCTGAGGGAAAAGACCGGCTTTCATCAGCGAATACAGCCAAGATTTTCTGCGACGCACGTGATCGAGGACCTCCTCTCGCTGTAGCAGGGGACCGCTCGAGGGCGCGGGATGTTGAACTTCAGCATGTCGGGCTTTGGCACGCCTGCGACCGGGTTGTTTCTGTTTCATCTTCGTCACTCCGAACAGGAGGGACGCGATAGCGGAAGCTGTCGTCGTTCGCACAGGAGTCAAAATCGCCCTAACAGAGGGAGCGAGCGCGGAAGCGCACGTCATTCACGACGGAGTCGAATTCCTGTCGGTTGAAAGTTCATTGGGACCGAGGTTCCCATCGGGCCCGACTGGCATCGGCATCGGTGAGTGACCCCACCACTGAGCGCTCAGCACCATCCGAGTGCCGTCCTCCACACACGAGGCGATCGACGGATAACCCCACAATTACAAGCGCTAGCCGCTGGCAATCTCACGCGATGGAGCGCATTGCTCATCGAGAATGTTACCGCAGATCTGACCGCCAGAACTGGGGCAGGGTCACCGAATCGGGTCGGTGGCGCCCATGGCGGGGACGATCAGCATGGGTGGAGCACGCGCCGCAGGAGGGGCCCGCTTTGGCTCCGAGCCGCTATCACAAAATCGGCCACGATGCCGCGGCGGTCGAAGGCTTGTTCGTGGACGTGTTCCTGGAGGCGCACCGCCAGCCGCCGCCGCTGATCGTGCTCGATATCGATGCCACTGACGACCCCCTGCACGGCCACCAGGAAAGTCGCTTCTTCCACGGCTACTACGATGGCTACTGCTACCTGCCGCTCTACGTGTTCTGCGGCGAGCACCTGCTTTGCGCCAAGCTGCGGCCCTCCAACATCGATGCCCCGGCGGGGACCAGGGAGGAGATTGCCCGCATCGTTGCGCAAGTCCGCGCCCGCTGGCCCAACACCACGATCGTGCTCAGGGCCGACAGCGGTTTCTGCCGCGATGAGCTGATGAGCTGGGCTGAACAGGAGGGTGTGCATTACGTGATCGGCGTGGCCAGGAACAGCCGGCTCGTTGCCGGGATCGAGGCCGAGTTAGCCGCGGCGCATGAGGAAGCGACGGCAACCGGCCGGCCGGCGCGGCGCTTCAAGGACTTCATGTGGACGACGCGCGAGAGCTGGTCGCCCGAGAGCCGGGTGGTAGCCAAGGCCGAGTGGACGAAGGGCGAGGCCAACCCGCGCTTCATCGTCAGCTCGCTGCCGAGCGACTGCGTCGACGCCCGCACCCTCTACGAGGATAGGGGGAGTGCCTACGCCAGACATTGACACGCGAGGTGCTATAGTCGGCCAGCGAACGGGATCTCTGTGCAGCACGTGTGCGGGGTCGGGCGGGTTGGCACAGGGCCGATGAAATACACCTTCAACTTTCGCGACATCTGGACCCAGTGGGACTACATCGCGGAAGGCATCGGCGTCACCTTGCTGCTCGCTGTCGTAACCATGATCGCCGGGCTGACGATTGGCGCCCTGGGGGCCGCGGCGCGCGTTTACGGGCGGCCTTGGCTAGGGGCCCTGGTAGCCGGCTATGTCGAGGTGATCCGCAATACGCCGCTTCTCGTGCAGCTCTTCATCGTCTTCTTTGGGCTGCCCAGCCTGGGTGTCCGTCTCGATGCAATGACGGCCGCGTTCATTGCACTCTCTGTCAACCTTGGCGCCTACTCGACCGAGATCATCCGTGCCGGTCTCGAGGCCGTGCCGCGAGCGCAGATTGAAGCCGGCTACTCGCTGGGGCTCTCTGGCGCGCAGGTGTTCCGCCATGTCGTGCTGGTCCCGGCGATCCGTATCGTCTACCCAGCACTGACCAGCCAATTCGTGCTGATAATGCTGGCGACAAGCGTCGTATCGCAGATCTCGGCGCCCGACCTCTTCCACGTCGCCTCGATCATCCAGTCCCGGACCTTTCGCGACTTCGAGATCTACGCAGTGATCGCCGGCGTCTATCTTGCGCTTGCGTTGGCATTCAAGCTCTTCTTCGCCACGATCGAGCACTTGGCTTTCACCCGCCGATGATCCGAGAGTTCGCCCTCAACGATGTTTACTATCTCCTGCTAGCCGCGCGTTGGACGCTGGCGCTGACCGGCCTTGCCTTCCTGGGCGGCGGCACTGTCGGATTGCTGGTTGCACTGTTGCGCGTCGCCCCCTTCGCCCCATTGCGTATTGTCGGTGCGGGTTACGTCAATATTGTCCAGGGGATCCCGCTATTGGCTTGGCTGTTCGTACTCTTCTTCGGCTTGCCGATCCTCGCTGGGGTTCGCGTCTCGCCTTGGATCGCGGCGACGGTCGCCTTCTCGATCTACGCAGGGGCCTTCCTGGGCGAAATCTGGCGCGGCTGTCTGCGGGCGATCCCGCGCCAGCAATGGGAGGCCGGCGCGTCGCTCGGTCTCAGCTTCGTCGAGCAGCTGCGCTACATCATCGTGCCGCAAGCCGTACGCGTCGCCATCCCCCCGACCGTCGGCTTTCTCGTGCAGCTCATCAAGAACACGTCCCTGGCAGCGGTGATCGGCTTCATCGAGTTGACACGCGAGGGTCAGCTCACCACTGCCGCGACCTACCGACCCTTTACCGTTTACATCGTCGTCGCCGCGATCTATTTCGCCATATGCTTCCCGCTGACGCAGTGGAGCCGGCGCCTGGAAAGGACTCTCCGTGTCGCTCGTTGAGCTCCACAACGTGGTTAAGCGCTTCGGCGCCAACACCGTGCTTGACCGCGTCTCGCTCACGGTCGAGGCCGGAGAGATCATTGCCGTAATTGGCCGCTCGGGCTCGGGCAAGAGCACCATGCTGCGCTGCATCAACGGGCTCGAGCCGATCCAGGAAGGACGGATCGTGTTTGACGGCGAGACGGTCGACCCCGCTACCAACCTGCGCAAGCTGCGCCAGCGGGTGGGCATCGTCTTCCAGAGCTACAATCTCTTCCCGCATCTCTCGGTCGAGAGGAACATCACTCTCGCGCCGCGCGTGGTGAAGGGTATGGAGCGGGAGGCGGCGCGCGAGCTGGCCGCCGGCGCGCTCGCCCGCGTCGGCCTCGCGGAGAAGATCGATGCCTATCCCGACCAGCTCTCGGGCGGCCAGCAGCAACGCGTAGCGATAGCCCGCTCGCTCGCCATGCAACCGCAGCTTATGCTGTTTGATGAGATCACCTCCGCGCTCGACCCCGAGCTCACCGGCGAGGTGCTCAAGGTGCTCGAGAAGGTCGCTGGCGAGGGCATGACCATGATGCTGGTCACGCACGAGATGGGTTTCGCGCGGAGGGTGGCCACACGCTTAATCTTCATGCACCAGGGACGCATCTGGGAGGAAGGTCGCGCCAGCGAGGTTCTCGCCAAGCCGCGAACGCCCGAACTCGAAACCTTTCTCGACGCCGTGCTTCACTGATCCCGCAACGTCAACCGAGCAGGAGAGACACGCATGCACCGCTTCCTCACCGCCGCAATTGCCGCGGTCGCGCTCGTCTTCGGCATTGTCGAAGCAAGGGCCGACGCATTCGCCGACATTCTCAAGAACGGCGTGGTGCGCATTGCCGTACCGCTCGATGTGCCGCCGTTCGGCTCGATGAGCCAGGAGCGCAAGCCCGAGGGGTTCGACATCGACCTGGCGGAGATGGTTGCCAAGGCTCTCGGCGTGAAGGTCGAGCTGCAGCAGGTCACTGCCGCCAACCGCATTCCCTGCCTGCTGACCGACAAGGTCGACATCGTCATCTCAGTGATGGGCCTGACGCCGGAGCGCGCCAAGCAGATCATGTTCACCGCCCCCTATGCCGACACGCATCTCGCGGTCTACGGACCCAAGAGCGCGAACGTGCCCTCTGCTGCCGAGCTTGGGTCGCTCAAGGTCGTTGCTGCCAAGGGCACGACACAGGAACTCGGGCTGGCGGCCATGAACCCGCGCGCAAATATCATGCGCACCGAGGACGACGCCACCGCGGCGACCGCCTATATCACGGGGCAGGCCGATCTCTTCGCCACCAACAGTCTGATCGTGCCGGACCTAATGAAGCGGGCGCCCAACAAGGAGTTCGACCTCAAGTTCGTGATTCGCCGGAGCCCCGCGCACATGGGCGTGCGGATGGGAGAATTGGTGCTTCTGCAGTGGCTCAACAGTTTCATCTTCTTCAACACCATGAACGGCGAGCTCGACAAGCTGCACCGGAAATGGCTCGCCGCGCCTATGGCGCCGCTGCCGACGCTGTAGTCTGCTTTCGAGCCGGGGTCGCCTTCAGGGGCGCAAAAGCGGTGGCACCTTTGCGGGCTGCCTCGTCGTCTGATGCGTCGGCGAGATTGATGGATTGTGGGTATGGGAGAAGCGTATGCAGGAAATCGAGTGGGCGCGCCTTAAGGCTGCCGAACTTACGCAAGTCGCCAAGCGTGACGCCATCGTCATCGTGCCGATCGGCTCGACCGAGCAGCATGGGCCGCATCTGCCCACCCAGGTCGACTCCCGGCTGGTCACAGAGGTAGCCCACCGCGCGGCGCGGCTCATGATCGCCACGCACCCAACGATCGTTACCCCGACGATCCCCTTTGGCATGAGCGAGCACCACATGTCGCTCAACGGGACCATAACTCTCGATTACGCTACCATGGCTGCTGTGCTCAACTGTGCCTGCAATTCCATCTTGCGTGCCGGTTTCAAACGGATCTTCATCCTCAACGGCCATGGCGGCAACACCGATGGGATTTACACCTTCATTAGTGAGTTCACGAACAAGCACCGCGTGCCGTTGGCTGGCGGCACGTACTGGAACATCGCGCAGGAGGAGATCGGCGCACTTCTTCAGAAGCAAAAGTATCTTCTGCACGCATGCGAGGCGGAGACCTCCATGATGCTAGCGCTGACGCCCGACCTCATTGATCGCGATGAGCTTCCACAGGTGCACGGGCCTTATGTACCTGGTCTGTCCGCGATTCCGGGTGTCAATCCCGGTGTATATCGGTGGCGCGAGCTTTCGAGCCGCTCGCTCATCGGTGTCATCGGCGAGGCGGGGGCGGCTACTCCGGAGAAAGGCGAGAAATTGCTTCAGGCAATCGCATCTGCCGTCGCGAGAGAGCGCTTCTGGAGAAGCGTCTTTGGGATGAGCCAATCTAATCGGCGTCTGCTCAACTGGAGGGAAGATGAAGAAGGCGTTTGCCGGCCTGCGCATTCTCGATTTCACAACTACCAGTTCGGAGGTTGCACTTGCGGCCGTTTGCCGGGTAGAGCTCGGCCAGGCTCGTGAGGTGGGCCACGGTCAAGTCCGGGCGATTGAGGCCCACGGCCTTTTCCCAGATCGCGAGCTCTCGCTGATGAAGCCGCCAAGCTTCCGCATAGCGACGTTGGAATGCATAAAGCATGGCTAGGCTGCTGAGCGACCGTGCCACATCGGGGTGTCCGGACCCCGCACGCCAGCCAATTTTTCGGTAATGTCCCACAGCAGCCGAGCATTTTCATCATTCGCAGCTTCTGGGCTGGGGAGCGCGAGTTCGTCCTTGTAGAAATAGCGGCCCGTTATTTCTCCAACCTCGGGCGATGAGGCGAGGCGCACGATTCGGGTAGCCCCGACCGCTGGTGCGCTTCCGAAGAAATGGATCACGGTGAACACAAGCGGTATCAGGCCACCAGCTTCCTCTCCGAAACGCGTGGCGATTTCACCTGGATGGAGGCAATTGACGGTAACGTCGTGGGAGGCCCAGCGGCGAGCGAGCTCGCGCGTAAACAGCACGGTACACAGCTTCGAATGGGCGTACGCATAAAATGCCGTGTAGGTGTGCTCGAGACTAATCGACCTGTCGGGCCGTGTGGTCGTTTGGGCCATTGATCTGCCAAAGGACTTCACCAGCGGGAACGGCAGGTGTACGCGGGCTATTGCGAACATACCGACAGAGAAATTGGTCGTCTGATCCAGGCTGTCGAGACCTCGGCCAGTTGGACAATATGATGGTTATCTACATCGCCGGCGACAACGGCGGCACCGCGATCGGCGGACTGAATGGGACCTTCAACGAGTGGTCCAATCTCAATAGCGCGCCCGAAGACATTCCCTATCTGCTCAGCCGCCTCGACGAGTATGGCGGGCCCAGCTCCTACCCGAACTATGCGGTCGGCTGGGCCATGGCTGGCTCTACGCCCGCAACCTGGTGCATCAACGCCTGTCAGGGCGGCGGAAAAAACCAGGGTATGCTCATCCGATGGCCAAAGCGTATCAACGCGAAAGGAGAGATCCGCAGGCAGTACACCCACCTCATCGACATTGGGCCGACAATCCTCGAAGCGGTGGGTATCCCCGAGCCCAAGATGGTCAACGGCGTCGAGCAGATCCCGATGGCGGGCGTCACCATGAGCTATTTGTTCGACAACGCTAACGCCAAGGATCGCCACATCACGCAATACAACGAATGCAGTGGCAATCGTAGCATCTACCATGACGGCTGGATGGCCTGCGTGATGCACCGAGCGCCATGGGAAGATCATCCCCGCGTTGACGACTACGCGAAGGACAAATGGGAACTCTATCACGTCGCTCGAGACTTCGGTCAGGCCACGGACCTCGCTGCGCAGAACCCAGGCAAGCTCAAACAGCTTCAAGACCTCTTCCACCAGGAGGCTATCAAGTACGGCGTCTATCCAATGGACGATCGCTCGTTCGAGCGTTTGAACGCCACCAAGGCCGGTCGGCCCGACATCATGGCTGGTCGCACGGAGATGGTGTTGTACGCCGGCATGACGGGCATGGCCGAGAAGTTCATCGACACGCTCAGCCGTTCCATCACAATCACGGCCGATCTGGGGATTCCGGAGGGCGGTGCAGAGGGCGTTGTCCTCTCGCAAGGCGGGCTGTTTGGTGGTTGGAGCCTTTATGTGAAGGATGGCAAGCCAAAATTCGCCTGCAACTGGCTCGCCCGGGAAAAGTATTACATTGAAAGCAGCGAGCCAATGCCCGCGGGCAAGGTCACGCTGGTCTACGATTTCACCTACGACGGCGGTGGTCTCCACAAGGGCGGCAAAGGCGAGCTATTCATAAACGGCAGGAAGGTGGGCGAAGGGCGCATCGGCAAGACCCAAGGGGGGTGTGGTCCTTGGCTGGTGAGACCGCAGACGTGGGCATGGACGCCTACTCGCCGGTCACTGACGACTATGATCCGTGGGACAACAAGTTCACTGGAACGATTGAAAAGATCACGGTGAAGCACAAGGACTCACCAGGTGCCGGAGGACGGGCCTTGCAGTAATTGCATTATCGAGCGCTTGGTCCGTTGCGGGTCAGACCCGGAAAGGCTCAACAGGAGCACAACATGTCCGGATACCACCCGCTTTGCTCCGTACGTTCCTCCGCTCACGTCCGGTGAAAAGGTGCCAAAAGCGGCTGTGCGCAGGTGCACAGATCGCTTAGGAACTCAACTGCTCTTCATCGCCGGCGCCAATAGCGTTGGCGACCGTACAGCAAGGCCAGTACCCAGAGCAGTCCCCCCATGATGAGCCAAATGGCGCCCGTCACCAGATCCTCGTTGAGCTCCAGCCTCACGAAGGTAGGCCACATCCACCACACGCCGCGGATTAGAAACCCGAGCCAGATGAGCATCAAAGCATGCCAGAGGACGGCTCTGATCATCGCGCCATGATCGGTCGCTGGAAACCTGTGCATCACGCGGCAAACCGCTTCAGGATGTCAGCCCACGAATAGTAGGCCCAATAGGCCACAGACAGGATGCCCGTCACGAAGCTAAACCATAGGATGAACGTGTTCAGCGCGCTTACACGGAACTCCGCCGGCAACCGCCGATTGTTAATCATCATGATCTGCAGCGAACCGATCGAACGATAGACCACCGCCGCCACGGCGACCATCAGCCACATGAAAAACGGTTGTTGCTGAAGGACCAGATAGAAGCCCGCAAGAACTGCGACCGTGACAACGATGAAGTACCAGACGCGGTAGGGAATTTTCTCCTCGAGCTTTGTGGTCACGGCGATGGCGTCGGTGGTCGTGCGACCGATGAAGGTGTCGTAGAAGGGGAACTGAGCGTCGTAGAGCGTCACCATAATCACGATGAGCATAAGCGCGCCGGCGGCTGCGCCGAGAACGCCCTGGGCCACGATCGCCATCTGCAGCGGTACTTCCACCCCCGTCGGCACCTTGCCCGTCTTGAGGAATTCGCCGTGGAGATAGGCATAACCTGCCACCGAGTAGAGGTAGGTCATGATCAGACCACCAATGATGGCCCACCAGATGATCAGGCTCATGCCGCCGAGCCTGACCCACTGCTTCATCTTCGCCATTTCCTGCGGATCGCTCGTATTCCACCGCAGTTCCTCGCCCGTGATCTTCTCGGGCGGTCGCAACATGCCGGTGACCTGGCCGGCATAGCGGCCCATGCCCCAGCCGGCCGCCACCACCCAGAAGCTGACCCACATCAAGCTGCCGCCGGGTTGATTGTAGAGCGCGACAATATCTAGTGGCGTGACGCTCTTGGTCCACTCCGGATAGAAGAACAGGAGCCCAGCGTACGCCTTGAGAATAATAAGGTAGTCGTCCGGCTTTGCCGCAATGACCGTGATCGCCAGCACGAGCACGATGTTCACGACCATGATCACCTTGAAAAACCATTCGAGGAAGGCATAGGTGCGGTTGGAAAAATAGAATACGACCAGCACGAGCAACAGCGCCAAGACTGCCCAGATGTACTGCGGAGGCAAGGCTTGGCCAAAGAGCGTCCAACCTTGAGGGGTCGAGATACCGGTGAACCTTTGTGCAGCGATGACGGCACCGCCCATCCACGCCGGCCACGCCCAGGTGAGAATAGCAGCAACGGCCCAAAACCAGGGCCAAAACCCGCGCGGGGCAAGCTCGTTCGTGCCGGCGAAAAACGATCGGCCAGTGCAGCAGCTATACTTGATACATTCGTAAACGAGCGCCGTCTCGACAATGACGGAGATGACCATCAGCCAGTGCCAGCCGAGAGCTCCGCGCGCAGCCACGTTCGGCAGCAGATATGCTTCACCGCCTCCGATCGAGATGCCGAAGTTGATTGCTTGGGGGCCGACGGCGGCGATCATGCCACCAATGGTGAGGGGCAGCGGATCGGGGACCCGGTTGATCTCCGCTTCGACCCTGTCAGCGCCACTCGCAGAGGTCAACGTAGCCATGCTCACCCCCATCATCAAGCCAACAACAGATGATCGGATCAGGCAGCCATCAGAGAACAACGCAGGTAGCGTGCCTCGCGCGCGCCGGAACTGTCAAGGCGGAGCGACAAACGATTGTCTGCCAGGCGAACGACGATCAAGACGTCAACGACTGGATGAATCTGCCTTCAGATCAAGGACCTACGGAAGGGGAGTGTCGGTTCTGACCCGTGCACAGCAGCAAGAAGGCGGGGCTTCCGTACGGCTTCGCCATTGGGTAACCAAGGGTCCTCCCGAAGCCCCTTGCCGGGCGTTCCATACTCTTCGTAGCCGAGAGAAAGTTAGAAGGGGCGAGCCGTTGTCGTGCTCCGCCGCTATGCACGCTAACGCTCCAACCTCGACAGCCGGCACCGGCGGGAGCCCTCGCTGGTGGCAGGCGGCCCGCCGAATGCGATCTGCTTGAGCTCCGTGACGACCCGATCGAGCGGCTTGCCGGTGAGCCTGCTCTGACTCAAGGCGGCTCCGAGGTAGGCCCAGTACAGCAGTTGCACCCGTGTTGCCGCCAAGGTGGCCGCGATGCCGACGTCCACGAGCAGGCGTTCCATATACTCACGCCGCCTGCGGTCCATGTGCCGCACGGCCTGCGCGGCCTCGGCGCTGCTGTCCGCCCAGGCGCGCATGCGTATTTCCAGCGCGTTGTGGTGCCCAAGCGCGCGACGCAACAGCACTTCGAGGCGTTCCTCGCGCGCTTCATATCGCTCAAGGTCGGCAATAACTGCCTCGGTCGCCGTTTGCTGCCAATGTTCGATCACACGCGCGTGAAAATCGTCGAGATCGGTGAAGTGCCAATAGAAACTGCCGCGCGAGACGCCGAGCTTGCGCGCAAGCACGTCCGCCTTCAGGGCATCGAAGCCTTCCTGCGCGAGCGTCTTGAGCGCGAAATCGATCCAATCCTGTGCTGTCAGCCGCTTGGTCATAAGGCCGCACCATACAGTACTGTATTGACCCGCACAATGCGCCGGCATAGCTTGACCATACACTGATGTATGGAGTTGGCGAATGCGCGATCTGGCACTTCAGGCAGCGGGCGTGTTGGCCATTCTAGTGGCAATCGCGCACGGTATCATTGTCGAGCGCAAGGTGTTCGCCAGGGTGCACATCGAGCCGCAAAGGACACGCGGATTGCTGCGCATGCTCTGCCAGGCGAGCACCGTCGACTGGATCGCCATCGGCCTCCTGCTCATTGTCGTGCCTGCGCTCGGCTCGGACGCCATCCGTCCATGGATCATTGCAGCGGCGGTTGTCGTTTATGGCTACGCCGCCGTCGGCAACGCCGTGGCCACACGCGGGCGGCACATCGGATGGCTCCTGATGACCGGTGCTGTCGTGCTCGCGCTGATGGGCCTCTAGCGAAGAGCTGAGCACCCCCGATAGATGCCTAAGTTGTTGCGCTAGCGAGAACTTCTGCGTGGTGCCAATAGCGACCGTGCCCTTGAATGCTTGACATGATTGGGTGGCCTATTGCGCAGGCCGACAAGGGGTCAGCCCGTATGGGCGGATGAAGGTGGTGCTCGCGCGGTGGACAGCGGCAGAGTAGCCGATAACTCATAGTCCTCGGTATGGACGAGAATAGCGTCGCGCCGCAGCAGCACGATGCCGTAGGCCGCGGGCTCGTCGACCGAGAGCGAGCTGTCGTTGCTCGCGAGGTCCATTGGCTGCTGATGCACCGGGCTTTTGAAGATCGAGAACGGGATGCCGTGGGCG
>Ga0209382_10009107_pt1 | contig 12447 bp, 14 predicted proteins | sample SoiMetdeltSBSDD5_FD_187599 | JGI IMG/M metagenome (GOLD analysis project Ga0209382, IMG submission 187599) | Bulk soil microbial communities from a Populus tree surrounding site in Tennessee, USA - Soil MetaG P. deltoides SBSDD5 (SPAdes) (version 2) | ecosystem: Environmental > Terrestrial >... | reverse complement strand
TTTTAATAATCTCCATTTTTGATAAATATTATACCAATCATTCGAAAATTCTGGTGGCAATGGTTTAAGATCTATGTCTGATGTCTTTCCGCCTTGTTTTAATACTATGATATTTGATTCTAATTGATCTATTGCATTATTAATTTTAGAAGAATCGCTATTGTTGTCCATAAAATATTCCGCAATACTAAACATAAGATTAGATGTAAGAAAACGATTTTTTCCAGCAATATTTATCGAATTTCCCAAGTAGGTTGATTGTGATTGGTAATAAGTAAGAATGATAAAACTACTAATAATAAAAATAATTTGAATTAAAATTAATGTTCCTATTTTAAAACCTATTTTGGAACGTATAAATTTAAAATTGTCAGCATAATGCTTTAACATTGACTAAATAACGTGATGGATATATTTGGGTATATTCCTGTTTATAGAGTACTTTTAACTTTTTAAATTTTATTCTACATTTATCAATAGCTCTTAAACTCAAAGGTGTACATCAGTTATATATCAGTTATAATTAATTCTCTATTATTGGTATTTCCATAGTTAGGGTAAATCCATAATTATATTGATTCATTCCCAGTTTTTGTATCATTTTTGTTCTATTCTCTAGTGGGATCTTTGTAATGTTACTGAATTTTTAGTTTCATAGACTTGTCTGTTTATGCATTACTTATGATGTATCATTCTGGTTATAGAAAAGGCAATTTCTAGACTTTATTAATATATATTTTCAATAAGAGTTGTTTTTGTCAAATTAAATATCCAGACAATTCCTGGTATGTAGAGTTTAACCATTTTAATATTCTAATATTTTTTAATTAATTAAATAACACTATTTACATATCAACAACAATGACAAGTACTAAAATTATCACTAAATTTATTTTATTGAATTCTAAAGGTGAAAATGATATTATTGATATTACAAATAATATTAAGAGGATATTACTCGAAAGTCAATTGAAAAATGGAATACTCACACTTTTTGTAGTTGGTTCTACCGCTGCAATTACTACAATAGAATATGAACAAGGACTTCAAAGAGATTTTCCCTCTATGCTAGAAAGAATTGCACCAAAGGGAATTGAATATGAACATGATAATACATGGCATGATGGCAACGGTCATGCACACGTAAGGGCATCGTTGATAGGTCCAAGCTTAACTATACCATTTATTAATGGTGAAACTTCTCTTGGAACATGGCAACAGATTGTTTTTGTAGAAATGGATACAAAAAGTAGAAAAGAAAGATTGTAGTTCAGCTAATAGGAAATGATTAAATACAGACACATAAAGCAAATTATGATTGAATAATTCAAATCACCATATTTGATAAATTAGCTAGCTATTTTTCCAACAAACACTACAATAGTAGAGAGAACCTGATAATTTCCTAGTGAAAAACAGTTTGTTAATCATTAAACGTATTATGAATAGGTTTGTTAATGTTCTAAATTTGATCATAATATTAGTTTGTGTTGTTTCCGATATGCGAATGCTTGTCCGATTTGGGGTGATTGAAATAAGAGAATCAGAAATAATACTTACATCATTTCCCTATCTATATAACTTTTGAGCCTTTTAATAATCATATAAATACAATAATAACTTCATTATGAAAATCATATACATTCGCCATTGTATTTGTTCCTTTATTTATATTTCTTCTGGAAATCATTCTATTTTGACTATTCTTGTAAAGCCAAAATAAACATATAAGGTGGTAGTAAGGTGAAACTACTCAACAGTAAAAATTATATCAAATTACCATAATACGTTTACTCTTTGCCGAAATCAGTAACGATATAATATTAAAAAATATAGGGGATTAGAAATTATTCACAAGTGCTATCTGTATTTCTATGGCTTTAGAACAATCTTCATTATATCTTTTTTCTTATCAAAGCCGCCATATCCTTTAGGTGCATCATCAAGTTTCATTCTATGGCTTATAACCTTAGTTGGGTCTATTCGTCCTGTTTCAATAAGATGAAGCAATCGCTCATTATATTTTTTGACAGGACATTGTCCCATGTTAATCTGAATGTTACGGTTAAACAATAGTCCGAGTGGAAATTGATCATAGCCTGATCCATATACTCCCGGTATTGATATAGTAGAATATTTTTTTGCAACTTGTGCCATCCAAGTAATTACTTGTAATGGATTAACTGGGTTATATTCAGGATTAGTTATCTTAGTATGATCATGATTTATACTTTTATTACTGCTATTATTACCTTTTACGCTGTTACTATTAATTAGTCCACCATTACCATCACTAATATTCCCTGCCATATGTCCAACAGCCTCAAATCCAACAGCGTCTATACAAATGGCACCTTTTCCATTAGTTTCTTTTTTTATTACATCAACTGGATCCTCATCATCAAAATTAATGATCTCAGCTCCTAAATCTTTTGTCTTGTTTAAACGCATGGGCCAATGATCAATTGAGAAGACTCGTGCAGCTCCTCTTAAGAAGGAACTCATAACTGCAAAATATCCAACAGGACCTGCGCCAAATACTGCAACATCATCTCCTGGCTGCACATTTGCAATATCAGCTGCAAAGTAACCGGTTGGAAGTATATCGCTAAGAAATAGCACTTGTTCATCAGTTTTAATAGCTTCAGGTACCTTTAGTGAGGCTCCCGCATTCGCAAATGGTACGCGTACATATTCGGCTTGTCCTCCATCATAACCTCCTAATAGTTGTGTATAACCATAAGCCGCTCCTATATCTTTTGTTTTGGGATTAGCCCTATCACACTGAGACCACATGTTATTTTTACAAAACCAACAATGACCACAATTAACATTAAACGGGACTACGACCCTGTCCCCTACTTGTACTTCATGTACTTCTGGACCTGTCTCTTCTATTATTCCCATGAATTCGTGTCCTAAGGTTTGCCCTGGTTGCATTCCTGGTACTGTACCATGATAAAGATGAAGGTCAGAACCACAAATAGCAGTTGTTGTAATACGCAATATTGCATCTTCTGGATGTTGTATAGTAGGTTGAGGTTTTTCGTCTATTTGGACATCCCATGGTCCATGATATACTAATGCTTTCATTCTAATATTGGCCTCTTACTTTTTATAATGAGAAAGGAGGAGCATTGGTAGCAACAGCTGATTGTATCTTTGGCCATAACTGAGCAAGCATGTTAGGTGAATTAGTCTTTATCCAATCAGCTTGTTCCTGTTCATCGTTCATTATTTTTGATAATGGTCCTATTGCATCGAGAAAAACTCCGCCAGCCATTTGGCATTTTTGTATCATCATAAGATAACAACATACTTCTGCATTCTCTATAATCATATCTTCTTCAGATCTTTTTAATTCATATTCCTGTTTGGTCATGGTTTTATCCATCATTGCCTTCATATCTTGAGGGTAAGAGGGCAATGGTAATCCTAATTTTTCCGAGGTAGGGTTTCCATTTATGTTAGTAATTAACTGTTGCAATAATTGTTGGTGTTGTTGACTTTCTTCAAGATGATGTTCTAATCGTTGTTTTGCTTCTGGCAAACTAGTTTCCTCAATTCGTGTCTGCAATCTCTCTACTCCTGCATTTTCCATAGCAAGAGCAGTATTTAGTTCCAAAATGAATTTTTCATTCATTATATTTATAGTAGGTTTTGACATGAATTAGCCTATTAAATATTATATATAATAGTTGTAGATAATTTATGTTTATTATAGCTTTTACAATAAAATTTTTACATTTTTAATAAAAAAATATAATATTTCTCCTAAATCTTTAGTATAAGAATTTTAGTTTTTGTTCTGTTCTCTACCAAAGAAATAAATTCGTTACGACTATAAAAATTTGAATTTATTAAATCTTTAATTTAATTAAGGAACATATAGAATTTTATAACTAATATAATATAATAATAGTAATATAAGAATAGAACATACTGAATTTTAATGAGTGAAACAAATTTAGTTATATTTGTCCAATAATATAGATCCATATAATTTCTTTAGACAGTTGTTTGGCGGTAGCAGTAGTGGAGAACGTAAAGGACGTTAAGGCAGAGGTTTTGGTGGTTGGAACTTCGACATGTTTAGAGAATTTGATGAAAATGATGAAATGAGAAAGAGAAATGAGTCGAACATTTTCTGAACAATTTAAGAATATTAAAAATAAAGTACCAAAAGACCTAATTAAAGAATATGATACACCTGAAGGTGGAAAAGTTAGAGAGAAGTTGGTCCAATAGTTTATGGATATTCCATGACAATAGGACCTGATGGAAAACCAAAGATAAGAGGAATTTGGTAACATAAAATCTCCTTTTGCTGGAAGAGAATCCTTTGAACAACCATCACTTCCTTCTCAACGAGAACCATTAATTGATATTTAATCTACAGATAAGGAGGTTAAAATTGTAGCAGAAATGCCTGGAATAAGTATAGAATCGATTAGAATAGATCCATATGATAAAGATGTAGAAAAAGTGAGGATCCTGATAGAAAATATCATAAAAAAATAGAGGTTCCAGAAGATATTGATATAGATAGTGCAAGATCGAATTATAACAATGGAGTTCTTGAAATAACCTTCAAAAAGAAAGAACAGCAAAAACCAAAAGGTAGACAAATTAACGTTGAATAAGGATAAATATCGTACTAATTTTCTTAAATGCATATATTATATGAATACTATGTTCCAATATGTCTACTCAAACAGGACAACAAAAACAAACATCCAATGTACTACAACCTGGTACTAGTGCACCAAACTTTACTTTACGTACTGCTCCAGATCAATCTGTATCTTTGGATCAATTTAGGGGAAATCCGGTAATTATTTTATTTTATCCAGCCGACTTTTCTCCTGTCTGTGGAGATGAAGTCTCTTTATATAATGAAATTTTGCCTGAATTTCAACGCTTCAATGCAGAGGTTATTGGAATATCTGTTGACGGTGTTTGGTGTCATCTTGCTTTTTCAAAGCACAAAAAATTACGCTTTCCATTGCTTTCAGATTTTGAACCTAAAGGAAATGTAGCACAAAAATATGGTGTTTACCGCAAAAATGACGGAGTCACAGAAAGAGCTTTATTCTTAGTTGACAAAGATGGTATAATTAGATATAGCTATGTTTCACCAATTGGGGTCAATCCAGGCGCTGATGGAATACTGAAGGCTTTAGAATCACTCTCTTAATCTCCAGAACAAAAGGAGGTACACCTACATAATGATGGAACCAGAACTGACTTTACCTATCAACAGCAATCGAGATCATTTACTGGGACCACAAAAGGCACCTGTAACTTTACTTGAATATGGAGATTATGAATGTCCTTATTGTAAACAAGCTAATCTAATAGTAGCCAAGACGATTCAACAATTTGGAAATAAGATGCGCTTTGCATTCCGCAATTTTCCACTGACTCAAATACATCCTCATGCTCAACATGCTGCTGAGGCGGCTGAATGTGCTGGTGCTCAGAATAAGTTTTGGGAAATGCACGATATATTATATGAAAATCAAGAAGCCCTAGAAGATGTAAATTTATTAGAATATGCCGAGGTATTAAAATTAGATATGCCTAGATTTCAAGATAATTTCTATAACCATACTTTTGCATTGCGGGTACGTGAAGATTTTCTTAGTGGGATAAGAAGTGGTGTAAATGGTACTCCAACATTTTATATTAATGGAATGCGTTACAATGATTCATGGGATCAAGAAGCTCTGACTAAAACACTTAGAGATATTATTAATAAAAACGTATAATTATATTAATTATTAATACTGATTAGTCATAGCTGCCATTAATATGATATCACATTCAAACTGCTCATCATATACAAATTTCTCTATTAAACACTTATCTTGATTTGAAGGAGAAACAGTAAGAAATATTACAGTATAATAATACATGCTATATTTTTTAATATTCATGTTGTTAAATTAATACTAAGATTTACTTATGTAAATCTTATAAAAAGAGGTATAATATTTATATATTTGATTGTCTATTATTATAATAAATACAAAAAAAATATGCAATCCGTAATTCAGTGTGAAATATGTGATCCTAGTGAATCCAGAATGATTACTGATGTTGAATCGGGAGAAATAATCTGTAATAGATGCGGTATAGTTGTAGTTAAAAATTTAGAAGATACTACCAAGATATGGCATAAAGTTGAAGATGCTGATAGTAAAATTGATACACGGAATGGTAATCCTTCTTCTTTAACACTTTACGATCAAGGCCTTACTACAAGAATAGGCAATACAAACAGAGATGCAAGTGGAAATGTCATCAATTCTATGATGGTGACACGTCTAAATAAAATGAGATTTCAAGATAAGAGATCTCAAATTAACACTTCTGCTCGAAATTTAGGTAGGGCCTTTAGACAATTAGACTCATTAAAAGATAAAATGAGTCTACCAACTGCTGTTATAGAAAAAACAGCCTACATATATAGAAAAGTACAGGAAGCAGGATTAGTAAGAGGTAGAAAAGTAAATACAGTATTAGGCGCTTCACTTTATATTGCTTGTAGAGAATTTGAAATACCAAGGACATTAAGAGAAATTTCTTCAATTAACAATGAAAAATATCGAGAGACTTCCAGAGTTTACCGTCAAATAGTCTTACATTTTGGTAAACAAATCCCACAAATAGACGTGTTTCGATACGTAGAAAAGGTAGGAAAAAAAGCAAGACTTGAAGAAAAAAATATACGTGAAGCATTAAGACTGATGAAAAAAGTTCAAGATGCAGGATTGAGTGCAGGAAAAGAACCTATGGGAATAGTTGGAGCAGTTATATATCTATCACTTCCTAAAAGTGAGGAGAATATCAAAAAAAGAACTATTACACAAGCAGTAATTGCAGATGCAGCTGGAGTATCTGAGGTTACAATTAGAAATGTGTACAAAGAAATTGAAAAGAAGCTTTCGCTAGGATAAATAAATAAATTACCAAATTTTTTTAATTTTGTTGAATTCCTGATTATAGTTTTGTTATCTAAAAAAAGGCAACATATAAAAAATTTAAGTGTTTGATTCTATAAAACTTATTATAATCTTTTATAATCATTAGTTTAGATCTACATTAGTGACTTGATGCTGTATGTTATTCTAAGGTTATAAGTAATGGAATAAAATTGAAGCTTAATTATCTATAACATTGTGGAGGTTGGAAAAAAAAAGACAATCTCAATAATGGAACTAATGGGACACTTAAATTAATAATAATGGAGTAAAAGGACTAAATTTATTTATGTAAATGAATATTTAATAGAAACATTATACACCTTTTAAAAAAGTTTCATAGTTATGAAGAATCTCTTCTTGTACCTTGGATTGTATGGATCCCGGACGAAGTTTCCTTATTTTCTTAATGGCATCTTGAGCAGATATATTATCCTGTTTTAAAAGGTATGCTGCTAAAATTGTTCCTGTTCTGCCTTTGCCAGCTGCACAATGAACAACTAATGGTTTCTTTTCTTTACTAATTTTCGTATTTATATAATCCACAGTATTATCTAATACTTCTAGGGTGGGAACTCCATAATCCTTTACATATACAAAATTGTAATCATTGATAAGAGTTTCTTTTTCGTTATCAACAAGCCATTTTTCAGGTAAGGGAAATTCCCTTACAGTCACAATAGACTTAATATTATTTTTTATGAGCCATTTGTATTGTGCTGATGTCATAGGAGTTCCACTACCAGCAAGTTTATTGTCAATTACCCAAGAAAAATTAGTAGGTTTATTACTGACCTTACCATGGGCCCATCTAAATATATTTCCTATCAGTGTCATCACTTAACATGGAAAGATAAATATTTATATTTTAAGCATAGTCTTGTGATAATCACATAACTAATGAAAAGCTTTTTTATACAAGTTTTGGAATGTGTATTCGTTGCTATAGCAATTATATCATAATATTTAAAATATGTTTATGAATTCTAAAACTTGCTGGAAGAATTCCTATTGGTTCACCATCACTTGTTACTGTAACTTCTCTATCTAAGGAGACCATTGTTATATTTTTCGCCTGTTCATATATTAGATTTGTCTTGTCCGAATGGTTTTCCCTTTTAATATCAATTAAACTCGTTAAAAATTTCAAACTACCTGAGTCGTTAACTATAACTAAATCTAGAAAACCATCTGTAATTTTTGCGTTGTATGCAGGCTGAAATCCTCCTGCTATGTAACTTCCATTGGCAACTATAGCCATTGTCATATTAGTCTTGATCTTTTTTCTTCCATTATCTAAAACTATTTCACATTGATTACTCTGATATGAAGGAAGTGTGGAAATTATCCCAAGTGCAGTTGATACGATTCTACTATTTATTTTATCTCTAATGATTTTTGCTCTATCAATTATTTCTGCACCTATTCCAATCTCTGCTGCATTTAAGCAAATCCTGATTTGCAACTTCTTTCTAGAATTTTGAGACACAACAGAAATTATATCTATTTTTCTCGGTTTTAACATCTTTAAATTATTACAAACTTCGATGGGATCAGTTGGAATGTTTAGAGATTTTGCTAAAATATTTCTTGTTCCTCCAGGAATTATGTAGAATACTACTTTAGAAGATATTAAAATTAAATCATGAAGTTTCTCTGAAGTAGTAATATATTTAGGTGGTGGTTCAAAAAAACCATTAGCGACTTCATTAAGAGTCCCATCTCCTCCAATGGCGATAATTTTAGTATAATTCTTTTTAATATATTTTCTTGTAAATCGAGTAGCATCACCAGCTTTCTTAGTAATTTTGATTGTAATATTCTTACCTAGCTGATTTCGTAATGCATTACAAAATCCGTCTATATCATTTTCGTATTTTCCACTTGAGGCTTTAGGATTTATTATTATCAAAGTATCTGGTTCTGGTTTTAACAATCGGTTCAATAGGATATTAAGTCCAAACCTCAATATTTAATATTCTCATAAATTTTTGTAAAACAAATATAGATAATTATTATATATTTGCGCTATTTAATTTCCGTATCATTGAATCCACATTCAATTATACCATCAGAACCATTTCTTAAAAAATAGCAAAATTTTAATTGAAAAATTTAAAATTCTTTGATACAAACGAGTTTTTACTATTTGTGTTTAGTATGAGAATACAATCCTGCGGTCTCTCTTTTTTTTATAAAAAATTGTTATAGAATGTATAAAAGAACAATTTTATTAAGTTGAAATACATTTCTTTATTATATGAATTTGGACATCTTAGAAAAACTTGCTAAAAATTGGAAAAAGTCTAAAGATTCTAAAATTGAAAAAAAAATAATTACTTTAATTTGTAATAATAATAATGATACTAAAAATCGTTTTACATTTCCAATAGCGGAGAATTGTCTAATTAGTAATGGAAGAGTAGGGTTTACGTATAAAAACAACAAAACCTATCCTAATCTCTTTGAGTTCCTAGCTTATATTACCAGTAGGGAGATACCAATTGAAATCAAAAATTGTCATTTTGGACCAGGCGAAATTGTTGTCCTTCGAGATAATAAAGAAGATGCAATGGGTGATTTAATTATATCAACGAACGAAATTGTTAATGAAATAAAAACAAAATTCACTAACTAATTTTAGGTTGATACAAATCTCTATTAATTAAGTGAATCTTGGTTTCAAATATATTTTAAATTTGTAATTATTTGAATTAGAATATTATTATTTCACTATTATATGGTCAACTAAAAAACTAAAATTCATATAAAAATAGAAACTTTTTTTGCTATAACGATTATATAATATGTTCAACAATACAACATAATGAAAAATTACTCTGTTTTATTAGTAGTAAGTATGTTAATAATCATACATTTCTATTCTTTCAATATTGTCCTATCAGAAAACGATAAATATTTTACTCCTTTGACAGGAATGGAGGAAGTTCCTCCTGTTAATACAAACAGTACAGGCATAGCATTGTTTGATTTACTCAACAATCATTTAAATTTTAAAGTAAATGTTACAATGTTGGAGAATATAAAATCTGCTCATATCCATGTAGGTGAATTCGGACAAAACGGAGAAATTATAGTTTCATTATTGAATTCCTCATCGCCAATTAACATTCACAATGGAACTTTAGTGAAGGGTCAACTTACTGCTACAGATTTAGTAGGGTCACTTAAAGGAAAAACTATTAATGATCTAGTAAAGTTGTTTAATAACACAAAGACCTATCTTAATATACACACTAAGCAATATCCCAATGGAGAAATAAGAGGACAAATTACAACAGTTAATGCAACCAATTGGTGGAAGTAGTTTAGAGGGAGTATTCTATGATTTTACTTTTTTTTGATGGAAAGTAGTATATTCAATCTGCGTATATTGTACTGCGAATGCTTATCTTTGATTGCCTCTCTTCTCATGATCAAAATTTAGATATTCTGATATAGTATTTTATGCGGGAGAACGTTAAACTTACAACTTGAATAAGTTTTTTATTTGACAAGGAAACTTAAATCTTTAGAAGACACAAACAATTAAAAAAATATTTGCATCAATAAGGATATTTATTGTATGGTTTAGGAGAAGCTGTTTTTAAGGAGGAGCTTGAGTATTGTATAAAAAGGAAACAGATCCAAAATTTAAATATATATAATTAAATTAAACAATTTAGAGAGATATTTAATCTAACTTTAGAAGTTTCAACTTTTACTGGCTTGAATATAATAAAACTTTTAACATTTTTACAATCTTGAATAAGGTTCTAAATTTCTAGAATTACTATCACAATAAGTTGTAAAAAAAGTGTGTTTTTGCTCTAATGTAAACTTTAGCAATTTAATAAATGAAAATATAAAACTTCGATTATCTTTTCAAATAATTTAATGTTGAAATGATTAAAAGATTTATTTGTGAAGATGAAAATAATATTTATGTAGTTATATGTGATGAGGAAATACAAATACAACCAAAAAAATACTGACAAAAAAAAAATAATGATAATAGAAGATGAAATTGACATCCTTCTTCTTTACAAGGACTATTTAAATAATAAAGGTTTTTCGGTAGAAGCCACGGCTACTACTGCTAATGAAGCCTTAAATGATTATGAAAACTTTTTTCCTAATATGATAATATTGGACTATAATCTTCCTGGAAAACTCAGCGGATTAGAAGCAGCTAAGCAAATACTCACAAAATATCCTAATGCTCCGATCATAATAGTAACAGCATTTGAGACTGTTAGAAATGAAATATCAAATGATGAGTTCTTTACCAACAAGAATGTAATCCTTTTACTTAAACCTATTAAATTACAGGTCCTCGAATTTACTATTAAACGACTTCTAAGCAAATAGCCACTTCATTGTCTTTTACTCTTCCATGCTATTGGAAAAAAATTAGACTAGCTGTTTATGGATATATTAATATAAAATATAAAATTCTCTACATGAATTTGAATTGTATCGTTTTACTAGAATACTTTAAAAATTGAAATTAATGATTTGTTATTATTTAACCTAGTATAAATGGATATTTTATCTTACTTTTAACATAATACTTAAAATAATGAGCTCAAATAGATATCCAGTTAATCCTATAATAAGGTCTTACTATTAGTATTCCTTCCTCTAGCAAAATATACATCCACATCAATTTAAGCTAGGCAGGTGATTGCCTTTGGTTTTCTGATCAATTTAAAATAATAAAAATTATGAATTATTAGGACTTGTTGTGATTACTTATTCCTTTTGAAAGTCTAGTCTCACTTAATATACAAATTGATAAAAATTTTATTGAATATGGAGGATTATGGATAAAAATAAAGCAGGTGATGATCCTGAGTGCAGCCAAAATTTAGAAATATATATAGATTTTAGAAACGATCTCACGCTTATCGCTCACATGGTCAATGATTTGGTAATTTATTCTATACAGAATGAAGAAGTACTATGTAGTAGTGTAAAAAATATTTCGTTTTTTAATGATTTAATCCAAAATGGTAATTGGAAAAGGTTTACAAATTTCTAAAACAATCGTATTTATACTTAAGTCTAAATTGGTTCAATAACTTGAGTATATATTTGAGAAATTTATTATACAACTTTCATTATTTCATGAAAATTAAATCCTATTAATATATCAAATCCGATCTATTACTATGAAGTAAATTCCGTAAAAATAGTAATTTAGGTCATCTTTTTATTAATGATAATATATTATAAGCTATTACATAACTATTTTTGCTTTTACAGAAGACTCAGTTAGTTCTATGGTATTATCTAAACCAATGATATTGAAAATTGATTTTATATATCCATGGAAAAATACGGATCCTTTTTTTCCTAACCTATGCCTAATCACAATAATCTTCCATCCATCTTGGTTTATTTCATCGTATGTACCAAGTAATCCATATCGACAAATAATTTTTTCTAAATATTCGAA
>Ga0209382_10009106_pt1 | contig 12447 bp, 11 predicted proteins | sample SoiMetdeltSBSDD5_FD_187599 | JGI IMG/M metagenome (GOLD analysis project Ga0209382, IMG submission 187599) | Bulk soil microbial communities from a Populus tree surrounding site in Tennessee, USA - Soil MetaG P. deltoides SBSDD5 (SPAdes) (version 2) | ecosystem: Environmental > Terrestrial >... | reverse complement strand
TCCGTGTCGGGCGGCCTGCGCACCGAGCACGCGTTGCAGGTGGGCGGCCATGCCGGGGTGTTGTGGTGGCGGAAATGCGTGGTGCATCCCGGCGTGCAGGTCGTGCACGACGTCGAACAGGACGAGCTGGCGGTGCCCGACCGGGGCGACCGGCGGCACCGGGTCGACGCGCCGCCTGGTGGTCGGCTTGTTGCGGCGGCCGGTTCCGTTGCGGCGGACCATGTCGACGAACGACAGCTGTTGTCCGTACCGGTTGGCCTCGCGCAAGGTCAGGTCCCGGCCAGTCGTCTGCAGCATCAGGGTGCGCTGCCGGGTGCACAGCCGGCACGCCCCGGCGGTGACCGGCACCTGCCGTCGGCAGATCCGGCAGGAGCTGACCGGGTGGTGGCCGCGCCAGTGCTCGCACGCCTTGCACAGCCACTTGGTGGTGCGGGTAGCTCCCCAGGCCAGGCAGTCGCGGCACGAGTCGACCCCTTGTGGCGCGTGGGGGTGACATCGGGCGCACCGCCCACTCATGAAGTAGTCCACTGTGGATCCGCAGCGCAGGCACGGCGGCGAGGCGACCGGCCCACCGGGCCAGCAATCGAAGCAGAGCGCGACATCGATCATCGCGATGGGCCGCTGCCCGCACGTCCCGCACAGACGAACGCGTAGCTTCATGCCGGTGGCAGGCTGCGATGGCGGCCCAGCCGCGGCGTGATCGCCACCGTCGACCCGACCGCGTCCGCGTCGGCCGTCGGGCGACGCGCGGCGACCTTGCCCGGCTCCGGCAGCAGCAGATCCGCTGGAGAACAGCCCAGGACCGCGCAGATCACGTCGAGGTCGTCCAGGCGGATGGTGGTCGGGTTACCGGTCCACAGCGCCGACATCTTCCCGGCGCTGATCTCCAGCCCGGCCTCGGCCAGCATCCGACGCAGCTCGGTGGACTTCCAGATGCCCTTGTTCGCGGCCACCAGCCGCAGGTTCCACTTCACCGGCTCACTCCGTTGACTCCCAGCCGGGCCGCGACCCGCTGGTTGGCCTGTGCCCACGCCCGCTCGACATGCCCGTCGTGGACGTGCTCTGGCGGAGTCGGGTATTCCGACTGTCCGAATGGCTGCCGTGGGGGTCGGAGTCCAGCCACCGCGATCCTTTCCCTTCTTCGATGCGCTTGAAGAATGCCCACCGACTATCTCGACCTTCTAGCGAGCGGATCATGCAGCAGAAGGGATCACGCCCGAGACATCCCTGGTCAGGCGATCGCCATTCGAAGGCGCGGAACGCTATTCCGACGCCACCGCGACCTGGTGACCTCCGGAAACTTGCCCGTCTGATGCAATTCCCGAGGGTTGATGTACGACGTCGTGGTGGACAGCCACTCATGCCCGAGCAGCTCCTGGATCGCCTTGAGATCCATCCCCTGCGCGTACAGCGACGACGCGCAGAAGTGCCGCAGCCCGTGCGGGCTCAGCCGCCCGGTCCAATCCGGCAGCCATCGGCGTACCGCCCCAGCAAGCCCGGATCGCAGCGCGTCGTCGCCCACCCGCCCGCACAGGCCGGTGTGCGGGTCGCGCCGCTCCGAAGGCAGCATCGGCGCACCCGGTTCCTGCTAGTCGTCGCCGAACTGGTGCCGCACGTCGGTCAACCACCAGCGCACCAGCACGTCCACGTCGTTGATCGCCGGTGTCAGCCGGGTCTTCGCACCCCGACCCCGGCTACCCTTGCCGAACCGCACGTGCAGCTTGCCGAACTCGCCCAGATCGCCACGCCAGTCCCGCACGTCCAACATGACCGTCTCGTTGATCCGCAAGCCCGCCCGTCGCCACAGCGACGCGGCGAAGTAGTCGCGAGCCGCGATCAGGTACTTGCGCTGATGCGGCAGATCGGCGCGCCACTCGCCAAACAGCAACTCCACCTCGGCGATCGACGGCGGCACCCTACCGGCACCGTGAACTGTGGTGGTCGGCCGGTTGAACTCGTCGACCGGTTGGGCCACCACATACCCGGTCAGCGCGTGAATGTCGCCCTGGTAGCGCAGCACGAGGAAGTCGTAGAACTTCGCGATCGCGGCGACCTTGCCCACGATCGTCGTCCGGGCGCGGCCGAGCCTCCGCTGTTGGGCGAGGAACCGGTCCACATCTGCCGGCTCAGCCGTCCACAAAGGACGGCAGAGGAAACGGGCGAGCTCGAAGATGACCGCCCGGTCATCGGACACGGTCGAGTCGGCCAGGCCAGCCCCGACACAGGCCAGCAGGAACTGGTCCACCAGCTCCTGCTCGAAATCCTCCACATCCTGCGCTGAACGCAGCCGCCGCGGCCCACCCAGGGACCGCACCACCGCTAAACCCACAGCCCCTCCACCTCAGAGGAGACGACCATGCTTCCGAAGTCTCGACCATCTTTCAGGAATCCTGAAATCTTGTCAATAACAGAGGTGGAGCAGTCTCGACCGGCTTCGCCCTGGATCAACGGCCTGAGAGGAGATCTTGGCCCAAACGAACCTGCGGGAGTTGGGGTTACGAAACCCGCCGACCTGTACGACGACGCCGATGAGGACGAGCTGTGAACCCCTTCATCATCGCGGCGCTGGCGCCGCTCGCGCCACCGACGCCACGTCCCGCTCCGACCCCTGCGCTGCCCCCGCCGCCGGTACCGGCGCCCACCCGGTGGGTGGAAACCGCCACGCTGTGGGCGGCGCACCGGCCGTGGCTGGCCCTGCTCCTGCCGGTCGCCCTGGTGTGCTACATCGCCGGACGGAACGTGCGCGCCTCGTGGCGGCACCGCCACCACGCCACCGACGCCCGCCTCGTGACGATCGCCCCGCCGCCGCAGGTCGACCCGACCAACGCCGCCGCCCTGTGGGCCAACCTCGCCGGGATCCTCACCCCGTCGCGCCGGCGGCGGCTGCTCTACGGCAGCCCACACGTCGTCTTCCAGTACGTGTGGACCGGCCGGCACCTGCTCATCTCCATCTGGGTACCCGGCACCGTCCCCCACGGTGCGGTCGAGGCCGCCGTGCGCGGCGCCTGGCCCGGCGCCACCGTCACCACCACCGAACCGGCCGACGATCCGATCCCGGCCAAGGTCGATGCGCAGACCGGCGGGCACCTGCTACCCACCGCGGCGGAGTGGCTGCCGCTGCGCACCGACCACGACGCCGACCCGCTGCGTGCGCTGATGGCCGCCGGATCGCAGCTGCACGGCGGCGAGTACACCTGCGTGCAGATCCTCGCCCGCCCCGCCACACCGCGGCGCGCGAACCGGGGCCGCCGCGCCGCCGGGCGGCTGCGCGACGGCAAAACCGCCATCCCCACCATCAACCCGGCCGCGCCGCTGCTGTGGGTCTTCCAGACGGGATCCTCCGCGCGTGGCCGCGCTACGTCGAACAGTGCGGCATCGCGGCGGGATCCGGGTGTGGAGCGGGACGTGCGGGCGATTCTCGACAAGACCGCCCACCCACTGTGGGAGACCGGCATCCGCTACTGCGTCGCCACCACCAACCGACGCAGCGGAACCGCCGAGGAAATCTCCCGGCTGGAAGCCCGGATTCGTGGGGTGGCGGATGCGGTCGCGTCGTCGTTCGCCGTCTACACCGCCCGGAACCGGCTCACCCACCGGGCCCGAATGCCGCACCCCGTCGCGGTGGTCGCGGCCCGGCGGCTGGGCCGAGGGTTCCTGGCCTCCACCCCGGAGCTGGCCGGCATGGCGGCGCTACCGCAGGACCTCGCGGTGCCGGGCCTGGACCGGGCGCATGCCAAACCGATGCCCGCGCCGGTCTCAGTGCCCACCGGCGGGCGCGGTGTGACCGTGCTCGGCGATGCCGAAGTTGGTGGGCACCCGGTCGGGCTCACGGTCGCCGATGCGCGCTATCACGTTCACATGGTCGGCTCCACCGGCTCCGGCAAGACCACCCTGCTCTGCAACATGATCGTCGACGGGATCCTCGCCGGGCGCGGCACCGTGGTCATCGACCCGCACGGCGACCTCGTCCTCGACATCCTCGACCGGCTACCGGCCTCGGTCGCGTCGCGGGTGGTGCTCTTCGACCCCGACCAACCCAACCCCCCGACGTTGAACCCTTTGGAGGGCGACGACCCGGACCTGGTCGTGGACAACCTCGTGTCCATCTTCGGCAACATCTTCGCCAAAGCGTGGGGACCACGGATGGACGACGTCATGCGGGTCGCCTGCCTCACGTTGCTGCGGCACGCCAACGTCACCCTGCAGCACATCCCGCCGCTGCTGAACTCGCCGCAGTTCCGCTCCGCGATGACCGTCGACCTCGACGACCCCGACGGCCTCGCCGGGTTCTGGCAGTGGTACGACGACCTCACCCCCGCCCTGCGCTCGCAGGTGATCGGGCCGGTGCTGGCCCGGCTGCGGGCGTTCCTGCTGCGGGATTTCGTCAAACGCACCATGCGCTACCCCAAGTCCAGCTTCGACATGGGCAAAGTGCTCGACGGCGGAATCCTGTTGGTGCGGATCCCGAAAGGTCAGCTCGGCGAGGACACCAGCCGGCTGCTCGGCTCGCTCATCCTCGCGCGGGTGTGGCAGGCCGCCACCGCCCGCGCCGCCATACCCATCGACGCCCGCCGCGACGCGGCGATTTTCCTGGACGAGGCGCAGAACTTCCTCACCCTCGCCTCGTCGCTGGACACCATGCTGGCCGAGGCCCGCAAGTACCGGCTGTCCATGGTCCTGGCCCACCAGGACCTGGCCCAGTTCCCCCGCGACCTGCTCGCCGCCGTCTCGACCAATGCCCGCAACAAGGTGTACTTCACCTGCGGACCCGAGGACGCCCGAGTGCTGGCCCGGCACACCCTCCCCGAACTGGACGAGCACGACCTGTCGCACCTCGACGCCTACACCACCGCCAGCCGCCTCGTCGTCGGTGGGCGGCAGACCCCGGCGTTCACCATGCACACCCGCCCCGCCCGCCCGGTCGTGGGCGAGGCCACCGCCATCCGGCAGGCCGCCGAGCGGGCCGTGCCGACGCAGGACACCAGCGGCATCGACGAGGTCGTCAAGCGGCTGTCCAAGCCGGACAAGCGCCGCCAGCGCAAGCCGCGCGCCGCCTAGACCGCTCCTCCTGCCAGCCCGCACACACCGCTGTCACCACGGACGGATCGACTCGTCCTGTGGGGCCTCCTGCTGCTGCTCCAGACCGGTCTCCCGACTCCACCGATCCAACCGGTGACAGCGGTGGCTGACCAGCGCTGTCAGTGCCGCACCCGGGCCTGACACCGGATCCGAACCACCCCACCGGTTCAAGACACCCCTCCGTGATCGGAGGGAAACCCTCTCTGCGTAAGGAGAACCTCCTGATGTCCGCCACGCCCGACTCGTCGTCCACTCCCGGCCTGTCGTCACCAACTCCGTCCTCTCCTGCTCCGTCCTCTCCTGCTCCGTTCTCTCCTGCTCCGTTCTCTCGTGCTTCGCTCCCGCCTGTCTCACCCTCGCCTGCTGTGGCCTCCCATGCTGTCCCCTCAGCGTCCAACCGGCGTCGCCGCTCGAACCGGGTTCCGCCGGCCTCCGGCAAGCCCGGACCGTTCGACGCGCACCGCAGGTTGACCTCCCGTGACCGGCTGCTGCTGTCCTGGCTGGCCGAGCACTACCTGCTCTCCAGCGACCAGGTCACCCGGGCCCTGTTCACCAATCCGCGCACCGCCCAGCAGCGGCTGACCATCCTGCACCGGCTCGGGTTCCTCACCGCAATCCCCCGCGGCCGCGACGACGGCGCACCCCGGCCGTGGCTGTACACCCTCGGCCCGCTCGGCCTGCACCTTCACTCCGAGGCGTACAGCGACCCGGACAACCGCAGGCTCAAACCGCCGCGCAGCAGTGTGGAACGGGCCCGCCGGATCATCGCCAGCCCGCAGGCCGAGCACTTCCTCGGCGTCAACCAGTTCTTCGTCGACCTACACGCCCACACCCGCAGCCACCCCCACGCACACCTGATCCGGTGGTGGTCCGAACGCCACGCCACCGAGGTCTACAGCGGCGGCCGGGGCGCCTACGGCCACGCCGACATCCACCCCGACGGGCACGGCATCTGGCAGGTCGAGCGCCACACCGGCACGTACCGGGTCGGGTTCTTTCTGGAACTGGACCGCTCCACCGAGAACCTCGCCCGCGTCGTCGGCAAGCTGCGCGGCTACGAAACCCTCGCCCGGTTCGGACCCCGCTACCCGGTGCTGCTGTGGGTGCCCGACCAGCGCCGCGAAACCAGCCTGCTGCGCGCCCTGGACGGCATCGACACCGCGATGCCGGTGGCCACCGCAGTGCAGCAGCCCAATCCGGCCGGGCCGATCTGGGCACTGTCCACCGATCCGTACCAGCGCCGGGCACTGCACCAGCTGCCCAGCCACGCCGGCCCGGACGCGCCCACCAACCCCGACCGTGCCCAGGCACAGCACGCCGAGCAGGACTCCGGCGATGAGTAGCGCCACCGTCGCCGCCGTCGCCACCCGCGAGCGGGTGGTTCTGCGGATGCGTACCGGCGAAACGACCGCGGCGGCAGGCACCGGCACGACCGCCGTCGCCTGCGACACCGCCCCCGTTTCGGCCGCCGCGGCGCCGCCAGCGCCGGATTCGGCGCAGTGGCTCACCTGGCACCTGCAGGAGCTGGCCGAGACGGCGGCGTGGCACGCCCGCTGCCTGCGCAACCTGGCCCGCCGCCACGGCAGCCGCACCGACAAGCAGCGGAGGCGGCTGTTCGACAGCGTCGTGCGCCACGTCAACGCCGGCGACGTCGACCTGGACGAGGCCAACGCGTTCCTGCACAGCCTCGGCATCGGCCAGGCCGCCGGCCCCGGCGAGGTCAGCTTCCGCGTCCCGGTCGCGATGGCGATGATCCACGAGGATGCCGAAAACGACGTCGGGACCTTCCAGTACCACCTCGAAGAACACGAGCGGTGCATGCGGTACACCCGCCTGGACGGATACCCCAACGGCTTCCGCGTCGCCCGGCCCAGCCGCGCCGACATCGACACCGGACGCCGCCACACCATCGTCTCCACCGACCTGCGGCTGACGGTGACCGTCCCGGCCTACACCGACGACCAGCCCCTCATCGCGATGGCCACCGCGATGCTGTGCGACGACCTGACCTGCCTACCGGACGACGTCGACATCGTCGACGAACCCAGCGTCTGGGACCTTCCACCCACGACGCCCGGTGGACACGCTGACACCGAGCGCGCCCAGGACGTCGCAGGCGGCTGGGCGTATCAGGCCGACGAGCTCGACGAGGGCAACTACATCAACTACGGCCTCGACGTCGACCACGACGAGACCGCCGACGAGTTCGATCACACTCGATCCCCGCGCCCCCGCGATCCCTTCGCCGCCCACGGCGAGGACAGCGAGGACGACGAGACCGACGACTGGCAGTACGACCGCTGACCGGCGCTGTCGGGGCCCACACCCGGTCACACCGCTGGTCACAGCCGCACACACCTGGACGGCACGGCTGAGCGGACGGCGTCGAGTGTGAGAGCAAGCCGGCGAGTGTGAGAGCAGACTGCTCTCACACCAACCCGGTTCCAGGCGTCGGCCGATCCCGCTGTCAGCGCTAACAGCGCAGGTCAACGCCCCTTTCCCGCCCGTGCGCGGAGATCGGGCAGTGACAGCGGCCGACGCTACCGTTTCCGGCAACACATCACCCACATATCAGCACCACCCCGGTCCGGTCCCACTTTCGGGCACCACCGTCGTACCCACCGGTGCGCCACGCCCACCCGCCAGATTGGCTGGTCGGCTCGCACACCGCGCGGCGACCCCCGAGGTCGCACCAGACCACCAGCACCACCCCGGCACCACCAAACACCTTCCACGCAGCGACCCATGTACCCGGTGGGCCGCGCACCCCTGCGCGCTCTCGCGCGCCTCACATGAGGAGGACCTCCACATGGCCAAGAAGCCGGCCGCTACTGGCAACAGCAGCGCCAACCCCAGCACGACCAGTACGGTCCGCCCCGACCCGACGATCCGCATCATGATCGTCTGTGTGCCCGACGACCTGCCCGGCGCAGTGTTCGACCGCCGCCAGCTCGACCGGCACTTCGGGGTCCAGGGCGCCATCGCCCAACGGTTCTGGGCCAAGCCCAGCACGCTGTGGACCCGCCGGTACCTGGTCGACGCCCGCAAGGGTCGTCCGACCCCGTGCGCCGGTGGCCCACTGCGGCAGCTGGACTTGGTCGCGCTGCGACACGCCTACGGTGTGGGAGCGGGCCTGCGCCACCAGACCTTCACCCGTGTCGTGCGCGGTACAAGGGACGCCCGCCCCTGGGTGATCTTCGTACAGCGCCACCTCGACGACCCGGACGCCTACCCGATGGACCAGGCGGAAGCCGACTTCAACAACCAGCCTCGGGTACTGGCCCTGCGCACCCACAACGCCGTCACCTACGGCGCCGGGCGCCTGGAGCCAACAGAACTGGAGATGCTGCAAGCCGGTCCCGTGGCCTACAGCAACTACCAGTACCTGACCGCCGTGGCCACCGACGCCCTCCTCACCCCGGACGGGGAACGGATGGCACCGGCCACCGACCGGTTCGCCGACCGGTTGACCTATCTCGAACAGGCCAACCGCTACCTGGACACCCTCGACGACGACACCCGCGTCGTGGCCGTCCAGGTCTAACCGAACAACGACCTGACCATGTGAAACCGGTCGATGCCGCCTCCCTCACCGGGATGCCCATCGACCGGTTCCACCACCCCGGCCGCACACGTCCCACACCACGTTGGCGGCAGCTCCATCGACGGCGACGAACGCGAGCTCCCCGAACCCGGCCTTCCCTGCAGCGGTGGCGACGGCCACGGGCTTGTCACCGCACACCGACGCCAGCCGCCTACCGCGTTCCCCCAGCCGCAATTCCCCGCCACCGACGCGACGCCCACGGCCGCCGCAGCGGCGTAGGCGGTCGCCGGTCCAGCAGCCGCTTGGCTCGCCCGCGCCACGCCCGGCGCCCCGGGCCGGGGCGCATACCAAGCCCGGCCGGCGTAACGGCCGCACTTTCCCTCTTCCAGCCACCGCCACCCACCGCGTGTCCGCTTGCTCGCGCGGCCCGCCTAGGAAGGAGCAACCCACCCATGTCCGCACGAGTCTGGTTCCGCACCGAGGAGGTCCTCCCGCTCGCGGAACACGCAATCGCCTGCCCATCCCAGCGGATCACCACCGCCCAGGTCCGCGCCAGTTTCCCGCTACGGCCCGCCCTGATCTGGACCGCCACCGCCGACGAGGACGCGTTGTCCTCCAACGGCGTACCCGCCTGGTACGGCGATGACGGCCAGCACCACGCCGCCCCAGCCTGGACCTGGAAACACCCCACCAGCGGGCGGCGCGGCAGCCCGGCCCGCCCCGGCTTCGACACCGCGTACCTGCCGCTGACCCAGCCGACGAACCAGGACCGCCGGCGGCTACCCGTCATCGAAGCGCTCCGCCGCGGCCGGCGCACCGGAGCGCACTGGGTCGCCATCACCATCGCCGCGGACAAGCCCCTGATCCACCCGGACCGGGTGCGGCTGCTCGACCACCGCGACACCATCGCCCCGACTGAGGCGCGGTGGATCTCGGCCACCGTCACCGCCGCGGCGGTCGGCCACGGCGTCTACCCGGCGCTGGTCGCCGACGGCTACACCGTGCGCGGCGACGACGTCCTGGCCCGCTTCGACCGGCCCACCGTCGAGCAGATGGCCGCAGACCTTCGCACCGCCAACCCCGACCGCATGCCCGGCGAGATCGCCGTCCTGCGCTTCGACGGCGACGTGCTGCTGGTGCTGTGGGAACACGACGACGGTCTGCAGACCCGCCAGCGCGAGATCGACCGGGTGTACCCGGACCCCGGCGGCTACTACAGCGCGGGCGCCTACCTCTGGCCGTGGACACGGGCCGAGGCGCCGCAGTGATCATCACGTTGGGGTTCACCGAATCCGACCGGGCCGCCGGCTACAACAGCTTCAGCGACGGCTACCGCACCGACGCCCGGCAGGAGCGGGCCACCGTTCGTCCAGGACACGGCCAGCCGTGGGCCTGCGAGAGCTCGGCTGGCGGCACACCGCCACAGACCCAGCCGACGGCCCCGCACCCATCGACGCACCGCACCGGTCGGCCCCCGTCCGCTGAAGGACCGCCGGAGGCAGCCCATGCGGCTGCTCGGCATGCCGGCATCCACCGACAACCCAAGGAGACCACCGTGTCCTACCGCGAACCCATGTTCCTGATCATCGATGACGCCGGCGGTCCGCTCGGCGCGGTGGCTGTCGAGGCCGGTCGCTGGATCGGCCGGGACACCGCCGGGCGCACGCTGTTCGACCGCAAGAACCTGACCGGGGCCACCGTCGCCGCTCGACCCATCGGCCGGCTGGTCTCCACCGCCTGGTACGGCATCCGCGGCGCCCGGCCCGGCGAGACCCGCTCCGAACGGGTCCGCCACGACCGGCGCGGACTGCCCTACGTGGCCGACCCGTGGCCGATGTACGTCACCCCGTGCTGCGCGGCCACCGTCACCATCACCGTCGACGACGGCGCCCTGTGCTGCCGGGCCTGCTACCACGAGGTGGACCACCGCCTGGCCTGGGACCCCGACCTGAGCCAACCCGCCGACGGCGGACCGTCGATCGACACCAGCGGGTCCGGCCCGGTCCATGCGAGACCGCAGGAAGCCGCGCCACCGCACAGCCGACCCAGCGCGGACCAGGACCCGTCCAGCCAGGACGACCCGCACGATGCGGCAGATCAGTCGCCGTCCCCATGAAGCGGCGAGGACATTGGAACGAATCACCGCAGGCCGCGACGCCGGCAGCACACACCCAGGCCCCTGTTGCCCCGGACCACCGGCGGCGCGAGAAGGAGGAGCTGAGGGACGAGTTCGACGAGGTGCTGTCCCGCCAGGACGAGCACATCGACCGGGTCGGCTGGTCGGTGACCGTGGTGCTGCCCACCGACGACGACCCGGGCGCCCCGTTCGCCTACACCGTCGGGTTGACCCAGCACGGGTTTCCCGAGCTGGTCATCGCCGGGCTGGCCCCGCCGATCGCGCGGGCGCTGCTCAACGACCTCGCCGGGCGGGTCTACGACCAGGCGACCCGGTTCCGCCACGGCCAGCGCGTCGCCGACCTGCTGGCCGGCTACGACGCCGTCATCGTCAACGGTGCCGTCACCAAGGCGTTGTATCCCGGCGCCGCGTACGCCCGCTACGGCACCGACCGGGTCCGGCTACAACAGGTGGTCTGGCCCGACCGGCACGGCCGGTTCCCCTGGGACCCCGGCTACACCCACGGCCCGCAGACCCAGCCGCTGATCGGACGACCAGACACGTGAGGAGGAGCGTCCACCATGGACGATGACGAGTGGGACCACGACGAGTGGGGTGACAACACCCACGAAGAGATCCTGCAGGCCGCCGTCCGGCACCTGCTCACCGCAGACGACCTCGACCAGATCTGCGCCGACGCCGACCTGCCGGCGCTGCTCGACGCCACCGGCCAGCCGGTGACGATCACCGCCGCGAACAGCTACCGCGACGCCGGCGTGTTGACCCTCGACCGCGGCGTGTGGCTGGAACTGTCCGACGGCAGCCGCTTCGGGCTGACCGTCACCGTCTCCCGCCGCCCCACCGGCGAGGTCACCCTCCGCCCACCGGGCACACCACATCGGCCCGGGCGTACGCGTTCCGTGCCGCGTCCGCGTCCGGCGGCCCGGCGGGCGGCCGGCCCCTGCGGCTGCGCCTGCACCAGCGGAGGATTCTGCGGCGGCTGCGGGCACGCAGGCTGCGGCCGCCGCTGACCCCGCCGGCGCCCGTGATCGGCGTCGGGTAGTTCAGCGCACCGCGACCCGAGTCGGCGCCTGACCGATCGGACCACCCGGGCGAAGCGACGACCTGACGGCACCCGCCGCGGCCACCGCCGCCGCCCATCGGCGTTTTCTGCACGACCTGTCCTGCACCACCTGGCCGTTGCCCGGCCATTTCGCGCGACTCCGCGCACCCCGGGCACGGCCGGCAGGCCGTGCCCGGGTTTCCCAACCCCTTCGAAGGAGGGAAACCCGTCATGGGATCCACCACCAGGCGGCACCGTCGCCGCGTCACCGTCGACCAGACCGCCCTCGTCGCCCGGCTACACGACGGCGATACCGACGCGTTCGACCGCCTCTACCGCCAGCACGTCGCGGCGGTGACCCGCTACGTCGCGGCCCGGCTGGGCGGGCGTGACCGCGACGGCGTCGACGACTGCGTCCACGACGCGTTCTGCGACGCCCTCGCCGACCCGGCACTCATCCAGTCCGATGTGTTGGGGTCGCTGCTACGCCTGGCCGCCCGCGCCGTGACGCGCCACGGCTGGTTTCTCCGGACCACGGAGATCATCTATGAAATGGGATCGACCTCAACGGGGTAGGCGCTACGGTTCTGGCTGTCGCTCGCATTGAGCCGCCTTCTAGACGGTCACCGTTCTAGAGGGTGCCTT
>Ga0209382_10009101_pt1 | contig 12450 bp, 12 predicted proteins | sample SoiMetdeltSBSDD5_FD_187599 | JGI IMG/M metagenome (GOLD analysis project Ga0209382, IMG submission 187599) | Bulk soil microbial communities from a Populus tree surrounding site in Tennessee, USA - Soil MetaG P. deltoides SBSDD5 (SPAdes) (version 2) | ecosystem: Environmental > Terrestrial >... | reverse complement strand
ACCACCGCCACGACGACCCGCACCGGCCGCACCTACACCAGCCGCGTCTGGGTCACCGGCCACTGGCGCAACCAGGCATACGGCAAAGGCCGAGCCCTACGCCGCCCGGTCTACATCCACCCATTCCTGCGCGGCCCCGAAGACGCACCGATCAAACTGAGCACCACCGTTCGCATTCTCGACGACCGTGGAATCACTAAGCCGGATAGGAAGGACGGCGATAGGAAGAACAGCGAGTAGGTACGGCGTGCGGTGGCGGGTTCCGCCACCGCACGCACGCCACTCTTGTTGCGCGCGGTTCTGCCTGGCGCACTGAACAGCCGCCACGTCTTCGGATCTAGCTGGCTCACGTTCGGCGTTGTTCGGCTATCCACGTTGCTTGATCCGCAAGCGTCCGTGTACGTTCTGTCAGCGTCTACCGACCTGGAGGTCTGTGGTGGGCGAGGTTGAGCTGACGTTGGGGCAGCGGATCGCGGTGCAACGTCGGCTGCGCGGGCTGACGCAGGAGGGCCTGGCCCAGCGGCTGCACCGATCTGCCTCGTGGGTCACGAAGATCGAACGTGGCGTCCGGCGGGTGGACTCGATGAGCGTCCTTCTGGAGCTGTCGCGTGCCCTCGGCGTGCCGCTGGAGCAGTTGACCGGCCGCAGCGGACCACCCATGGAGTCGCCAACACATGCGGCTGGTGTTGCCGAGTTGCGACGGCTACTGGACCGACCTAGCCGGTTCGCGCCGGTCGATCCTTTGGCGCCGTTGTCGGGGCGGCAGCTCGCGGTCGAGGCGGCAGCGCTGCGGCGGGCGTACAACGCCGGCCGCAATGTCTCGGCGGTCGTTCCCGAGCTGACGGCATTAATCGAGGTGGCGCAGACGGCGGTCACCGCCGACAACGCGGATCGGGAGGCGTTCGCATCGTTAGCCAATCTATACCGGCTGAGTTCGCTGGAACTGCGGCAGCTCGGCGACCTCGGCCGCGCCCGGCTAGCGGTAGACCGTGCGCTGGCGGCCGCCGAGCGGTCCGGGGACGACCTACTACTTGGCTCGGTGGCCGCAACCATGACGGTGCAGCTCATGGTGCAGGGCGATCCGGAGGACGGGGTAGCCGTGGCGCTGGACACCCGCGAGCACCTGCGGCGCACCGTCGATGGCAGCCAGGCCGGGCTGGTTGTAGGCGGCGCGTTGTGCCTGTACGCGGCCCAGGCCGCCGCGCGTGCCGGCGACCCGGCCGAAGCCCGGGCGTTGTTGAAGGCGGCATCCGGGCTAGCCGAGGAGGTCGGCGCTGATGTGGAGCGGTACTGCCTGATCTTCGGTCCGACCAACCTGGCGATCCAGACCGCGGGCATCATGGTGGACCTCGACCGGCCAACAGAGGCGATCCGGTGCGCCGAGCCGGTGCGCCCGAACCGGCTGGGCAGCAGCAACCGCTCCGGCTACCACTGGCTGCACCTGGCTCGCGCGTACGGCATGACGTCCGCGGTCGACGCTGCGGTGGACTCACTTACTCACGCCCTACGGGCCGCTCCGGAACTGGTGCGGCATGACCCCTTGGCCCGGGACCTGGTGCTGGGGATGCTGCGCCGCCGCCGCGTGGTCGGTGAGCAGCTACGACGGCTCGCTCACGCGATGAACATCACGCCTTGACTTGTTCCGGCTTGCGAGCGCGCAGGGAGAAGAACAGCGGCAGCTCGGCTCTGGTGTCCGGTGGCAACTCCCAAGTCCGCTCACCAGTCTGGCGGAGGAACGGCCACGGCCGGTCGAGCCACTCGAACTCGTGGAAGAACTCGATGACCAGACCGGCCTGGGCAACGGCGGTGACGAGTTCTGCGACACTGTGCGACCACAGGTACTTGATATCGCTGCGTACCTCGGCGGCCGGGTCGGCGTATGACCCACTCACGGGGTAGCCGATCGGCTCCGACCGGGGGAAGTAGGGTCTGGTCACCTGAAGCTCGGTCGACCGGTCGTTAAGTGTCTTGGCAATCGGGTGGATGTCGGTGAGGTACAGGAAGCCGCCCTGCCCGACGAAAGACGCGGCCACCTCCGCCCAGGCATAAAGGTCCGGCAGCCAGCCCAGCACACCACGGGAGCTGTACACGATGTCCCACTGCCCGGACAGCACCTCGGGCAGACGCATCACATCCGCACATACGAACGACGCGTCCACGCCAGTCTCAGCGGCCAGCTTCGTGGCGATCTCCACTGCCCGTGGGGAAAAGTCCACCCCGGTCACCTCGGCCCCTCGCCGGGCCCACGCGATGCTGTCTGTGCCGAGCTGGCACATCAGGTGCAGCAGGCGCTTGCCGGCCACCGGCCCGACCTCATCGACCTCGTACCGACGTAGCTTGTCCGCGCCCGCGCGCACTGCGCCGAGGTCGTACCAGTCACCCCGGGCGTGGACATCGGCCCACTCGTCCCACAACCGCCGGTTGGACTCGACGTATCGGTCGTCGTCGTTCATCGCATCGCGCTCCACTCGGCTCGACACCCTGTCGGTCAGCCTACGTCGTGGCGGTGGGCCGTTGCTCGCTTGGCTGGCTGGCACAGACTGTGCCAGTTGCCGCCACCGCGGCAACCTACGGTCGTCGATGAGAGTCCCCGCCGCTTCCAGTCAACGTGGACGGTGGCGGTGGGAGACCTGGTTTGGAGCCGGCGCGCCGCCGCGTACGCCCCGCGACAGTGGCGTCTAATGCGCCGGCTCCAGACCACGAAGGACCGAGCCAGGGCGCAGGTGCGCTAGGGAGTTGTTCGACATGCCCGGCCTGCCACCCACCGACCCGGCCTGGTGGGCCGGCCAGTCGTACGAGGGCCGACCGCTGCACGAAATCCTCCACGCCCGCGACATCGGCACGCTGTTCCGGTTCCTCAACGGCAATGGCTGGAGCCGGGCCGCGATCGCCGCCGCCTGCGGGCTGTCCGAGACCAGAGTCCGCGCGATCATCCTGGGACGGCAGAAGGTCACCTCGTACGAAGTGCTCGAGCGCATTGCTCGCGGCCTGCGCATTCCACCCGGCTGGATCGGCTTGGCCTACACCGACGGCGCCTGCTCGACGGCGGAGAAGGGCGACGTCCGGTCGACCGGCCGAGATCCGGAGCGATGCGCCTGCCGAGCGCTGCGCGACGGTGCCAGCGCGGAGGAGTTCCTGCGCCGCTTATGCTCCGTCCTCCTGGACCGCCAGACACGCGCGGCGCACACCAGATCGTCTGCCGGCAGTTCAAGATCACCTAAGGGCAGCGCGTGAGCAGCAGTGCCCAGTTGGTGTAAGCCGTGGCCGGGGCGCAGGTCAGCGGGGGGTCAACCACTCGTGCCTCACTGCCGCGCAGGCAAGCCGGTCGCGCGGAATCGAAGCCCATTCATACGCCTTCGACGATCTCAGGTACGGCCCTGAGGTGCTGCCACAGCGGCAGTGCCATGGCTGCGATGACAGCGTTGACGGCCCGTGCGTGAACGACCCCAGACCGGACGAGCCTCGCCTCGGCCGCCGTACAGTCCACGATGGTTAGGTGTTGCGCGAGTGGACAGACGCCGCCATCGATACAGTAGGCGACCTCTATGCCGGCGTCCGAGACGAACTGCTCAACCTCGGCCGTGGTGATGGCGGGGCCGGCTGAATCGGTATTGGCGGGATCCGAGACGTTCGCCGTAGTGGCCGCGATCGGGACGGGACTGCGCAGAGCCAGCTCTCCAAGGACTCCGGGATCCATGGTCACGAGCGCGTTGGGTACACCGACGGGCTCGTGCAAGCGTCCAGCACGTTCGTCACGCCAGCGCAGGATCATCGCGAGGTCCCCGGGCCAGAAGGCCGCCGCTAGTTGGCGCGCGTCCGGCGTCATGTCGAAGAGGTCATCGGCGGTTACAGCGTGTGGCAGCACATACGCCAGGGCCTTCGACGGTGACCTGCCCTTTCCGGCGAAGACGCGTTCGCAGGCACCGCGGTTGCGGGCGTCGGCGCAGATCATGTACCAGCGCCGTGTGGGCAGGATGACGAGCTCGCCAGCCGCGACTGCCTGAACTGCCAGATCGAGGTCGTCAGGAGAGATCATTCTCATGGCTGGCTTCCTCCATGCCGGCGACTGGTCGACGGCCTTCGGCGGCCGCCTTGCGCACCTGCGCAGCCCACGTCGACGGGCCGAACTGGTCGGTCGGGGCGCGAAGACTTTGAGAGGTCGATTCCCATAGCCGGTACGTCGGCGTGGGGTCTCGCTGCACTACCGCGGAGAGGGCAACAAGGGGGCTGGCGAGCCTGGCGGACTCGTCGGGGAACTCGCGTAGACCAAGGTCGACCGCGGCGAGCGGCTCCTCGTCTGGCACGAGCTGGTCGAGAAGGCTGAATCCCGCGCACACGCGCGGGTTGACTTCGTGGATGGTGTAGCGATCGCCGTCAAGGATCCCGTCGGTGCCGAACGCTCCGATGTAGCCCAGTCGGTGGTGTAGCTGTCGAGCGACCGCGTGCACAGCTAAGCGAGCAGACGCGACCACGTTGTCGGGCAATGGCAGGGGTCGAAGAATGCCTGGGGCGTGGATGCGCCAGGTCGGCGGATCCCAGTAGACGAGCGCCTCGACAGGTCCGAAGTCGACAACGGCCGTGGCGGTAATGAAGCCGTAGAAGGTGCAGGGCGTGCCCGGGTTGAAGCTGGCGACGACAGCTCGGGTGCAGTCTCGCATCAATGTCGTTGCGAGTTCGCGCAGTCTGTGGCCGTCCGCCGGTCGAGGTACGAGGTAGGTGTGGCTGGTGGCCATGGCGATCCCGTGGTCTGGAATGCCTTGGACGACGACGGGAGGTCTCAGGTGGGTCAGCCCATCCGTGAGATCGACGATCTGACCGCCCAGTTGGAGTAGTTCTCGCTGCCTGTCCTTGCGTTCCGCGTCGAGGTGTCGTGGGTGCCTGGCGCCGATCACGCGCCTGCCGCACACGCTCGTGGTGGAAGTAAAGGAGCCGGCGTAGACGAGCCCAGCGCGGTCTGGATCTTCGGCGTCGAGACGTGCTCGTAGTTCGTTGGTGGGGCTGCCCAGCGTCCGCTCGTACGCGGCAAACCGGTCGCGGGTGTCGCCCGCGGCGACGTCCAGATCGATTGGGACCGCTCGTGCGCCCGCGTCGGTCAGGAACCGGGCCATGCGGTGACTACCTGCCGCGGATCCGGTCAGGAAGACGGTCCGCCCGTGCACGAGCGGCGCGAGTAGCTCAAGCGTGGCTCGCCGGACCCTCTGCGGTGCCCTGTCCAACCGGAACTCGCTCAGCGGACCCGTGTGGTGAGAGCCGGGTAGTCCAGCCACGGGTCGCGCAATGCGTCGAGCCTGCGGCTGGCGTGATCGACGTGGGAGACCCGGAAGTACGCCATGATCCGCGGTGTCGTGGTGTGGTTACGGCCCACCGCGTGGGGAACGAGGTGATGCATTAGGAGCACGTCGCCGGGCCTTCCGAGGAACGAAACGCCTTCCTCCGCGTCGACGTATGGAGGAACCTGGTCGGTGATCCCGAGAGACCACTCGGTGTGAAACCAGTCCGCCATGCGCAGGTGTCCACCGGGGACGTAGCGCAAGGCGCCGCCGGCGGGGTCGCTGATGTCGGAGAGCACAACACCGACGAGGAGGGAGAACGTCCGCAACTCGGTGGGGTCGAGGTGCGGACATGAAACACCATCAACGTGCATTGCCTTGTCCGGCTGCACGTTGTGTAGCTCGCTTTCGGGAACGCGGATCTGAATCTGGGTCGTGGCGATCGGTATGAAGTCGCCAACCAGCTCGCGGACGAGTTCGACGACGCCCGATCTGGTGAACAGCGCGAGTACGTCAGGATGGCTGCCGTGGTCCGGGGCAAAGGTCCGCTGCGTGTACTCGGCGATCTGGGTCAGGTCCATGTCGCCGCGGTACCAGTTGGTGACGAGGGCGGCGGCACGGTCGGCCAGCTCACGAGAGACGAAGTCTCGCTTGACGATGACCCCGGTCGTTGTGAAGGTAGCTAGCTCGTCGGCGTTGAGGGGCATGTGTGTCTCCGTCGTCAGGTTCGAAGCTGCTTTAGGACGGCGTCGCAAGCGTCGAGTGCGCTTTCGACGATTGCCGTCCCGAGTTCGGCGGACGCGAGGCGCGGGTCGCCACCGGTGATGCCCAGGGTCGCGATCCGGGCGTCGCCTGTACTCCACGGCCAGGTGGTCCCACGTTCGAGGACCAAGCGTTTGATCTCATCGCGCTGGGTCTCGTCGATGGCAAAGGAGTCGGGAAGGCGGTCCAGATGGACGTCGTCGGGCGCGAGGGTCAGCATGACGCTGGTCTCCCTCAGGCCGGCGTGAATCTCAGGCAGTGCAGAGTCGGCACGCACCGTGGACAGCGAGCTGGGGTGCACGACGCAGATCCGTATTTGGTGCGCGCGCTGAAGCTCATAGGTGGCCGCCTCAAGGATTCCGCGGTTGCCGCCGTGCCCGTTGATGATGAGAAGGCGGCGGGCTGGCGTGGCGCGTGTGTACTCGCCGACGAGCGTGTCGAGGAGAGTCGATAGGACGACGAGCCGCAACGAGATCGTGCCCGACGCCCACGCGTGTTCCAGCGACAGGCCGTAGGGGACGGCGGGGAGTTTCCACAGGTCGTGTTGGTCGCCGTACCGGTCGACGAGTCGGGTGGTGAATTCGTCGGCGATGACGGTGTCGGTATGTAGCGGCAGGTGTGGGCCGTGTTGCTCGTACGAGCCGATTGGCAGGCAGAGGACGGAATCCTCGGTAAGGCGCGAGGTGATCTCGGGTGCTGGCAGCGCCCCGTACCATCGGTTCATGTTCGTCCTCGGCGGCCGATGCGGATGAGGAACTCGTTGTCCTCCAGGAAGGTGTCCGAGTCGCTGAACTGCGTGAGCGTCGTGCGGACGGTCTGGTCGAACTCGTCGAGGCGGTCGCCGAATAGCTGTGGTGCGGCGAACGAGGTGGAGTACAGGTAGCCCAGGATGCTGTCGGCCGTCCACGTCCGGGTGACCGGCACGGTGAATTCCTCGACCTTGGCGAACGGCGACTCCCGCATGATGTCGCTGTAGGGCCGATCGTGGTGCTGGAATGTGCTGTTGCCGGCGCGGCGTTGTTCGCCGAGGAAGTCCTGGATGTGCGAGCGGACGGCGGCTTTCCACGGGTTGGTGGCAACCCAGAAGCTGTTGTCGCCGAAGATCGCGACCGCGCCGTCCTGGCTGACCTGGTCATCGAGGCGTTCCAGGACGGCAGCTTGGTCGAGCCAGTGGAATGCTCGGCAGATCGTCACGAGGTCGGCAAGCCATCCCGGCGGTGGCGTGAAATCCTCGGCGGTGACCTGCTGCAAGAGCAGGTGCGTTTCGTCAGGCAACCGGGGCCGCAGCGCCTCTTCTGCGGCGGCCAGCATCTCACGGTCGTTGTCGATGGCGATGATGTCGTCGAAACGGCCGAGCAATGCCTCCACCACAAGACCGGTGCCGGTGCCAACGTCGAGTAGGCGTCGAGGCTTGCCTTCGGCGACGGCCGCGTCCAGGACGTCGGCCACGTTGGGCGGGATGCCGGGCCGGTACTGCCGGTAGAAGCCGACAGTTCCGCGGAACACGTTCATGATGGTCTCCGTAGCGCAAGATCGGTAATGTGGCGTCCGGCCGCGGCGAGATCGGTGGCCACGAGCACACCATCGTCACCGAGCCGTTCGGGCTCCGGTACGGGTCGTCCGTACGAGAGCCAGATGGCGGTGACCCGGGCTGCTCGGGCACCGACGACGTCACAGGTCCAGTCGTCCCCGATGTGCACCATATGCGCTGTGTCGGTGTGACACGCGCGAGCCACGTAGCGGAAAGTGGCCGGATCCGGTTTGGCAAGACCGGTGCGACATGACGGGAAGTGATCTTGCACCCAGGGATGGAGCAGGTCGCGGAGCTGGTCGATGCTGGCTTCCAGGCAGGTGACATTGGACAGCGTGACCAAGGTCGCGTGCTGGCTCATGGCGCGCAAGGCGGTGAGTGCGCCCGGCACAAGCAACAGGCGTGAAGGCCCGACAGCGCACTCGAAGACGGCCACCGGTACCCGGAGCACGCGGCAAAGATCGGCGACGAACTCAGAGGTTATCGACCGCTGTACATATAGCCGTCGCAGGACTCGACGTGCCTCGGCAGGATCGAGGGGGGAGGCATCCGCCACGACCGTAGCCAGGCTCGGTCGGTCGGCCTGCCCCAGTGTTCCTCCGACGTCGACGCTGACCAGCAGCCCGCTCATCGGCTGCCGTCCGATTGTGGTAGGGCGTCGACGATCGCGTCGATCCTGGCCTGCCGGATCGAGTAGCTGCTGGCCTCACCGAGGAAGGTCAACGCATAGCGGAGTTCCGCCTCGTCGAGCGACGCGAGGTTACGACGCGCTGCCGTGGCAGCATCCGCGAGATCGTCCGGGATGGACCTGGTTCGCCAGCCGTGTGGCAGGTGAAGGATGCCGACCCACGGTTCCGCGATGGGCGTTTGCGACGGGTCGACTAGGCGCAGCACGGTGACGTCATCGAGCGTCAGGATCCGCACGGCTCGCGGTGGGGCGTCACCGAGCTTGAGTTGGCCAGTCAGAAACGTGTCGTGCCCGTCGATGCGTTCGGACAGGACCAGCAACGTTCCGTCCGAATCGGCCGCGACGGTACCGGCGACGGGCAGGCTCTGGGTTGTCTCTGGCATCAGCGACTCCCTGGTGTTGCACCGAGGCCCGGCGAACTGGGAACTGTGATCACGCCTTGTGCGGGTTGCCAGGGACATGCGTACTTCCGTTGCCGTATGGGTTCCCATTGAAGCCGGTACTCGATGGCCGGGATCGCCTCCGGGAACGCGGCGGCGAGGTGGACGGCCGGGACGAACGAGCGGCCGTGCGGGTAGACCACGACCCCCCGCGCGTGCGCTGCGGTGACGAGATCGACGGCGCGGGTGATCCCGCCACAGGCCACCACGTCGAGTGTGAGTGCTCGCGGCCGAAGACCGATCAGTGCCTCCCCGTCACCATGAAGGAGCAGGCGTTCACCGATCGCGAGTGGCACCCTGCCGGCAAGCACTCGATGGGCTTCGAGGTCGTAGGTAGGCAGCGGGTCTTCCAACCACAGCACTTCGGCTCGGTCGAGGCGTTGGGCGACGAGGTCGGCGAGCCTAGCGTCCCAGGTAGATACGGCGTCGAATGCCGCAGCGACGCCGAGCGTTGCGGCGACGGCCTGTGTCGTCGCCGCCAGCCGGGCTGCCTCGACAATGCGGCCTTTGCCGGCGCCGCTGCGTAGCCCCCACTTGGTGTACAGCCATTCGCCGTCGCCGACCCGCTTGGCCTCGGCAGCGGCTGTCGGGAGCGAGAGATCCAAGCCCAGCCAGGAGGCGTACAGAGGCACTACGAACTGAGGCGAGGCGGCAAGAAGCTGAGCAACCGGTTGCCGAGCGACCTGGGCATGCAGATCCCAGGCGGCGCAGTCCAGGGCGCCAACGGCCCACGATGCCGCAGCGGTGGTGTCTGCGAGGGTGGCTTCGCAAAGTGCGGCATGAAGTCGGCGATGGTCGTCGGCCGGCTCGCCGGTCACCACCCGCGCAAGTCTTTCCCTTACGTACTTTGCTGTCTCGGCATTGACCGGCCCGTACCAGCCGGTCTTTCCTGCCCCGCACAGTGCCACGAACCAGGTGTCGTCGCCTGGACCGGCCTCCGTGGCCACAACCTGAACCACATCGATGGTGACAGCCATCAGTGCTCCCCGCCTGCCAGGAGCCTTGCCGCCACCCGCGTGATCCCGGGTACGTCGAGCCCGGCGTGCGCCGCGAGCCTGTTTTGTGAAAGGGGATGCGGCGGCTCACGCCATCCCACGACCTCGACATTCCGGAGGCGTCCTCCAAGTAGTCCCCAGATCGCCGCCGGGTGCCCAATCGTCGCAACCAGGGTGGGGGAGGGTTCACTGACGTAGCGGTGGAGGGCAGCGCCAGCGAGCGCGGCCAGGTCGTGGACGTTGACGACTCGGACGCGACACCCGTGGCGGTCGCGGATGTGTCCGACGGCGTCACTGACAACCGTGGCGGCGAGGTCGCCGGAGCATACGAGCGTCAGGTCTGGCTCACCGGGATCGCTGAGGTGGTCCCAGACCGCGAGTCCATGTCGACGTTCTTCGTCGATCGTGTCGAGTGGATGCGAACCCGTGGGGTGCTTGCCAGCGATGATCACATTGACCTGCCCGGTTGATCGGAGCGCGTCGTCGAGCGCGAGAGCAGCCCTGTCCGCGTCGGCAGGCGTGAACACGTGCACGGCGAGATCTCCGGTACCCAGAAGTGCGGTGACCAGAGATGGGTCGCCGTGGGTGTACGAGTTGTGCCAGCCGTACGACGTCAGGAGCAGGTTGATGCTCGGCAGCGCTGAGCCGACGATCCGTCGTTGCTTGAGCTGTCCGACCATCCCGGTCAGTAGCAGTGTGGCGAACGCCTCGTAGGAGATCAGCACTCCGCGGCGCCCGTTCGCGGTCCAGCCGGCAAGCCAACCAAGAAGCACCTCCTCAGCGAGCACCTCGTGCACCCACGGCTCGCCCATCAGATCGCCGAGGCGGTTCGACCTGAGCTCATCCGGGCTGAAGACCTTGAAATCGCCGGATGCGGCGTGCGCCCGAAGCACCGCGGATACCTCGGCAGCGAACCCTCGACCTTCCGGCGATGCACTGGCCGGAGGTGATGGCAGACCAGGTGGTGGGGCGCAGAACCGGATCGCATCCAGCGCGGACGCGAGTGCGCCGACCGGCTGGGCGTCGTCGTCGAACAGTTCGTGCGGCCGGTATGACGCCAGCCAGTGATGCAGGGTGCTCCGTTGTCCGGGATCGCCTTCCAGATCACTCAGCGGCGTCTTGTGGGCCTCCGTCGGGCCGGACCAGCCCTTCATGCACCGCAAGAAGATCACCCGATGCTCTCCCCGGCGAGCCGCGCGGATGCCGTCCATGAGGGCGTGGTGGAACTCGCAATGCTCGGAGAAGCTGCCTGCCGTTACGTGGACGACGACCGGCGCCCATCCCAACCCGCTGGCGTACGCGATGATTTGCTCGTCGCTCATCACACCCACCAGCGACGGACCGCCCATCCGGTGACCGTTGGCGTGGACCACCGGAAGCACGCCGGCTCCTGGAAGCGCCCGCCGGGCCAGCCACGATGCCGCCGTTGCAGGCGTCTCACACTCGCCGTCGCCAACGATCGGAACGACCACCCGGTCCGGGGCATCAAGCGCGATGCCCTGGGCGAAGGCGAGTGCACCACCGAGCCATCCGCCCATGTATATGCCGACTGGCAGCGCCGGGTGCACCTCCGAACCTAAGCCATCACCATCCGGGAACGACGCGACCATCGCCGCCAGCCCGGCGGCGTCACGACCGAACCGCGGGTTCACCTTTGCGAGGTCGCCGGTCAGCCAGGCCAGTGCCCGCTGGACCACGCCTGCATGACCCGCACCCAGCACGGGGATGATCTCCACCCCTGGCAGTCGTCCTGAGGCCACACCCAAGTGCGCGAGCACCCAGGCCGTTCCCGGGACTGTTCCCCAATGACCTGCGGGATGTGGTTTCACCCCCGACCCATCCACAACGGGAGCGTCGAGCGGGTTGGAACACAGGTGAACCTGAGCCACCGACAGGTACGTGATCGCCCGCCACAGCGCGTCGGAGCGGGTCGCAAGGGCATCCATCAGCCCGTCACCAGGCGCTCGCCCGCGAAAGTGAAGTACCACAACGGTCTGTAGCACTCCCAGGCTTGTGGACGCAGACCGCTGCCTCCGAAGATTTGTTCGATCTCGGTCCGTGCCTGCAGATAGAACTCCAGCCGTCCGGCACCGGGCGCGCGTAGCCCCGCCATGATCGAGTTGTGTGCCTGGTAAACCTGGAAGTTCGGAAACTCAGTCACGTGCTCGGAAAGTATGGCGACGCCGGCTCGCAGTTCACGGAGGGGATCGAGACCAACGATGTAGGTGAACGACGTGTCGAGTCCGGCACGTCGAGCGCGGTGAAGCAGGTCTGGCATGCGAGCGTACGGGAGCAGCGCCTTGCTGGCTTTGAGCAGGAGATCCCGCCGGGTGAAGCACTCGGCAGTGAGCCGCAGTACGAACGGAGCGACAACGTCGGCAAGATCGGCGAAGGCGGCGTCCGACTGGATAACTGACGTGAGGAAGCCGATCCGAGCCGTGATCCCGTGATCGCCGAGCACCGTCCGTAGCCCGACGAGATGGCTCACCGCCGCGTCTTCCCGCTCGAAGCAGCCGGTCGAAACCGTTACCTCGCGAAGCTCTGTCAGGTCCCGCCGAGGGTGCTGCTCGACCATCGCGGCGAGCAGCTCAGTCAGCTCCCGCTCCTCGGACAGCCGGGGGTCCGCCGCTGCTTCCAACGTGTTGGGACAGAAGGCGCACCCTACGCACCGGCTACGCGCGTTGGGGTTCAACGTTGCGGCGTGGCCGCCGCGCCTGAAGTATCCACCGACTGCCTCATCGGCGTCGACTCGGTGAACTCGGCC
>Ga0209382_10009100_pt1 | contig 12451 bp, 7 predicted proteins | sample SoiMetdeltSBSDD5_FD_187599 | JGI IMG/M metagenome (GOLD analysis project Ga0209382, IMG submission 187599) | Bulk soil microbial communities from a Populus tree surrounding site in Tennessee, USA - Soil MetaG P. deltoides SBSDD5 (SPAdes) (version 2) | ecosystem: Environmental > Terrestrial >... | reverse complement strand
CTAAACAGCCTCAAAATACCAGCGCCCCGCTCGATTGCCTGATGATCAAAGATGGCGGGCGCCTCCTATTTTTGCGCGTGGAAGAAATTGATTGGATCGAAGCCGCAGGCGTCTACGTCCAGGTTCACACCGCGGACAAAACGTGGTTGCATCGTATCTCGCTCAGCGAACTTGAAGCGAAATTAGACGCCAGGCAGTTCTTACGCATTCACCGTTCGACGATCGTCAATTTGCAAAAAGTCAGAGAGCTTCACCCGCATTCACATGGAGACTTTCTGGTAGTGCTACACGACGGCACGGAACTGAAACTCAGCCGCAATTATCGCCAGAAAGTCGAGGCCAGTCTCGGTCAATCTCTGTAAGCCTGGCGCTATTAGCCACGCCGTTTCGTACTGCTCTTTCCGCCATTCGCAACAGCATTGCGCGCCTTGCCACAAAATGATTGCGGGCGACTTCCGCCAGCGTGTCTAATGCGGCCTCACGATCAATTTCAACCTGAGATGAAGAAAGCGCGGTTTACCGAGGAGCAGCGCTGGGATTTAAAATCCTGGAGGTAAAGTTATGGGATTGTTGACGACTCAGCTCAAGCAGGTCTTACGAATGCGGCAAATTTCGATGGCGGTCCTGGTATCCCTGGTCGCTGTAGCGGTCTCCACATTCCTTACATCTGGCACATCCGGGCGTTCGACCGCCGCAGACCCGAAGAAGGCGAAGGCGAGCGCGGAGAACAAACTGGTCGGCACGTGGAAACAGGTCAAGGCCAAGTTTCGCGGCAATGAGGTCAAGATCCCCGAGGGGACCACGCAGCTCAAGCACATCACCCCGACCCATTTCATGTTTGTCGACTTTGACAAAGATGGGAAGTTCATTGATGCGTTTGGCGGGCCCTACACTCTGAAGGGGGAGAAGTACGAAGAGACGCTCGAGTACGGCGTCGGCGATGTCTTCAAGGCGCTCAAAGGGAAGCCGCAGTCGTTTGAGTGTAAAGTGGAAGGCGCCAAGTGGTATCACAACGGCACGCTGACTAACGGGCTGACCATCGAAGAGGTGTGGGAGCGGGTGGAGCCGAAGTAGCGCGCCGAATTGCGCGTTTACGATCGCCAAGGATGAAGAAAGCACGGTTTACCGAGGAGCAAATTGCTGGGATTTAAAATCCGGGAGGTAAAGTTTTGGAATTATTGACGACTCTGTCCAGGCAGATCCTACGGACGCGGCAAATTTCGATGGCGGTCTTGGTATCTCTGGTCGCCGTAGTCGCCTTCACATCCGGGCGTTCGACCGCCGACGATCAGAAGAAGGCGGAGGCGATGACGGGAAACAAACTGGTCGGCACGTGGAAAATGGTCAAGGCCAAGTATGGCGGCAAGGAGTACGATATCCCCGAGGGAACCACGGAGTTCAAGCACGTCACCCCGGCCCATTTCATGCTTGCCGCCATTGACAAAGATGGCATTGTCCACGCGGCGATCGGCGGGCCCTATGCCCTGAAGGGGGAGAAGTACGAAGAGACGCCTGAGTACGGCCTCAGCGAAGTCTTCACGAACATCAAGGGGAAGCCGCAATCGTTTGAGTGTAAAGTGGAAGGCGCCAAGTGGTATCACAACGGCACGCTGAGTAACGGGTTTACCATCGAAGAGGTGTGGGAGCGGGTGGAGCCGAAGTAGCGCGCCGAACCATCCGCTTCCATTGCGTCCATAACTGGAGCGACTCAATATAGGCGCGGCGTTCGGCTCGTTGGCGCTCAGAGATTCTTACGCATTGACCACAGAGACCATTATTCGCCTCAGCGGCGCGGGCAAGGATCATGTTGTCGCACTCTTGGCATTTGACTCTTATCTCGTCCATACGTGACAGCGAGAGGCCGAACAGCAGTTGGGGCGTTGAAGAACGATCTTTTAATATCACTGCCGCGCCGATTCGACCACAGGAACCGCAATATATGAAGCATTCCGGCCCGAGCGGAACACCCGCTGGGTCGCGCGCTGAAAATCCGATTCTTGCGCGAGGAAGATGTTCGGCGTGAATCGTTGGGGGTTGCGGTCGATCACCGGGAACCAGGTGCTCTGCACTTGAACCATGATCCGGCGCCCTTTCAGGAAGACGTGGTCGTTGGCGGGGAATCCGATCTCGTAACGCGCCACCGAATTTGGCGTAATCGGCTCGGGCTTCTCGAAGCTGTTGCGGTAGCGCCCGCGCAGTACATCGCCCGCGATCATCAGCTGAAAGCCGCTCATCTTAGGATCGGGCTGATACCTCTCCGGATAAACATCAATGAGCTTCACGATCCAATCACTGTCCGTGCCTGTGGTCGAGGCAAAGAGGTTGGCGACGATCTTTCCTGACACGACGACATCGTCTTTCAGCGGGTCGCTCGACCACGTCAGCACGTCGGGCCGACGATCTACGAAACGCTGATCCTCGACCAGCCAAGTCGGCCATCCCGAACGCACATCAATCGGACGCGGGCGATAGGGCACGGGGTTCGCAGGGTCCGAGATGTAACTATCGAACGCAGGCTCGGAGGTCTCCGGCGGCGGATCGAAAGACAGCTTTCCGTTCGCCTGGAAGTAGAGCCGGCGCGCGACTACGTTGCGTTTTGGCGGCCACGCGTCGTGCCTGACCCACTCATTAGCCCCGGTTCTGAACGTCAAGGCTTCGGGCAAATTGAGATCGCCCTTTCCCTTCAGGTGATACGCCAGAAAGCGCGCCAGGACATCCCGCCGGTAGTATGCCGCCGTTGCGCTGCCGAAATCTATGCGGCCCAACTTCTGTCCGTCGCCTCTCGACCACCCGCCGTGATTCCACGGGCCGACGACGAGGGAGTTCTTGTTCGCCGTATCGTGCCGCTCAAGCAACTCGTAAATTTTCACCGGGCCGTAGAAATCTTCCTGATCCCACCACCCGGCGACGTTTAGCGTCGGTACTGTCACGCGGTTGAGCCATGGCGCGAAGCCTTGCCGCTTCCAGAACGCATCGTAGTCGGGATGATTGACGAAGTCGTTCCACGTCGGCAGCTGATGATGAAGGTACTTCGCATCCACATTCGAGAGCGGCCCCAGTTCGAGATACCACTCATACGCGTCGAAGCGATCAATGACCGTCGTGACGTCCGTGATCTCCTTCGACGATTCCATCATATAGGCGTACTCAAATCCGTAGCTCAGCCGGAACGCTCCGTTATGATGAAAATCATCGCCGATCCACATGTCCGCCGGTGAGGCTTGCGGGACGGCGGCCTGGAGCGCCGGATGCGGATCGAGCATGCCCATAACGGTCAGCCACGCGCCGTAGCTGGTGCCCGCCATGCCGACGCGCCCGTTGTTGTTCGGAACGTTTTTGAGCAGCCACTCAATCGTGTCGTAAGCGTCGGTGCTTTCGTCAATGGCCTTCTTGTCTTGCGGGTCGCGCGGCTGCCGGAGCATGACGAACTGCCCTTCGGACTTGAAACGCCCGCGAATGTCTTGCGAGACGATGATGTAGCCGTCCGCCGTTAACTCCGGGAGCGCAGTCGCGATGCGTTGCGGATTGAGGGCGCCGGCGCCGTAAGGAGTTCGCACGAACAGGATCGGAAGTTTCTCAGCGGCCTGCGTCGGCGTGTAGATCTGCGTGTATAGACGCACGCCGTCGCGCATCGGAACCATCGCCTCGGAGCCGGTGAGCGGCGCGGTCGGAGCTTGTTGCGCATTAACGGCCGCGACGACCGCGAGGCAGACCAGCGCAAGTGAGCGCGCCAAGAACGTAATGGCATTGATCATTTATTTTTCGCCCCCTCTCGTTTATCTAACTCCTTCGACGCGCGGTCAAACGGCGCCGGGCGCCTTGTCTTTACCCCCATTTTGACGCGTTCTTAGCCCGCGGATGCGGGCGGCAGCATAAAGCCTGGGGGTGGAGCGTCAGCGGAACCCCAGGTATATGGCGTAAGTACGCATCAAGCCCGCGGAGCGGGCGGCAGCTTTTTGTCATGCGCCATTTCATCATCATCGAGATTGGGCCAATGGCTGTCGCCCGCTCCGCGGGCTTGTGCGATAAATCCTGATCGTACCTGGGGTTCCGCTACGCTCCACCCCAGGCTTTATGCTGCTGCCCGCATCCGCGGGCTAAGAATGTGAACACTCATTTCGCGCAATGACAAGGCCGGGCGCGGCGCCCGCCGCGTCAGAACGAAATTCGGAGTCCAATCTGTCCTTCCCGTCCGGGCAACACCTGCGAAGCCTTGCCGAAAGGCTGAGTCAGATTAGTCGCTGACTGCCCGACTGCGGCGGGGTTCTGTCGATTGAGCAGGTTGAAGAACTCGAATAAGACTTGTACCTCGACCCTATCGCCGATGTCGACCCGCTTCGCGAAGCGCATATCGAGGTTGACGAAGGGAGGCGCGGTAAAGAAATTCCGTCCGGCGCCCGGCCCATGATCGATGGTGTTGAAAGTTCCGTCACCGTCCGGGTCTTCCGTGACCGCGGCGGTGCGGCTGAAGTGAAAGCCGCTCTGCGCCCGGAAGATGCCGCTAACCTGAATCTGCCAGGGGAACTCCACCAGCCCGTTGATCTGGAAGATATGATTCAGCGCCAAATCCGACGGACCTTTATCAAGGTCGGGGCCGTTGAGAAACGTTCCGGCCTGCGCCACAAACCTGCCGTTAGCTCTCCTGTATGAGCCATTCGCGTTGGTCATGACCACCCCGTTTTCAGTGCTTGACACGACTGGCACGACGCCGACGAAGCTGTCCGAAGGTAGTGTATCAATCCCAAGCTGATTGTCTGTCGCGTGGGAAAAGGCATAGTTTGCGCCAAGGAGGAAGCGACGGCTGAACCGCTTATTGAAGTTGAAAATCAGCGCGTCGTAGACGCCCTTGTAGATAGGGCCGAAAGTGTTGATTGGTCCTGCCGTGAAGGGCGGTAAGAAGGTGCGGCCCGCCACGCGCGACTTGAAGTCGATATTGCTCTCCCGGCGGCCCAGAAGGTTACGGATGTCTCGGTGATAGTAATCCACCTCGACCACCATATCGTTCGTGATCTCACGCTGCGCGCCGACACTGAAGCTGAGCGTATGCGGAGTCTTGAAGCTTCCATCAATGCTGGTTGGTAAAAGCTGCGGAGGGATTGCCGCATGAGTCAACGCCCCGAACGGCCCGAAGGAAAAGAATCCCGCCGGCCGTCCGACGGCAGCGCTCGCCTGAGCCGCATACTGCTCCGGCGTCAGCCCCGACAGCGCCTGCACGTTGCTGAGATTAATCACCGCGTTGGCTGGAATGGGGGCGCGTCCGGCCGCGACGACGCCGTTGAGCCGGTCTATCCCGACCAATGGCCCCCCGAACGGGCACGTCGCTCCGCTGGCCGCGATCTGGGCATCGGTCAGGCTTGGCGAGACGCACAGCCCATTGGGCGGGAACAGCGAGGAATTGACGAGGGACACAACCAAAGTCGGCACGCCATAGAACCCGCGTGGGTATGAAAACGGCTGGACCACCCTTCGATCCGCGCCGCCGAACGAAGGAACATCGCGCGCCAGCCCCAACCTGAACTGATCGTAAAAGACCCCGAAATGCCCGCGCACGATGGTCTTCGGCGTCACCGCCCAGGCGACGCCCAGACGCGGTGAGAAATTCCGCTTGCTGACGAATTCAGAGTCGTAGTCCCAACGAAGGCCGAGGTTCAAAGTGAGATTATGGCGGAGCTTCCAATCATCCTGGGCGAACAACCCGTTGTAGTTGTTCCGCAGATGGATCTCATTAGCCTGTGGCGTGAGTCCTCCGGCCGTTGTGACAGTAAAAAAGCCGGCGTTGGGGTTGCCGAACGTCGCATAGTCAGCGACGGTGGCAAAGAGTTGCTCGTTCAAAATCTGCGACTCGACGCCGTCAACTTTCGTCCGCAGGAAATTCCATCCAAATTTCAAATCGTGGGCGCCGAAGAGCTTGTTGGCATTGGCTGACAGGGAAGTGTACTTCTGCTTCAGATTCGTAGGCGTCAAGGGATTGCCGAAAGAAACCCCTGGGAAATCGCCAAAGAAGGTTCCCGTCGTGTTAGAGCTGAACGGGAAGAGTGTCGTCGCAGCCCCGGCGTCCGGGTGCGACGGGCGGGTATCGGAAGGCTCGCCGCGATACGCGCCGCGTAGCGTCACTAGCCACGGACGGCCCTGCTCGCCCAGCAACATCGTGTCGGCGAACCCCAGCAGCAGTCGGCGCGCGCCGGTGTCGTTTCGCCGTGACGGCAAACTGCCTGACGCCGAGAGCGTCAGAAATTCCCTGACGACTTGATTGGTATAATTCATCTCTTGCGTCAGGTGATGACGCCCAAGACGCTCGTCGAACTTCAAGAAGTTTCTCGTCTCGAAGATACGCGACGGGTTATCGAACCGGCTCTCCTGGTTGCGCAGCAACTGATTGACAACCACACTGCCAGTATCAGGGAAATTGAAGTCCAGCCGGCGATTCTCCGTGATCCGCTCTGACGAGCCGAAGAAGAAAACTCTATCCTTAATCACCGGCCCGCCGAGCGTCAGACTGTAGTCAAACCTGCGCAGATGAGGGGCATCCTTCGTCGGATCCAAAGAATTCGACGTGTCGAAAGCCTCGTTGCGATGAAACAGCGAACCGACGCCGTGAAAATCTTTCCCCCCGCTCTTGGTGATGACGTTGACTGTCGCCCCTGACGCCTGGCCGAACTCAGCTTTGTAACCGGTCGTCAGCGCCTGAAATTCTGCAATCGTCTCTTGATTAAACTGTGCGGCCGGTCCGCCGTTGACCGTGTCTTTGTTTGGCTGTCCGTCAATCAAAAAATTGTTATTGCCGCTCCGCTCACCCAGCACCGGGTTAGAGTTATCGCTGCCGGTGTTGGCTTGCCGGTTGATGGCTACGCCTGGTACGAGTTGCAACAGGTCGAGGTAGTTCCGCCCGTTGACGGGCAACTCCGTGATCTGTCGCGGCATGATGGTCGCGCCGGTGGAGGACGCGTTCGGTTCGAGCAAGGGCTGCGCTTCTGTGCTCACGTTGACCACTTCTCCGACATTTCCGACTTTCACTTGCACGTCGTACGTCAGGACAAGATTGAGCGTCAATTCGATATTTGCGGTACTGGTAGCAAAGCCTGACTTTGAAACCGTCAGTTTGTAGGTCCCCGCAGGTAATGCCGGAAGACGGTAGGACCCTCCGGCGTCTGTCGTGGCGCTGCGCTCAGTCGCAAGCGCCGTCCCGCTCACCCTGACCTCTGCGCCGGCGACCACCGCCCCGTTAATGTCCGTCACTGTCCCTATTATCGTTGAGGTGGTGGTCTGAGCGGTTATACTTGAGGACGGAAGGTGGAGGATGAAGAGGGCGCCGAAAAGGACTGTCAGCGATGAATAAAGTTTCCTCAGTTTGGCCCCACTTGTTCCAATCGAGTGATGGTGTGATGTCACACTTATGCGCTTCATTGTAGCTACCTTCCTTTGGGATGTGGGCGCTGATCGAACAGATACGCCAGTTATTGTTTGATCAGAGCGTGTTGGGAAATCCGGCGCCGCCGGCGCTAATTCCCAAACGCGCTCTCAGACTTTGCCAACGTCTTTTTTATCCCAGTGTCAGCCAGCTTGAATTACGATTTGCCGTTGATAGGCTCGAAAGTCTCTTTCTTGAATTCTCTTCTTGAAGACTTGCCGCTCATCCTTAGTCAGTATGATTTCAATAAGTATGACTTCGATTCTCGCTTAATGACTGTGGACGGTGTATACACCAGATGTTGCATAAAATCAATGAAACAACACATGGTGCGCCAATTGATCGCCCCGCTTTAGCGCCGGCGATCGCCGGATTCGTATTCCTTCGTCGGATGTCGCGCGTCACAAAAGATTCAGACGTGAATCTCAGGGTTCCAATGACGGGCTATAAGTCATGATGAACTCCAGAAATTTTGAGACTTCGATCATGTCCTTGCCCATGAATCTGACGCTGTGGGAGTCGGTTCGCTCGATGATCGAGAGATAGCTCAAGACTTCTGACGGCCGGTAGTTTTTGAAGCGGACGTCCAACTGAACTGGGGCCTTGATTTTGTATGGCTTGAAGTCTTTGATCCTGCCGATGGCCTGTTTGACTTTCTGGCGGATCAGCTCGTAAGCCGCTTCGGGCATCAAGGTTCTCGCCGAGTGAAACCCGTAGGCCCATTTGACTACCGCGCCTTCGATGCCGCCCAGGAGCGCGCCGGCTTCTTTGACGATTGCGTCGTCGCCCGAAATCATAATCACTGGCACGTTGAAATGGCCGGCGATGGCCGCATTAATGCCCGCTTCGGGCATCGAGACTCCGTTGAGCCGCACCTCGGCCAGGGTGGCGCTCGACATCGTGTGGGCGCGCACGCCTTGCGGGTTAGTCGTGCTGGCGTGATATCCCAGGAAGATCACGCCGTCAAACGTCTCATCAATGCCTTGCATCATGGTCAGCGGGCGCGGGAAGGCTCGCACCAGTGTGATATTCCGGGGCAGCTTTTCAATCAGCAGGTTCTGCCCGTTGCCATGCGAATCGCTGACCATGATCTCGGTAGCTCCGGCTTCAAAGGCCGCCTCAATCGCCGCCTTCACTTCCTCGGTCATGAATTCACGGGCGCGCTGATATTCAAATCCGGAAGGCCCCAGTTGCTCTTGGGTGACGACGCCGACCACGCCTTCCATGTCAGCCGAGATATAGATCTTCATCTTTTTGCCTTGGCCGCCTTGAGCATGACCGGGCGCGCTAAAGCTAAGCATTGAAATTGCTATGGCGAAACAGAGCGTGCCAATTTTCATTCAGCGACTCCTTTCAGGTCTCTGAGCTGCGGATATGGAATTCAAGAGTATTACCGGCGACTGTCATTCAAATATCTCATTTAATCTTGCCCGGCCCCCACAGCGCCTTGCCCGGTTTCGCGCCGGTATGTTCTCCATCTTTAAGTACCTGAGCGCCGTTGACGAAAACGTGCTTTACTCCGACGGAGTACTGGTGGGGATTCTCGAACGTCGCGCGGTCGGCAATCGTCGCCGGATCGAACACAACAACGTCAGCGAACATTCCCGGTTTGAGAAAGCCGCGGTGGTCCAGACCCAGATTGGTCGCGGGCAGTCCTGTCAATCTCCGGACGGCTTCCTGAAGCGTAATCACCTTCTCATCACGCGCGTACTTGCCGAGCAGTCGCGCGAAGTTGCCGTAGGCGCGCGGGTGCGTAGAGGATTTAAGGAAGGCCCCTTCCGGCGCCATGGAGGCAGCGTCAGAACCGAATGAAACCCACGGCCGCCCGATTTGCTTCTTGATGTTCTCTTCGTTCATCAGGAAATAAATGGTCCCCACGCGAGAGCGGTCTTCAAAAACCAGGTCCATGATCGTTTCGACAGGGTCTTTGCCGCGCATCTTTGCGACTTCGCCCAGCGTCTTTCCGGTCAGAGGTTTCAACGCCTCTGATTTGAAGTCGGCGAGCAGCAATCGATCCGGCGAACCGGCGAGATAGTATAGATTTTCCCACTCGTCCGTCGGAGTCCGAATCGCGTCGGCGATCTTCTTTCGAGTGTCCGGGTCCTGCAATCGCTTGTAAGCCGCTTCGGGACCTCCGTCGAAAACCCAGGGGGGCATTGAAGCGTCGAGGCCCGTTCCGCCCGCCGGGTACATGTACATATCGGCGGTGATCTTCAGCCCCTGGCGGCGCGCCTCTTCGATGATTGCGATCACCTGGTCCATCTTGGGCCAGTTGGATTGGCCCGACGCTTTCAGGTGGTAGATTTCGACCGGAAGGCTGGCTTCGCGGCCGATGCGAATCGTCTCCTGAACCGCCTCGACGAGCTGATTGGCTTCGCTGCGAATGTGCGCCGTGTATTTGCCTTTATACTTCGCCGCGACCTTGCACAACTCGATCAACTCATCCGTCTTGGCGAAGAACGCGGGCGGATAGATCAAAGCCGTCGTGACGCCGAGCGCGCCCGCCTCCATCTCGCGCCGCGCCAGTTCACGCATTTTTTCAAGCTGTGCGGAGCTAGGCGGTTTGTCTTCAAGTCCGATTACGTACTCGCGGAGCGTGGCCGCCCCGATGAACGACGCGAAGTTCTGGGAAACCCCGCGCTTTTCAAGCCAGGTCAGGTACTCTCCGAGCGTGGTCCAGGGGATGTCGAACTTCACGTCGCCCTGAGCGGCAAGGCGGCGCCGCTTCATCTCGTCGCTGAGCGGCCCCATCGAAGATTCGCCGAATATCTGAGTGGTGACGCCCTGCTTTAATTCGCTCATCGAGCGGCCGTCCACGATCAAAGACGTTTCCGAGTGAGACAGCATATTGATGAAACCTGGCGCGACGGCCAGTCCCCGCGCGTCCACGACGCTGCGCGCCCGCGCCTTCGTCAAGTCGCCGACGGCGACGATGCGATCACCCTTAATTGCGACGTCGGCTCGCCCGGGGGCTCGCCCAGTCCCGTCATAAACCGTCCCGCCTTTGATGAGGACGTCAAAGGGCGCCGTCGATGTTTGCCCGGCGGCCGTCAACGGCAGCATCAGCGTAAGCAAGCGGATAAACGATGTGATTTTGTTCTTCATATTGTTTCGCTAAGACCATGTAGGTTGCCAATCAATGACGGCGCCAGCGGTATACACCAGGCATTGCGCGTAGTCAATAAAGCAACAAGTATTGCGTTCGATCATTGCCCCGGGCATGGCGGTATGCTATGTTGCGCCGGCTATGCAACGTCCACTTCACACCATTGATCATCGCCGGCGAATTATGGCCGACCACTCAGTCCGGCCAGTCAATGTAGACAGCGTGGAGATCCGGCTCATCCGTTTGCCGCTCAAGGAAGCCTTCGAGACGAGCTTCGGGCGCCTCCACTCGCGGCCCATTTTCCTGGTCCGTGTCGTGGGCCATGGCCTCAGCGGTTGGGGTGAAGTCGTCGCCATGGAAGAGCCGCTCTACAGCTATGAGACCATCGACACAGCCTTGCACGCCATCCGCGATTACTTGGCGCCGGCCTTGCTGACTCGGCCGGTCGAGGGCCTCGATGATCTGGCGGCGCGCTTCGCTAGGTTTAAAGGACACAACATGGCCAAGGCTGGGCTGGAGTTGGCCTATCTGGACTTGCTCGGGAGGATGTGGGAGCTGTCTCTATCCGGGTTGATTGGAGGGACACGCGCGCGCGTCCCGGTCGGCGTGAGCCTCGGTATCCAGCCCACACTCGCCGCGTTGATGGAGCGCGTGGATCAGTACCTGGCGCTCGGCTATCAGCGCATCAAGCTCAAGATCAAGCCCGGCTGGGATGTTGATGTCGTCGCTGAAGCGCGGCGGCGTCATCCGGAAATTTTGCTTTCGGTCGACGCCAACTCGGCCTACACGCTGAACGATCTGGAACGCCTGAAAGCGCTGGACGCTTTCAACCTGCTCATGATTGAGCAGCCCCTGGACCATGACGACCTTCTCGACCATGCGACATTGCAGGCTGAGCTGAAGACGCCGATCTGCCTGGACGAAAGCATCACGAGCCTGCGGCGAGCCGAGCAGGCGCTGCGCCTCGGGAGTTGCCGTCTGATCAATATCAAGGTGGGGCGTGTCGGCGGGTACTCACAGGCGCTGGCGATTCACGACCTGTGTCACGCGCGAGGCGTTCCGGTGTGGTGCGGCGGTATGCTGGAATCAGGCGTGGGCCGCGCGCATAACCTGGCGTTGGCCAGCTTGCCCGGGTTCACGCTGCCCGGCGACATCTCCGCCAGCTCGCGTTACTTCGAGCGCGATGTGATTATCCCGGAGGTGAAAGTGGCCGCCGACGGCACGGCCGAGGTCCCGGCCGGCCCTGGGCTTGGGTTCGCAGTTGACCTCGACTATATTGAGAGTTGTACCGAGGCGGTTGAGCGGATCGAGCGAGAAAACTGGGCGGAGGCACAAGCATGAGCAACTCTAGAGCGCGAAAGAAGGCGCAGTCTGATTCCGAACGGAATGGCGCGAAGGCTTTGCCCACGGCGCTGGAGTCACGCTTCGCCGAAGCGCGGTCCCGACTTGGGCCGCATCGCCAGCAGTTGATCCGCGCCATTCTCGGGAACTGCGAAGAGACCTCCTTTCTTTCCTCGCGCGAGTTGGCCAAACGCTACAATGTTGACGCGGCCACGGTGGTGCGGACTGTCCAGGCGCTGGGCTACAAAGGTTTCGCCGATTTCAGCGTGGACCTCAGGCGCCACCTCATGACGCGGCTCACACCCTATACGGCGCTCAAGGCGGCGACGCGGGAGAAAGGAAGCGTCGCTGACCATATTGATCACTGCCTGGACAAGGCCCTGGATAATCTCAACGCGCTGAAAACCGACCTGGATCGAAGCAGGGTCATCGAATTGGCCAAGCGCATCCAACGTTCCCGGCGCGTTCTGATAGTCGGCATGGATTTCGCCGCTTCGTTAGCCTATTACTTCGCTTACGGCCTGATCGGGCTGGGATTGGACGCTGAAGCGCCCGGCGGGAGCGAAGGAAAGCTGCAACACAAAATCAAGATTTTG
>Ga0209382_10009099_pt1 | contig 12452 bp, 10 predicted proteins | sample SoiMetdeltSBSDD5_FD_187599 | JGI IMG/M metagenome (GOLD analysis project Ga0209382, IMG submission 187599) | Bulk soil microbial communities from a Populus tree surrounding site in Tennessee, USA - Soil MetaG P. deltoides SBSDD5 (SPAdes) (version 2) | ecosystem: Environmental > Terrestrial >... | reverse complement strand
GTTGCCACCCACGCTGGTGCTCGGCGGCTCGGCGGGCGGGAGCCTGCCGTGCGCGCGCATCGTGATCTCGAAGGTCTCGCGGCAGGTGTGCCTGGGCCGCCAGCCGGTGACCTTCGTCAGCTTGTCTGTCGACACGATCCAGGGGTGGAGCCCGAACTCGATGGCGCCGGGAGGGGCCTCGGAGAGCCGGGCGCGCCACAAGGCCCGCGCGAGCGCGCGATAGGCGCGCATCGGCATCCTGCGGATCGGGGTGTCCAGCAGCTCGACGCACTCGCGCTGGGTCATGAGGCCGTCGCCGGCCAGGTTGAAGACGCCCGCGTGGCGGCCGAGCAGCAGGACGGTCACAGCCTCGACGAGGTCGTCCTCGTGCACGAACTGGATCGTGTTGTCGAGCTGGCCGACGTCGACGGCGAACGGCTGCTTCGTCCAGAGCCGCACGAAGTAGTTGTCGGCGTTCGGGCCGAACACGATGCAGGGTCGGACGATCGTCATCGTGCGCTCGGGGTGGGTCGCCGCCCAGAGCTGGCAGAGGCGGTCCGACTCGGTCTTGTCGCGCGCGTAGGAGAAGGTGCTCACGCCGCGCACCGGGTCGTCCTCGGTGAGCGGCTCGGGATTGTCGGGGAACGCGCCGTAGGCGGAGGCCGACGAAGTCACGAGCACCTGCTGCGTGCCGGCCTTCGAGGCCGCCGCGAGCACGTTGTGGGTGCCGTTCACGTCGACGTCGTACATCAGCTGCTCGTCGTGCGAGGGGTTCAGGATGAAGGCGAGGTGCACGAGCGCGTCCGGCCGCGCGCGCTCGAGCAGCGACCGCACAGCCTCACCGTCGCGCACGTCGAGGCGCTTGAACTCGGTCTTCGGCTTGTAGCCCCTGGGCGGGACGAGGTCGCAGATCACGATCCGCTCGGTGTCCTCGCGGCGTGACAGCAGGTCCACGAGACGCGAGCCGATGTAGCCCGAGCCCCCGGTGATCACGTAGCGCATGCGCCGCATCCTACGGACGCGGCATCACGCGCCGTGATCTACATCAGGCCTCGTCCCCCGCGAACTTCTCCTCGAGCTCCTTCATCACGCCGGGCTCGCGCAGCGTTGTCACGTCGCCGAGCTCGCGGCCCTCGGCGATGTCGCGCAGCAGGCGGCGCATGATCTTGCCGGAGCGGGTCTTCGGCACGTCGGCCGTCCAGATGATTCGCTTGGGCCGGGCGAACTTGCCGATCCGCTGCGCCACGCGCTCGCGGACCTCCGACTCGGTCTCCTCGCTGCCCTCGTCGGACTCGCCCTCGAGAATCACGAAGGCGCAGATCGCCTGGCCGGTGTCCTCGTCGCTCATGCCGATGACGGCGGCCTCGGCCACCTTCGGGTGCGACACGATCGCCGACTCGACCTCCGCCGTCGAGAGCAGGTGTCCGGACACGTTCACCGCGTCGTCGGCGCGGCCGATCACCCAGATGTAGCCGTCCTCGTCCTTGCGCGCGGCGTCGCCCACGTAGTAGCGGTTCTCGTCCCACTTCGAGAAATAGGTCTCCTTGAAGCGCTCAGGGTCCCTGAACAGCGTGCGAAGCATCCCGGGCCAGGGGCGCTTGAGCGCCAGCAGGCCCTGCTCGCCTCTGCCGACCTCGTCGCCCTCCTCGTCGAGCACGGTGGCCGCGATGCCGGGGAGCGGCTTGGTGGCCGAGCCGGGCTTGGCCGGCGTGAAGCCGGGGAGCGGCGAGATCATGATGTGGCCGGTCTCGGTCTGCCACCAGGTGTCCACCACCGGGCAGCGCTCGCCGCCGATCACCTTCCAGTACCAGAGCCAGGCCTTGGGGTTGATCGGCTCGCCGACCGTGCCCAGCAGGCGCAGCTTCGAGAGGTCGTGCTTGTGGGGCTCGTCGACCCCCCACTTCATGCACGCGCGGATCGCGGTCGGTGCCGTGTAGAACAGCGTGACCCCGTAGCGCTCGCAGAGCTCCCACCAGATGTCCTTGGCCGGGTAGTCCGGCGCGCCCTCGTACATCACCGAGGTCATCCCGTTCATCAGCGGGCCGTAGACGATGTAGGAGTGGCCGGTGACCCAGCCCACGTCGGCGGAGCACCACCACACGTCCTCGTCGGGCTTCATGTCGAACACGTGCTTCGTGGTCCAGGCGACGCCGGTGAGGTAGCCGCCGGTGGTGTGGAGAATGCCCTTGGGCTTGGCGGTGGAACCGCTCGTGTAGAGCACGAACAGCGGGTGCTCGGCGTCGAGCGGAGTGGCCGGGCAGTCGTCGGAGGCGGCCTCGATCGCCTCGTCGTAGAAGAGGTCGCGGCCGTCCTCCATCGGCACGTCGGCGCCGGTGTTGCGTACCACCACGACCGTCTCGATCGACGGGACGTCGCCCAGGAAGGCGTCAACGGCGGGCTTGATGTCCGCCGCCTTGCCCTTGCGCCGCGCCTGGTCGACGGTGATCAGGGCCTTCGCCTCGGAGAACTCCATCCGCTCCTTCACGGCGTCGGGCGAGAAGCCGCCGAACACCACGTTGTGCGGCGCCCCGATGCGCGCGCAGGCCAGCATGGCCACCGCCACCTCGGGGATCATCGGCAGGTAGATTCCCACCACGTCGCCCGGTTCGACTCCGCGCTCCTTGAGCACGCCGGCGAGCCGCTTCACGTCGCGCAGGAGCTCGGCGTAGGTCACGTCGCGCTCCTCGCCCTCCTCGCCGCGCCAATGGAGAGCGACCTTGTCGCCCTTCCCGGACTCGACGTGGCGATCGAGCGCGTTATGGGAGGCGTTCAGCTTGCCGCCCGTGAACCACTTGTTGAAGGGCGCCTCGGAGTCGTCGAGCACCGTGTCCCAGCGCTCGAACCAGTCGAGCGCCTCGGCCTGCTTGGCCCACCAGGCGTCGGGGTCGCGCTCGGCCTCCTCGTGGACCGACTCGTCCGCGATTAGGGCCTGCTCGCGAAAGCCGGCGGGCGGCTCGAAGGTCTCCTGGTCGAGGAGCTCCGCGAGCTCGCGCTCGACCTGCTCGGCCGACGGCTTGGTGCTTGCCTCCATGAAACGCCTCTCCCGTTCTCTGGTCCACCAGTTCTACCCGACGAGCGGTGCGGGCACACCGAGGCCGGGGGCGAGGCAAGGTGGCCGGCCGGGCAACCGTCGCCCGGCCGGCACCTCCCTCTACGGGTGAGGTATCACCGACGTCGCCGCTGCCGCGGTGCGCGGCCCGCCGCGCCGGCCGGTGAGCGTCAGGCCGGTGCCGGTCTCGGCACCGAGGCCCGTCTCCGAGCGCACGTACAGCTCGTCGAACGAGCGCACCGCCCGCGACTCCGTCGACAGCATCGTGCCGAGCCAGCAGCCGATGAAGCCGAGCGGGACGCTGATGATCGCGGGGTTGGCGAGGCTGTACCACGACAGCGCGCCGCCCTCCGAGTCCGCGCCGGGCCACACCGTCGGGCTGATGATCACGAGCGCGACCGAGCTGATCACGCCGAACAGCACGCCCGTCACGGCCCCCGTTGTGTTGAAGCGGCGCCACGTGAGCGCCAGCAGCAGCGCCGGGAAGTTGGCGCTGGCGGCGACCGCGAAGGCGAGGCCGACCATGAACGACACGTTCAGGCCCTCGCCGCCGATCACGGCGATCGCGATGGCGATCGCACCGATGCCGATCGCCGCGATCTTCGCCACCCAGACCTCCTCCTTCTCGGAGTCACGGCCCTTGCGCACGATGTTCGACCACACGTCGTGGGCGACCGCGCCCGACGCCGAGATCACGAGGCCCGCGACCACCGCGAGGATCGTGGCGAAGGCCACCCCGGCGATGATCGCCAGGAACAGCTCGCCGCCGAGCTCGTCGGCCAGCTGCGGCACCGCGAAGTTGCCGGTGGTGCCGGCCGCCTCCTCGCCGCCCTGGCCCAGGATGGCGCGCGCGCCGAAGCCGAGCGCCGTCGTCATCACGTAGAAGGCCCCGATCAGGACCATCGCCCACATGACGGACGAGCGCGCCGCCTTGGCGTCCGGCACCGTGAAGAACCGCATCAGGATGTGCGGCAGACCCGCGGTGCCCAGCACGAGGCCGAGCCCGAGCGACACGGTGTCGAGCGGCGTGGAGAGGAACAGGCCCGGCTCGAGGTAGGCCTCGCCCTCGGCCGACTTGCCACGCGCGTCGCGGAACAGGTCGATCGGATTCCAGCCGATCCTCGAGAGCACCCAGATCGTCATCACGACCGCGGCGCCCATGAGCAGGAACGCCTTGATGATCTGCACCCAGCTGGTGGCGAGCATGCCACCGGCCACGATGTAGATGATCATGAACGCGCCGGTGAGCACCACCGAGAGCCAGAAGTCGATGCCCACGAGGCCCTCGATCAGCACCCCCGCGCCGACCATCTGCGCGATCAGGTAGAACGCGACCACCGACAGCGTTCCGAGCGCCGCCGCCGCTCTCGCCGGCTGCTGCTTCATCCGGAACGCCAGCACGTCGGCGATCGTGTACTTGCCGCTGTTGCGCATGCGCTCAGCGAGCAGGAACAGCACCGTGAGGAACGCGACCAGGAAGCCGACGGAGTAGAGGAACCCGTCGAAGCCGAACAGGAAGATCAGCCCGGCGATTCCCAGGAACGACGCCGCGGACATGTAGTCGCCCGCGATCGCGAAGCCGTTCTGCGGGCCGGTGAGCCCCCGGCCCGCCGCCCAGAAGTCGGTGGCGGTCGACACGCTCTTGGACGCGATGTAGGTCACGATCAGCGTGATCCCCACCACGACCGCGAAGACCGCGAGCGCGGTGGTGTTGACGTCTGCGATCAGCCAGTTCATCGGTCGATCACCCCCCGGTCGGCCGGCGCGCCGTCCTGGCCGCTGGCCATCGCCGTGGTGGTCGAACCGGTACCGCCCGCGCGCGCCTCATCGGCGCTCGCGGACTCGCGCTCGAAGCGCCCGGAGCCCTGCCGAGCCCCGGCCCGGAGCGCCTCCTCGGCGGCCTCCTTGGCGAGCGGGTCGAACACCCGGTCGGCCTTGCGCAGGTACAGCCAGCCGAGGACCCAGACCATCACGAACTGGGTGAGGGCGAGCGCGTACCCGACGGTCAGGCCGTCGGTGATGAACGTCTCGCCCATGAAGTCCGGCGCGTAGCCGGCAAGAACGATGAATCCGAAGTACCAGGCGAGGAAGAAGATGGTCGCGGGAATCACGAACGCCTTCTTGCGCCTGGTCAGCTCACGGAACTCCGGCGAGCGTTCGGCGGCGATCCAATCGATCTCCGGGTGCCGCTCCGAACCTTCGGAGGGACCCTGGGCAGGATCGTCCAAACGCCCGGCCTCTCCGCCGTGCGTGTGGGTCATTGTGAAACTCCTCCTCCCGTAGACGAGGTCTCGGTACCGCACCGGGACCCACCCCGGCCACGGCGTGTTCTCCGAGACCTTCGCCCCAGGCCATACCCGGTGCCGCGGGTTCTATGCGGCGGTTCCGGGGTCACCTACGCTGTGCCGCGCTTGACCGGCAAATCGATCGCCCTGTTCGTGGCCGCCGCGCTCGCGGAGATCGGCGGCGCCTATCTGGTCTGGATCGGCCTGCGCGACGACCGCGGCCCGCTCTTCGTGGGCCTCGGCGTGCTGGCTCTAGGCCTCTACGGCGTGGTCGCCACCCTCCAGCCCGACAACGAGTTCGGTCGCATCCTGGCCGCCTACGGCGGCGTCTTCATCGTCGGCTCGCTCGCCTGGGGGGTGGCGTTCGACGGCTTCCGCCCCGACCGCTACGACCTAATCGGGGCGGGCGTCTGCCTGGCCGGGGTGGCGGTGATCATGTACGCGCCGCGGTAGGGCGAGCCGGCGGGTCGCCCGTCGGGGCTAGCAGGTTCCGGATGCGCCGAGGTTGTTGAACCCTTCGAGCGTGTCCTTGAGTGACTCGATGGCGCCGTCCCCGCTCGCGACCGCGTCGTTCACCATGGCGATGACCTGTGCCGTCGTGAGCGGGTAGTCGACGTTCGGGTTCTCGGCATTGAGAAGGCCTGCGACCGCCTGCCGCATCAGCGCGTTCAGGCCTCCGCCGCCTTGCTTCAGCGCATTCGACAGCGTGAGCGACGCGATGTCGTTTGGCAGGCCTGCGAACACGGAGCCGACAGTCTGATCGCGGCTGAAGCCGCTCCACACCCGTGAAGGCTTCTTCCAGAAGCCGTGACCGCAGCCTTCGAAGACCGGGGCCGGCGTCGAGGTGGGTGTGGGGCCCGTCGGCACTACGGTCGGCGACGGCGTCGCCGTCGCCGTCGCCGTCGGCGCGGGACTGGGACTCACGGGCGGCGATGCCGGCCTCGTTGAGCTCGGCATTGGCGAGGGCGTCGCCGTGCCATCCAGTACGTCTGCCACCCCACCTCCCGCCGCCGTGGCTGCGAGCACGAATCCACACGCGGCGAGCACCGGGATGCTCAGGTACTTGGCCAGGCGACCCTTGCGGCCCTTCATCGCATCCGTCCCCTCATTGCGGCGCCTTCCCTCGGAGCCGCTGGCTCATGGTGCCGGCCATACATACCAGGCGCCGCTGCCGAGGGCCAGCCCAAGGACGACTTATGGTGGACGGATGCGGCGCGTCTGCCTCGCCCTGCTCGCCGGTGCCTTGCTCTGCGCACCGAGCGCGACCGCAGCGCCGGAGCCGTTTCGCCCCGTGACGACCGAGCGCGCCGCGAAGGCTGTCTTTCTGGCCCACCCGAAGGTGGCGCAGTGGATGGAGAGGTACCCCCGGCCGACCTGGGTCACCATCGCGCAGTTCCGTAAGCGCCCCCGGCTCTGGCAGGTCAGCGTGTTCTCCGGGAAGGCCGGGGAGACCGCGCGCGGCAGGGTGACCACCTCGGGGCAAGTCGTCGAGGCCTGGGTGGGGCCCGAGGTGGCATGGCCGCTCGCCCTGGGCAACGGCCTGGGAGGAGTGATCAACGAGCCACACGTCTGGACTCCGCTGTGTCTCGTATTTCTCCTCGGTCTCGCGAACCTCCGGCGGCCGCTCAGCCTGCGCAACCTCGACGTGCTGGTCTTCCTGTCCTTCTCCGTCTATCTCTGGTACTTCAACCAGGGGCGCGTGTTCGCGAGCGCCGCCGCCGCATCGATTCCGTTCGCGTACCTCATCGGAAGATGCGCGTGGATCGGCGCAACGAATCGCGCCTCACCCGCCGCCTCCACGCTGCCGGTCTGGCTTCTCATCGGGGCGACGGTGTTGCTCATCGGATTCCGGGTGGGCTTGAACACCGAGGGCTCGGGCATCCTGGACGTGGGCTACGCGGGCGTGATCGGCGCCGACCGACTCAGGGAGGGGGACAGCCCCTACGGGACCTTTCCCGTGACGGACACGGGTAGGCCCTGCGGGCCGGCGAACGACGTCGGTGACATCGGCGATTGGATCCAGGAGAACGGCCGCTGCGAGAGCGCGAATCCCTTCGGAGACACCTATGGACCGGTGAACTATCACGCCTACCTGCCCGGCCTCGCGCTGTTCGGCTGGAGCGGGAAGTGGGACAACCTCCCCGCCGTGCGCTTCACGACCGTCGCTTTCGACCTGCTTGCGATCCTGGGGCTGGGTGCGGTCGGTCTTCGCTTCGGCGGGCTGCGCCTGGCCGCGCTCCTGGCGTTTGCGTGGGCTGCGAATCCGTTCACGCAGTACGCGGTCAGCTCCAATTCGAACGACGCGATCATGCCCGCTCTCCTGATCTGGGGGTTCTGGGCCGCGTCCTCCCATGCCGGTCGCGGGGTCTTCGCGGCGCTGGGCGCGTGGGCCAAGCTCGCGGGGCTGGTCGTCGTGCCGCTCTGGGCGACCTACCCGGGCCCACCGAAATGGCGGCGCACGGCGGTCTTCGCCGCCGCCTTCACGCTGACGACGGCGGTCGCCTTCTGGGCTCTGATCCTCGGCGGCGAGCCCGTCGAGGCGTTTCGTACGTTCTACGAGCGAACGTTCGGACTTCAGCTCGACCGCCGCTCTCCCTTCTCGCTGTGGGACTGGGGTCAGTACCGCGCCGAGGGGATCCCCGACCTCAAATGGGTACAGGAGCTGCTCCAGGTCGCTCTGGTGGTCGCGGCGGTGGCAGTGGCGTTCGTGCCGCGGCGCAAGTCGCCTCTTCAGCTCGCTGCGCTGACGGCCGCTCTCCTCATGGCCTTCGAGCTCGTGCTCACCCACTGGGCGGCGCTCTACATCGCATGGTTCTTCCCATTCCTCGCGCTCGCCGTGGTCGCCGGGCATGAGCTCGGTGGAGTCGTGCCCGCGCGGTCGGCCCTCCCGCGTCGCGTGCTTCCCGGGCGCAGCCGGGAGCCGGAAATCTCAGGCGCCACTACATAGGAGGTGAGCGCGGGTTGAGGTCGAACAGCACGATGTCTCCCAGCACGCGGCGCCCAATGCCGAGTCCTTCAACGGGCTTGTCGGCGGCTCCGGCCCACGCCGTGTCCCTGGCCAGCTCCGGGTGAAGCACCACCGACCGGACTCCGGCAGCCCGCAGGCCCGCGACCGACGGCCCGTCGGGGAACCCGCGCGCCAGCTCGCCCAGCTCGAGTGTGCGACGCGGTATGACGCCGCTGATGCCGTTGACAAGCTCGGGAAATCCCTCGGTCGACCAAACCATGTAGCGGTGGGTGAGCAGATCGTCGAGCGGCGTCGCGAACTCGTCAGCGGGCAGGTGGATCAGCGGCGCATCGGCGTGACGCAGGCCACGGGGCGGGGCCGGCACCGTCGGGTGCGCGGGGCTCGCCAGGGCTCCGGATCCCCCGTCGCTCCGGTGGAGGGCGCTGCCCTCCAGCAGTATCACGAGGACGAATCCGGAGCACACGGCGGGCGCAAGCCACGATCGCGGGCGGATGCGACCCGCTCCCACGTGGCTGACGAACGCCTGTGCGCCGCCGGCGGCGAGGAGAGCGAGAAACAGTGTCGTGAGTGTGTGAAGCCTGCCCGGCGTTCGGGGGCCGTCCCAGCCGGGCGCGTACTCGAAGAGGAGCCGGTACGTGATCGTTCCGTCGAGGAAGGCCAGCCCCATCGAGAAGATTGCGGCCGTCGCAATCCCTGCGGCCAGTCCGATCCGCAGGCGGCGCGGCCAGACGTCGCTGAACAGTCCGAACAGGGCGAGGGCAAGCACCAGTGCACCGGGGAAGAGCGTCTGCTCCGCGGGCGCGCGCAGGCGCTCCCGGGCACCGGCCGTGATCTCACCCCAGACGAGGTTGTCTGCCGGTGCCGAGACGAAGGCCCGCACCGGGGGTGAGAAGTACTCGACGTTTCCAAGAGTACGGTGCGATTCGGGGTAGTCGTCCGCGACGCGCAGGTACGGCCTGGTCACGACCAGCGCGACGATGACGATCACAGTGAGCCCGGCCGTGGTGGCCAGCACCATGCGACGCGTCGGCCGAGGCCGGCCGGCCCGCCACCAGAAAACGAAGGCCACCGCGGCGAGAACCGCCAGCAGGTAGAACAGCTGTAGGGCGAGCGAAACCCCGACCAGGAGCTGCCACGCCGCGATGATCCAGCCGGCGACCACCGCGGCCGGCCGGTCGCGGCGGTACCCGCGTAGGAGCAGCATCAGACAGAGCGGGATGCCTCCAGAGGAGAGCACCGCCAGATGCGCGCTCTGGTCCCAGCGCCATGGCGAGTAAGCGAACGCTGCTCCGGCGACCGCAGCGGCGGGGCGCCCCAGACCGAGCTCGCGCGCCAGCAGATATGCACCCGCGAACGACAGCGCGTACACGAAGAGAAACAGGACGTTGTAGTGCCAGATGGCGGATCGGAAGCCGGTTCCCAGCAGGGCGACGGGGGTGTACCCGATGAGCGCGTCGGAGAACGCGAGCGAATCCGAGTTCGGCCAGAACGCGTTCGTCTGCCACCACTCGAATGGCTGGTGGAGGAGCGCATGGCCGTTCCAACCGATCAGGTACGCCGTGAGCAGCGAGTCGCCGAGATCCTTTGGCACATCCCGGTCGAGGTGGAGCGCCAAGGGCCAGAACATCACGATCGCCAGGGCGACACCGACAAGCATCGCGACGCCGCCCTCGCGGACGGACGGAGGCGATGCGCGAGCGCTCAAGATTCTCCAACGCTAACTCGACCGGAAGGCGCGGTCGAAGCGTGCCGGCGCACGCAATCGCGCGCGCACGAAGCTAGGGTCGATCGTCCCCGTCGATGCCCGAGCGGGCCGACGGCGGCGGCTCGTCGAACTCGTCGTGGCGGCGGAACCAGAACGACTGCGGCGCCCGCGGCCAGCCCTCGGGCGACTCCTCGTCGTCGGACTGGCCGCCGTAGGGCGTGAGCGACCACATGCTCCAGATGCTGCCGATGAACTGGACCATCGCCCCGTGCTGGAGGAAGTAGGTGCGGTACACGTCTTCGCCGTCACGCAGGAAGATGTTGAGGCCGAACCACTCGTCGACGCCGAAGTCAGCCGAGAACCGGTCCGTGCAGATCGTGTACCAGGGCACGTCGGTCCAGCCCATGCGCTTGGCGTAGCGCTGCAGGTTCGCTTGGGGCGCCGGCGATGCCATGGCGAAGGTGATGTCGCGAGAGTGAAGTAGGCCGAGCTCGGGGACGCCATCGGCGAAGGACGAGCAGCCGACGCACCCGGCGTCGGGCCAGCCGTCGACACCCTCCTCGAAGAAGAACCTGTAGAGGATCAGCTGGCTGCGGCCATCAAACAGCTCTGGCAGTGACCGCCGCCCGTCAGGACCCTCGAAGGCGTAGTCGCGCTCCACCCGCACCATCGGCATGCGCTTCCGTTCGGCGGCGAGCTCGTGCATCGCGGCGGCGACGTTCCGCTCGCGCTCGAGCAGCGCCGTCAGAGCCGCATCCCACTCAGTCTGACTGACGACAGGCGGACGAGCGACGGTCCCCCCGGTTGTCTCCATGCACCCTCGTCTACCCCGACTGTGGCGGGACCCAAACGATGCGCGGGATACTTGCGGGCGATGTCGAGGGAGAACGTCGAGGTCATTCGGCGCGGCTTCGAGCACTGGCTGGCGACGGGGGGGTTCCGCGCCCATCCGGATCTGGTCTGGGATGTGTCCAATCTCGGGTGGCCTGACCAGCAGATCTACCTCGGCGCCGAGGGTGGGATGCAATTCAACGCCGAGTGGGCCGATGCATGGGACAACTGGGAAGTTGAAGTCGAGGACTACATCGACGCAGGGCAGCGCGTCGTCGTCATCCTCACCCAGCGCGGGCGTTCGAAGTCCACGGGCATTCCCGTCGACATGCGCTTCGCACAAGTGTGGACGCTCAGAGACGGACAAGGAGTCAGGATGGAGATGTTCGCGAGCGTCGAGGAGGCTCTCGAAGCCGCCGGGCTGTCGGAGTAGCGCTTTGGAAGGAGAGGCGCCGACCGGAATCGAACCGGTGTCAACGGCTTTGCAGGCCGCTGCGTAACCACTCCGCCACGGCGCCGGGGAGGCGGCCCAAGCGTAGCGGCGGGCGTCCAGGGTACGATCCGATCCGTCTCGTGCAGGTCAAGACCGTTTCCTTCTGGGTTCCAGGCGGTAAGCGCGCGGCGGGGCTGGCCCGCCGTTCGGTCCTGTCGGCGCAGGCGGACCTGCCGCCTGGGATCCGCCACCGGCTCGCCTTGCTGCTCTCAGAGCTCGTGACCAACGCGATCCAGCACGGCGGGGCCGATGAGCACGAGACCGTGCAGGTGCGCGTGGCGGCCAGGATCGACCGCGTGCGTGTGGAGGTGTTCGACCCCGGCGCCAACGGCGCTCTCCCCCGCGATCGAATCGAGGAGGAGGGCGGCTTCGGCCTGCTGCTCGTTGATCGGATGTCCGACGGGTGGGGACGCGAGAAGGTACCGACCGGCGGCAGCCTCGCCTGGTTCGAGCTCGAGCTCGACGCGACCGACTACTGATCTGCAGCCGCAGCCGGCGGATATACTGCGGCGTTCGCGCGGCTGTAGCTCAGTTGGCTAGAGCGTCTGCTTGCCATGCAGAAGGTCGAGGGTTCGAATCCCTTCAGCCGCTCTTGAAGGCCTGCATTTGCAGGTCTTTTTGGTGGCGCAGTCGGCTGGTGCGTTTGCGACGCCGGGTAGCCATCGGGTAGTCGGCGGCCAGCCCCCGCAGCGAGAGCCGTCAGAAAGCGGCGAGTTTGCGGGCGTTCGTGGGCCACTCGAACCTTTGACCTTTTGCGGCGGCACGCGCCATGGGTTGGCGTCGCAGATCTCAGTTGGGTCCCGCGAGTCGCCGATGACTGCGCGACGCCATCTGGCGTAGCCGCTGGGCGCCTCCAATCAACGGCATTCGCTCACGAGGAGTCGCGGAGGGAGCATGGGTCGACACGCTCCCGTCGGAGTGTCGAGTCCACGCGAATGCGCAAGCGCCCCATGTTCAGCCATCATCGCCACCCGGTGGCCAGCGTGCATGGGCACTGCCCAGGATGCCGTCGATCGCATACCGCTTTCCTGTTTCGTCCGAAGCAGCAGTCGAGTCGTCGCCGCACTCGCTACCGCATCCACGCGAAGGGAGCAGCGGACCGGTCGGGCCGCGGGCGCGTCGCTTTGCAGGGAAAGCGACAC
>Ga0209382_10009095_pt1 | contig 12453 bp, 8 predicted proteins | sample SoiMetdeltSBSDD5_FD_187599 | JGI IMG/M metagenome (GOLD analysis project Ga0209382, IMG submission 187599) | Bulk soil microbial communities from a Populus tree surrounding site in Tennessee, USA - Soil MetaG P. deltoides SBSDD5 (SPAdes) (version 2) | ecosystem: Environmental > Terrestrial >... | reverse complement strand
TCAGCCTGTTGCCTCGCTCGTAATACTGCCACGATTCCGTGTACTCGTGCCGATCCTCATAGGCCTTGCCGAGCGCAAAGCACAGATGATATCGATCGACGACTTGAACGGTCGGCAGCGCTTCTTGAGCGCGCATGCGCGCGATCTCATCATCTGAAAAGCGATAGGTCTTGAGATTTGCGAGGCTCCAGTAGGCATCACCAAAGCTAGGTTTGAGTTCCGCCGCCTTTTGATAGGACTCGATGGCCTCTTTCTGCCGTCCGATGCTCTTTAGAGAGTGACCGAGCGTCACATGCAGCTCGACAGACTCTGGTGAAGCGGCGAGCAGCTCGCGATAAAACACCGTCGCCGATTCGTGTTGCCCGAGGCCGGCGTTAGCGGCTGCGCACAGTGCGAGATAATGCCTGTTGGCGGGCTCGTGTTTCAGCAGGACGTTGATCTCTTCAAATGCCCGCAGATATTTCTGCCGCTCCATCAGTACGCGGACGTAATCGAGACGTGCAGCGTCGTAATCTGGTGCGAGTTTAATCGCCGCATCGAGGAGCAACTCCGCTTCGTGAAGTGCATTGCGGTGATGCTCGATTCTGCCCAAGAGCCTCAGGGCTTCGAAATCGTTACTTACGTTGCGAAGATACGACCGCAGGATGTTCTCCGCCGCAGACAACTCTCCGTCCGAGAACAGGCTTCCGGCCCGCACCACCTCGGGCGGCATCTGTTCCAAATTCGAGACGTGTTCGGCTGCCGTCGCCGCACTCTCGGTCTCCCCCAACATGCGATACAGACGTTCAAGCATGCCCCAACTCGCCACCAGTGCCGGGTTAAGATTCACGCTTCGCAGGAAGGCCTCGATCGCGCGTGGCACATCGCGCATGCTCACGTAGCAGTAGCCGCGCTCCTGATGCAGTAGGCTGAAGCGCGGATGTTGCTGTTCCAGGTGATGCAGGGTTGCCAGTGCTTCGGAGGTCCGGCCACTCTTACGCAACTCACGAATGCGACCCACCTCGATTTCAATCGGTGAAAACGCGGACGCGCTTGTCATGATTGCCGATTATATGCGGCCGGTCTGACAGACTTGTGACGCAGGTTTAACTGTTTTAATCGCTAATTCATGTTGACGTCATTCGCTTGTGACAGCGGTTCCTCAGTCTCGTCGTCGCAATAACGATTGCCTAACCACAGAGTCTGCAGAGACCTAAACCACACATTCGGAGAAAGGAACCGATTCATGAGCAAGACCGGCAAAGGACTCGATCGGCGAAAATTCCTGCAGTTGACGGGGGCGACCGCCCTGTCTGGGCTGCAGGCAAACATTGCTAAGGCCCTCTCGATTTCGGCCAACAACGGCACAGGCACAATTAAGGATGTGAAGCACGTTGTCATTTTGATGCAGGAGAACCGACCCTTCGACCATCATTTCGGTACTATTCGCGGTGTGCGCGGCTTCTCCGATCCTCGCGCCGTGAACATCAATCTGCCAAAAAAGAACGGACCCGGCACCAGCCCCGCCTCGGTCTGGTTGCAACCGGCCGGCCCACAGAATGAGGCGTTGGGCTTTTCCGTGCGGCCGGACTCCGGCAACCTGGGCGGCCCGTCGGATGGTGTGGATGTGCTCCCCCCGTTCCAAATCGATCCCAAGAGCGTCGGCAAAGGTCTGAAGGACATGGGTAGCACCTGGCTGCCCGGAACGGGTCATAGCTGGGCGGACGTTCACGTCGCCTGGAATGAGGGTCTTTATGACAAGTGGGCGATCCGACTAGGGCCCATGGCCGTAACTTACATGACACGCGAGGATGTCCCCTACCATTGCGCTCTTGCCGATGCCTTCACCGTCGGAGATGCCTACTTTTGCTCCGTCATGGGGCCGACCAACCCAAACCGCGATTATATGTGGACAGGCTGCATCGGCAACCTGTCCAACCTGGGTCCCGGTGGCACTGATGGCCATGGCGACGGACCTATCACCCATAACGGTCTGAGCAAAAACGGTGCGTTGTATGTGTGGAAGACCTATCCTGAAAGGCTTCAAGCGGCCGGTGTGAGTTGGAAGATTTACCAGGATCTTCCCTCGGTGGGCTTCTCCGATGGGAATTTCGGATGGTCGCAGTTCAACAAATTCTTCGGCAACTACGGCGACAATACGCTGCTCTACTTTAATCAATATTTCAATGCCCCGGTGAACTCGCCACTCTTCAAGAACGCCTGTACGGGCACCCAAATCGAGAGAGTCATACCTGCCGCATCAGCGCCAGCGAAGGACTGGAAGGCGTGGGCGGAACATCTGTTCGACGAGTTCCGAGACGACGTGAAGAACGACAAACTGCCGCAGGTTTCCTGGATTGTCGCGCCGGAAGGCTATACCGAACACTCGGATGCGCCCATGGACTACGGCGCCTGGTACATCTCCCAGATCTTCGACATCCTGGTGTCCAACCCGGAGGTTTTCAGCAAGACCGTCTTCATCATCAACTATGACGAGGCCGACGGGAGCTTCGACCACCTCGTGCCACCGTCACCTCCACACACAGCGGCTAATGGAGCCTCGACGGTCAGCATCGAAAACGAAATCGTCACGAACGACAATCCGCCCGGCCCGATCGGCTTGGCCCAGCGCGTGCCTTTCATCGTCATTTCCCCCTGGAGCAAGGGAGGCTACGTCAACTCGCAGGTCTTCGATCACTCGTCGGTGATCCAATTTCTTGAGAAGCTCTTCGACGTACATGAGCCCAATATCTCACCCTGGCGTCGCGCGGTTGTGGGCGACCTCACGTCGTGTTTTGACTTCAAAAATCCGGACAAAGGAAACGGCAATGTCCCGCTGCCGAAAACCGAAGACTTTCTGCCGCCGCCGTCCGAGCTCGCGGGAATCACGCCGCCCACATTTATCCCCACTCCAAGTGGCGTGATTGTCGGTGTGCCGGAGCAGGAAAAAGGTGTTCGGCCCGCGCGCGCTCTGCCTTATGAGTTGGATGTTCACGCGACGGTCAACGCTTCGAACCATACGGTAAGTCTGACTTTCTCCAACACCGGCCAGGCGACAGTGGTGTTTCATGTGCGTTCCACCAACGCTGCGGATCCGGTGCGCTATTACACGGTCGAGCCGGGCAAACAGCTGACGGGTGTGTGGAACGTTGGTGCATCCTACGATCTCTCGGTCTATGGCCCTAATGGCTTCGCACGCTACTACCAGGGAAGCATCGGCGCTAACGCCGCTGCGCTCGATGTCGTATCTGGATACGGCAGGCAGGATCGCGGCTCAATCAAGTTCCAAATCACTAATGTCGCCGCCAATCGAGTTGAAGTCAGCGTACTGGACGCCTACACCGGCAATTCGGTCCAGCAGTTTCTCCAGCCCCAGGCGAAGTGGCAGGGCGAGTCATCCCTGGATAAGTTCTACGGCTGGTACGATCTGATCATCACGGTCGCCGGAGATTCGACCTTCAAATATCGGCTCGCGGGTCACATCGAAACCGGAGCCGAGAGCATCTCGGACCCAGCTCTCGGGGGCTTTAAGCTCAAGGTTTGACCACACGACTGTAGGGGCGCTCTATGAGCGCCCTGCGCGGTCGCAGACCGCGCCTACAGAGAATTTTTTGTGGACGTTGAGCGCGCTGCTCGTCATCCTGACACTCATGAAGCGCACGAAAACGATCGCGATGATATGCAGCGTGCTAATCGTCACAGAATTTGCACAGGCTCAAACTCGGAATTTCGATTTGTTGACGGCGAGTGTTTCGGACATCCAGGCCGCTGTTGCCTCCGGTGCGCTGACATACGAACGCCTCGTGCAGTTGTATCTGAATCGAATTGAGGCATACGACAAAAAGGGGCCGAAGCTAAATGCGGTTCTTGCCATCAATCCGCGTGCGCTCGAGATTGCGCGGGCACTCGATGAAGAAAGAAAAACAAAAGGGCTGCGCAGTCCTCTACATGGAATTCCCGTAGCTGTTAAGGACAACGTCGACACCGTAGACCTGCCGACGACCGGTGGAAATTTAGCCCTCGCCGGAACACGTCCGCTCAAGGATGCGACCGTTATTCGTAAACTGCGCGAAGCGGGCGCAATCATTCTCGTGAAAACGAACATGGACGAACTGGCACGCAGCGTCCAGGGACTCAGTTCGTTGGGCGGCCAAATTCTCAATCCCTATGATTTGACGCGGCATCCGGGCGGATCGAGCGGCGGTACAGCCGTCGCTGTGACTGTCGGATTCGCAACGGTTGGGATCGCCACCGAAACCGGAGTTTCAGTGCGAAGCCCCGCCAGCAATAACGCTTTGATTGGAATTGCGCCGACGCGTGGCCTCGTCAGCCGCGCCGGAGTGATCCCGGTGTCGTACACACAGGATCGGATTGGCGTCCACGCCAAGTCTGTCGCTGATGCCGCGGCGCTGCTGTCGGCGATCCGCGGTTTTGATCCCGAAGATCTGTCAACTGCACAGAGTTTGGGCAAGGCGGATGCGCGACCTTATACAGAAAATCTCACCGCCGACGGACTGGCCGGCGCGCGCATCGGGGTCTTACGCGATTTGTTTCGCGCTGGAGAGCAGTTTTCTAATGGCAACAAGATCGTCGAAGAACAGATCGCCGTATTGCGAAACCAGAAGACCCTCGTGGTGGACGGCATCAGTACCGGTATCGACCTGGCTGCGATGTTTCCGGTTTTGCGTGTAAACGATTTCGAATTCAGAGTAGCGTTTGATGCATACCTGCGGACGAGAGGACCGGAGAGTCCCGTCAAGACTTTCGCCGACATCCTGCGTTCCGGCAAATACGCCAAAAATCTGGAGGCCGTTTTTGAACGCAATTCGAGCATGCCTTTTCCCGAGTTCGATCCCGAGTACCTCGCACGGATGGAGAACGCCGCACGCTTGAGGCAAACCCTGATTGAAGTCATGGACCGATACGGCGTCGATACGCTTGTTTATCCTTTCAAGTCTGTCGGTGCGCGGCCGATCGGTACGCCGGAAGGCGATTCCGGCGACAATCCGGTCAGTGCGGTGACCGGACTGCCCGCTATCGTCGTGCCCGCCGGCGTTGATAAAGACGGACTTCCAATTGCGATCGAATTCCTCGGCCGGCCGTTTAGCGAGACCCGATTGCTTCGAATGGTTTATGCGTTTCAACAGGTGAGCAATAAGCGCGTTGTACCGAAAACCACGCCCGGACTGTCCGGCGAAGTCCTGCCCTACAAGTAAGATATTTCTCCAGACGCTTGGTCAGTGTTTTGGCTTTGCGCTTGCACCCATTTTGGTAATGGCACGGCGAAGCAATCCGGAGAAACCAGGTGACGTTTCAAATAACGTCCTGCAATTCCAGAAAAAGGGCAAAGCCTTTGTTGAAACCCATGGATGGTTGCAAACAATTCTGCTGATAGTCGGGGGCATCACCGTGCTCGCTGTCTTCGGTGCGTTGTTCATTGCAGCCGGCACAGAACCCCCGACTATTACCACCGATGCGCCTGTCGCACCGGTCGGCTCAGCCTTATTTGCGGAAAGTCTCTCGCATCTTGTGAATGCTCCTATCGGACAGGGAGGAACGGTCACTATCCTCAACAATGGCGATGAATTCCTTCCCGCTCTCATCGATGCCATCGACAACGCCAGGAAGACGATCAACTTCAGTGTGTACATCTGGAACAACGGCAGCTTCAGCGATCAGGTACTGGGTGCGCTCCTCCGCGCGCGGTCCCGAAACGTTGCGGTGCGCCTCCTGCTGGATGACTTCGGTTCCAAGGATGTATCGTTCGGCAAATTTGATGAACTGAAAGAGGCAGGTGGGAAAGTTGCAAGTTTTCGCACGCCTCAGTTTGGAAAGTGGACGAGGCTGCACCGCAGGGATCACCGCCGTTCGATTGTCATCGACGGCGAATTCGGTTTCACCGGCGGGATGGCTGTGAAAGACACGTGGCTGGGGAATGCTCAGGACGAAGATCATTGGCGCGACATGATGTTCAAAGTCACGGGGCCAATGGCGAGAAGTCTCCAAGCGGCGTTTGCCAGTTCGTGGGTTGGCTCTTCAGGCGAGATTCTGGTCGGCGAAGAGATGTATCCAGACTCCGGGCAAACAGCTCCGGGCGTCGAGCGCTTTATCCATCTGGTGAACTCTCCGGCCGCCGATAGTTATGCGATGGCGGAGTTTTATCTCCTGCCGATCATGGCCGCGCGGAAGAGTCTCCTGATCGTGACGCCATATTTCATTCCCGACAAATATCTTCAGGCTGCGTTGATCGACAAAGCGCGCCACGGTGTGGATGTAAGACTTCTTGTTCCCGGTAAGCACATCGACAATCGATTCGTGCGGCTGAGTGCACAAGCCAATTACGAGGATCTGCTGAAAGCCGGCGTCAAGATCTACGAATACCGGCCTGCCTTCATTCACAGCAAGTTTATGGTCGTCGACGGCGAATGGTCGGTGATTGGTTCGCCAAACCTGAACTATCGCTCGCGGCAACTAGACGAAGAAAACGCCATGGGCATTTTCGACAAACGACTCGGCGCGCAGCTCTCGGACGAATTCCAAGCGGACGTTAAACAATCCGACGAAATCAAACTCGAACAATGGGAGCGCCGGAATGTGTTCGTCCGTTTCGCCCAACGCCTGGCGCAAATCCTCGACAAACAGTCGTAAAATCCGACTAATTCCTAATTCTTAATTCCTAATTCCTATCCGAGGGGACGCGGGCATAAAGCCCGCGCCTACGGGCCCAATTCGTGCATTCTCCAAGGGCAATGTTCGCGAAGGTACGTAGCCGCGGGCTTTATGCCCGCCCTCGGATAGGAATTAGGAATTAAGAATTAGGAATTAATCAGATTTCTCTGATCCCGTTACCACGGTACGGTCAGGGTCAATACCAACGGATAATGGTCCGATCCAAACATGCTGTCGCCACGTACACATCGGCTTGACCATGTGGTGGGAAGGCTTGCGAAGATGTGATCGAGCGAACCTAGGGCGTGCGTCGGCTGACTTCCACAATCGGTGTGTGGCGCGATCTGCGACATGGTTTCGATCACAGATTTTGAACCGATGTACGCATTCAGGTCGCCCCCGACGATAAGTGGCAAGGAATCCCCGGCAATTCCCTTGAGCGTCGAGACCAATTCTTTGGCCTGTCTTGTTCGCGCCGAAGGCCCGCCGAAGATCCAACCGTCCAGCATCGGGGCGCGAGTATCGAAGTGGGTGACGGCAACGCGCAGTCTCGCCTGTTTCTGCATGTCGGTCACGGTTGCGATCAATGCCACGCGCCGTTGAACGACAAACGGCAGTTCCACGGCAGTGACATTTTCAAGCGGAAGACTACTAAGGATAGCGTTTCCGCGGTCCTCCGCACGCTCTCGCAATCCATCGCCATTCCTCATCGAGGGTGCGTAATACATCCACCAGCCCAACTTGCGAGCCACATCTTGTATATCTAACGCCTCATCGGGTGGAGCGATGCGCCGCGGAACTTTGAATCCCTTCGAATCGGGGATATCCGCGCTCTGTCTGAAGCTTTCCTGCAAAAGAAGAATGAACTCGGGTTTTCCGAAACCATTCGCCGTCTCAGTGCGCGAGATTCTCTCAATGAGACCCTGGATATCTCCATGGCCGACATGAACGTTCCAGTTCACGACAATCAATCGTCCGTTTTTATCCGCAGATCTCGAAGGTACGGGAGCGTACGTAGCCGCAGGACCGACCGTCCGGCGATAAGACAAAATGCCGGGATCGGATGCGATCAACAGGTTCACAAAACCGGACAGCAGTAGAAAGATGGGAAGTACGAGACGCGGCATGGAGTTCTGAGTCTCGCATTGCTTCGATTCTTCTGTAAATGGCTCTTTGAAGGAGCGCTGATCGCAAAGAATTTAGGTGCTCTTTTTCACCTCAGCGTGATCAGCGGCGATGAACAAAAGCCATGCGACGAATAATTGACCGGCCGCGGTTCCAACTGCGTGCGAGCTCAATTCTCCCGCGCCTTGAATCACAAACAGAACTGCTGCAACCTTGGCCGCTGCTGAAAGCAAACGAATCATATCTCCCCCTTCCAGGTTGTCTCGTTCAGTCAGTTCCACAGATATACTCTGATCCGAAACCGTTTACGATAAATTACAGCAATGATCGGATTGGGCTGCATGCGCCTCTCGGCCGTCGAGCCGCGCGATCCAGCTCGCGCGACGGCCGTCATCCACGCGGCGCTCGATGCGGGCGCAACGCTACTTGATACGGCGGACGCGTATTGCCTGGATGACAACGATACCGGCCACAATGAAAGGCTTATCGCCCATGCGCTCAAGACCTGGCGTGGAGATCCCACGCGCATCACTGTCGCAACGAAAGGCGGGCTGGTGCGTCCCGGCGGTCGCTGGGCCCCGGACGGTCGAGCTAAACATCTGCACGATGCCTGCGCTGCGAGTTTGCGTGCTCTCGATGTACCTGCGATCGACTTATATCAATTACACGCTGTCGATTCGCGAGTGCCGATCGAAACCAGTGTCCGCGCGTTGGCCGAACTGCAACGATCCGGTCTGATTCGCCGGATCGGTTTGTCTAACGTCACCGTCAGCCAGATCAAAACGGCGCAGAAGCTTGCCGACATCGCTTCCGTCCAGGTCAGCCTGAGCGTCCTCGACGACGAGAATCTCCGCAACGGCGTAGTCGAGTATTGTCGCGATCAGGGCATGCAACTGATTGCGTATCGGCCGGTCGGAGGAAAGCGCACCGGACGACTCGCACGCGACCCAGTGCTCTCCGCGATCGCCGCGCGCCACAACGTGACACCGCACGAGGTTGCCCTCGCGTGGCTGCTTCATCTCGCTCCCCATATCATTCCGATTCCAGGAGCTACCCGCGAGGAGACAGCCCGGTCCATCGAGCGGGTGATCGCACTTAAATTGACGGATGACGATCGCGCGCAGCTCGATGAGCGTTTTCCCGCCGGCCGTTTGCTGCGGCGTTCGCGACCATCCATTACATCGACTCGCGGCAATGGAGAAGTTGTGATTGTCATGGGTATGCCTGGCGCAGGTAAAACCAGTACCGCATCGGAGTTTGTCAGCCGTGGCTACACGCGCCTGAATCGAGACAGTTCAGGTGGCCGGCTCGTTGACCTGGTGACGGAGCTGGAGTCCGGACTCGCCAACGGGCAGGTCCACTGGGTGTTGGATAACACGTACGCTTCACGTAAATCACGGAATGAGGTTATCGAGTGCGCTGCACGTCACGGTGTTGGTGTGCGTTGCGTTCGACTGAACACCAGCGTCGCAGATGCTCAGATCAACGCTATAAACCGTCTGATCGAAGCGCATGGACGTCTGCCGATGCCGGAGGAGCTGCGCAAGCTGGGCAGATCCGATCATCGGTACTTCGGCCCGGATGCGCAGTTTCGCTACGAACGGCAGGTCGAACCGCCGGTTCTTGAGGAGGGGTTTACTGATATTGAAGACCATAAATTTGTCCGTAACGCTACATACGGCTTTGATGGAAAAGCTATCGTGCTCGAATATGATGCCGTACTGTCTGCCGCAGACGGCACAATACTCAACAGCGCCCGAGAACTTATAGATGGCTATCGAACGGACGAATTCAGGGTGCTTGCGATTGCGTGGCGCCCCGAGATCACGCAAGGGCAAACCACGGAAGCCGAGGTCACTGAATCTTTCGAGCGTACGAAAGAGTTGCTTGGCGGCGATATCGAATTTGCCTTCTGTCCGCATCCCGCAGGTCCGCCGATTTGCTGGTGTCGCAAGCCGCTTCCCGGCCTGATTCTGCAGTTTGCGTTTCGCCATCGCCTGGCGCTCGATCAATGCGTGTTCATCGGCCGCTCCACGTCCGACCGGACTCTTGCCTCCCGTCTCGGCATGATCTTTCGAGAAGCACTCGCACAAGAGCCTGCTGAGTAATGATGGGAGATGTTTTGCGCACGCGAAGTTCCCCTCCTGGTACAGGAGGGGTGGCGCGAAGCGCCGGGGTGGTCGCTCACATATCATCGTCCCCGAATGCTTTCCGGTCGATTCTCTGTGTGCGACCACCCCGCCGCTCGCGATCAAAAACAATCGCTCGCGTCTGCCCCTCCTGTTTCAGGAGGGGAGGTTCGCTCGCCGAAAGATCTTCTGTGACTACTGAGATTGGCTGATAAATCACAATTCTTCCTAGATTTAACGCCCGTGTTGCTCCGCTGATGTCACGCGGTTACAACAATGGGGTCGGTCTCAGGAGGTATTTCAATCAAGGAGGATTGTTGTGAAGAAACTGACCGTACTAATGATTCTTTCGCTATCTATCGCGGCCGTCGCCGCAGCTCAAGGACCGCCGGGTCTGGAGAAAAAGACGCCCCCGGTGAACTCCACGATCACCATCAAAATTGCCGGTCTCGGCTGCACAACCGCCGCCGGCTCGAACACGTTTAGCGCGAGCAGCTACTCGTTTGGCGCAACGCAAAGTGCATCAACTGGTACAGGCGGAGGCGGCGGCGCAGGTAAGGCCACCGTTGAACCGCTCCGCGCCAACAAGAGCTTTGATGAATGCAGTCCTGCCCTCTTTGGCAGCGTTCTTTCGGGTCAACACGTTCAGACAGTCGACCTCGTGCACCAGGATGACAAGGGCAATCCGATCCTCACCATCACCCTTACCGATGCGCTGATCACTTCGTATCAGATTGGCGGCTCGCAATCCAGCGACGCTCCGCAAGAAACCATCGCCATCGACTTCAAGAAAATCTGCGTTTCCGAACCGAACGGAGGCAACAGGCTGTGCTTCGACCGCGAAACAAACAAGCTCAATTAACGTAGTGGCCTGTAGGCGCGGTCTGTGACCGCGCTCGGGCGCTCATAGAGCGCCCCTACAGATGCGGTCATCGAGTTCTGGACTCATTTCGCTGTCTGGGATAATTTGTGCGCACTGGAGGCCAGAATGACAAAACGAGCGGTGTTGCGCATAACAGTGATTGCGATCGTCCTCGGCACCATGACGTTCGCGCAAGGGAACCGGGGCCAGCAGAACCGGCCGCAGAGGGATCCGCGACGGCCAATCGAGGGACGATCGATCGTCGCCACACAATTCGGAATTGTCGCAGCGAGCCACCCGCTTGCGGCTCGCGCCGGCGTTGCCATTCTGGAGCGCGGCGGCAATGCCGTTGATGCTGCGATTGCCGCGAACGCTGCGATGGGCTTGATGGAACCTGCCATGAACGGCATCGGCGGTGACCTGTTCGTCATTTACTATGAAGCCAAATCCGGCAAGACCTACGGGCTGAATGCCAGCGGCTGGGCGCCGACGGGCCTAACTCCGGAATTTTTGAAATCGAAAGGCGTGACGCGCATGCCGCAGAACGGCATCTATAGCGTCACCGTCCCCGGCGCCGTCGCCGGATGGGACGTGCTTCGCGCCAAATACGGAACAAAGCCGTTTTCCGAACTTCTCGCTCCCACCATTTATTACGCCGAAAATGGATTCCCGATCACTGAAGTCATAGGCAATGGCTGGATTGGATCGGTGAACAAGCTGTCGCAGCAGCCGGCCGCCGCAAAAACTTTCCTGATCGACGGTCGCGCGCCGAAAGTCAACGAAGTGTTCCGCAATCCCGACCTCGCCAAATCGCTGAAGCTCATCGCTGCACAGGGACGCGATGGTTTTTACAAAGGACCGACAGCGCAGGCAATCCTGCAACTTTCGAAGGAGATGGGTGGCACATTTACAGCTGCCGACCTGACGGAGTTCCAGCCCGAATGGGTAACTCCGATCAGTACGACGTATCGCGGTTGGACCGTCAGCGAGCTTCCTCCAAACAGCGATGGGATTGCCGCTCTAATGATGTTGAACATCATGGAGCAGTACCCAATCAAAGAATGGGGATTTCACAGCACCAAGGCGCTTCACGTAATGATCGAAGCGAAGAAGCTGGCCTACGCCGATCTGATTCGCTACATCGGCGATCCGAAGTTCTCGCGGTTGCCGGTGGAAACGCTGTTGGCAAAGAGCCATGGAACGGAACGATCCAAACTCATCGACATGAATAAAGCGATGTGCACGGTGGAACCAGCTCACCTGGAGGGATACACGAACTCGCAGGGCAACGACACGATTTACCTCAGCACCATCGACAAGGATGGCAATATCGTTTCGCTCATTCAGAGCAATTACTCCGGCTTCGGCTCAGGCTTAGCGGCGCCGGGCACAGGCTTCATTCTGCACAACAGGGGCGGCCTCTTTACACTCGAAGACAAGCATCCGAACACGCTGGCTCCGCGGCGGCGTCCGCTGCACACGATCATTCCCGCGTTCATGGAAAAGGACGGCGTCAAAATCGGATTCGGGATCATGGGCGGATTCAACCAGCCGCAAGCACACGCACAGTTCGTCGCCAACATTGCGGACTTCGGCTTCAACATCCAGGAAGCGTTGGAAGCCGGACGTTTCACCAAGGGTTCCTTCCAGGGATGCGACGTGAGTATCGAACCCCTCGTCCCCGAAGAA
>Ga0209382_10009094_pt1 | contig 12453 bp, 12 predicted proteins | sample SoiMetdeltSBSDD5_FD_187599 | JGI IMG/M metagenome (GOLD analysis project Ga0209382, IMG submission 187599) | Bulk soil microbial communities from a Populus tree surrounding site in Tennessee, USA - Soil MetaG P. deltoides SBSDD5 (SPAdes) (version 2) | ecosystem: Environmental > Terrestrial >... | reverse complement strand
TCGCCGATCAGCTTCTTCTCGCCCCCCGAGACAAAATGCCTTTGTAATTGGTTGAAGATCTCATGCTCAGGGTTGATTTCCAGAATCCGTCGCGAACTTCGCCCATTGCCCGTATTCAAAAGGCGCTCCAGTTGTGGGCTATAATCAAGGTCACCTCCAACCAGGCATACGGGAGAGAGCGTCAGGCGATTGGTCAATCGCACTTCTTTGACGTATTCATTGAGATGAGTTTGGATGTGCCGTAACAGTTCGGCGGCGGCTTCGGTTTTCGCTTTCAGCTCCAGCTCGGCTTCTTTTTTCTCTTCCTCGTCGCCGATTTTTACGACGCCCTTTCTCACAGAGACTAATTTCTTTCCCTCGTATTCCATGACCGACTGGACCAATAATTCGTCTACGGGGTCGGTCAAATATAAAACCTCATACCCCTTGGCGAGAAAGGCCTCCAGGTGCGGAGAATTTTCCACGATTTTTCTGGATTCCCCGGTCAGGTAATAGATATCCTCCTGGCTCGGTTTCATGCGGGCGATATATTCTTTTAGCGTCGTCAATTTTTCCGCATCGTGCGAAGAAGAAAACAGCAGAAGCGACGCGATCTTGTCCCTGTTGGGATAATCGCCGCCGGCCCCTTCTTTGAGCGCGCGTCCGAACTGCCGCCAAAATTGCAGATATTTTTCGGGGCGGCGGTCCTTCAGCGTTTCAAAAACGTCAAGGAGTTTTTTTGTCAGCCATTTGCTGATTTGTCTAAGATGCCGGTCCTGCTGCAACATTTGTCGGGAGATATTGAGCGGCAGGTCCGAGGAATCGACCAGCCCTTTTACAAACCGAAGGTAGCGCGGGAGTAGCGCGTCGCATTTTTCGATCACCATGACCCCCTTGGAGTACAAGCGGAGCCCTGATTCGGCGGCGTGGTAATACAGATCATACGGAGCCTGCGACGGAATAAACAGCAATGCAAGATATTCCAACACGCCTTCCGCCTTTAAAGGAACCGTTTCCAGCGGCTCCTGGAGGTCGTGCGTGAAATGTTTATAAAACTCGGCGTATTCGTCCGGCGAGACTTCCGCTTGCGGACGGGTCCAGATCGGCTTCATCGAATTGAGAACTTTCTCTTCGACCGTGATCTCCTTGGCGGCGTCGTTTTCCGCGACGGTTTCCAGATTCTCGCCCGATTTTTTGCGCTCGTCCTTGAAGATGATCGGATAGCTCACGAAGTCGGAATACCGCTTTATGATTCGAGCCAGGATCCATTTGTCCGTATAATCTTCGACGCCGTTTTCCAGATCGACGTCCTTGAGGCGTAAAACGACTGTGGAGCCGGGCTTTTCCTTTTCCACAGAGGCGACGCTGTAGGTTCCGTCGCCTGTAGATTCCCACAAGGTCGCTGTCTCTTCTCCGGCTCGCCGCGTTGTCAGGCTGACCCGGTCCGCCGCCATAAATGAGGAATAGAACCCGACGCCGAATTGGCCGATCAGCTCCGAGATCCTTTCGCCTGGCGCCCCATTTACGATTTGGCGATGGAGTTCACGCGTTCCGGATTTGGCGATCGTGCCGATATTTTCAATGACTTCCGCCCTGCTCATCCCGATTCCATTGTCGCTCACGGTTAGGGTGCGGGCTTCGCGGTCGACTTCCAAACGGATCTCGAGCTTTTCATGTTCGCTCATCAGTTCAGGTCGCGTGAGCATCTCGAACCGGAGACGGTCCAAAGCGTCCGACGCGTTTGAAATGAGCTCACGAAGAAAAATCTCTTTATTCGTATAAAGTGAGTTGATCATGAGGTCGAGAATCCGTTTAATTTCCGCCTGAAATTCCATTGTCTGCGAGTTCGTACCCATAGTTTCTCCATGCATGGAATGACTTCCTCCACGAGTTCAGTTTGAATTCATGCCGGATCGCAAAAGCCCGAGGCGCCGACGTCCGGTCAATTGACGCGATTCTCGCCGCCCGCCCTCGCCCTAACCCCACTTAAAGAGGCGCAGCTTATCGCTTAAAATCTCGATCCGGATCATCTCCCGGGTCAGCTCCGGACTGAGACAACCCAGATAGGTCACCAGCTGATAGGCGGCGTCTTTGGATGAATAGCCTGTTCCCCTGGGGTGTTGGATCTTGAAGTTATAGTCGCGTACGCATAATTTCCCACTCAGCCGGGACAACCCGGCGATCGCCCTCGAAACTCCCCACCCGTACCGGTTTATTGTCAGGTCGATAGACGGCAGTTTTCGGGCGATGTCACCGGCGATGAACCAGCAGGTGCAGTCGGTCATCGGGACCTCGTGCACCCCCGCCTCGAGTTCCCGCAAGAGCGATTTTCTGAATTGATGCGGCGTGAAATCCACATTCGGTTCGTAAACTCCCAGGGGATAGGTTTCAAAACATCTCTGGGCCTTGGCGAACAGGTCCTCGAATCGATTGAACGTGGCGTCCGCCTGTATATGAAATAAAACATCTCCCTGAAACAGCTCCATGGCTCTGTTCCACTGGGCCGAAAAATACGCGGAATCGTCAAGATGCACCCAGCTCTTGTGCTCTTCCTTAAGACACTCTTCGCTGTTGATGACGGTCACATCAATGACCCTCCCGCACTTTTCTTCCAACGCCTTGGCGTTCGCCTCGTGTCCTTTCCAATTGAAAATGAAACCCTGAATTTTCATTTTGCGCTTAGACGCTAACGCGGCCGTATGTCCTTCCGCCGCATCCAACCCATGCATTTTCCAGCGGACGGCTTCGGCCGCATCCGCATCTACTTTCAGCAATGCAGGCGCGACGTCCCGCGTCCTACAATAAACCGACCACGATCTACGGGGCGACGGTCCATATTCGTGTTACAAACCGTCCGCGTATCTCACGACCATCTTTTGCCCCTCGCTGTCTTCCTGCATAAGCACAACCCGGTCGAAGTTGTTCTTACGTTCGGCGGCGAATATCTTCGCGTCATCGACGCCGTCGAAATCCTTCACCTGACTGTCCGGGACGGGAATCGCCTGCTTGCCATCTTCTGAAACTTTGGGGATGTTATACAAATATACTTTATAAGACATCGAACATTCCTCCTTGAAGTGTTATGTTGATGAAATTTCCAGGTTCAATTTTGCCGGCGCGATCGAAGCAAATTGCCCGCGAAGGTTCGCAAAATGACACGGCTTTGTTACACGAATCTGAGTGAAGAGTTGCGAATGCGGCGACGCGGTATGCTTTTTTTGCGATGAAGATGAAAGCAACGTACCGCGTCCGCAACTGGAGCGAGTATAACGCCTCGCTCAAACAACATCGATAACATCATTATGCGTGCGAACCTGACCCGCTGATTTTCTTGACCATGTTTCTTTCGATCTCAACATGGGCCTGGTAGCTCACGGTCTGAATAAGAATTCTTATTCGCTCGGCGCCCTTCATCTCCCGTTCAAAGATGCCGGCGAATGTTCTAAGAGGGCCGTCTTTTATGATCACATGGTCGCCAGGCTTGATGGCCTCATCCATACTCACCTCGGCAAAACCATCTTCTCTTATTCTGGATTGAATCATAGTAACAATCTCTTCGTCGATTATGGTCGGGAAGTCGCCGAAGCTGACCAACTGGCGGACGCCCCGAGTGTATCGAACCTTGTGGTACAGGTCGTTTGCTATGAACTTGGCAAACATGTAACTGGGGAAGAGGGGCTTTGCATGATGGGTTACCGCCCCGGTGTAGAAATTGCGTCGGCGCTCTTCAAACTTGGGCGCGAGAGTCTCTATGCCAATGGACTTCAGATTGTCCTCGGCCCGATCTTCCTGCTTAGGGTAGGTTTGCAGTAAGTACCAGCACAGATCATTCCACGTTCTTTGGTTATTCATCGAAGCACTCTCCAGGTAGTTTCGGGTAGGCTGCCGCATGTTGCGCCAAGCGTGTTCTCCGGCGTCGCTTGTGAAAACGAAGTCTGGTCGGCAGACAAATGCCGCCAGCCTGCCACTCTATAACGTGGCGCTCAGCTGCTTTCCGGATAAAGGGTTTCAAGTGTCAACACCATTCAGAATGGCTTTCCATCGCCCAATATCCGTAGCGTAGGTTTTGCGTTTCTGCGGCGGCCAGAATTGGGCCGCGCCGATTCGTGAAATCTCCGCTAACGCGTAGGAAACTTGTAGTGTGTTTACATCAATTTAGGAACGCTTGATAACTAACGCCCTCTTTATAGCCGGGTGGGGTTGGACCGTCATTGACCTGGATCAAGTATTTCGATAAAAATTGGCTGGGGTCACGGGCAATCGGGACTTGTAGGCGCACATACGACATTCTCCATAGGCCTATTGATCAAGCCCGGGACGTGAACTAGAGCGGGTTTCGGCCGCCTTCTGCTCTTCCGCAGTCAGCTTTTTCAACTTGATAGCTAAATCAGCTCGAAAACAGAAGCCGAGGGTCGCGCGATCAACGCACGTCGTATCGCTCAAAACCTAGGGCGCCCACAATCATCAAAACAATCATTTCCGCGATCAGAATGGAGAGTGGCCAAGCGGCGGCCGCCAGCCGTCTGGATAAAGCCGGCGAATGCGCTTGTAAAGGACGGAGTTGAAGCCCGGCGTCCGGATTGACCGCCTTCAGCCAGGGCCTTTGGCGCGAAAGCAGATCGAAGCCTTTTGGAATGAACTCTTGCTGTCTGTATCGTTCGACCATCGCATGGAACTCGTCGTAGCTTTCCAGCCCCGTGCCACAGAGGCTACCCAGAACTTCTGTGAAAGCCGCGTATGGCGAAAACAACGAAATGCGCCTGGCGAGCGCCTGTTGATCGCGGACCTGCTGTTTCCGTTCACTGACCAAGCGTCCGATCTCTCCATTCCTTCTTTCTATCCATCTGCGCCTGAGTTCCAGATATCGCTGCCACGCATATTCGACCCCGATCTTTTGCGCCTTCAGATCGGCGGCGGTCCTTCTGTGCTCGACGAGTTCCTCCAAAATTAACTCCTTTTCTTTCAAGGCTATCTCTCGCTGCGCCGCTTCCAGTGTGGAAACCGTTTTGAGTGAAGAAGCTATGTACGGCCCGAGGCTCGGCCATATCAGGATGGCTGCTATCCATATGGAAGCGCAAACAAAGAGGGAGACTGACGAGCGCCTGACCGACGCAGAGATCGCGACGCCGAGACTGGCAATTACCATCAACACTATGAGCGCAACCAGCGTGAATGAGGCGAGCGCGCCAAGGTTGGCGGCGGACACGTCAACTGTTCCTCCGCTGGAGACGGCCACCACAGTTGCGTACAGCGATACTACGTAGATAAGAATGACGGCCATGGGCAGGATAACGCCTGTCAGCTTGGCGGCCAGAACCGCGCGCCTCTGAATGGGGCCGGCCAAGATAAGCTTAAGCCCGCCTTGCTCTCTATCACCGGCGATGATGCCGTGCGCCAGCAGGATTGTCAGCAGTGTCATCAGGACGCCGACAATGAAACTGAGATCAATTTTTGGGAAAAGCGCGTCCAGGGGCATGAGATCCCCGCTCGGCGTATTAGCGGTGGCCGAGTCGTTCCGCAGCCTAAACTCGTCCGAGAGGCTATCGTATGCGCCGTTGAAAAATGGCAACAATGGCGGGAGAGGCCGGATGAGGGCGATAGTCTGACTGCTGTTTTGAGTTTGATGAATACTTTGTCTAAGGGCATAATCCTCGACCATGCGCTGGTAGTGGCGCGCCTGAATGTAAGCGCTCAGCGGAACCAGAATCGTCAGCACGACCAGGGTAGATAGAAAAGTAGAACCGGTGAAGGTTTCTTGAAGCTCTCGACGAAGGATGGTTAGGAACATATTCTATCTAACATCATATCGCTTGAACCGCCAGCAAGCAGCCAACCCAAAGAATACTGCCCAGGCAAGTAGAGATGTAATAGAAATAACAGACGAACGGAGGCAGGCTCCGAGCGATTCCGTGCGCCACTGCCTGTTAGCGACCTTTTCGCTAGCCTCTTGCACAAGTTTATCTCCTGCCTGAGGGGGAAGGTCTAATCTCCGCTCAAGCGCATCGATCATTATGTCCCGGCCGGAGCGGGAGAATTCCAAATACGAGTTATATGCGTCAACCCCCGTGCCGGCAAGATCACTCAACCCGAAGGTTAGCGCGCCAGCTGGCGATAAAGCGGCGAAGAGCCTTGCCTGCCGGTTCTGCTCCCTTTTGCCTGCAAGGTAATTGTCCATCGTCCGTCGCTCGATCTCAAAGAGGCGAGGCAGCGCCTGCCTGGAGCCTGGCCCTTCAGGCAATGACCTGGTCGTCGGATTGTCTCCGGACGACTCCTGGAGAATCCGATTTCGCGCCTCGTACAAGCGCGCATTGAGCTGATTGTAGGACGGAGTCGGAGTGAGCAGTTTTGCCATCAGCACGGCCACGTTAGGCAGTATCAGCACGATCGTTGCCCAGGTGAGCAAGGCCGTCGTAACAGCGATTTTTGTCTGGGCTGTGATTGTTGAAATGAAAAGCCCGATATGCACGAAAACAATCCCGTAGATGGACGCTAAACCGAAGACTAGGATTGCGCGGACTAAATCCTCCCGGTCGCCTGGCAAGCCGTACGCGAGGTAGAGATAAATGATTTCGACGAAGTAGGCTATGGCAAAAGACGCCAGCAGGCTGATCGAGGCTCCGAGCGATTTGCACAGAATCAACTCCCGGCGGCGAATCGGCTGGGACAGCATCGCCTTGAGTGTTCCAGACTCTTTCTCGCGAGTCACTGTGTCAAGCGATAACATCAGCGCGAATAGCGAGACCAGCAGTTTCAGGATGAAAGAGGTGTCGGGAATATCGAAAATACCGCTCGTGGCCGGCTCGCCCTGTCTTGCCCCGAAAACAATTCGCTGACCGATGCTGACTGTGCGATCCACATCGCCGTCCATACCTTTGACCAGAGCCGAAAACGGCCGCGGCGGATGGATGGGTGGGGCGTGGCCGAAGGCTACTCCGTAAAAAAAGCTGCCGTCAAAGAGATCGTACCTGACACCGCCGACCACAGCCGTATCGCGCTGACGATCCTGGTTAATGGACCAGTTATTCAATCTATTCCGGTAATTGAAGGCCAGCGCGTTGGCGGAAAGTAGCAACAGCAGAGTCATAGTTACAAGCGCGATAGGCGCCCTGAAATTCCTGACGTTTGCTATGATCTCTTTCTTGGCGACGAGCCAAGCCCGAGCCTCACCAGGCTCCATTGTTATTTTCCCCACGAAATGTCTTCTTGAGAGCTTATTAAAATGTTTACAGGCTTGCGAGACTTCGGCCGCTCCTCATTCCATTGAAAAGCCCCGGCGCCTTGTCGTTCGAGTCTTCGACTTCATTCGTGATATAGCGTTTGAGAACGCCCCGCAACAAGTCGTAAGAGGCCTGATATTTGAGCGGCGCGTCGTCCGATTCGCCGACGACGATTTCCAACCTGAGCCTCACACTACGATCGGCGTTCATTTTTTAGATTCGATCGTATAATAACACGTGGAATTCAGGCTGTCGCAGCGGCAAGAGGACCCGCAATCACTGTCGCTAACACAATTCAGGCCGGAACATTGTCCGTCGGGGCCATAGAGCGCCGTTATCGAATTATGTGCGGTAAAGACCGCCAAAACCAGCCAGGTGACCTGCAGTAGGGACCAAATATTCTTTTTCATAGTTTTCTCCTTCGCGCGTTGTTCCTAATTGTCTTGTTAGTTTCAATGCGGTGGCGTTTCCAGCGTCGAAGCCTTTGCCGGCTTACGGCAACCGCACATTAAGCGCCAACTCGACGCCCTGTTTAGCTTCTCCATCTAGAAGCCCAGTCCAAACCTTCTCAACTTTACCGTCAGCGTCAATGAGGATGACCTGAGGCGTCAGCGCCAGGTTGTATGCGACTCTGTACTTTGGGTCAATTTCAGTAAGAATGGGAATCTGATCGAATCCGCCCCGACTCGCATACTCTTTGAAGCCATCGGATTGCAGCGAAACTGCGGCGAGCCGAAATGACCGTCGGTCTAGCTCATTTATAATCGCCTCCAAGTTCGGCCTATTCTCCTCGCAGGCGTGGCACCGGGGCGAGAGAACGAGTAGAACCGTTTTCCGCGAATCTTGACCGTAGTCAATGCTATGCCTGTTACCGTTACGGTCGAGTCCTATCAGCGGTGGAAGCGCCGTCCCGGGCCTGACTTCAAGAGCGCGATCCGGCTTGCTAGCCATAATCTTGAGCCTTTTATTTTGTTGTACGAGCAAAACATTCACGAACAGTAACACGCCACTCGCCAAAACCGTCAGTAGCGCCGCTACTTTGCTACTCGCTGGATACACTAATAGTGAGCTTTTCATGTCTGTCTCCTTTCTGTAGGGAAATTACTGGACCGAATGTTGTGTTGATAATCCTGCCGAACGGCGCTTGACTTAATCGCAATCATCCTGGCGGCGGAGCTTGCGAACGTCGGAGATGACTATACAGCCATCTTCCTCATGCAATACGCCTTCTTGTTTGATCTGCTGTAAGACGCGGCTTAAGTGTTCAGGTCGGACGCCGATCAACTGGGCGATCTCCCAATGCCTCAACGGCAATCGGATCTTCATCGAGGTTTGCCTTTCGTGATCGGGCGTTGACGAAAGAAATTGCAGTAACAATCTCTCGAAACGCTGCCTGGCCGACAGGTATCTAAGAGCGGCCAGTTGACTCGCTTGTTGATGAACCTCAAGGCTGTGAACCTCGTGAAGGTACCAGCAGAAATGCTCATCTGTCTTCGCGAGGCTAAGAAAGATATCCGCCGGAATGCGGCTCAGGGCGCAACTTGTGACTGTAGTGGCGGAAACTGGATACGGTTTTTGAACGATCACCGACGCCGCTCCCAGCAAGGCGCCTTGTGACTGTAAGCCGATGGCCGATTCCTGCCCGTTCTCGCTCAGACGTATGAGTTTGACCATGCCTCGCTCGACGTAGAATACCTCACGCGGCGGATTGCCTTGGAGAAACAGGTTAGTGGAAGGTGGAAACTCCCGGGACTGAGCCGACTTCGCGCTCCATATCCTGTGAGGAGGTAAAACATTTCCATTCATGCCATGATTCATCTCAGCCCCCACTCTCAGTCTGACGTGTGCTCTTGTCTCCATCGCTGTTATCTCCCAGATCTGTAGACGTTGCGCATATAATCGAGGTAAAGCGCCTGCAAATCCTCGTGTTCGAGCTCCTCGCGCGTGCGCTCCAAGACTTTCCGACCTTCTTTTATTATGCCGACCCGGTCGGCGATCTCCCTGACGCGGAATATGTCATGCGTCGTGATCAGAATCGCTTTGCCCCGGCGGCGTAATTGATCAATTATTTCCATCAACTCTTCACTCGCCTTCGGGTCAAGCCCGGAAGTGAGCTCGTCAAGCAATATCGCAGGCGTGTCTCTTAGCATGGCTATCGCTATACTAACCTTCTGCAGCATGCTCTTCGAGAAGAACCGCACCTTCTGATCGAAAGCGTTCTCCTGCAAACCAACCTCACGTAAGATCGCGTAATAACCGTCCTTCTTCAACCCCGATTTGCCGCCTAGATTGACGAAAAAGTCCAGGTTCTGCCGGGCGGTAAAATGACCGTAAAGCATGACGTCCGCCGAACAATACGAGACATACTTCTTGGCCTCTAGCGGTTTCTCAGCCACCTCAATGCCATTGATCAGGGCCCGCCCGGAGGTGGGCTTAATGAAGTCAAGGAGCAGGTCTACTACTGTAGTCTTACCTGCGCCGCTTGCGCCGAGCAGGCAATACACCTCGCCCTTCTTAACACTGAAATTGATCGCATCTAGGGCGAGCGTCCCGTCGTCAAAACGCTTTGTCAGATTCTCCGCTGCGATCATTGCGATGTTGGTTGCTTCCATATTTGCGCGATATAAACGCTGTCACGATTCGATCTGAATCGAACTGTGACGGATGGGTGCTTGAGATTTGATGATTGCCCGGCCGCGGGTGAGCGGCGCATGCCGTGATAAGGCCTTTTCTGACGATCTGGCTACGCTGCTTCATAGTGTCATCCTGTGAATCTTTCGTAATCTATTCAGCTTTTGCGTCCGACTATGACCGGGCGACAAACTATCGTCACCCGGCATTAGATTCAGCAAGATGCGTTCCAAGAAAGACCACGCCGTTACTGTTGCAAATGCAAGCAATCACTTTCAATCAGCCGGCTTGGTGTGGGAAATCCTTTACACATGGCGAGTCAATCGTTACACAGCTATAGAAGTCTTGGGAGTTGTCTCCTGAAGCTGAGTGATGGTCTCAGGTCTGCCGGTAGCGGCCGCTGTGAGTGGCGTTCCCACTCGCGGCACGCCGTCGCATATCCGCCTCTTCAAATGGCTGATCTTCGCGCCCCTCTCGATCTCGCTCTCGCCGATCATCGCGCCCCTCTCGTCGCTCGATGACTACGCCATAGCCAAAACGATATCGAAGCGGATTTGGGCTTTACGACTCGAAAAGTGGTCCCGACGTGTCAAACTTAGATCAGTCTCGATCCTCCGTATTTTCATCTGAAAACCCATACTGGCGCATTTTGTTGAACAGGGTCTTGCGACTTATACCCAGTGATTCAGCCGTGGCTGTGCGATTGCCGGCCATCTTGGCAAGCCGCGAGGTGATGATGGTCTTCTCCAGCCGTTCCGTCACGTCTTTAACGACATCGGCGAGGGCCATGTTACTGACGTCACGAGTTCCGGTCGTCATCACCCCGTCCACATCCGGGTAGGCCACGACGGTCTCACCACGCAAGCGCGGGGGCAAGTCTCGCGCCTCGACCACACTGTTTTCGCACGTGATAATTGCGCCGCAAATTACATTTTCAAGCTCGCGGACGTTTCCCGGCCAATCATACAGCTCAAGGAGTCGTCGCGCTTCAGGCGATATCGATTTCACCCCCAGTCGAAGTTCGCGATTGAATCGCTCGAACATGTGATCGATGATGAGAGGAATGTCCTCGCGCCGGTCGCGCAGGCTCGGCATTAAGACCTTGACAACATTCAACCTCCAGTAGAGATCGTTACGGAACTTGCCAACCTCGACCGCCGTTTGAAGGTCCACATTCGTGGCCGCGATAATACGCACATCTATTTTTATCGGCGACCGGCCGCCGAGTTTTATCACCTCGCGGTCTTGCAAAACACGCAGTAATTTCACTTGGGCTTCAAGCGGGAGTTCGCCCACCTCATCGAGAAAGAGAGTTCCCCCATGCGACTGCTCAAACCGGCCTACGCGAGCCTCGCGCGCGTCTGTGAAGGCGCCCCGTTCATGACCGAAGAACTCAGCCTCAATAAGCGACTGTGGTATGGCCCCACAATTGACGGCCACAAATGGCTTGTTTGAGCGATTGCTGCGGCGATGGATTGCGCGGGCGACCAACTCTTTACCAGTGCCCGACTCTCCCTCGATCAACACAGTGGCGTCAACCGGGGCGACTTTTGCCATAGTGTTGAAGACGTTCTGCAGTTTTGGACTGATTCCGATTATTTCGTTGAACCCGTAGCGGCTCGACAGTTCATTGCGGAGTTCCTCCACCTCGCGCGTCAGGTTGCGCATCTCGAGCGCCCGGTTGATGATCAGCAGGAGTTCGTCATTATCGAAGGGCTTGGCAAGATAATTGAAAGCCCCGGATTTCATCGCCTCGACAGCAGAGCGAATCGTGCCGTAGGCGGTCATCATGACGCAGTCGAGGTTGCTGTGAATTTTGAGTAACGCTCGCAGCGCCGCGAGGCCGTCCATGCCGGGCATATTTATGTCCAGCAATGCAATGTCGAATCGCAACTTCTCGGCGACGGCCAGCGCTTGCTCTCCGGACTCCGCCTCTAAGACTTCGAACCCATTCTCGCAGAGCAGAATTGAAAGAATTCGTCTTATCTGCGGCTCGTCATCAACAATGAGGATTCTTGGCATATCTCTCCCTGCATAACTTACAAGTTATTATCTGGACAGCGGAAGTCGTACATTGACAGTGGTGCCCTCATTTACCAGACTACTGATCTCCAAATCGCCGTTGTGTTGTCTCACGATAGCATAGCAGGTCGAAAGCCCGAGGCCAGTCCCCCCAGGCTTAGTAGTGAAAAAGGGATCGAAAACCCTATCCAGGACTTCGGGAGGGATGCCACATCCAGTGTCGGTAACCGAAATGACGGCCCATTCTTTCTCTCCCGACAACTCCAGGGCCTGTGACCTTACATTCAAATCAATCCGCAGACGTCCTCCATTCGGCATCGCCTGCATTGCATTCATAACCAGGTTGAGCGCCAACTGCTTAAGTTGAGCCGCGTCCGCCATAACAAAAACCTCTTGCGACGGTACCTCCCATAAAATCTCGACCGCCTGTTCCTGCGCCTGCGTTCGTATAAGTAGCAGGGACTGCCCGATCAACGGCGTGAGAGAAATCTTGGCGGAGGTAAATTCAGTGCGGCGCGTCAGGCTCAGCAACCCATCGACAATGCGGTCGATCCGATCGACTTCCGCGATTACTCCCTGAGCCAGTTCGCGTTTCGGGCTGCCG
>Ga0209382_10009093_pt1 | contig 12454 bp, 10 predicted proteins | sample SoiMetdeltSBSDD5_FD_187599 | JGI IMG/M metagenome (GOLD analysis project Ga0209382, IMG submission 187599) | Bulk soil microbial communities from a Populus tree surrounding site in Tennessee, USA - Soil MetaG P. deltoides SBSDD5 (SPAdes) (version 2) | ecosystem: Environmental > Terrestrial >... | reverse complement strand
CGTTCCCACTGTGGCCGACATCAATCGTGAATCCGACGGCCCACGCCCCGGCCCGATTCCCACTGCTCCTCCGGAAATGACAAACGCCGGCGGTGGTGGTCAACGCGGCGGCGGGGGCGGCGGAGGCGGCGGCGGAGGCGGTGGTGGCGCCGATCCCAACGGCGGCCTGGATCGCGCGCTCGATTACCTCAACCGCAATCTTGCGCTGGCGAGTCCGCAATGGAGCGCATGGCGGGCAAACTTTCGTTATCCCCGTCTGGAAGGATCCTGGATCATTGAAGCCTACCTTCCCGGCAAGGGCCGCGCCTTCGGCCAAATGACGATTGAGCGCGAGCAAGCCGAAGACGAATATCGCACCCGGACGACGATCGAGTTTCCCGATGGCGAAAAAACGACGAGGACCGGAAGAGTTCTGCTCTACGCCGGCTACAGCTGGCGCGGCACCTCCAACGATGCCGAAGCGCGCAACGCCAACATCAAAGAACTGCGCGAAGTGATGTTGCTATCCGACGACATGGAAACGATGCGCGGACGTTGGTTCTCCGGTGCGTATGACGAGTATGGAATGGACGTTCAGGTTCGACGAGTCAGCCGCGACACTTTAATATCGGCGACAGATCGGACAAGACTACTGACCGGCCGCACGACGACGGTCAAGGTTTATGGAGCGAACTTCCCGAACGACCTTCGCGTGGCGGACGTGGATTTCGGTCCAGGCACGACCGCAAGCAACCTCCGAACAACGCCTTCGATGCTGACCGTTGATGTTGCCGTTAAAGCTGATGCCGTTCCCGGGATGCGCGATCTGATCATCCGCGGCAAGGTAGCTCGGCAGGCGCTGGCGATCTTCGATCGGATCGATTACATCCGAGTTCTACCCGAACAAGGAATGGCGCGGCTTGGCGGCGTCACGTTTCCAAAACAATTCCAACAGTTCGATGCCGTCGCTTATCACAGCGGTGCCGATAAACGACCGAACACGGCGGACGATATCGAACTGGGTCCCGTGCCCGTAACGTGGTCGATCGAAGAGTTTCCAGTGACGATCAACGACGACGATGTCCGCTACGTCGGAACGATCGACACACGTGGATTCTTCACACCTAACGTCGAAGGTCCCAATCCGGAACGAAGCGGCAATCGCAATAACTTCGGGGATGTTCGTGTGATCGGGACATACTCGGGCGAAGGCACAACGAAAGCGCTTAAGGGCACGTCGCACTTGATCGTGACGGTTCCGCTCTATGTCAGATGGGCGCAGATGGAGATTTTCCGTGACTGAACTGCAGCTTGCCGAAATGAAACGGTTCTCCGCCGCCGGGAAGGAATTTGCGTTTCTGATTCCTTCGTCCTCGGTGATCGGTCTGGACGACTTGACCGGGGCCCTGCTCGATGGGTTTAAGGACGGTCCTCGAAGTCCCTCGGCTGTTCTCGAATCTTTGATGCCGCGATTCAGCCACGACGATCTGGTGGAAGGACTTTCGGAGCTGCATCAGATCGGCGCGGTGACCGCACCCGAACGCGCCGTAACAATTCCGCCGTACCGCGATACCGACGTTGCGCCGTTGAGCACGCTGGTTCTGAACGTCACCAACAAATGCAATCTGAGCTGCAAGTATTGCTACGAGTATGGTGAGGACAAGCTGTCATCGCCTGCAGCAACACGCTTCATGGATGAAGCGACCGCTTGCGAGAGTGTCGAGTTCCTGCTCAAGCGCGGCGCCAATCTGCCGCGTCTTACGCTGACGTTTTTCGGCGGTGAAACGCTGCTGAACTTCAAAGTCGTTAAAACAACGGTCGAATATGCAAGGCGGCGCGCACGAGAAGCCGGCAAACCGATCGACTTCAGTCTCACGACTAATGCGACGCTTCTTACCGAGGAAATCATTCAGTTTCTGACGGAGAACCACGTCGGCGTCACGATCAGCATCGATGGTCCGAAAGAACTGCAGGATCGATTCCGCACCTTCAGCAACGGAGCCGGCAGCTATGACCAGATCCTGCCGCGCATTCGCTCGTTGCTGAAAAATCACAGGTCGCGACCGGTGGGCGCGCGCGTCACTCTGACTTCGCAGGTCATGGACGTAATTCGGATCTTCGATCATCTGACCGACGACATCGGTTTTTATGAAGTCGGCTTCGCTCCGGTGACGACATCCGCGAACACGCTGTACTCGATCGGCAATTCCGGATTCGATTCCATGCTCGACCAATTCACGAAATTGGGGCAGCGGTATCTGGAAAAGGCGATCAAGGGTGAATACCTCGGTTTTTCGAACATGACCGATCAGCTTCAGGAAATTCACACCGGCGTGACCAAGACTTATGCATGCGGCGCCGGTCTTGGATTGCTGGGTGTGTCGCCGGCAGGCGATATCGCTTTGTGCCACCGTTTCGTGGATTCACCGGATCACAAGCTTGGCAACATACGCACGGGCATTGACGAGGACCGTCGCATCGAGTTCAACAAGCGCACTCATCTTTCGACGAAGGCGGAGTGCCACACCTGCTGGGTCCGCGGAATGTGTTCAGGCGGATGCTATCACGAAGCACAGGTGCGATACGGCGACATTGGACATGCCAATTTGCATTACTGCGACTGGATTCGCGGGTGGATTGACGTATGCCTTCACACTTACGCGGAAATAGCTGAGAATAACCCTTCGTTCTTCGACAGATTTGATGAGCGGCGCGGAGAGCTGAAGTAAAGGAGAACCTATGCGTCACATAAGGGCAGTGAACCGAAAGGCTCAAAGGATCGAGCAATTGATGACCGCCAACGGCGACGTTTACGCGATGTATCAAGGCCCGCAAGGCGGCGCTCAGGGGCCTCGGTTTCCGATGGGATGTTCACTGGTGTTTTCACCGGGTTGGGAAGTGGATTCCTCGGGTGGGACCGCGGGACTCTGCCAGCCTGTCGAGCGGGATTTGTACGATTGCTACATCACTTGTTTCTGGCCCGCACAGGTTCCGGATCACCTCAACAATTATCCCGACTGGACGAAGAAATGCGGTGCGGCGGCAAAAGACTGGCGCAACATCGACCTGGTGTTTCCATGATGAAACGCGTTTTCGCAGTATTGCTTTTTGTCTTGTTCATCTCGAAAGGCGCCTTCGCGCAGGGCGTCATGTACGCCGGCGTGTGGCCGAACGATGTTCTCATCATGGACGAGACAACCGGCGCCATTAAGGACAAGATCCACCTGAGACATGGCGCCGCCTTCAGTCTGACCCGCTCGCAGGACCGTAAGAAGTTTTATGCCGTCACCGGTCTGATGCAGACGATCGAGGTCGTGGACATTGAAACCAAGCAGGTCGTCGATGAAGTGACGTTTTCCGAAGGAAACCGCAAAACGACCTTCACCCGGTCTCTGGCGATTCATCCCGACGGAGTCACGCTGTTTGCGCCGATCCGCACAACGATCAAGGAAATCGATCGCTATAACATCGAGAAACCCCAACTCGCGAAGATCAACATCAAAGACAAGAAGATCGAGAAGACGCTCGAATTGCCGCGTGAATACGGGCAGGCCGGCTTGATGCGGGTTTCACCCGATGGCAAGTTCTTGTACGTGTTCTCGCGCGATCTCCTGATCATCGATGTCGCTGAATTCAAGCTCGTCGACAAGATGCTGCTCGACAGACCGATATTTCCCGGCCTCGGTTTGTTCCGATTCGGAACATCTTTCGAGTCATTCGATCAACCGAACACGCTCACGTTCGCTTACAACTCGACCGATCCGATGACGAATCGGAACATGATGGGAATTGCGAAGTTCAACCTCGTAGACCGAAGTCTCGACTTCTATGAAACCGGTCCGAGCGTTGGCGGCAGTTTCACGGTTTCGCCCGACGGCAAGCGGGCGTACATCGTTCGCAATCAAGTTGGTCAGGACGAGTTTTACGTCTTCGACCTCGAAGGCAAACGGCTCGTCAAACGACAGGAATATGGCGGCCGCCCACGAACGGCGATCAAAGTCAGCAGCGACGGCAAAAAGGTTTATCTGCACCAGGCGGGCAACACGATCGATTACTTCAACGCAGAAACTCTGCAATTCGAAAAACGGGTGGAACTGCCCGGCGACTTCACGACGGACCTCTTTGTCTTCCCCCGGTAGATTGTTCAAACCCGACGGCTGTAGGGGCGGTCTATGACCGCCCAGCGCGGTCATAGACCGCGCCTACAGCTAAAAGTCGCAGTCGTTGACAGCGGCATCAACGCCGAACACTCCCACGTCGGAAACGTAGCCGGGGGAGTGTCTTTTGTTTCCGAAGACTATAAGGACTTTATCGGCCACGGAACCGCCGTCGCGGCGGCCATCTGCAGCCATGAACCACGCGTGGAATTGTACGCGGTCAAAATATTCGATCGGTCGTTCGCCACTCAAATCGAAAGCGTGGTGAAAGCCCTCGAGTGGTGCGCCGACAACGGCATGGATGTGGTCAACGTTAGCCTGGCCACGGCGAAAAACGAACACGCAAGGTTGCTGGAACAACCCAGCCGGCGGGTAAACATCCTTACCGCTCCGTTAGAATTCATGGGGTTGCCGGCTTATCCAGGCAGTTTCGAGTGGTGTTTCGGCGTGACCTCCGACCCCGGCTGTCCCCGCGATGAATACCGATCGTCTCCTGCCGGCCGGTTCCTTGCCTCGCCTCTGCCAAGAGAGATTCCCGGCGTGGAGGTTACCCATAACTTCAGTGGTTCCAGCTTTGCAGTGGCTAATTTCACCGGACTGATCTGCCGATTGATCTACGACCGCGACTCCCGAACCAACCTCGTCCTCAGATCCCTGTTGTCCTAATGTTTTCTGAATTTTCGGCCGATAGGTAGATTGGCTCGTTGTCAGGGAATAAAGGGGGAATGGGTGTCGGTAGCCGTCTTATCTCGCATTGGTGAACTACTCGTCGCCGACAAGATAATCACGCAAACTCAACTGCAGCAGACGCTTGCGTATCAGAAGGTCCATGGCGGCCGCCTCGCTTCGTGCCTTGTTGCGCTGAATTTCGTCTCGGAACAGACCGTCGCCCTGGCTCTCGCACGACACTACGGGGTTCCGTCGATCGATCTGAACACGGCCGAGGTCGACGTCGCGGCGATCAAACTGGTTTCCCAGGACATTGCGCGCAAGCACCTCGCCGTCCCTATCGGCGTGAAAGGTTCGGTGCTGACGGTCGCGATTGCCGACCCGAACAACCTGGCAGCCCTCGATGAACTCCGTTTCCTGACGGGCCATAGCGTTAAGGTGGTTGTCGCTCCCTACTCGCAAATACAGTCGTCGATCGAAACCCTATATGCCGCACCTCAAAACGAAGAAATCGAGAAGCTGACCGAGGAGCTCACAGGAGGTGACTCCTCAAACGTCGAGGTCGTTGAGGGCGAGCAGGAAGAACTGGATATTCATGACCTCGAGCGCGCATCAAACGACAGTTCGATTACGCGGCTCGTCAACTTGATCCTCATGGAAGCCGTGAAACGAGGTGCCAGCGACGCACACGTCGAGCCGTTCGAAGACGAGTTGCGCATTCGCTATCGCGTGGACGGTGAGTTGGAAGTCGCGTTTTCACCTCCGGTCAGCGCCAAGAATGCAGTGATCTCGCGGCTGAAGGTTATGGCCAAACTCGACATCTCCGAGAAACGCAGGCCGCAAGACGGTCGCATCAAGATTCGCTGCCGCGATGACGGGAAGACCAAAGAATTGGATTTCCGCGTTTCAACGCTGCCGACTTTGTTCGGTGAAAAGGTCGTCATGCGGCTGCTCGATAAAGACAACCTGTCGCTTGAACTATCCAAACTCGGATTTGAGACTGAGTCGCTTCAGAAGTTCGAAAAGGCCATTCGAAGGCCGTTCGGAATAATCCTGGTGACAGGACCAACAGGCAGCGGCAAAACCAATACGCTGTACTCGGCGATCTCGCAAATAAATGTGCCGAACACGAATATCATGACGGCAGAAGATCCCGTCGAATTCGTGTTGCCGGGAATCAACCAGACGCAGATACACGAACAGATTGGCTCGACGTTCGCAACCACTCTTCGCGCGTTCCTGCGCCAGGATCCCGACGTCATTCTGGTGGGAGAAATCCGTGACGGGGAAACGTCCGCTATCGCGGTCAAAGCAGCCTTGACCGGACATCTCGTTCTCAGCACGCTGCACACAAATGACGCGCCCAGCGCCATCAGCCGGCTCATGGATATGGGAGTTGAACCATTCCTGCTGTCGACATCGATCAACCTGATTGCTGCACAACGACTCGTTCGACGAATCTGTGTCGCTTGCAAAGAACAAATACAAGTGCCGCAGCAGACTCTTCATGACATCGGTTTCACCGACGAAGAAATCCAAACCGTGAAGATCTACAGAGGCGCCGGTTGCCCGATATGTCACAAGTCAGGCTACAAGGGCCGCCTGGGTTTGTTTGAAGTGATGGAGATCACGAACGACCTGAAGCAAATGATCGCGGCAGGAAAGACCGCAACAGAACTCAAGGCAGCTGCGATAGAGGGAGGCATGATCACTTTGCGACGGAGCGGCCTCATCAAAATCAAAAACGGATTAACCACACTCGATGAGGTGTTGGCGGAAACGGTCAGGTAGGCCGCTGCAAAATGAGAGTGAGTTATGAATAAACCCACAGAAGTTATACAACGTTCATCAGGCGCCGGGAGTGGGGACGTTGTATTTGTTGCGCGGCAACCGATCTACAACCGATCAAACGACGTTTTCGCCTACGAACTGCTCTATACCAACGATGTCCTGCGGAACACCATATCTCGCGTAGACAAAGCAACGGCCGACCGCTTCTTCAATACATTTATCGAAGTGGGGCTGAAACCACTGGTCGGTGACAACCTCGCGTTCATCAACATCAACTCGATGTTCATCGAGTATGACTACTGCAAAGCTCTGCCGAAAGAAAGGGTCGTGCTGGAACTCACGCCGGACGTACAACCCACGGAATCGACTCTCAATTCTCTCAAGGCTTTGACGGAAACTGGCTACAAGATAGCCCTCGACGATTTCGAATTCAGCGAAGACAAGCGACCTCTGATTGATGTCGCCAGCTTCATAGGCATCGATTTCGAAAGGCTCACAAAAGACGAAATCTCCAAACAGCTTCCGGTATTGAAGGCATCGAAGGCCAAATTGGTCGCGAAGCGGGTAAACACTCACGAAGTCTTCGAAATCGCAAAAGGACTCGGCTTCGAATATTTTCGTGGCTCGTCCTTCAATCGGCCGAAACTGGCGCTGCCCACACGAGTTCCGATCAATCGCCTTTCCACACTGCAGTTGGTCCTTAAACTCCAGGAAACCGACTTGAGCACGCCGGAATTAGAGAAGATCGTCAGCCAGGACGTCGCGATCAGCTACAAGCTTTTGCAGTACGTCAACTCTGCCGCGCTCTCGCTTACCCGGACGATCGAGTCGATCAGGCACGCGATTCAGATGGTCGGAACCGAACGCATCCGCGTCTGGGCCAGCCTGTTGCTGCTTACAAAACTCGACGACAAACCGGCAGAGCTGATGATCACCGCCCTAGTTCGCGCCAAAATGGCCGAGCGGCTCGCCCTCGCGATGTCGGTTACCCAACCGGAGTCCTACTACATGGTCGGCCTGTTTTCGGTCGTGGACGCGTTGTTGAACGTTCCAATGCCGGAAGCAATTCAATTGCTGCCGTTTTCAAAGCAGATCCGCGAAGCTTTGGTCAGTCATGAAGGGCCGATGGGAGATGTTCTGGCGTGTGTCATGGCCTACGAGTCTGGAGAATGGAACGAAGTTCGTTGCGGCAATGTCGACCCTGATACGATCAGGCAGTGCTACCTGGACGCTGTTGCCGCTGCTCAAAAACTACCGAAGATCACCTCACAGGATCGACACGACCTGCGGCGACCAACCAGATAAGTGCTAGGCGCCATTTGTGGCGTTGAACCCTTCGACACCTGCAAATGACCGCCATTTCTCACGCATTTGTGCTTAGGGCGCAGACGACCTCGCCAATATAGAATGTTTTCATAAACGGTTATTTCAGGAGAACAAATGAAACCAGAGGATTGCATCCTATTCAGTGGCGCAGCCAAGGGAGCGGAGGAAGTGTTTGGAACCGCCGCTGAGCGTCATGGCATCGAGGAAGTCAACTTTACGTTCGAAGGCCACAACGATTCGAGAACCCGAGGAATTCGGGTCCTGACGCAGGCTGAATTGAAGCAGGGCGATGTCAGCCTTACTTATGTAGGGCGGCTGATGAACCGTACATTTACTGATACGCCGCTCTTTAGGAAAATCCTCCAGAGCATCTGGCACCAGATAAACAACGGCGCGGAAATCTACGTGGTGGGGCAGATACTGGACGACGGTACGGTCAAAGGCGGCACTGGTTGGGGAGCGGAATTTGCGAAGCTCTGTAACAAGCCGCTCTTCGTCTTCGACCAGGACAAGGATCATTGGTTCCGCTGGACGGGAGACGCCTGGGAAGAATCCACGCCGAAGATCACGCACACCAGAATCAGTGGAACCGGAACTCGCGTACTTAAACCAAACGGTTCGAAGGCTATCAATGATCTGTTCGATCGATCGTTCTAGGGCGTGTTCGGAGGGGAAATGATTTTGTTCTTGGTTTTATTCCTGCAGGGAACGTTCCCCTGGTCGCCGGACGCTCGATGCAAGTTGAATCCGGCGCATCCAGACGGGCTGCATCCCGACGCCTATGCGGCGCTTTCAGGCCGGTCGATTGCGCATCGAATCACGCAGGGGATCAATCACGCTTTGAGCCGGGGAAATGTCCACGATACGGATGTGACCATCAAGGGAAAGGCGTATACCGGAGCTGCCGATATCAGCGTCCGGTGTTTGTCTGAATCGCAAATCAAAACTTTGCTGGCGCAGTTGGCGGATCTGGGATTTGCCTCGTGGTACCGCAAAGAAGGCCAGGACGGATGGGTCGGACCGCCTCATATTCACGCCGTGTTTGCCGGCTCCGCGTTGAAACCTGTGCTGCGGTCGCAGGTGGAGAGCTGGCTCGTCGGCAAGAACGGGCTCGGATCGAACCAGCCGTATCAGTTTTGGCAGCCGTCGCGGGAAATGACGGATAAGGTGCGAACTCTGTATCGGAGTTCCAACGTTCGAACGAACTGAACATCAGCAAGGTGAGCCGGGCTCGGGCGAATCAAACGCGGTCTTCATCCCGGGATGCCTTGCGTGGATCGTAGGCCCAGTGAAACTCCAGTTCATACGCCAGTGAGCGCGCCAGCCCGTCCAAATCAGGAAACAATGTGGCCTGGGTAATATTCATCCGATAAAGTTCTCGCATTCCTTTGTCTCGAATCTTTTCCACCGGCAACAGGAACTTGATCAGTGTCTCTTTCGGGTTTGGATACTGCTGCAGAATTCGCTCAATCGGCTGATCCAAAACACCCGGCAGCACGAACGTACCGGATTGCGCGATCAGCCGGCGATTCATGGCATAGGGTTCACCCATCCATACGAATGGGATCTTGCCCGGCAGGTAATAACTTCGGTAATTGCCGGGCGGTTCGGGATCCATGTTACGCAGGTCGATACTTTGATCGCTGCCCAGTTGGCGTACTTTGCTAATTTCGAACGGATTCACCGCCCATATTGCAGCCTCGTCCGTCGCATTGTGCAACGCGAAGAATGCGGCGACATACGGCGACCAGGTGAAATCCAGCAACCGCGTTGGAGCGCCGTGATCCTGCATGAGCGCGAGCCATTGAAAGTCATCGTCACGTGCAGGAACGTGGTCGAGAAAGTGAACGGCTTTGCGTTTGAAGATCCGAAGAATGCGTTCTTCCTGGTCTGGCCAGGCTCGCGGTGCGATTTTGTAAGTCAAAAGGTAGCGCGACAACGCGCTGAAAAGAGGAAGCGATGCATCGCGTTGGCCGCGGAAGGCCCAATTCCGATGCGGCGAATCCGTGATCAAACCCAGAAACGCTTCCCACGACTTTACGCGGGTCACTTCATACGGAAGATCGCCCTTCACGTTTGAAAGTTTACCTTGAGCCGAGAAGGTTCAGCTACCGGCGCTCTCTCAGGAATAAGAAAGAGTGAAAGGAAAGTGAGGAGATAAAACACCGCGGTGAGATAGAAAGCGGCGGTAAAGCCGTACATGTCGACGACCTTGCCCACGGTAAACGGTGCGATTGCGCTGATGCCACGCCCGATGTTGTAAGAAAAACCCTGTGCCGTCGCGCGAACCGCAGTCGGGAACAGCGCACCTGTCAACACGCCGTATCCGGAAAAGTGCCCGGCACCGAAAAAGCCTACCGCCGGGCCGATCAGGAACAACGCTGTCGGATTGCGTGTGCTGGCGTAGATCATGACCAGTACGGCAGCCATCGCGACGTACGTCATGTAGATTTTCTTCCGGCTGAAACGGTCTGCCAGAGATCCGAACGCGAGATATCCCGCAAAACTGCCGGTGTGCATCACGAACAGAAACAGCGGAAACTGTCCGGCGCCAAGACCCGCGCCGCCACGCTCCACCGGCAGCGAGAGAAGAGGCGGGATCCATAGAAATAAGCCCCAGCTCGCGAACATCGCACAGGTGCTCAGGAGGGATGATGCCAGAACAGATTTGCGAATGTCGGGTTCAAACAGCCGCGAAAGCTGCGGCCCATGTTTCGCTGCAATGTCGTTGCGGGTTCGGATCCACGCCTCGGGTTCTTCAACATTCCGTCGAATCCAGAATGTGAACAACGCCGGCAGCACGCCGACGAAGAAAACCGCTCGCCAGCCCCATTGCGGCAATACCACCGCAGTAACCAGCGCGGCCAGCGCATATCCGACGGCAAAGCCGCTCTGCATGATTCCGAATGCTTTGCCACGATGCTTGTCCGGCCATGTTTCGGAAATCAACGCGGCGCCTGTGCTCCACTCGCCGCCGATGCCAAGGCCGAGCATCAATCGAAATACGGCAAGCTGGGTAATCGTCTGAGAAAAACCGCACAACGCCGTGAAGATCGAATAAACCAGAATGCTGGCCATCATCGACCAGGTGCGGCCATACCGGTCTGCGAGCATTCCGAACAGAATTCCGCCGGCCGCTGACGACATCAACGTGAGCGAATTGAGAAAACCTCCGGTCGCCGCGCTGATTCCAAAATGCTTGATGATCTCTCCAAGGACGATCGCGTACATCAACACGTCCATGTTGTCGAGCACCCATCCCAACGTTGCAGCGATCAGCGCGCGGCGCTGCGACGGAGAAATCTCGGACCACCAACTGTTGTTTGCAGCTTTCATGTGGGAACGAATTCTAATTCAGTCTAGTCCGCAAAGCCGTAAGTATCGGCGTATTGATCGAGCCCGGCAAATCGCGACTCACGGCTGAACCCGCTTTGTTTCACCCCTGCAAACTCCAGATGCAGGTCGCGGAAAATGCCGTGGTTATTGTGGAAAACCGCGCCAGCTTCGAGCCGATCCGCAATGTGTTCTGCTTTGTCGCGATCGGCGGTCCACACAGAGGCGCGCAATCCGAATTCACTTTGATTCGCGCGAGCGATCGCATCGTTTTCGTCCGAGAACTTGAGAATTGGAACAACGGGCCCGAATTGTTCGCAGCTGACAATCTCATCTTCCTGCCGCGCTCCGAGCACTAAAGAGGGCAGCAGGAAATAACCGTTCGACCATTCATTCGGATCGAGTTGCCGGCCTTTCGTCATCACTTCCAGATTCGCTGTGCGGCAGCGTTCCAATAATCCGCTGACGAAATCGAACTGAGCTTTGTTGTTGAGCGGGCCCATGGTGGTTTGTGGATTCAAGCCATCGCCGACAACCGTGGCGTCGAAGGAAATCGCGAGCTTATCGATCAATTCGTCGTATCTCGACGCATGAACATAGATGCGTTTAATCGCTACGCATACTTGTCCCGAGGCGCGCAACACAGCGTTGGTCATTCTTGAGATGGCCGATGCGTCGAGTACGGCATCGTTCAAGACCAGAGCCGCATCGTTGCCGCCGAGTTCAAGGTAGACCTTCTTAACGGATCGCGCGGCAACTTCCATGATTCGCCGCCCTGTTTCCGTGCTTCCTGTGAACGCCACCGCGCGTACGCGGCGGTCGTCCGCCAGTTTTTCTCCAACGCTGCCGCCTGGTCCAACGACAACATTCAAGACCCCCGCCGGGAGATGCTGTGACAGAGCGCGGACGCATTCAATAACCGTCAGCGGACACTGCGTCGCAGGCTTCACAACAACCGTGTTGCCGGCCGCGATCGCCGGGATCATACGCCTGAAACTGAGGAGCACGGGCGAGTTCCAGGGCGAGATGACCGCTGTCACGCCACGCGGCCTGCGCCGCGCCCAAACCGGTTGACCCGAATCGAAAAGTTCCGGACGCCACCATTGCGGCAGTGTTTGCGCGACAACGTCCATCAGTTCGATCGAGCGAAGCAGGTCACGCTCGGCTTCACGCAGTGGCTTACCGTTTTCACGAACGAA
>Ga0209382_10009089_pt1 | contig 12456 bp, 9 predicted proteins | sample SoiMetdeltSBSDD5_FD_187599 | JGI IMG/M metagenome (GOLD analysis project Ga0209382, IMG submission 187599) | Bulk soil microbial communities from a Populus tree surrounding site in Tennessee, USA - Soil MetaG P. deltoides SBSDD5 (SPAdes) (version 2) | ecosystem: Environmental > Terrestrial >... | reverse complement strand
GGCACGGAAACTACTTGACCCAATGTCGGGTTATCCGTACTGTGTCGTCCTTCAAGCCAGCGGTCAGGCACGATGCAATACTCGGCGGCGAAGTAACCGGATGACGAGCCCTCGCGCGGTAGTACTGGGTCTATGTCTGGTGCTCTTTGGTTCAACTGCGGCGAGCGCACGACAGGCGCCGGCCGCGCAGCCTGTGGCCGCGACACCTGTGCCTGGCCTCTCTCAGGGGCTCGATCCGGGCACCACCGTGCCATTCGAGTTGACCCGAGGCCGGTTCCTCGCACCTCTGCCGTTCGACGTCCAGTTCTACGTTCAAAGCCCAATCGAGGACAGGGTCACTGCGGTTTCCGGACGCTACGCACGATCGTGCCGCGACGCGCTCGATCCGACGTCCAGGAACGCGACCAACCTCGGCCGTCCGGTGTTCTTGCCCCCGACCGGCACACCACCGGTGCGAGCCGTGGAACTCTCGGTGCCGGCTTTGTCGCCGAACCGGGACTACTGCTTCGCGTTCACGGTGACCCTCAAGCCGGCCGATACCAAGCTTCGCGAGATTGTCGTCCGGGAGCTTGATGCGCGATTGAGGGACTTGTATCGCAACGAGCAACTGCTGACGAGCGGACCGGCGTTCGACGATTTCAGGCGCGCGGTCCTGTCCGGCATCAGGGACGCCGCACACGAAATTCAGCTCGAGACCGGATTGTCACTTCGTTTGACTGTTCCCAACGATTCGTTCTTCGCGGAGCCTCCACCTCCTGCCGGAGTGGCACCGGCTCAGGGGGCCAAGGATATTCGCCCGCAAATCGAGATCAGGCCGGGAGTCGTCTCGACGAGCATCAATGCGAAGGAGCGGGAAGAGTTCGCCAGGCTGCTGTCGAATCAGCTTGGAAAGGCGAACGCCGTCACGGATTTCAACAATCGAGTCTCCCTCGGTACGAACGAGCTCGCACGCCTGAGAAAGATGGAGGCGTTTCGGCGGATGGTGACGGGGCTCCGAGTGAATATCGCGCAGCCGCTGGTTCAGCAGCGAGTCCCGACGGAGGCGGCCCTCGGCTTTGCGACGAGCGATCCGGACCTCGATGCCGCACTCGCCTCTGGCGTGGACGTCACACAGATTGCCACTGCGAACAATCCCGACAGGATTTGGGATCCAGCGGACCTGGATGAGCGCGTCACCAACCTCGACGGCACCATCGCGCAATTGGAGCGATTTCGCCAGCTGGCCACCGACCTGTCGACGCCATCCTGGGAGCCGCTCCGGGATGTCGCTGGTCTCGGGCCGCGCGCGGGGAACCAGCCCAATCCGAGCGCGGTGACAGCCGCCGAGTTCCTGGCCGTCGCCCAGCAGGTCGAACGCGTGCGTCAGGCCCTTCTCGAGGCCAAGGGGGCACTTCTCAACGCGCAGCGGGTGCTGACGGCTCGCTCAGACCTCATTGCCGCCGCCGCGAGCCGGATTACCGCGGACATCATCGACGTGATCCAGATCGACGGAACGACCACGGCTGCCTGGGAGATGCGCGCAAGGTCCTACGTCAGCGTCGATGTGGGCGTGGTCTGGTCGCAGCCAATCGAATCCTTCTTCTTCTACCTCGGCGCCAATTTCTATCTTGGCCCGGTCAACAAGAAGGCACCGCTTCGCTGGAGAGAACCGGGGAATTTCCGCAAGCGCTTTGCCTTCACGGCAGGCATACCGATCAACTCGTTCTCTGACACGCAGATGCAGACCACGCTGACGGCCGGCGACGTGGCTCTCACGGGAGTCCTGGGTGACCGCCCGCTGCTGCTCGGCGCAGGACTGCGCCTCAACGATCTGGTGAGGGTGGGCAGTGGGGCGGTGCTGTTCCGCGTGAAAAGCCCCAATCCGCTCATCACTCGCCAGGAACTCGACTTCGCGTGGTATTTGGGGATCTCGATCGATTGGGATCTCAGGGGCATGTTCGCCCAACTCGGGGCGCCGTCCGGATCGGTCGGTCCCCGCGCCGGTTTCTAAAGAGCGACATATGGGATTGTTGGTCGACGCTGTGCTCACGTTCGCGCCCGGAACCATCGCGAAAGCCGGCGACAACACGGTGGTCGCCACCTTCGAGCGGCGTTCCACCGGCGCCTCGACCGCCGAGAAAACGGCCTACTCGATCGCGCCCGGGCAGCCCTACGTGTTTGCCAACGCGTCGGAGCCAGACGATCCCAAGGTCGTCCAGGCCCCGACTCAGCAGGTCACACTCAATCCCTCCGACCGCCGACAGACGCTGGTGTTGAGGAGAACCAAGAGTCCGACGGTGACGACCATGGTGCTGGTCAACGCGGACGTCACGGAGGTCGATGGCCAGGGCAACCCGGTCCTCGACGGGGGCGGCCAACCGCTCCCACCCCATCGCTCTTCGGGTTTCATCGTCGTCCAGGGGTAGGCCGCGAATGAAGTTCCTGCAGCGGGTCGCCACGGCGGGCTCGTCAGTCGGACTCCTGCTGTCTTTCGCGGCCTGCGGCGGATTCGATGGAGACCGCTACCTTCCGACATCCCCCGACTTCACCGCGGCATTGACCGTCAGTGTCGAGCGCGCGGCGATTCCAGCCGACGGCTTCTCGACGACGCGGCTGACGGCAACCATCTCGGCAGAGGCCAGCCCGACCCGCCGGACCGTAATGTTCGATGCGACGAAGGGCCTGTTCGCCGGCTCGGGGTCGCCGGAAACCAGTCATATCGAGGCGGCGGTCGACGACAGCGGAACCGCGACGGTGTTGTTGAGGAGCTCAACCATCGTCGAAACGTCTACGGTCACGGTGACCGTCAAGGACGCTCAGACCAAGGCGGCGGTCCCGGGTGTCACCAAGCAGGCGGTGATAGACTTTGTCGCGATCAGGGCCGACGACATTTTCACCTTCACGGCGGCGAGCGGGTCGATTCCCGCTGACGGATTCACGCGGACGCGGCTGACCGCCACCGTGGCGACCTCGGGGAATCCCGCCAGGAATCGGGTCACGTTCAGAACGTCGAAAGGCACGTTGATCGCCTCGGGCACGGTCAACAGCGATTCGTCCGTCGACGTGCCGGTCGACGGCAGCGGCGTCGCCTTCGCCGATCTGAGGAGCTCGTCAACGGTGGAGTCGGCAATCGTCTCCGCGACCGTTGCCGGCATCACCAAGACGATCATCGTCGCCTTCGTTGCGCCGGATCCGGGTGCGATTGTCAGGATTTCAGCGCAGTCGTCCGCACCTGCCGATGGCGCCACGCGCGTACCGGTCACGGCGACCGTCGCCAGTGAGCTTCCCGCCCCACGGTCCGTCAGCTTCACGGTGACCGGTGCCACGTTCAGTGGTGGATCCACCACCGAGGTGATCTCGGTCGACGGCAGCAATCGCGCCATCATCGATCTCGTGGCGCCCACGGCACCGGTGTCGGCGCGCGTCAGGGCGACGATCAGTGGCGTCTCTGCCGACACGGTCGTGTCGTTCGTGACGGCGGGTCCCAACAGCATCTTCGTGTCGCCAGCCTCCGCTGTCGTCGGCCCGAACAGCGACAACCGGATCAGCGTATCGCTCCTGCGCGACATCGGCGTCGCGTCTGGAGGCCAGGTCGTCACCTATGCAGCGAAGGATGCGGATGGCAACCCGACCGGCGGCGTGTTCAGCGGTGTGACGTTGTCAACTACGGTCACCAATGGTCCGACCGTGTCGTCTGCCACATACAACCATCGGGGTGGACCCGCTGGTCTCGTGACAATCGAGGTCACGGCCGGCGGCGTGACCGGGCGCGCTCAGATCAGGATTCCTTGAGGAGTCTCTTTCGCTTCAATCCGTGTGAGCTGACCGGTTGTGTCGATGCGGCGACGTGAGCCCGGCAGAGCACCGACGGACCCGTTCGACGCTGTGAGAGACGTCGGGCTCACCTGGCCGGATGTCCACGCAGCCACGAAGTACGACGGATCGCCGGTTTTGAAAGTGAACGGCATCTTCGTCGCGGGCCTTGCCACGCACCCCTCCGCCGAGCCGGGAACGCTCGTCGTCAGGATCGGAATCGACGCACGACCGTGGCTGCTGGAAGACGCTCCTGAAACCTACTACGTCACGGACTACTACCTTCCGCATCCCGTTGTGCTGGTGCGGCTCTCACGGGTCGATCGGGACGCGCTGCGAGATCTTCTGGCTACCTCCAGGCGGCTGGCTCTGGCGAAGACCCGCAGGATCAGCTGATTCAGGACGAGATGGTGAAGGAGTTCACCGAGAGCGCTTTCGGCAGGAACCGGAGGCGCCTTGCTGAGATCAAGGAGAAGTACGACTCCGGCAACTTCTTCCGTCTCAACAACAACATCAAGCCCGCGTAGCTCACCGCGCCGCGCAGTCAGACGGCTGCGACGTTCGACGTCGGCTGTGGGGGTAGTTCAGCCGGCGCGACCTCGACGAACGCGTCATAGAAACCACTGCCGCCGCCCCAGTCGGTGGGCTCTTCCGCGGTGAGCACGTTGACGGCACGCCGCGTGCCGCCCGCGTCGACGAACCCGCCGAACGGCATCCAGGCGACGCCGGGGCGGACGCGGTCGGACACCGAGCATACGGCCCGCACCTCGCCGCGCCCGTTCCACACGCGGACCGCGTCACCGCTGGACAGCCGCCGCGCGCGCGCGTCCTCGGGATGGATCTCGATGAAGAGATCTCCGGCGCGCCGCCGATGCGGTTCCATGTTGCTGTAGCCGGAGTTCAGGAAGTGCAGCGCCTTGCCCGTGATCAGCTGCAGGCCCTCCGCCGCGGGAATCTCGCCCGCCCAGGGCAGCGGATCGTGCCCCTGCTCGACGAGGGACTCCGAATAGAGCTCCGCCTTTCCGGACCGCGTCGCGAAGCCGCCGTTCGCGAACGGCCGCCAATCCTCGGGGCAATTCAGCCGCGCGTGTCCTTCTTTCCAGAGCCGCTCGTACGTGATGCCGTCGAGCCACGGATGCCCGCTGGCGAGCGCCCCGCGCAGCATCGACTCGTCGCTCTCGAAGAGCCACGGCTCCGTCCGTCCGAGGGCCCGCGCGAGCCGTCGAAACAGCTCCGTATTCGGCAGCGATTCTCCGCGCGGCTCAATAGCCGGCCGATTCAGCGCGAGATACAGATGTCCCCACGCGGGCGACAGGTCCAGGTGCTCGATCTGGCTCGTCGCCGGCAGCACGTAGTCGGCGTAGAGCGCCGTGTCGGTGAGGAAGAGCTCGTGCACGACGGTGAACAGATCGTCGCGCCGGAGTCCTTCCCGGATTCGCCCCTGGTTCGGCATTGACACCATCGGATTGGCGCCGTACACGATGAGGGATCGAATCGCCGGCCGCAGGTCCCGGTCGCAGAGGTCCTTGCCGAGGTCCCGCATGTTCAGCACACGAACACCCGGCTTGTACACCTCCGGCATCAACACGCGATCCATGTCCAGGACCGCGAAGTGGAGCTTGTGCGTCGACCGTGCCAGCCCGCCGCCGCGATGCTTCCAGGCGCCGCTGAGCACCGGCAGGCAGGCGAGCGTCCGAAACTGCATCGCCCCATTCCGATGGTGCTCGATCCCGATCAGCGGCCGCAGCAGCGACGGCTGCGTCGTCGCATATTCGCGCGCGAACCGCTCGATCTCCTCCGCGGGTAATCCGACCGTCCGCGAGACCTGTGGCGGTGAGTACTCCCTGACCCGCTCGACGAGCGCGTCGTAGCCGACCGCGTGCCGTGATACGTAGTCGTGGTCGACGAGACCGTCGCGAATCATCACGTGCATCATCGCGAGGGCGAGGGCGGCGTCGCTGGCCGGTCTGATCTGCACGTGCCAGTCGGCCGCTTCCGCGGTGCGCGTACGGATCGGATCGACGACGACGACCTTGGCGCCGCGACGCTGCGCCTCGCGCACCAGCGGCCAGAAGTGCAGGTTCGTGACGATCGTGTTCGTTCCCCACAGCACGATGAACCGGCTGTGGACGATCTGCTCCGGATCGATGCCGGTGCCGCAGCCGATCGTCGCCGACAGTCCCGCCGCGGCCACGGCGCCGCAGATCTTGCGATCGAGGCCGCTGCAGCCCATCGATCCGAACAGCCGCGCGTCGAGCGACTCCTGCTGGATCAGGCCCTGAACGCCCGCGGAGCTGTACGGCAGGATCGCCTCCGCGCCCGACTCCGCGGCGATGGCGTTCCACCGTGACGCGATGTCGGCGAGCGCCTCGTCCCAGCTTACGCGCACGAAACGCCCGTCGCCCTTACGCCCCGCGCGCTTCAAGGGGTGCAGCACGCGATCCGGATGGTAGACGCGGTCGAGATAGTGATTCACCTTGGCACAGAGCGTGCCGCGAGTGAACGGGTGCCCGGGGTCGCCCGACAGCCGCTCCGCGCGGCCGTCCCGGACCTCCACCACCCAGGCGCACGTGTCAGGACAATCGTGCCCGCACGCGCCGCGGACGACGTGAAGCGGAGCCGGCGTCATCAGATTGCTACGATACGCGTGTGTCTGGCACCAGTAAAGGTCCAGATGTCCACGGCTTGAACGGGTCCAGATGCCCGTCGCGCCCCCGTGCGAGAATAGCCGCCTCATGACACGGCCGCGCCTTCTCGCTCTCCTGACTCTCGCCTACGTCGGAGCCATCCACTTGCAGTCTGGCGTGCTGTCGCAGGTGCCCCCGCCCAGGCGCCCGCCTGAGGAACTGCTTCGGTTGTCGCTCGCCGCCGAGACGCCGGGGTTGGCCGAGCCGTTCAAAGGCATCACCGCCAACGGGCAGATCGAGTCGGGATTGTTCGCCATCCGCTCGACAGGCGTGTCGACCGAGCCGGTGCGCAAGGCGGCGGCGGGGTTCCTCGCCGGGCTCACGCCTGCCCAGCGTGCGAAGACGGTATTCGCGGTGGGCGACGTCGAGTGGCGTAAGTGGATGAACCAGAGCTTTTACGTGCGGCAGGGTGTCAGCTTCCTCGAGATGTCGCCCGCGCAGCGCGAGACGGCCTTCGGTCTGCTGCGAGCGTCCCTGAGCGCGAGAGGGTTGCGGCTTACCCGCGACGTGATGCGGCTCAACGAGACCCTCGGCGAGCTGACCGGCAACAACTTCGATGAGTACGGCGAGTGGCAATACCACATCACCGTCATGGGGCAGCCATCCGCGACCGAGCCTTGGGGATGGCAGTTCGACGGCCACCACGCCATCATCAATTACTTCGTCCTTGGCGATCAGGTGGTGATGACGCCGTTCTTCGCCGGCTCCGAGCCCGTGGTCGCCACATCGGGCAAATACAAGGGCACTGCGATTCTGCAGGACGAGCAGAATCGCGGCCTGGCCCTGATCAACGCGTTGACGGACGAACAACGCAAGAAGGCGGTTCTCAGGTTTTCAAAGACCGGCAACGACATTCTGACTGAAGCGTGGAAGGACAACGTCGTCCTGGACTACGCCGGCATTCGCGCGACCGGGCTCACCGACGTCCAGCGCCGGCAGTTGGTCGACCTCATCGCCCTCTATGTCGACAACATGGACGACGGACATGCGCGCGTGAAGATGGACGAAGTGCGAGCATTCCTGGACCGCACGTGGCTGGCCTGGATTGGCGACATCAAGCCGGGCAGCGTCTTCTATTACCGCATCCACAGTCCTGTGATCCTGATCGAGTTCGATCACCAGCAGCCGGTCGGGTTGCGCCATCTGATGCCCCCGGGCGTTCCGAACACTGCGCACATCCATACCGTCGTCAGAACCCCGAACGGCAACGACTACGGCAAGGATCTGCTGCGGCAGCACTACCAGGAGCACTCGCATCCGGCGCGCTGATTTCCCGTTCGAAGGACCGACGAAGTCTGTACAGTGAATCTTGGCCCAGGCGTGAACGCGCCCGGTCTCGACACCGCTCCGAGCTTCTTCGAGAACGATGACGTCGGTATTCCGCAACTCTTCTTCGGCAGCACTCGCGGAACGAACGGGGTGCACGACATCTATGTCACTGAGCTCCTGGCTGATGGGACATTCGGTGGCGCGGTGCCCGTGCCCGAGCTCAATAGCCCACAGCCCGAGCCCGGCGTGTCGGTCAGGTTCGACGGTCTCGAGGCGTTCCTCTTCTCGGCGAGACCAGGGGGGCAGGGCGCTGGCTTCGACATCTGGACCTCGACGCCTGAGACGGTCTTCCATCCCTGGTCCGCGCCGACCAACCTTGGGCCCGTGGTCAACAGCGCGTTCAACGAGAACGATCCGCATATCGCCTCGGATCGTCGGAGCCTGTACTTCGCGTCGAATCGGACGGGCGGCGTGGGCGAGGCTGACCTGTACGTGACCACTCGGCTGAAACGGTGAAACGTGGACGCTGCCGGACCTGTCTCCGCGACTCCGTGTAACGCCGCAAAGCATTCGCGCCCCGGAGAGTTAGAAGACGACCTCCCCGCGGATCGCGGTGGCCAGACCGAGGAGCGCGGTCAGTGCGATGGCCGGTCGCCGCGGGGTAGTATGTCGCGTCATCGGTATGCGGCGAACCCCGGACAGGAGCATCCATCGTCGAACGAAGATGACCTCCCGCAAGCGCCCATCGCATTTCGCCGAACTGCTGGATTTTGTGCCCGACGTGCTGGCGTGGGTGAAGGATCGCCAGGGCCGCTATCTCTGGGTCAATCGAGCCTTCCTTATTCAATACTCTCTCGATCACCCGGGGGGACGGGAGTTTGCGGCGGTCGAGAATATTCAGGGCAAGACTGACTACGATTTATCCCCGGCGTTCCTGGCCGATCAATTCCGACACGATGATGAACAGGTTCTGGACGGCCACCGCATCGTCAATCGGCTGGAACGAGTCGGAGAATCTCAGGGTACGACGATCTGGAACATTACCGACAAGATCCCCGTCGTCGATGCGAAAGGCGCGATCGTTGGCACCGCCGGGATTACTCGCGCCGCGGGACCCGCGAGCAGCCTCGAACTCACCGCCCCGGGCTTCGGGCCGGCGCTGGCTCACATGCGCGCCCACTTCCATCACGAGATCACCAATCGGCACCTCGCGGCCATTTCCAACATGTCGGTCCGCGCGTTCGAACGGCAGTTCCGTGCCGCGTTCCATCTCACGCCGCAAAGATTCCTGCGGAAACTTCGGTTGCGCCTCGCGAGTCGCGGCTTGATGTACACGGATGAATCGTTGGCCGAAATCGCCTTGAAATGCGGCTTCGCGGATCAGAGCCACTTTTCTCGCGAATTCCGGCGGCAATTCGGACGCACGCCTCGCGAATATCGCGAGTACTACAAGCTTTGATCCGAGGGGCTTCGCCCCTCGGACTCCCCTACACGCTCTCTCACGCGCCGCTTCGCCGGCGCGCTCCGTTCGCGTGGCTCGCTCGCTTTGCTCGCTCGCACCGCGACAACGAACGACTGCCGTTTCTGTCACAAAAGCTGCCGCTTTCATCCAATAACTCGTTGTCGACAAGCGCTGTCATATCGCCCGGAGGTGGGACCGATGAGCAGCCGTTTCACGCTGTGGGCATTGGTGGTTCTGTCGTGCGCGACGCCGGCCGCCGCGCAATTGGCGTCGCAAACGGCGTTGGTCGGAACGGTGACGGACAGCGGCGGCGCGGTGGTGCCGGGCGCGCAGGTCGTCGCCGTCAACACCGACACGAGGGATACCTACGAGACGACGACGACTGCGGAGGGGTATTACAACATCCAGTTCGTCCGCACCGGCACCTATGAGATCACGGTCAGCGTGACCGGCTTTCAGACCTTCAAGGCCACCGGCGTCCAGGTGACCGGCAACCAGGTGGTTCGCACCGATGCGGCGCTCAAGGTCGGCGGATTGACCGAGTCAGTCAACGTCGAGGCGAAGGCGCAGCTGCTGACGACCGACAGCGCAACGGTCTCGGAAACCATCGGCAAGCGCGCGATCGTCGAGCTGCCGCTCAACGGACGCAACGTCTGGAGCCTCGCCAGCACGACTCCCGGCGTTCTCCCGGGCGTCAACAGCGACATCGGCTTGAGCTTCCGAGGCGCCGGTCAGCGCGAGATTCAGAACAGCCTGTCGCTCGACGGCATCAACTCCTCGGCGAATCTTCTGGCGTCTACGAGTATGCGGCCTATTGCCGACGCGGTCGAGGAAGTCCAGGTTCAGACCGGCAGCACGTCGGCGGAGTACGGTTCCTATCTCGGCGTCGCCATCAATGTCGTCACCAAGAGCGGAACGAACGCCCTGCACGGCTCCGCGTTCAACTTCTTCAAGGACGACACGCTCAATTCGCGCGGATGGTTCGAGAACCCGGCGAATCCGAAGAATCCGCTGCGCAGCAATCAATTTGGCTTCGAAGTCGACGGACCGGTGAAGATCCCCGGTCTCTATGACGGTCAGAACAAGACGTTCTTCATGGGCGCCTACGAAGGCGTGCGCGCCGAATCGCTCAGCCCGACGTTCGGATCCGTTCCGACGGCACTGATGCGGCAGGGGAATTTTTCGGAGATCAGCACCGCGATCAGGAACCCGTTCACCGGCCAAACGTTCCCCGGCAACGTCATCCCGCAGTCGATGTTGTCGCCGGTGTCTCTGAACCTTCTCCAGTACTATCCGGCGGCGAACGGCACCGGCACGTCCAGCAATCTGGCGACGACCTCGTCCAACAACGACAACATCGATCAGTTTCTCGGGCGAGTCGATCAGAACATCGGAAACAAGGTCCGCCTGTATGTCCGCTACAACTGGCACGACAGCCTCAACACATCCATCGGCGCGATTCCGGCCACCGGCATCACGCAGCCGCGGGTCAACAAGAACACGCTGTTCACCTACACCCACACGCTGAAGCCGACGCTGTTCAACGATTTCCGGATTGGCTACCACCGGCTCGACTTCGACACGTTGAATCAATTCTCGGTCAACGACCTGCAGGGGGCCGGAACCGCGTTGGGTATTCCCGGCTTCGATGGCGACACCAAGTACAACAACCCGGGGCTTCCCAGCGTCAACGTCAGCACCTTCAGCGGCCTCGCGACCAGCGGCACCAACTGGTATCAGTTCGACACGACGTTCCAGGCATCGGACGTCCTTTCGTGGAACCGCGGTTCGCACAATGTTCGTGCTGGTTTCGACCTGCGCCGGCTGGCGACGGGGCGGCGGGCGGCGAACGATCCGCGCGGGTTGTTCTCGTTCACCGGCGACATCAGCGGCTACTCGATGGCGGATTTCATGCTGGGACTCCCCCGGACCGTGATTCCGCCAACCGATCAGATTCAGGGGCACGTCGGCGGCTGGCGCAACGGGTTCTTTGTCAACGACAGCTGGCAGGCGAAAAGGAACCTGACGCTGAGCCTCGGATTTCGCTACGAGCGAAACACGCCGGTGCAGACGTATGCCGGCGTCGCGGACATGCTCGCCGAGGACTTCCTGACGATCATTCCCTCCGCGAACTTGTCAGCCTATCCTGTCGAGGGGTTCAAGTTCACCGAGGCGAACAACAAGGACTTCGCTCCGCGTGTAGGCGCCACCTATCGTCTGAGCGAGAAGACCGTGCTGCGCGCTGGTTTCGGGATCTATTACAACCCGAACCAGATGAACTCGTTCACGTTCCTGACCAACAATCCACCGCTCGCGGTCGTGTCCACCTACACATCGGATCCGGCCAATCCCACGTTGTCGTTCGACCATCCCACCGGCATCGCGGCTCCGGCGGCCGCGCCCGACATGATTTCACCGACGCGGCATCTTCCCAACGCCCGGAAGGATCAGTGGAGCTTCGACGTTCAGCGGGAGCTGTGGGCGAGTGGCGCGGTCGACATCGAGTACGTGGGCTCAAACACCAGCCACCTCGATCGCAGCTTCTTCAACAACACGCCAACCCCGGGTCCGGGTGCCGTCGATCCGCGGCGGCCGACGTCGTTGTTCAGGAGCCGCCGGATCATCACCAACGATCTGATTGCCGACTACGATGCGGTCACGTTCGGCCTGCGGCAGCGGATGCACAAGGGCATTCAGGCCGACGCCCACTATACGTGGGCGCGTACGCGCGACATGTCCACGCATTCCAACGGCGGTGGCCAGACGATGGACAACTACGATATCTGGCGCGATTACGGTCCGGCGAACTGGGACATCCCGCACCGGTTCGTCGCGAGCTATCTCTATGACATTCCGTTCCTGAAGTCATCGCCGCAGCCGCTCCTGAAATACCTGGTCGCGGGCTGGCAGGTCTCGGGCGTGACGACGATGCAGAGCGGTTCACCGGTCAACGTCACGCTCAGCGCCGATCGCGCCAACATCGGTATTACCGGTCAGCAGCGGCCGGATCTCGTCGCTGCTGCGCCGGCGCTGAGCTGTGTGGAGGATCCTGACCCGACCAGGCGCCACCAGTTGATGAACTGCTTCGACGCGGCCGCCTTCGCGCTGCCGGCGCAGTTTACCTTCGGCAACGCGCCGCGCAACGTGCTGCGCGGGCCGAAGTTCGTCAGCACGGATATCTCGTTCATGAAGACCGTGCCGATCGGCGGCGGAGCCCGGTTCCAGTTCCGCGCCGAGATGTACAAC
>Ga0209382_10009088_pt1 | contig 12457 bp, 6 predicted proteins | sample SoiMetdeltSBSDD5_FD_187599 | JGI IMG/M metagenome (GOLD analysis project Ga0209382, IMG submission 187599) | Bulk soil microbial communities from a Populus tree surrounding site in Tennessee, USA - Soil MetaG P. deltoides SBSDD5 (SPAdes) (version 2) | ecosystem: Environmental > Terrestrial >... | reverse complement strand
ATTGTTCACCGGCCGCACCATCGTCTGCGTACCCATCACTTCCGTGTGCGCCGCAACGAACGGCGAATCGAAGTAGCGTTTGACCACCGCCTCGACCTCAGGCTTCCAAGGATGGTTGGATCCCACCTGCACGTCACACGCATACATCACCCGCGCCTCGCGCCCTATCGCAGCCCTCATCTTCTGCACCAGCGAGCGCAGGCTGACGATGGATCCGACGCCGATGGCGATGCAAAGAAAGAAGAGCGACAGCCGCCGCCACGATGCGCGCATCTCACGCCAGGCCATGTTGAGGACGAATTTCATGTCCACTCCTCTTCCGAGACGGGGCGACAGGGCGACGGGGCGACGGGGAGATGAAGAGATAACACCAAATTCGCCCTGTCGCCCTGTCGTCCCGTCGCTCTGTCTCCCTATCTTCCACAATCCGCCCTTCGCTTCCACAGGCGCCAAAACTGCTGCGCTCAGCGCGCCTCTCTCTTGGATTTGGCCGCCTGCCGCGTGAAAACCGACAGGCCTGGCCGGGCTATGCGAATCTCAGGAATGCTCACCGCCCGATCAATCTTATCTTTTTGAGAGAGGTAAGTAAGGGTGTACTCCGAGTCGACTTCACGGATCAACGCATCCGGCCTGTGGAGCATAAATTCACTGACCACTGTGGGGCGCCAATATTCGCCCCCACTCTCGGTTGTCAGCGCCTCCAAGTCTTCAGCCGCGCTGCCCGCTTGTTCGATATATTGTTTGAGCTCGCCCGCGCGTTTGAAAGTCGGTGGACTCAACACTTCACGCGAGAAGCGCTTTTTTTTCAATGACTGCCGCGCTTCGCCGATAATAATATCTGTCCAACTGATTACGTAGATCGAAGCGCCGGTCGCCATCACTTGCTCAAACGTCGACTGTTTTGCGGACATGCTCGCCGAGTCCACGCCGTCTGTCACTAAGACCAAAACGCGGCGGCCGGTCGGGGCGTTTTGCAACCGGGCCGCAGCCAATGCGAGCGCGTCATAAAAACGCGCTTTGAGACCGGCCCGGAACCCGGCTCGCATAGCGATAATCGCTTCATCACGATTGCTCGTCCAGTCTTGCAGCATCTCCACTCGGTCTGCATATTGAATAATGGCGATCTGATTCTGCGGAGCTAGTTGGCGCAACATGATCTCGGTGAATTCCCGGGCGATCGGCCGAGGGATTGCAGTATAGTTCCCTCCTTCAAATAATTTTTCACTGGTTTCTTTATCCTCCAGCCTACTCTTGAATACTCCCAGGGGAGCGCTCAAATCGAGCACGATCATGACATTGGCCGGTTCGCGTTTAAGGCTGGTGACCTGGCAAGCTATGCCATCTTCGATTACTAAAACCTCTTTAGCTGTTAGATCTGCCACCCGTCTGCCCATCGAATCGACGGCCCGCAGCGGTAAACGCACTTCATTCGTCACGATTTTGAGGCGCTGCTCCTGTTCATCCGCTTTCTGGGGCGGCCGCGGCGCAGTCGTTTGCGCCAGCGATTCATTGCGCCAGCCGACCAGAATCAAAAATGCCATCAAGATCAAACGGCGCAAAACCCCTCTCATAAACACTCCCGTCAATGCCAAAGCCTTCTCACTCCTGGCGAAGCGATTGTAGCGGATCAACCTTCGTGGCGCGCCGCGCCGGTATGTAGCTGGCAATAAGCGCCACAGCGACCAGCAGCAAAGCGACGCCTACGAAAGTCGCCGGATCGGTTGCGCTCATGTTGAAAAGCAGACCACTCATGACGCGCGTCAGGGCAAGCGCCCCAACCAACCCCAATCCCACACCGATCAGAGCCAGGAGCATTCCCTGTCTGATTACCATCTTCAGCGCGTCTCGCGGCGTAGCGCCCAAAGCCATCCGTATACCGATTTCATGCGTCCGCAGACTGACGGCGTAAGAGACGACGCCGTAGATTCCCACCGCGGCGATGGCGAGCGCCAGCGCGGCGAACGCCCCGAACAGCGCCATCTGGAAACGACGCGGCGCGAAAGAATCCGACAGACGCTCATTCATCGCGACGACCTGGGAGACCGGTTCACCGGGGTCCAGCGCGCGCGCCTGGTCGCGTATGGCGGCGGACAACCCTGAAAGACCTGCATGGTTGTTTTGGCCCGGGGCGACTCGCGCGACCAGCATGTTACTGTCGCCCGAGTTTTGCGCGTCCGGGAGGAAAACTTCCAAATTGACTTCGCGGTCCAACCCGAATTGGCGCGTATCGCCCACGACTCCTACAATCGTTATTGGGTCTTTCCAGCCCACAGGAAGAAACTGGCGGCCGATCGGGCTCTCATTTGCGAAGTAGCGCCGCGCAACCGTTTCATTGATGATCGCCGCTAGTTGCGCCTTGGGACCATCCTGCGCGCTGAACGGCCGTCCGGCGCGGACTTGCATCCCCATCGTCTGAAAGTAGTCCCGGCTCACGTTATTGAAAATGACGAAAGGCTCTTTCCCAAGCACAATCGGAGGACGCCCTTCGACCTGAATGGGGACGGCCATGCTCGGCCTTGCGAGCGGCAGAAAACTGGTCAGGCCGGCTGATTGTATTCCCGGCAACGCCTGGACCCGCGCAAGGAGTTCTTGAAAATACGCCTTGCGCTGCGGCGCGTCCCACGGATATTTGCTGAGATTGGGCGCCAGATCGAGAGTTAAAACGCCGTCCGGATTGAAACCTTTCGGGACGGCCACCATTTGTAGAAAGCTCCTGATCAACAGCCCCGCGCCTATAGTCAAAACCAGTGTGAGCGCGAGTTCGGCGATCATTAGGGCGGGCAACGTTCGAGGGCCACTCCTCATAAATGTCCCTGATACGGACTGCGCCTTGAGAGTTCCATTCACGTCGGTCTTTGACGCTTGCAACGCCGGCAATATGCCTGCCAGCAGCCCCACAAGCGCCGCGACTGCGCATGTGAAGACGAGTACACGACCATCCACGACGCTCTCATCGAGACGAGCGATGTTACCTGGGTTCATTTTCACAAGCAGTTTGACGCCACACGTCGCCGCGAGCAGCCCCGCAACGCCGCCTGTGAATGACAGCAATAGGCTCTCGGTCAACAACTGCCGCACGAGCCTGAAGCGTCCGGCTCCAACCGCCGCGCGGATCGCCATCTCCTTTTGCCTGACCGCCGCGCGCGCCAGGAGCAGGTTCGCCACGTTGGCGCAGGCGATGAGGAGTACAAAAGCAACCGCTCCGAACAAAGTCAACAAAGCCTCTCGAACGTCGCGGACCATCTGTTCGCTCAGCCTGGTCACTATGATCTGCAGATCCGAATGTTGTTTAGGATCGGCCTTTTTCTGACGTTCGAGGATCAGAGACAAATCCGACATGGCGGATTCCGGCGTCACGCCCGGCTTGAGACGCGCGATCACCTCCAGGTTTAACGTCCCCTCGCCTCTCAACACTCGACTGACGTCCAGAGCGAGCGGTTTCCACAGGTCCTGCTCTCCGGGAAATCGAAATCCGGGCGGCATAATTGCGACGATCGTATGGCATTTGCCGTCCAGCGTGATCGAGCGGCCGACAATTTGCGGGTCGCCGCTGAAACGCCGCCGCCATAAGGTGTGGCTGAGAATCACGACCGGCTCGCCGCCTGCCTTGTCCTCGTCGGGCGTGAAGACGCGACCAAGCGCAGGACTGACGCCGAGCGTCGAAAACAGATCGGCGGAAACCAGGGCCGCAGTCAGTCGCTCGGGCTCCCCGTTCCCGCTAAGATCGACTGTCTCTTCGGTGTACGCGGCGACCTTTTCAAACGCGGTGGCTTGCTGACGCCACATCAGAAAAAGTTCGTCATTGGCTATCCAGAGGCCCAGAATCGGATGGTGGTAAAAGATTGTGACGAGCCGTTCAGGCTCCGCATAAGGCAGCGGCCGTAGCAACACCGCATTCACGACGCTGAAGATTGCGGTGTTGGCGCCGATGCCCAACGCCAACGTGAGCGCGGCCACGGCGGCGAAACCCGGATTACGGCCGAGGATCCGTGCCGCATAGCGTAAATCCTGCCACAAGATTTCAAGCTGATATCCGGCCTTCACTTCCCGGACTTTCTCTTTGACCTGTTCCCGGCCCCCAAGCTCGATCAGGGCCGCGCGCCGCGCTTCAGCCGGATCGAGACCCTCTTTGATCTTCTGCTCGACGAGCATATCCAGATAAGCGTCAATCTCTTCGGTCAGTTCCCGATCCTTACGAGCCTTGCGGAGCAGGTTGCGCCAGAGACTGCTTAGACGTGGCAACAGTGGCATGATTTCTCCTCCCTATTTCATTTAATGGATCCCTTTGGTCTTCCTTTCCTGACGCAGAAATTCATGAGTGGTTTTCCCTCGGGGTCTTGGACCTCAATGATGAACTCGCCCGCAGGCAGCATCAGCGCCGGCGCCGGACGCTCCGCCAAAACTTCCAATTGATCTATGGGAATGGCGTCTGCGCCTTCACGCGCTGACCGGGCGCGCACAAGACAGCGCGGAGAGGCGCCGCAAACATGTTTCGGCAACCGATAAGGGCCGCGACTTCCCCCCAGCCGCAGCCAATCAGGCCTGCCGCCGGCCTCGCGGTTGAGTAGCCGGCTGCGCGGGTGGAAGAGCGTCACGTCGTGCCGGCCTCTTTCCTGCATCCAGAATTCTCCCCGGACGTTTCGAAAAACCGTCGTGCGCGAGACCAATCCACGCGCCACCACGTCTCGATAGAGCGGGTGTTCGAATTCGCGGGCGCTGTGTTCGCTCATTTCCGTCTGCTCAATTGTGAACGGGTCGATGCCGGTCGCCTCCTTGAAGCGTTGCGCCATCGTCGCCGCGCCCACCCGGTCGGCGCCCGATTCGTCAATGTGAGCGTACCCGGCGTGGACCAGAATTCTGGCTTGCGGGGCGTCCTTCAGGATTCGTTCAATCAGGTTCCTGGCTTGCCCGCGTTCGCGTTCATCGGAATTCTTGACTCCCTGGACGTCATAAGCGACCACGCGGAAGCCCAGTTTGAGCGCCGTGCGGATCAACTCGGCGTAAACTGGTTCGCCGGCGTAGTAACCGCTTTGCGCCGTCGGATAGCCGCGCGCGTTGAGGCGCCCATCCGTTTCGTAAAGCGTCTCTGTGGCGAAATGTGTGAAGCCGCTGCGCCGCAGCTTTTTCAGCAAGGCGAGGGTGAAGGCGCGGTGCTGTGGGACGTGATGCGCCTCGTTGATCATTACCACCTGTACGCCCGCGGCGGCGCGCGCCAGCGCCCTAAGGGCGTCTACCGGCTTGTAGCCTTCGAGTTCGTCCGCGGTTGCGAGCCTCCCCATCGCCGTCGCGCCATAAGCCAGGTCGGCGTAGCGCAAGGCCTCCGCATAATTGCCCACTTCTGGAGCCACAGTCAGAATCCGCACCGCTATAGCCGACCGCGCGGCCACTCCCCGCGCGGCGTATTCGGCCTCCCACGGGCGAAACGCATCCAACAACGTCAAAACGTTCCCTCGCTCGCGCACGGCCAGCGCTCTTTTGTCAATCTCCTGCACGACCTTCCTGAGTTCCTCGAAGGTCAGTGGCGGATTCTTTTCCGTCGTCTCCTTAGTCTGCTGCGCGCTCACAGCCAGGAGGCTGAAACACAACGCGCAGACAAGCCCCGAATTGATCATCAGGTTCCACAAAACTATTCCTCCAGGCGCGGCGCGGCATCACTTCTTGATCGCCGTCCACCTTCACGCCCCTCGTTTCTTACCGAATCTATGGCGCCTTTTGTCCTCGTCTTACGAGCTTTAGTTCGAAATCTGACGCACGCTGGCACGCCTTCAACTCGACCTCGACTTTAGCCGCTTCCGCTTCCTTAAGAAGTTTCGCGCGTTCGGCGGCGTCCCAGGCGACCGGGCGAGCGGGTTCGTCGGGCGCCTCACTAGCAGGAATTTCACGCGTGGTAATCAGATATTTTCCCGGCGCGAGATTCACGAAACTGAAAGATCCGTTGCTCTCGACGAGCGTCTCGGCGAAGCGAAGCGGGTCATCTTTTGCGAGAGGTTCGGCGGGAACCAGATGCGCGCGCAATCGCGACGGCAGGCCTGCGTCTCCGGCTGGGGCGATCTTGCCCTTTAACCCCGCGGCGCCTGTGGCAAGAGTAATGGTTAAACCCGCCACGCGGTCGCCCGATTTCAGTGTGATGCCGTTGCGCGGATCGTTCGCCGGGGTCGCGCCGGTCATAGTCATTGTTTTGAGAAACCAATTCTCGTTGGGCAATTGGGTGTCGATGCGATGGCGGCCGGGTCTCAGGTTACGAATCGCAAACGCGCCTTTGTCATTGAGCCCGCTGCTAGCCGTGGCGCCATAGAAAGAATACGGCGGATCGGTCTTCTCACTCGTGTCGTCTCTTTTCACTCTGACGACAGTTTCTTCGAGATAAGATTCGCGCGAGCTTCCGCATTTTTCTTCCGAAGAGGCCCTCTCAAGCGTTACGGTTCCCGCTATGCTAGCGTTGGGCGCAAGCGTCAGATCAACGCCGGTGACATCGCGACCGTTGACGATAACGCGGCGCGGCGTTGCAGCCATCCCGCTCTCTTCACCTCCGCGACTCGACATAATCAGGTATTCCCCATTCGGCACGCCATAAAAGGCGTAACCGGTTTGATCGACTTCCGGAGCCAGAAACGTCGTCGCAATGATGGCTCCAGTCGCAGGGTTTCGAAGTGAAACGTTCGTACCCGTTTCCTGTCTCCCTCCACTCGGAACGCCAGTGATTTTGCCGCTGATTGCGAATCCCCGCTCCGCGCGAAACCGGATGTCCACACCGCTGACTTCATCTCCCCCGATCACCTTCACCTCCGTTGCGGCGTCGCGTGTGGCTGACGGGTAGTACATCGCTATTCGACCATGGTAGGGAGTCGCTTGACGTGAAGAGTTCATATTGACGCCGCCCGCCGAGACGAGATAAGAGCCGGGCGCCAGGCCGTAAAGTCGATAGACGCCGCGATCATCTGTCATGCGCTGCGGTCGAAAATTGCCGACAGCAGCGTTGTCCGGGCGCCCGGTTTCATCGCGCACGTGTGTGGCTCTGACGGCGATCCGGATGATCGGATCGCCCGTCGCGCTGGTGACTTTGCCCGTAATCACGCCGCCGCGAATCATCGTGACCGTAACGGTCTGCCCGGCGAAACTATAGTTGGTTTCGCGCCGCTTGTTTGGCGCGAGGACATAGCCGGGCGCAGTGGCCGTAATGACGTAGGGAACCGAGTCCAATCCTTCGGCCTGAAAATTTCCGTCTTCATCCGAGACGACTGTCAGCCGGCCTGCGCGTCGCCCCCCGCCTCCCACGCTCGAGATATTGATCGTCGCGTGCCGTACCGGCTGTCCATCGTCGGTCACGACGCGTCCCGTAATGGCGCCAGTAGCGCGCTGGGCAAAAGCGTTGGCAGTACACAACCCAATCAACAAAAGGAAACCCAGGAGACGGAGAGACGGAGAGACGGAGGGACGGAGCGACAGAGAGATTTTAAGTACGTAATGTCTCTCCGTCTCTCCGTCCCTCCGTCTCTCCGTCCCTCCGTCTCTCCATCTCTTCATCTCTGGCTCACTCACTCTCATTTGTCATCCTCCTTTTTGGTCAGGTCCAGGACCAGCGTGATCTCATGCCTGGCGTTTCCGGCGATAGTAACCGTCTGCTCCGTACTCGGAACTTTGATCGACTCGCCTGTGGCCGTATCGTACGCATGCAGACGAACTCTATAAGTTCCCTGCGCCAACCCCTCGATCACGAACTGTTTGCGTTCGTCTACCCTGGCGCCCTTTCCGAATTTAAGTTCATATGGCGTACTGCCATCGCGGTCGACGCTGACATTCAGTATTGCAGTTTGCGGTAACATCCCCCCCTTGATTTCGACTCGGCCCGCGATCACGGCTGTGCCATAGCCGAAGACCAACCGCACACCGGAGACCTGATCGCCCGCCGCAATGTCGAGATCTTTCACTTCGACGCCGTTCTGTTCCATGCGAATGAACGAGAGTTCCTTCGTAGCCCTATAGGTGTCGGCTATGATGCGCTTCTTGCCGGGACGCACCGGGCTGATTTTGAATGTTCCATCGGCATTGATGGCTCCGGTTATGTCGAACAATCCATCCCCCATCGTCTTGGAATCGCTCCCGACAACTCGCAACTCAATCTTCGACAAAGCTGCGCTTATCGCCGGATCACGCGAGCCTTCGACGACGGCCACGCCGCTGATCGAAGCGCCTCGGCTCAGCTTGACCTCAAGCCCTGTCACGTCGCCGCTTACGATCTCGAAATCGACCTGATCGGAGTAAAAATCGCTATTTTCGAGATTGGCCACACCGACCTTGTAATTGTTGGGTGAGAGGCCTTCGAGACGAAACTCGCCCGCCGAATTGGTGGGCCAATTTACCAGGTTGAAGCTGGCGCTGGTCGAACTGCGGGTCTCCTTCAATATTCCATAGTGGATCATTACGCCGGGGACCGGTTTGCCGGTTTCGGCGTCGATCACACGGCCGCTGGCCGCATAACCTTTGGTCGGACGGGCGATTCGGATATCCACATTTTCGTTTTCGCCGCCCGGTTTGATTTCGATCACTTTCGCCTTTGAATCGTCGGTGGTGTCAGGATGAAAGGTGCGCCTGTAAAAGGCGCCCAGTCGCGTATTGATCTCTTCAGGAGATGATCCTGCCGCAACCAGATAACGACCCGCTTCGATCCCGAAAATTCGATAGACCCCCTGGTCATCTGTCTCTTCGCGCCCAAACGGTTCGAATGCGTCAGTTGCGATTCTCTTCCCTTGCTGATCGAGACGAAAAATGGTGACCGATTCGGCGATCACGGGTCGTCCATCTTCATCGGTGACTTTGCCGGTCACCACGCCCCCGCGCGTCATCGTGATATCGATATTCTCGAGATTATCGTTCTCCGCCACATTCAACCCCTTGCCGGAATTGTTTCGTCTTCGGCGCTCGTTCGTTTGAACCACATATGCCGGAGCGTGGGTCAGGAGAACATATGGGCCGGCGGCCACATTTGATAATTTGTAGCGTCCTTCGGAGTCGGTCGTCGCCGACAGTAGCGGTGGAATTCCAAGACCGAAGTCCATCCTCTTCCAATCGTCGTTCCGGAGAAGAATTACTTCGACGCCTGGCGCAGGCTGACCCTCGATGGTGATTCGACCCGAAATTGTGGCTGTCGCTCTAGTAGCGGACGTTGAGGTTTGAGCGATCCCTGTTGAGACAATCAACAGGAGCAAAACAAACGTTGAAAGAAATCGAAGTTGAGCTGAGTTCATACTTATTTCTCCTTATCGCTTTCTCAAGTTCTTCGTCGCCGCAGCGACGGTTGAGCTTAGGCCGACGTTTCAAGGCCGGTTGAGATGGTGAATGATTATCCAGTCGCCGCAGCGACGGTTGAGATGGTTGTGAGCCTGTCGCTACATTCGCCTTTCTGGTCTCCATCACTTTCAACCGTCGCTGCGGCGACTACGAATTTCTCTAACGCGCGGTACCGGCGTTAAAACACCGGCCTAAGATCAAACCGTCGCTGCGGCGACGAAGAAGCCCCTTCACTTCGCACGCAAAAAAGTTGGAGTCATTCCTGTCGCAACGCGATCATCGGATCAACTTTCGTCGAGCCGCGCGCAGGCAGATAGCAGGCCAGGAAGGCTACGCCCAGCATCAGCGCCGCGATCTGCGCAAACGTCGGCGGATCAGTCACGCTCAGCTCGAAGAGCAAACCCTTCAGCACACTCGTCAACCACAGAGCGGCAATTAGCCCGATTGATACGCCGACGAGCGCCAGCGCCATTCCCTGCCTGATGACCATGAACAGCACATCGCGCGGACGGGCGCCGAGCGCCATCCGAATCCCGATTTCGTGCGTGCGGCGGCTGACCGAATATGCAATGACGCCGTAGACGCCGACCGCCGCCAACACCAGCGCCACGGCTGCGAAGACTCCGGACAACAACACTTGAAAACGCCGCGGAGCAAGCGTTTCGGCCAGTCGCTGCTCCTCCATCCTCACGCCGGAGAGCGGTTCAATCTCATGGATCTGCTGGCGCACAGCGGCGACCAGGTCCAGCGGATGGCCCGCCGTCCGCACCGCCAATACGATGGTTCTCGGACCAATCCTCTCTTTGGTATATGGCACGTAGATTTCCGGCGGCGCCTCGGCTTCCAGGCTGAACCGCTTCACATCCCCCACGACGCCGACAATCGTGCGCGAAGAAGAAAGAGTAAAGATCCGTTCGCCAAGGGGGGCTTCGCCGCTGAAGTAGCGACGAGCCATCGTTTCGTTGATGATCACGACACTCGGCGCTTTTTCGTCATCCTGTTCGGTGAAGCTGCGCCCGGCGCGCAAGCGCATACCCATCGCGCGAAAGTAGTCTGGGCTGATATGACTAACATCAACCTGGGGTCTTTGCTCAGCGGGCGCCTGAGGACGGCCTTCGATGCTGAACAACGTCTTGGCGCCCCAATCAGTGAACGGAATACCCGCTCCGAATACGGTTGCGACTGCCTTTACGCCGGGAATGGCTTTGACCCGCGTTAGCGCCTCCTGGTTGAAAGCATGTAATTGCGGCGATCCGCCCGGGTATTGCGCCTCGTCGAGTTCGATACTCAGCGCCAGCAAATTCTTCGGGTCATACCCCGGATCGACCGCGAGCACGCGCAGGTAGCTCTTGATTACCAGTCCCGCGCCTGTGAGGAGCACGAGCGTCAAGGCAACCTCGCCGATGACCAGGGTTGGCGAAACGCGCCCCAGCCCGCGGCGCCTGAACGTCGATGCCCGACGAGCGCCTTCTTTCAGCGCCTCGTTGAGATCAATCCGCGATGATTGCAGCGCGGGAAAGACGCCGGCGGCGAGGCCGGTCAGCAGCGCCGCGAGAAAGGTGAAGCCTAGCGCTGCGCCGTCAACGCTGGTCTCTCTGATATGACGCAATTGGTCGGGGGCGAGCGCGACCAGCGCCTTGACGCCCCACACCGCCAACAGCAAACCTGTCGCTCCGCCCAGCAGCGACAGCAAGAGACTCTCGGTCAGCATCTGCCTCACCAGACGCGCGCGGCCGGCGCCCATTGCCGCGCGAATCGCCATCTCTTTCTGTCGCATCGCCATCCGCCCCAACAGCAGGTTCGCAACGTTAGCGCAGGCGATCAACAACACAAGCGCGACCGCGCCGAATAGCGCCAGCAACCCACGTCTTAATTTGCCGACCAGGTTTTCAATGAGTAATGTCGCTCTGGCCTCGGTATTCATTATCCCGGGAGTGGCCAGTACGAGGCGCCGCATTATCAGGTTTAATTCCGCGTGCGCCTGCTCCAGCGTGAACCGGGGCTTGAGCCGCCCGAACACATTTAATTGGTGATCCCGCAATTCGCGCTCATCTTTCACATCGATTGCGAGCGGCAGCCAGACATCAGCCCGTTCCAGGGGAAGTAGACTCCGGGATCTGGGAGGCATAATTCCGATGACCGTCCAGCTTTGGCCTCCCAGCGTCAACGATTGACCGATGATGGCCGGATCGCCGCCGAATCGCCGCTGCCATAGCGCGTGACCGAGGAGCGCCACAGGCGCGGCTTCGGGCCGATCATCCTTCGCCGTGAAGGCCCGCCCCAACTGAGGCGCCAGGCCCAAAGCCGGAAACACGTTGGCCGTGACCTTAAGACTTTCAAGTCGCTCCGATTCGCCTCGGCCCGTCAACTCGCGACTGCCTCTGTTATAAGCGACCAGATGTTCGAAAACCTGCGACTCCGCTTGCCAGTAAAGGTATGTGTTAGCGTGAGCGCTCATGGCGCGACCGTCCTGAGCTTCCGAAACCCAGAGGAGCCGCTGCGGCTCGTAGTAGGTCACGGCATTGAGCAACACCGCATTGACGACGCTGAAAATCGCCGTGTTCGCGCCGATCCCGAGCGCCAGCGTGAAGATGGCAATCAATGTGACAAGGGGATGCTTGAGCAACATTCGCGTCGCATAGCGTAGGTCCTGCCAGACAGTTTCCAACTGATGTCCCACGCGCACATCCCGGACTTTTTCTTTGACCTGTTCACTGCCGCCGAGCTCGATCAGGGCCGCGCGGCGCGCTTCGGCCGGATTGAGACCTTCATTGACCTTCTGCTCGATGAGCATCTCCAGATAAGCGTCAATCTCTTCGGCCAGCTCCTGTTCCTTTCGGGCCTTGTGGAACAGGTTGCGCCAGAGACTGGATAGACGTGGGAGTATTGGCATGATTTTTCCTCCTTACTTGCGAGCCTGTTCTTAGTCGCAGAGAGACGATTGAGTTTAGGCCGGCGTTTTAACGCCGGTTGAGCAGGTAAAGTATTACCCAGTCGCGGAGCGACGGTTGAGATGGTTGTTAGTTTGTCGATACATTCACCTTTCTGGACTTCGCCGCTTTCAACCGTCGCTCCGCGACTACAAATTTCTTCCACGCGGCGCCGGCGTTAAAACGCCGGCCTAAGATCAAACCGTCGCTCCGCGACGAAGAAAATCCTCTCTTTGCGA
>Ga0209382_10009087_pt1 | contig 12458 bp, 8 predicted proteins | sample SoiMetdeltSBSDD5_FD_187599 | JGI IMG/M metagenome (GOLD analysis project Ga0209382, IMG submission 187599) | Bulk soil microbial communities from a Populus tree surrounding site in Tennessee, USA - Soil MetaG P. deltoides SBSDD5 (SPAdes) (version 2) | ecosystem: Environmental > Terrestrial >... | reverse complement strand
CATCGCACGGGGCGTGTTCGCCTTCGCGAACAGCACCCGTGTCGCGATATTGACGCTGCGATCCGTGGCCTGCGCGGACAGGATGACCGCTACCAGGAGCTCGAAAGGCGTGGAGTACGCAAGCTCCGTGCGGGGCGCCGGGTCTGCGGCGCGCAGGCGGCGGAAGAATTCCTGGCGATCCGCGGGTTTCACGCCCGGCTGTTCCCAAGCACGAGCGCCGCGCTGCGACGCAGCGCCCGATGGTGCACGATACGCTTCCGGGCAGCGAGCATCAGGCCGAGCAGGATAAAGGCCCCGGGCGGCAGCAGCGCCAGCAGCAGCCCGTGCCGCTCGGGAAAGAGCTCGATCCGCGCGCCGGACCACGCGGGTCCGAGCACCGCATCGAGCCCGGCGCCGAGGGTGCCGTGGCCGAGCAGCTCGCGGCTCGCACCGAGCGCAAGCAGCACGAGCAGGAAGCCCGCGCCCATCGCCAGGGCATCGAGCATCGCGGGCCAGACGGAATTGCGCGCGGCGAAGGATTCCGCGCGCGCGAGCACCAGGCAGTTGGTGACTATGAGCGGCAGGAAGATCCCGAGCGCCGCGTGGATCACCGGCATCCAGGCGGCGAGGACGAGCTCCACGGCCGTGACCGCGGCGGCGATCACCACGACGAACACCGCGATGCGCACCTCGGAGGGCAGCCAGCGGCCGATCGATGCCGCGAGCGTGTTGCTGATGAGGAGTACCGCGATGGTCGCGAGCCCGAGCCCGAGCCCGTGAGCGAGCGTGGTGCTGACGGCGAGGAGAGGGCAGAGCCCCAGCAGCTGGACGAGCCCGGGGTTCTGCACGCTGATGCCGTTGGCGAGGATCGATCGGGCGTCCATGTGTGGATTGTAGGTTGGGTGCTCGCGGCGGTCGAAAATAGACGGGACTTTGATGCGTCAGCCGGCCTCCGGGGGCGCAGCCGCGAACAGCGCGGGCCCCGTTCGCTGCACGAAGAGCAGCGTGTTACGGACGGCGGCGACCACGGCGCGAGGCGTTACGGTGGCGCCGGTCAGCTGGTCGAAGGCTCCGCCATCCTTGTGCACCCTCCAGCGGCTTGCCCGTGGATCGTCGAGCGAGCGGCCGTCGAAGGAGTGGATCCAGTCGGAACGCCGTTCCTCGATCGCGTCCCCAAGCCCCGGGGTTTCCTGGTGCTGAAGCACCCTTACACCGAGCAGACGGCCTTCGGGTGTGACGCCCACAAGCAGCCGAATCGATCCGGAATAACCGTCCGGCGCGACCGACTCGATGATCGCTGCAACCGGCCGCCCCTGGCGCCGCGCCCGGTAGACCGGGACGCTCGCGTCGGTCCCGAGGAGCTCTGGATCACGGACCTCGAGCCGGTCTGCCAGCGGGTCGTTGTCGTAGGCGACGCCGCCCAGCACCCGATCGAACGTGGCGGCGCGGCGGGCCCGCTCGCTGGCGGCGACACGGTCGCGAGTTACGTCGTGTACGAGCGCAAGGAGCGCCACGGCGGCCGCGAGCGCTGCGGCCAGCGTCAGCGCCGCGCGTAGCACGCGCGCACGCTGAGCATCAGTCCGGGGCGTGGCCATAGATCCGTGGAATCGTATAGCGATCGATGAGCGGCACTGCGAGGTTCATGAGCAGCACGGCGAAGGCGACCCCGTCGGGATAGCTCCCCCAACGACGGATGATCCAAGTCAGGAAACCGATCCCCGCGCCGTACACGAGCCGGCCACGATCGCTGGTCGCCGCCGATACGGGGTCGGTGGCGATGAAGAACGCGCACAGCATCGTGCTGCCTGCGAGCAGGTGAAAGAGCGCTCCCGGGTGGGTACCGGGATCGAGGGCGTGGCCTATGGCCGCGGGAATCGCGAGGCCCGCAAGGACTGCTGCCGGAATCTGCCACCGCGCGATGCCACGCCAGAGCAGGAACAGGCCTCCCGCGAGCGCAGCAAGGTTGAGCCACACGAAGCCGGCGGCGCCAATTGCATCGAAGGGCGCTCCGGCGCGGATCTCCTGCATGGTCAATCGCTGGCGGAGACCCGTCCGTAGTGCATCGAGCGCAGTCGCGCCCGTCCAGGCGTCCCACGACAGATCCGCGGGCAGTGCGCCTGTATAGAAAGAGTGCACGGTGACGCGTGCGAGCGTCGCCCAGTCGAGATCCGCGCCGAGCGGTGGCCAGCGGGTCATCGCCACCGGAAAAGAGATGAGCAGCACCGCGTACCCGACCATCGCCGGGTTGAACGGGTTGTAGCCGAGACCGCCGTAGATATGCTTTCCGAGCAGCACCGCGACCGCGGTGCCTAGCGCGGTCAGCCACCACGGGAGGTAGGGCGGCAGACACAGGGCGAGAAGCGCCGCGGTGACAAGCACGCTCCCGTCGCGGAGTGCGGGTTCGATCGCCCGCCTGCGGACCGCGAGTGCGGCCGCTTCGCAGCCAAGCGCGACCGGCGCCGCGACCGCGAGCTGCAGAAGAAGGCCCGGCCCCAGCACCGCGACGTGGGCCATCGCGACCGGCACCAGCGCGAGCAGCACCGGGAACATCACCCGCGGCACCGTGAATCCGGCGACGACGTGCGGCGCGGGCGCGGTCTCGAACCGCATGGCTCAGCCGCCGTCCGCCGAGTGATCGCGCGCCCGACGGCGAGCGTCCTCGAATTCGCGTCGCCGGCTCGCCTCGAGGTCCGCCGCGCGCCGCTCGTGGAGCTCGAAGTGCAGCCGCGCCTCGGTCGCGCGCGAGGCCGCAGCCAGACGCTCGCGCATCGCCACCCGTTCCTGCCGGAACCGCTCGACGAGCGGAATCGCGCTCGGGCAGACGTAGTCGCAGCAGCCGCACTCGATGCAGTCGGCGAGCCCGTAGCGCTCGAGCAGGCTCTCGTCGTGACTGCGTACGCCGCGGTGCAGCTCCTGTGGCAGCAGACCCGCCGGGCAGACGCGCGCGCAGTCACCGCAGCGGATACACGGCCGCTCGACCGACGCGGCCGAGACAAGGTCGGCGTCGGTCGCGGCGACGATGCAGTTCATCGCTCGGGTGAGCGGCCAGGCATCGTCCGGCAGCGCCCGCCCCGTCATGCTGCCGCCGAACCAGAGTCGCCGCGGCGTCCCCGTGTATCCTCCCGCCGCTCCGATCAACTCGGCGATCGGCGTGCCGATGCGCGCATCCATGTTGCAAGGGCGCGCGACACCGCTGCCCGAGATGGTGACCACGCGGCGGATCAGCGGCTCGCCGGTCCGGGCCAGGCGTGCGACCGCGGCCGCGGTGCCAACGTTCTGGGACAGGAGCCCGATGTCCGGTGGCCGCGCGCCCTCCGGCACCTCAAGGCCGGTAACCGCCGTGAGGAGCTGACGCTCGGCGCCTGCCGGATAGACGGCCGGCAAGACGACGAGCGCGAGTCGTGCGTCGCCCACGGCGGCGAGCGCCGCGCCCAGCGCCTCGCCCGCCTGCGGCTTGTCGTTCTCGATCGCGATCGTGCCGCGCTTCGCGCCGCTGGCGCGCAGCATCAGCTGCGCGCCGCGGACGACATCGTCCGCCGCCTCGCGCATCAGCGCGTCGTCGCAGCAGATCCAGGGCTCGCACTCGGCGCCGTTCAGCACCAGATGCGCGATCGATCGTGCCCGTGCCTGCGCGAGCTTGGTCGCGGTCGGGAACAGCGCGCCCCCGAGTCCGGCAATGCCGCCACGGCGGATCAGCTCGATAAGCTCGCCGGGCGGGAGCGTCTCGGGCGGCGGTAAGGGCTCGAAGCCGGGGTCGCGCTCGTCGGAGCCGTCGTTGTCGATGATGATGGCGTGGCCCGCGTCGGGCACGCGCTCGAGCACGCCGATCGACCGGACGCGACCGGCGACCGGCGCGTGCAGATCCGCACCCGCATCGGTATCTGCGCACGCGATCGGGCTACCCAGCCGAACCCGCTCGCCGACGCGGACGCAGGGCACGGTGTGCCGTCCGTCGCCCTGGTCGAGCAGCACGAAGGCCTGCGCGGGCGCTGGCGCGGGCGCGATGCGTGATTGCATCGCCGCCTGCTTGTGCGTTTCGAGCGCGATACCGGGCGCGAATTCGCGCCGCGCTGCCATGCTCAGGAACCCGTCTGGCGCGAGATACGTGCGTCGCCGACGACCCGCATCTCGATGCAATCGACGGGGCAGGGCGCGACGCAGAGCTCGCAGCCGGTGCACTGCGGGGCGATCACGGTGTGCATGAGCCGAGGCGCGCCGACGATTGCGTCCACCGGGCAGGCCGGCAGGCAGCGCGCGCAACCCGTGCAGCGCGCCTCGTCGATCCACGCGACCTGCCGCGGCTTGGTGACCCCGTAGCCGGGATCGGGCGCCTTGGCCGGGCGGTCGAGCAGTCGCGCGATCGCCTCCGCCGTGGCAACGCCGCCCGGCGGGCAGCGATCGAAATCGGCCTGGCCGCTCGCGATGGCGGCGGCGTACGGCCGGCATCCCGGGAACAGACACTGCCCGCACTGGGTCTGTGGCAGGAGCGCATTGATTTGCTCGACCAGGCCATCGACGTCGTCCGGCATGCGGCTTGCCGCCCAGCCGAGCAGGCCGCCCAGCACCAGTGCGAGCGCGATCGCGCCTCCCACGAGCGGAAGCAGCTCGGTGCTCATCGTGGCGCAAGACCTGCCAGGCCGAGAAACGCAAGCGCCATGAGGCCCGCCGTGACCAGCGCGATCGGCGCGCCGCGGAACGTCTCGGGCAGCTCACCGCTTTCCAGCCGTTCGCGCAGCGCGGCGAACACGACCAGCACGAGCCCGAAACCCGCGCCCGCCGAGGCGCCGAACACCAGCGATTCGAGCAGGCTGTGACGCTGCTCGAGATTGAGCAGCGCGACGCCCAGCACCGCGCAGTTCGTGGTAATGAGCGGCAGGAACACGCCAAGCATCTGCTGGAGCAGCGGGCTTTGCGCGCGCACGACCAGCTCGGCAAGCTGGACGACGCAGGCGATCAACAGGATGAACGCCAGGGTGCGCAGGTACTCGAGCCCGAAAGGCGCCAGCAGCCATGCGTGCACCGCCCAGGAGAGGCCCGATGCGACGGTCAGTACGAACAGCGTCGCGACCGCCATGCCGGCCGCCGCCTCGAAGCGCCGGCTGACGCCCACGAACGGGCAGAGACCCAGGAAATGCGACAGGACGAAGTTGTTGACCAGTCCGGCGCCGAGCGCGAGCAGCATCAGGTCGGACATCGACTCGCTCCGGCTACTTCACCTTCATCCCGGGCGCCGCGCCTGCATCCGGCGCAACCAGAAAAATATCGGCGCCGCCCGGCCCCGCGGCCAGCACCATGCCTTCGGAAACTCCGAAGCGCATCTTCCGAGGCTCGAGATTCGCCACCAGCACGGTGAGACGGCCGACCAGCGCGGCGGGGTCGTAAGCCGACCGGATACCGGCGAACACCGTGCGGCGGTCGCCGCCGAGATCGACCGTGAGCTTGATCAGCTTGTCGGCGCCGTCGACGAGCTCGGCGGCGTCGATCCGCGCGACGCGCAGGTCGAGCTTCGCGAAATCGTCGATGGATATGCGCGAGTTGGCAGCGGCGGGCTCCGGAGCGGCCGATCCCGAGGCGGAGACCTGTCCCTCGGAACGAGGCGGCTGCGTCGCGCCGGCGGGCTGTGCGGGAATCGCTGCTGTCGGGATCGGGGTCTCCGTGGGCTTCAGGCTTTCGGAGGAGGCCTCGAGCAGCGCCTTGACTGCGGCGGGATCGACGCGCGTGGCAAGTGCGGCATACGGCTGCAGACGGCGGTCGACGAGCGGCTGCGCCACATCGTCCCAGCGCGCGGCCTGGACGCCAAGAAAGGACTCGGCCTCGGCGGCAAGGCGCGGCATCACCGGCTTCAGGTACTGCACCAGCGCGCGGAACAGGTTGATGCCCTGCGTGCACACCGACTGCACCTCGTCGCGGCGCGAGGCATCCTTCGCGGCCAGCCAGGGCTTGTGGCGGTCGATGTAGAAGTTGGCGCGATCGGTGAGCAGCATGATCTCGCGCATGGCCGCCGCGTAGTCGCGTCCGTCGTAGGCCGCCGCGATGCGCTCGCCGGCCGCGACGAACTCCTTGTGCAGACCCGGATCGGGCAGGCGCGCCGCAAGCTGACCCTCAGCGACGCGCGCCAGGAGGCCCGCGCACCGGCTCGCAATGTTCACCAGCTTGCCGACGATGTCGCCGTTGATCTTGGCCGTGAAGTCGTCGAGGTTGAGATCGAGATCGTCGATCCCCGGACCGAGTCGTGACGCGTAGTAGTAGCGGAGATACTCGGCCGGCAGGTGATCGAGCCAGGTACGCGCGGCGATCAGGGTGCCGCGGGACTTGGACATCTTCTGCCCGTTCACCGTGAGGAAGCCGTGCGCGTACACTGCCGTCGGCGTGCGATAGCCCGCGCCGTGCAGCACCGCTGGCCAGAAGAGCGTGTGGAAGTAGACGATATCCTTGCCGATGAAGTGATACACCTCGGCGTCGCTGCCCGGCTTCCAGTAGCGATCGAAATCGAGATCGCCGCGGCGGCGGCAAAGGTTGAGAAAGCTTGCCAGGTAGCCGATCGGCGCGTCGAGCCAGACGTAGAAGTACTTGTCCTGCTCACCCGGTATCTCGAAGCCGAAATAGGGGGCGTCGCGCGAGATGTCCCAGTCGCGAAGACCGGATTCGAACCACTCGGCGAGCTTCGCGGACACGGCGGGCTGCAGCCGTCCCGAGCCGGTCCAATCGCGCAGCATCTCCTCGAACACGCCCAGGCGGAAGAACAGGTGTTCCGATTCGCGCTGCACGGGTCGGGTGCCGGTCAGCACCGATACCGGGTCGATGAGATCGGCCGGCGTGTACGTGTGGCCGCAGACCTCGCAGGCGTCGCCGTACTGGTCGAGCGCGCCGCAGCGCGGGCAGGTGCCGCGCACGTAGCGGTCCGGCAGAAACATCTGCGCCTGCTCGTCGTAGGCCTGGCGGATCGACTCGCGCCGGATGTAGCCGCGCTCGCGCAGAGCCCGGTAGACCTGCTCGGTCAGTTCGCGGCTCTCCTGGGAGTGAGTGGTGTGGAAGTTGTCGAAGCCGATGCCGAGATCGGCAAAGTCACGCACCTGCTGGGCGCCCACGCGCGCGATCAGCTCCTCGGGCGTGATGTCTTCCTGTCGCGCCTTCAGCATGGTCGGCGTGCCATGCGTGTCGCTCGCGCAGACATAGAGGACGTCGTGACCCCTGAGCTTCTGGAAGCGCACCCAGATGTCGGAATACACGTACTCGACCGCGTGGCCGATGTGCGGCGCGCCGTTCGCGTACGGCAGCGCGCTCGTTACGAGCATGGTTCGTCGGTTCATCGGGTTCAGTATGCCATGAGGGGACGCTCCCCTTTTCATCCCGTTCCCGGCCTCCCCGTTCCCATCACTAGAGCTATACCCCTTTGTCGGCGAACTCACACGTTCGACGCGGCGATTTCCGGGGGGAGCCGCGCTACTGTCATGCAATGCCCCGTGTGGCCCGAGTAGTCCTCGCAGGAGTGCCCTTTCATGTGACGCAACGCGGCAACCGCGGCGGCAACGTGTTTTTCAGCGATCACACCGCGCTCTGTACCTGGCGTGGCTATGCGAGTACGCCGAGCGATTCACGGTCGAAGTTCTGGCGTATTGCCTCATGAGCAACCATGTGCACCTGGTTCTCGTGCCATCTGCTACGCATGGGTTGCACCGCGGTTTCGCTACGTCGAACGCAATCCCGTCCTCGCTATTTTTCCGGGGTGGGTGACTGGTCAGGCTGGCTGGCGCAAGTCGACGAGCCCGAACGCCTGAATACGTTGCGACGACACGCTCAGGCCGGAATACCTTGCGGCTCACGATTGTTTGTCGAGGGCCTCGAGCGCGGGCTCGCCCGACCGGTGTCGGGCCAGCTGCAGGGCCGTCAGAGAAGAACGACTGGGGACGCCTTTCTATTTCCCGAAGACAACTGAGTGCCCAGCGGAGCAACTCCCGAACCGCCACGCGGACCGAGGGCTAAAAAAGGGGAGCGTCCCCTCAGCCGCGAAAAAAGGGGAGCGCCCCCTCAGCCGGCCCTCAGCCGGCCATGCGGCCGACGCCGCGCGGCTCAGCCCATTTCCTTCAGGTGCTCGAAGCGCGGCTTGTTCATGCTCTTCTCGAACGCCGCCCGGCCGGTGATCATGCCCTTGTCGAGGAGCTCCTGGATCGCCGAGTCCATGGTCCGCATGCCGTGCAGACCGCCGCTCTGCATCGTGTTCTCCAGCTGGTCGAGCTTGCCCTGGCGTATCAGGTTCGACACCGCCGGGGTGTTGATCAGGATCTCGAGCGCCGCGACACGGCCGCGCTTGTCCGCGCGCTGGATGAGCTGCTGGGAGATGACTCCGCGCAGCGACGTCGAGAGCATGGTCCGCACGTGACCCTGCTTGTCGGTGGGGAACGCGTTGACGATGCGGTCGACGGTCGGCGCGGCGCCGTTGGTATGCAGCGTCCCCATCACAAGGATGCCCATTTCCGCGGCCGTCACGGCGATGCTCATCGTTTCGTGGTCGCGCAACTCGCCCACCAGGACCACGTCCGGATCCTCGCGCAGGGCCGAGTGCAGCGCCTCGGCAAACCCCGGGCTGTGCACGCCGACCTCGCGCTGGCTGATCAGGCAGTTCTTGCGCGCGTGCACGAACTCGATCGGATCCTCGATGGTGAGGATGTGTCCCTTGATGCGCGTATTGATGTCGTCGATCATCGCCGCGAGCGACGTCGACTTGCCGGAACCGGTCTTGCCGGTGACCAGGATCAGGCCACTGTTCACCCGGCACAGGCTCCGCACCGACTCGGGCATGTTGAGCTGGTCGAGCGAGAGCGCCTTCGAGGGGATGGCGCGAAACACGGCGCCGACGCCGCCGATGTGCCGGAAAACGTTGACCCGGAAGCGCGACAGACCCGGGATGCTGTAGGCGAAGTCGGCGCCGTCCTTCTGCTCGAAGCGGTTCATGGCCGTGCGCGGCATGATCTCGAACATCGCCGTGCGCACCACCTCCTGGGTCAGCTTCTCTTCGCGCAACGTGAACAGGTCGCCGAACAGGCGGATGCGCGGCGGGTCGCCGGCGATGAAGTGGAGGTCCGAGCCGTTGCGCGAGAGGACCTCCTTCAGGTACTCGTCGATCCGCTTCGGCACGTAGGCCGCGCTCTGGTGCGTGCCGCTCAGGCTCTGGCTCTGGCTGCCGGTATCGGCCGGGTCGGTGCTCACCTCACGCCCCCTGGGTCACGTCGGCCTTGAGGATCGCCGTGCCGTCCGGCACGTAGCGCGTGAACGGCTTCTTGTCGAGCGCGTACACGAAGGCGTCCTCGGGATCGACCTCGCGCGCGACCACCGCCTGGAGCAGCGCCATGTCCATGAGCTGCATGCCGGCGTCCTTCCCGGTCTGCAGCTGCGAGGCGATCATGTGGGTCTGGTCAGTCATGATCAGCTTTCCGATCGCCTTGTTCATCGTCATGACCTCGCAGACCGCCCTGCGGCCCCGCAGGTCGGGCGTCTTGACCAGCACCTGCGTCACGACGCCGATCAGGCTTTGCGCGAGGAAGCCCTTGGTCTGCTCGCGCTCCTCGGCCGGCAGCGCGTCGACGACGCGGTCCACCGTCTTGACGGCGCTCGTCGTGTGCAGCGTGCCGAGCACGAGGTGTCCGGTCTCGGCCGCGGTCATCGCCCAGCGTACGGTGTCTGCGTCGCGCAGCTCGCCGACCAGGATCACGTCCGGGTCCTCGCGCATCGCGGCGCGCACGCCCTCGGAGAACGACGGCAGATGCGAGTGAAGCTCGCGCTGGATCACCTGCGACAGCTTGCTGCGATGGACGAACTCGATCGGGTCTTCGAGGCTGACGATGTTCAGCTTCCGGTGCCGGTTCAGGTGGTCGATCATCGCGGCGAGCGTGGTCGACTTGCCGGTTCCGGTCGGGCCGGTCACGAGCACCAGCCCCTGGTGATAGTCGCAGAACTTCTTGACCACCGGCGGCAGGCGGAGCGAATCGAGCTGCGGCACCTCGGCGGGAATGGCCCGGAAGACCGCTCCGACGCCGGTGTCCTTGCGGAACAGGTTGACCCGGAAACGTGCGCCGTCATCCGAGACATAGGAAAAGTCGATGTCGTTGCCCTTGCGGTACGTGGCCTGCTGCGTCGGGCTCAGGATCTCCATCACGAAGCCCTCGAGCTCGGCGTCGCCCAGGTTGCGGAATTTGATCGGCATCAGCTCGCCGTTCATCCGCAGCATCGGCGGTATGCCCACCGCCAGGTGCACGTCGGAACAGCCCTGGGAGGCGCCGAGCTTCAGGAATGCATCGATGCGTGCCATGGCTATCGCTACTGTAGATACCGTTCGAGCGCGGTGCGCATCTCGTCCATGGTCTGGAACCGCTTGGCCTTGTCGACGGTCATTGCGCGCATGACGATCTCGGACATCCCGGGCGGAATCGCGGGATTGAGCTCGATCGGCGGGCGCGCCTTGCCCTGCACGTGCTGGTACATGACCGCCATGTGATCGCCGCGATGATAGGGCGGCTCGCCCGTCACCATCTCGTAGAGGATCACGCCCAGGCTGTAGATGTCGGCGCGCTCGTCGACCTTCTTTCCGAGAATCTGCTCCGGGGCCATGTACTTCGGCGATCCGATCACGTAGCCGGTCTTGGTGAGCTGCGTATCGCCCTCGAGCTGCGCCGCCGCGACGCCGAAGTCCACGATCTTGAGCAGTCCTGTCTCGTCGATGAGCACATTGGCGGGCTTAAGGTCGCGATGGATGATGCCCTGTTGATGCGCGACGGTCATGCCGATGCAGATGTCGATCGCGTAGCGCACGGCCTTCGGGAGCGGCAACGGCTTCTCGTTCACCTCGTTCCCGAGCGTGTGCGACGGGAAGTACTCCATCGAGATGGCGTAGTTGCCGCGGATCAACAGGAAGTCGTAGATGCGGATGACATTGCGGTGCGTGATCTTGCGCGAGTAGCGCAGCTCGTGCACGAACCGCTTCATCATCTCCTCGTCCTGCGACACGTTCGGGTTCAGGAACTTGAGGACCAGTCGCTCGTCGACCACCGTGTCCTCCATCAGGAGCACGGTGCCGAAGGCGCCCTTGCCGATCTTCTGCACATACTTGTAGCGGCCCTCGAGCACTTCGCCCGGCTTCAGCTGCGAGATGTCGAGCCGCTGCGACTCGGGTTGCGGCTTGAGCAGGCCCTCGATGTCGGGGCGGTCGACCAGCAACGTCCGCGCAGGCTCGGCCGTGCGTGCGACACCGACACCGGCCCCGGCCACGGTGCGCGCGCCGCCGGCCGACGCCACGCCGCTCGCAAAGCGGCTGTCAATGTCCTCGACCGCGCGAACCGCCGCGTGGCTGATGGTGGGATCGGCCACAACGGCGCCGATTACCTCGAGACGGGAGCGCACGCTCTCGACGCTCTGTTCGTTGACGAGCCGGGCGAGCGCGTTGATCGCTTCGAGCCGCACCTCCTTCGACTGGTGCTCGAGGTGCGGCAGGATCTGCGGAACCTGCGCTGCCTTGCCGAGCCGGCCAATGGCCCGCACGACCGTCGGCAGCGAGCGCTCGTCGCCGTCGCCGTCGCGCATGAGGTCGATCAGCGCCGGCAGGGCCTTGCCGCTGCCGATCTCGGCGAGTGCATCGACGGCGCGCTCGCGGACCCACCAGTCCTTGTCGCGGGTGGCGTCGATCAGGAAGTTCACGGCGCGCTCGTCCTTGGTCTGGTTCAGGATCTCGATCGCCGCCCGCCGCACGTCCTCGTCCTGGTCGCGGATCAGCTCGAGGGCAGCGTCGATCACCCGCTGTCCGCCGATCTTGGCGAGCGCGTCCGCGGCGCGGCTACGTACCCACCAGTCGTCGTCCTTGATCGACTGCAGCAGGTACTTGATATGCTGCGGGGTGCCTATCTCGTTCAGGACTTCGACCGCCGCACGCCGCGCGCCCTCGTCCTCGTCCCGCAGCACCTTGACCAGGTGCTTGATGGTCTCGGGATGATTGGCGCGCACGACCGCGTCGATGGCCTTCTGCTGGGTCTCGACGTCCGGGTCCCGCAGCACCTCACAGAGGAGCGCGACATCGACGTTGCCGTCGAGACGCGACAGCGCGTTCAGCACCGCCTGGCGGATGAACTTGCTGGTGTCCTTGAGCTGCGTCTGCAGCGCGGCCCCCACCTCCGGCCGGTTGAACCGCGACAGGATGTTGATGATGTGCACCCGCGCGATCGGATCCTTGCCCCCGAGCCGGCTGATGAGCTCCGGCACGATGCTCGCGTCGGCGATGTCGCCGATGACACGGAACAGAGCCGCCTTCTCGGTCGGTTCCTGGGCGTAGGCGTGCTTGAGCAACTCCCGGGCATTCAGCCGGGCCTTCTGGGCGGCGATGATGCTCACCACCTGCCCCTTGGGCATATCGGGGTTCTCGAGCAGGCTGTAGAGCATCGAGGCCGGGTAATTCTTGGCGCTGCTCATTGCCCAGACGACGGCCGCGACGGTGC
>Ga0209382_10009085_pt1 | contig 12459 bp, 15 predicted proteins | sample SoiMetdeltSBSDD5_FD_187599 | JGI IMG/M metagenome (GOLD analysis project Ga0209382, IMG submission 187599) | Bulk soil microbial communities from a Populus tree surrounding site in Tennessee, USA - Soil MetaG P. deltoides SBSDD5 (SPAdes) (version 2) | ecosystem: Environmental > Terrestrial >... | reverse complement strand
TACCCGGCGCATACTCATGCCGGCGTAGAGGAACTGCATCTCCTCGACGGTGAGCTGTGGATCGACGAGCGCAAGCTCTTCCCGGGCGACTACAACTACGGCGCCCCTGGAGCGGGCGACGAGCGCGTCTGGAGCGAGACCGGCTGCACCTGCGTTCTCATCACCAGCACCAAAGATCTCCTGAGGGAAATCCATGACGCGTCATAGTGGAAGCATTAGGAGGTACTCGCTTGACCACCGATCTGCCCAGGTCAAGGAACATGAGCGCTTGTCCGCGGTCATCCTGGACGGCATGTGCCAATTTGTCGCCCTCCTGAACCCGAATGGCGAATACCTCGAAGTGAATCGCGCCGCCCTCGATGGCGCAGGACACAAGATTGAAGAAATCCGCGGCAAGCCCTTTTGGACCGCCCGCTGGTGGCAGGTCTCCGAACAGATCAAGCAAGACCTCCAGGCCGCCATCCGGCGCGCCGCCACCGGCGAGTTTGTCCGTTACGAGGTGGACATCTTCGGCGATCAGTCCGGCCGCCTTCCCATCACGATTGACTTCTCCCTGCGACCCATCCGGGGCGAATTCGGCGAGGTCGAGTATTTGCTCGCGGAGGGACGGAATGTCACTGAGCGTAGGCGCGCCGAAGAGGAGGTAGCCCGCCAGGCGCAGGAGTTGCGCGTCCTCAACGAGCGGCTCAAAGAGATGGACCGGCTCAAGACCCAATTCTTTGCCAACGTCAGCCATGAGTTCCATACGCCGCTTTACAACGCCGGCGGCCAAAGCGATAGCGAAGGCCAAGTCGTCGGGAGCATCAACATGCTCCTTGACGTCACCGAGCGCAAGCAGGCGGAAGAGGCTTTGCGTCATCGCTCCGAACAGTACGAAACGCTTCTCAACCAGGCGCCTCTAGGCGTGTACCTCGTGGACGCGGACTTCAGGATTCGGGAAGTCAATCCCGTCGCGCTCTCCGTCTTTGGCGACGTCCCCGACCTGATCGGCCGGGACTTTGACGAAGTGATTCACACCATGTGGACGAAAGAATATGCGGATGAAATCGTACGCGTCTTCCGAAACACGCTGGGAACCGGCGAACCGTACTTTACGCCGGAGCGCGCCGAGTTCCGCGTTGATCGTGGGGTCGTCGAATATTACGAATGGCGGCTCGACCGCATACTGCTGCCTGACGGCCGCCACGGCGTGGCCTGCTATTTCCGCGACATCTCCGCCCAGGTCCAGGCGCGCGAGACGATCAGGGAGAACGAGGAGCGTTACCGCGAACTCGCGCGCGAAAACCGGCGACTCTACGAACAGGAGCAACGGGCGCGCGAGGCGGCGGAAAGCGCCACGCGCGCGAAAGACGAATTCCTTGCAATCGTCTCGCACGAGTTGCGCGCGCCCCTGAACGCGATCTTCGGCTACAACCATATGCTGCGCGAGAAACCGCCCGACGCGGCGCGACTGAAATCGTCCTGCGACCTCATCGAGCGCAATGTCAAAACGCAGCTGCGGCTGATCGAAGACCTGCTCGACAGCGCCCGCATCGTCAGCGGTAAGCTGCGGCTGGAATTACGCGCGGTGAACATCAACCCCGTAATCGCCGACGCAATCGACGTGGTGCGCCCCGCGGCGGAGGCCAAAGGCGTCTGCTTGCGGGTCGCGGAAGAAGACGGTTCGGGGCGGGAAGAATCCGCGCCCCCCAACCAGAGCCCCGCAATCGTGCGGGGTGACGCGGCGCGATTGCAGCAAATTATCTGGAACCTGCTTTCAAACGCGATCAAGTTCACCCCCGCCGGCGGCCGTGTCGAATTGCGCGCCGAACTCGCCGAAGGACACATCCGAGTCATCGTCAGCGACACCGGCGACGGCATCCCGCCGGAATTCCTGCCTTACGTCTTCGATCGCTTCCGACAGGCCGATCAGTCAGGCTCGCAGCGGTGCGGCGGCCTGGGTCTGGGCCTCGCGCTGGTAAAGCATCTGGTCGAACTTCACGGCGGCAAGGTCGAGGCGGCGAGCGAAGGCGCCGGGCATGGCTCGACATTTATCGTCACACTGCCGTTGGCGACACAAAGCGAACTGGTCGCCGTGGAGCCGCAGGCCTTGGCATTGGCCCCCGAAACCGACGGCGAAGCGCATGCCCAAGGCGCGATTTTGTTGCCTTCTGAGGTAGCGATTGCGGGCTTGCGCGTACTGGTGGTAGACGATCAGGAGGACGCGCGCGCCTTGCTCGCCGAGTTTCTGGGCCGACATGGCGCGGTAGTGATGACGGCCTCTTCAGGGGCGGAGGCCCTGGCAATTCTCTCAGACCCGCCTGGCGGCATGCGGCCCGACATTTTGTTATGCGACATCGCAATGCCGGAGGAAGACGGCTATGCGGCGCTGAGCCGGGTGCGGGCGCTTGAAGCGGCGCGCGGCGTCGCGGCGTCACAGAGGATTCCGGCTGTCGCGCTGACGGCGCTCACCGGGAAGGAGGAACGGCTGCGCGCGATAAGCTCGGGCTTCCAGACGCATGTCGCCAAACCGGCGGACCCGGCCGAGCTGATACTCGTGATCGAAAACATCGCTTGGAGGCGGCGGAAAACGGAGTCCAATTAGCCGCGTGATATGTCAGACGCCTCGCATGGGCGTGACGTGGGCGAATTCCCCAAACCCTCCGGCCTATAAGGGGCAATTACGGCGCCGAAATGATGTTGTTGAATCCGCCGGGTTCGACCGTCGCAGCGCCCAGCTCACGCCGAACAGAAGCATGACGACGACGTTTCCTAAGCCATGCCACATCCCGATCGATTTCGTCCTCGCGCTAGACGGAATGGCCAGCCAATCAATCAAGCCGAATACCGCCGAAGCGGGCCGGACCTCTTCAATTATCTGCTGGCCGAGCATGTATATTTTTGGCTCGGCTTCCGGGACGAGGCTTGAAAGTCGTCGTCCGATGCAGGCAGGTCGTGAAGATCGAATTGAAACGTCGTCTCAAGCCCCTGAAGGTGGATGAGCTGATCGATCAGGACCATCCGCTGTTCATCGGCAAGATCCTCGGTCATGAGACGCGTCAGAAGCACTACGAAGTCAGAAATCGTATGCAATATATCGCACAGCATTTGGAACCCCCTTTGGTCTCATCGAACTATCAATCAATATGCGGGGGCTGCCGTACGCTCTGTTCTTCAGGGTGTACGGGGCGGCGGCGCAAGGAGAAAACTGAAGGACTGCCATATTCACACCTGATGAGGATTCGGTGCGGGCTGCGGCGTTTGCGCCAGGAGGGCGGAAGAATAAGAGGGTGGCCGGTTATGATAGAGCAATGCTAGCGTCTCACGCGCTGACGTAAGACCTTCACGTGATCGAAGATTTCAGGTTATGGTCAGAAGGGAATTTCACCCGCTGGATGATCGAGCGGCGATTCCTTTTCGGATTCAGACTCGCTCTATCCGGGCTTGATGCGGACGGGCCGTAGCAGGCCTTCCTCACGCATCTCCCGGACAGGTCTTTCCTCAAGCTCATCAAGCTCAAGATCGAGGTTTGACTGGCTGATCAACTCCCGTTCCCGCTCTATGTAGTACTCTTCGTTGTAGACGGTCTCTTCATAGAACTTCTCGTCATCATCGTAATCGTAGGGGTCTTGATCGTGATCGTAGTCGGACATGATTTGGTTGGCCTCCTTTCCGGACGCACATTATCAGAGATAGCGGTACGCTCCCAAAGAAGCCTGCCATACCGTTGTTTCGATCATTCTATGAGTTCAGATAAAAACTGCTCACACATCCGAGTGCAAAAGGGCGGTGATGTTCGTGGATCTTTTGAAATCGTCTTTATGGCGAGGCAGGATTCGCCCCGTATATCAGAATGTTTGCGTCAAGGAGAAATAGCATTCTTTGTCAATCACTCTGTCTCTGAATAAATACTCTCTCGGCTCACGGCTTCAATCGGGAGCGCGGGCGTGTTCAGGTCGTGACTGTCAGCCCATTTAGTGAATTCTATTATCCATTCTTCCGGCGTAGCAGTCTCGTAGAAATGCCGATCGGAGAGCTGGCCGCCGTTCGTCAGCTCTAACTCCTCTCGCAAGTAGTCGTTGACAGACATGCCGCGCGCCGTGGCTTTTGCGATGATGGCTTGCACGATCTCCGGCGCTATTTGTTCACTAGATGTCGAGTTCATAGAGTTCACCTCTGGTTGCATCTCGCTCATAATCTTACGTCGGAATTTGGAACTTCGGAACTCTCTTCGGCCCCGGCCGGCCGATAAAGCGCCTGATCTTTCCGCCCGACGTAGCCTTTCAATTCCTCCTCCGGCGATATTCGAGAATCTCTCGCTCAATCAGTTCGTCCCTTACGCCCTGTACCGCATTAGAGACGCGCGAGGTCCAACCACATTACGCGCGGATCGCCTTCTTCGCCTTGGCGGCGATCGGCTCCGCATCGCTCAAGGCTCTGAATACAATCAGACGCGCATATCGCTTATTGCCATCAGAATCCTGCCCGAGATGGCGCGAAAACCAGACCGCCTCGGCGAATTTATTACTCGGCGACCGGCGCGTGAAGACCTGGCCGTTCCACTCGACGGCCGTCACACCGTCCCCATCTCGATTGAGAACGGTTGCGCCAATAGAGGGCCAGTCGAATATGGGATATTCGCTCAAAGGCCGCTGATAATTCGGAGCAGGGTTTGATGAGACGGCCATCTGGCGCAGATGTGATTCAACGCCTTGGAGGCTCGCAGCAATCATCCGGAGTATTTCATTTTGTTCATTGACCCTTTGCCCCAGCGTGATGATCAGTTTTTCGGAGCGATCTGTTTCCGACATAGTTCCTCATTGTCCCTAGTCGAAGAAAGCCATGTGAGCCGCTGGCGCGGTAAGTAGCCATCGGTAGCGGCGAGTGATTAACTTGAACGCGCCGCTGCCGCCCGCTCTGTTTTCGAGCAAGGAAAGAAAGAAATGAAGAGAAGGTGATAGACGAGGTAATAAGATGGTGTCACGAAGAGTCATCTTGAGCCTTGATCGCCGCCCGCATCCTGGCGCGCGCCGCGACCGGCGACGGAGCGACGCGACCGAGCGCTTTTAGTAACAGCCAGAGTCGCGCGTAGAGATGATCGTTTTTCCAGGCCAGGTCGACCTGGTAATGGCCCGCGCTGCTGCGGAGATTCGCCTCTTCGTCGGTTTGGTGCGCGTCGAAGTGGCTGCAACCGTACGGAGACACGCTGTGGATCCGGCATCTTTGTTCCTCGTCCAAAAAAAGACAGGCGCCGTCCTCGCGTCTGGCAGGCGCCAGAGTCCGGATCCGGCGAATCTGGCCGCGATCCACCACGATCGCTCCAGGGCTCGCCAGCAGGTTATCGAGCGCAAATTCGACCGGGTTGCTGTATCCGAGGTATTCGGCGATCTGTAGTCTGACAATAAAGTTGTAAACTGAAGGGCCGCTAAGTCGTTGATTCTACGTTGATGGTGATCGGGACAGTCGCGCTAAAGTTTTAAACTATGCGCAAACACAACCCTTGATTGTGATTTTGGTTTGACAACAAAGTTGTAAACTGAAGGGGCGCTAAGTTGTTGATTCTACATTGAGATGGATCATTGATGAAACACCGCGTATCTACTCGCTCTTCAAATCCGTAATTGGATCCTCATTCGGGCTGTGACTAGCGTGAGGTGGAGACGGCCAAACTGGAAAAATCTCAACGAGGAGAGCGTTAGATTACGAACTGCGTACAGGAACCGATCTAAAAGTCGAGGGATTGCCCTCTTACTTCAGAAGCTTTTATCGCGTGCTCGGAGCGAAGAAGATAGAAGTCAATAAAGGGCCTGCCGAGACAGGTGAGATCGTGGAGAGAAAATAGACATCCTACCGCACGCCCTCGGCGGGCTGATACACCTTCGTAATCCCAAACCGCGCCAGCCCACCGAAGTCTTCGACAAAAAGAATTCGCTTTTTCGTGTGCTTGCGGCGGCCAGGCTTGAAAAAGGCAAAAAATTCCGCTCGCTCTCGCCTCTGAGCGACGCGACGCGTAGAATCTGCGCCGTCGCCGATGAAGAAAGATCTAGATCAAAATTCGACTGACTCCGCAGAGATCGAGGCGCTCATTACCCGCATCGAGCGTGGACAGCTTCGCGATGGAGACGCTCAATTGCTGGCCCGGTTGCTGCGCTTGCTGCTTCGTCTAATCACATTGCTTCAGCATAAGAACGCTTCGCTCTCACGTCTCAAGCGGTTGCTGTTCGGCCCTCGATCGGACAAGCGCAGGGAGGCTAACTCATCACCTAGCGCCGGAGCAGAAGGAGAATCAGACTCCGCATCTTCAACGTCAACTGAAAATTCTTCGCCTGATACACCCAAGGGAGCGCGATCCCAGAGCCATTCCCGTAAAGGCGGGCACGGGCGAATGGGAGCGGAAGCCTACACCGGCGCGCGTGTGGTACGTTGTCGGGACGCGGAACTTACGCATGGCGCTCGCTGTCCGCATGATGGGTGCAGGGGAAAACTCTACGACACAAAACAACCGGCGATCTTCATTCGGCTAATCGGGCAGCCTCTGGTCGGCGCGACACGATACGAGCAAGAAGTCCTGAGATGCTCGGCCTGTCAGGAGCGCTTCACGGCTCCGTTGCCTGCGGGAGTGAAACCAGAGAAGTACGACGAGACATGCGATGTTTCGCTGGCCCTGGCTAAGTATGGAGCGGGATTGCCCTGGTATCGGCTGGCGCGTTTACAAGAGAGCTTCGGCGTGCCGTTGCCGGAATCCATTCAATTCGAGCGATGTGAAGCGGTGGCCGATGCGGCGCTGCCTGTCTTCCTCTATTTGCGCAGGCTGGCCGCTGATGGCGAGGTTATTTACAGTGATGACACACGGGTGAGAATTCTTTCCTGCCTGAAGGAGAACAAAGAGCTGAAGGAAGAAGATCGCCGTGGAACCCACACGAGCGGACAGGTGATTGAAGTCGGTGGACGAAAGATCGCGATCTATACTAACAGCCGGCGGCACGCTGGCGAGAACCTCGATGAGTTATTGAAGGCGCGTAGCGCAGAGTTGGGCAGACCAATCCAAATGGCTGACGCGCTGGCGGCGAATTGGAGCGGCCAGGAGAAGACGGTCGAGGCGAAGTGTCTGGCGCACGCGCGGCGAAAGTTCATCGATATTGAGCGGGCCTTTCCAGTTGAGTGTGGCCGTGTGCTCGATGCGATCGCGAAGGTTTATCGAGTCGAGGCGGAAGCGAAAGGAATGAGCGCTCAGGAGCGACTCGAATGTCATCAAACCTGCAGCGGCCCGGTGATGGCTGAATTGCGTGAATGGATCGAGGAAGAGTTTGCCGAACGCCGGACAGAGCCCAATAGCAGCCTGGGCCAGGCGTTCCGATACGTATTGAAACACTGGGAAGGACTGACACGATATTTGACGGTCGCAGGAGTTCCGATCGACAACAATATCGCCGAGCGGGCGCTCAAGCGCGCAGTGTTGTTGAGGAAGAACGCGCTCTTCTACAAAAACGAACATGGAGCGTCGGTGGGAGCGATCCTGCAAAGTTTGATCGAGACATGTCGATTGAACGGCGTTGGCGCGTGGGAGTACTTGTTGACGCTGATGCGCAACAGGTCCGAAGCGCGCGCCAATCCGGCGGCATATTTGCCGTGGAGCTGCTACGCGCGTGAGGAGCCTGAGGAAGAATGCGAATTGCGAGCGGCCTGAGAGACGGAGCCGGAATCAATCTTTCGCCATTGGGCGGCGAAGCCCGCCTGCTCGGGCAATCCATTGTAGAGTAAGACCGAGAGTTGTTGGGCTTCCAGTGGATGAAGAGGCGCGTCCGAAGGCTGTGGCCACCAGTGAAGGCGTCCTTTCGAGAAACGTTTCAGGCAAAGCCAGAAGCCCTGGCCGTCATAAACGAGCAGCTTGAGAGCGGTGCTGGAGCGATTCCTGAAGACGAAGAGAGTCCCGGTAAAAGGGTCTTGATCGAGGCGAGTTTTGCAGAGGGCGACGAGCGAATCAATCCCCTTGCGAAAGTCGACAGGCTCGTAAGCGAGCAGGATGTTGAGCTGCGGGACAATTTGGATCATCGGCGTCAGAAGCGCAGGAAATCGGCGCAGAGCCGGCTGATGGAGACCTGATCAAGAGTCGGCAGCGTCAGCATGAGGCGTGAGCCGTCAGGCCGTTCAATTTGAAGCCGACAGCCAGTTGGGATTTGCGGTAAAGGCGATCCGACCTCCGGCAATGCAATCCCAGTCGGTAGCTGGAAGAAAGTGGCCTGCGGCTTCTTCCGAACGGAAGTGCGCGGCGATCGCTTAAGCAGCGACTTTTTCAATCTACTCGAATCAAGTTTCAAGACTCGGCCCACGAGCGAAGGCGGATAACGCTGGCTGAGGTCAGCGGCCGCGTTCCAGAGTTCATCGGGAATCGGCTCGCGCACGTATTTCCGATTTGTGCGCCAGGCTTCAAAGCGAGTCCTGAGCTCAAGTAGATCGGCAGGAATGGTTGAATTCATGACTGAACCTCCGAAAATAGAATTTGAGATCGGAGGAGAAGATAGATGATTGAGGAATGCGGTGTCACGCCGGCCTGCCGAAAGTGGTCTATAAACCAATTCCAGCGGACGGCATATCGCCGCCGCTGAACCGGAACGTTCGGCGAAGGAGGGCGCACGAAGTGGCAGAGCAGTTCGGCGACAAGCAGCGATTCGCCGCAGAGGTCGGCGAGTTCTGGGAGGGCCACCAGCAACTCCGGCGGGTGGACCTGTGGGCGGCCGGGCGGTGGTGGACGTGCGACGACAACACGGCCTTCGTCCCGCAGTTCTGCATTAGCGTCCAGAGTTCGGTCAACTGGCTGCGGTCGGGCTGCGACCTCACCCAGCCGTACCCGGATGTGGACCCGGCCGAGGCTCATCGGCGGCTGCTCGCCGTGAGCGACGGGTCGCGGGAGCAGTTCTGGTTCCCGCTGTGGGGGCCGACCACCGACAACGTCATCGCCCATGTGTTCCGGGCCGGCGACCGACTGGTCATCCCGTTCGAGTTCTGGCGGCCGGCGCACCCGCGGCCGGAGGAGCTTGGGCGGGTGTTCGTTGCGGAACTGCCGGAGGCGGAGTTGGTCGGCGTGCTGGAGCAGATGCTTGCCGCCCTGGGGTGCAGCCCAGACGCCGAACCAGGCGCTGCGCCTGACCGGCGGGGCAGGTAGGCTTTCCCCGACCACAGCGCACTGGCGCCCCGCTGGCAGGCGAGCTTTGTCGTTATGCCCTCGGCTATCGTGACTTCGAAGAAATGATGCGAGAGAGCGGCCTCTCGCTCGATCACACGACGATTTACCAGTCTCCACTTTGTCCATTTTTGCTCTTTGAAAAATAATGGCGTTCTATCGAATCTACCGAATCAGATCGGGAAGCCGACCTGGTTTATTTCCCGGTCAAAACTTGGGAGCATTTGCTTTCCTGCTTGGCTGGCGCTGCATAAATGGACAAAGTGGAGCTGAGGAGACTTCGTATAAATGTCCTTGCGAAGAGCCAATCTCTGTTGGCGGTCTTTTCACTTACTTGGAGCAATTCCGCTGTTTCGCTGATAGTGAAGCCACCAAAGAAACGCAGAACAACGACTGCTGCTACTCTAGTGCATGATTTTTCCAGAAAATCATGCACTGTTGCCGAAAGCTTACCAATTTTAAACCAATAGAGGAGTGACCCCAAATATGCAGGAACTCAAAAAGGAGGAACCAGCGGATTCTCACGTGGAATCGAGAAGGAGTGCGTTACGTGGAATCGGAGCGGTAACACTCGCCAGTTTGCCGTTGTCGGGTGTCTTTTTTCCGGTAGAAGGAAAAGATAACAGAAGTCAGCGAGATCAACCGGGAGCCGGTCGCCCGGATTCCGGCGCTGAGCCTACGGTGTCCCCGTCCCCTTCGGCGACCGTGAACACAACTACGGTTGAGAAGGGGGTCGGCAAAGCAGTCACCGCTGTAATGAATACTCAAGCCAAAACGGTCAGCTTGGCGGAAAAATATCTCAGTAAGGAGACAATTACCAATTTAGCAATCGGCAGTTCCGTGACAAATTTCCTTACGGGGGCCATTGCGGGGGCTCAGAGAAATAAGGCCCTTCTGAGGACTCTACCGGCGATTACCGCCTTGGCAGGCGCGATCGGCTACCTGACGAATAGTTTCTACGTTGCGAAGGCGGCAGGAGTTACATTGGGCGCTTTCGCATTGGGGGCCCTGATCGGCCGGCTCGTCTCGCCGCGTCGCAGTGTAAGCGCTCCCCCTTCCGAACCGGATTAGCCGTGTCCTTGGTGAGCCTGCGGCGAGCCGGTATGGCTTAGGCGACGCCGGCTCGCCGCAGGCTAACAAGAAATCAGATGCGCCGCCGCGGTGCCGCAAGGACACGATTGATTTGCGAATGGTCTCCATTTGGCTCGGCGCTTGAACAGGCTCCCGCTTCGAAGCGACGGGCAAAAATAGCCTGATATCTCACTTTTTAATAGGAACGAGTTTGACCGGCTTATAGTCAGCCGGGATTTTAAACAGCTCCGGGTCCGGGTCCCGCACTTCGATCTTGCTCAATCGAAATGTGACGACCACCTTCTTGCCGTCGGCCAATGACCACGTGGCCTGCGAAGCGACAATGTAGGCTATCTGTTCGGAGTGCCAGCATTCGACGAGCAAAGCCGGGCGCGCGCCTGCGCCGGCCATTTCTATGACCCTCCCCTTACAAATCAACCCTTCAATTTGCTTTGTCCCGACGTCTTTCCCCTTCGACAAGACGTGTCTTGGCAGGGAATAGCTTGCGCCAATTCCCGGCTCCCGAATATTCAAATCATCCCGCCCCCTCAGCGGGTCAAGCTGATATTCAAGGAGAATCTTTTTTTCTGTCGGCGCTAAACTGGTCCACTTGCCCGCCACGACATCCCAAATGTCAATCGACACCAACTGCCGTTCGGAGCCGTCCACGATGAACGTGTCTTCACGCTCCCGCCCGAAGCGGTCGACGTAGAGCCTTCCGACTTGGGGCGATTCTCCGGCCGCATAGAAAGCCTGCGGAGGCCCGTAAGCAAAGTCGGCCTCAAAGCCTCGTCCCCTAACTTGTTTCGGTAGATTCTGCATATTTACGGCAGGACAAGTTCGGAACAATAAACCTCCTCATCATGCGCCTCGTCCCCCCCTTGCTCTAAGTCAATTATGATTGGCTCTTTTGCAGGGAATGCTACTTTGAGTTGCCGCACATCAAGAACCCGTGTCCGCCCGATGGTTAGGAGAATATACTCACCATCAGGAATGACACCAGCTAACGTAAATGCGCCAGACTGACCTAGGACGTTCACTCTGGCATCCATCATAAAATTCGAGTATACAGCTACCAACTTCATGTTGACAGGTTCCACTGCTGGATCAATATTCTTGACAGTCCCTGTCAACTGCAACCTCGGCGCTGGATACATCGGCAATTCTTCGCCCAACCTTAACCCCACGACCACCCAAACATCTGGCTGGAAAACCTGCGCTGACACTTGGCCAGAAAAGAACCCACGTATATGCACACGTACTTGGTAGACACTGTATGGGACATCTTTGGAGACGTTTCTCCGAAAATGCTTTGAGAGATCCTGCCCATTGTCCATATTTTTGAAGGAATCCACTTCAGCTTCGCCGAGATCCCTGCCGAACCCATCTACTACAACGATGTGGACTGTCGCCTTACTCAGGCTCCCTTGCCCTGCTTTCAAACCCGGTAGAAGTACAAGTACTAGAATAACGCTCCCCAAAATGCACAGTCGTTTCATGATCAACCTCCTCAAAAACAATCCTTGGCTCGCAGATCCAGACTCGTTCCTCGAATCTGCTCTATCAGGCTCCCGATTTCGGCGGGATTAATTCGCGGAGTCTCGTCCTCTTTGGCCATCGTCGGTCGCACACCTTTCATTTGGAATGACAGCCAGTTCGGCTAACCATTACCACAGCTCGCGATTGATTGGGAGAATTCATCGGCCAATTCACAACTTTTTCCCGAACGCACGCCGGCCCACCGAAGGAACACGATTCTGATGATTGCCTATTTGGTAATCAACCGTTCAGTGTGAAAGGCCGAAGTCTGGGCCTTTTGGTCTTTGGCCTCTGCTCTGCTCCTGGCGCTCGGTCTGCCGGGCCTGCGCTTGCTGCTGCGCGACCTCTGCGGCGCGTTGCTCGTGGATCAATTCCTTTCTCTGTTCGCTGGTCAACACCGCGTCAATCGCCATCTCCTTGTCGGATGTCCTGGCGAGGGCATAAGGCAAGTCTGCCTTTGAATTGGTGTAGATCTTCACATCGCGCTCGGCTCGGCTGTCCGCGACGTAGCCCATTCGCTCGTTGAGGAGCTTCACCCCCTCGTAGGGCACTGCATCTTCAACTAACTCGTAGAGCGAGCTTCCCGAGGAAATGATCATTGAGGGCGCGGTGAGCATCGGCTGCTTGGTCGAGGGGGAAGGTGCGGGCGATATGCGCCTTAAACGGACCGATGCCGATCAGACGGTTTA
>Ga0209382_10009084_pt1 | contig 12461 bp, 23 predicted proteins | sample SoiMetdeltSBSDD5_FD_187599 | JGI IMG/M metagenome (GOLD analysis project Ga0209382, IMG submission 187599) | Bulk soil microbial communities from a Populus tree surrounding site in Tennessee, USA - Soil MetaG P. deltoides SBSDD5 (SPAdes) (version 2) | ecosystem: Environmental > Terrestrial >... | reverse complement strand
TCATAATCGTTGGCGTCAACCTCGTCCATGAGTGCCCTCGCCCTGCGATAGGTTTTCTCAAGCTCCCGCTTGACCCATTGGCCCTCCAAATCAACCACGTCGTCAGTCATTCATGTTTTCTCCGGTGAGTTTCGACCCCCGCTACCGGCCTCTGCGACAGCGGGTGACAGGGGTCGGGGGCCACGTACTCAACAAAAAGCAACGCGGCGTTTCCAAGGAGTCGCCCAAGTCATCAACAACTTTAATCAACTGAGGACTCGACTCTTCTAAGGGGCGCGCACCATTTGGGTGCCCACCGAAGGATTGCGGCTGGTGGCCAACTGCGCCTTTGGGCGGCAAACCCGCCCCGACTTTGAGCCGAAGGTTTCAGGGTTCGGGGAGCCAACGGGTACCGCTATTGATGATCATCCGATGGCGGGGCCGATGCTGTCATAAACGGCGGCTTGAATACCGTTTGATGGTGCGCAGACGTGATCCGTGAGGGTTGCGCCGCGTGGCCCGAGAGTTCGGCAGAACTTTTCGAGTCGATGTTAAGTCAAGATCAATATTGCCGCCTGCCTCCGGGCATCGCGGCAATATCAAGGTCCTGACCTGACAGGGAGGCGGGGATCGTTCACGCGATCCTCGCTTCTTTGTTTAGAGGCCAGATTCTCAGGCACAAAGCAACTCCACAGTTACTCGCTCGCATATTTGCGCATCCGCGACATGTTGAGCGGTTGCGTATTTCACGCAGTGGGCGACAAAGTACGCCTGCCTCATCATTCCCTGTCGTCCTATCGGCGCCATGAAGGTCAAAGGAGGACAATATGGACACCACAACCATTCTGATCATCGTCGTCATACTGTTGCTTATCGGCGGCGGTTGGTACGGCCGAGGACGGTGGTACTAGGCTCGGATTTCACATATATCGGCAGCATGTTGTGGCGTGTGCGGTCGGCCATTAAACGCGCCTCCCGCTTTCATCCATCCATTTTCAGTCTGATTGATCTCTGAACGCTCGGGCGAGTCCCTATGGATCGAGGAGTTCGCGTCGTAATCATTGGATTGGTGGTTATGCTCCTAGCGTCCTTCGCTATTCTTGTCGCAAATCTGCTCGACTAGGCCACCGAGTTTATGCCCGGTGGCCTCCGTGGTTCAGGGTTAGCGCGGCTTACTTTTCGACCTTAGTACTCTGACCAATGTCTATAGCGGTTATACGGATAAGGTTGCCGGTAGTAGTAAGGACCCCCGCCATAGTAGGCGGGACCGTAACCCCCGCCATAGTAGGCGGGACCGTAACCCCCGCCATAGTAGTAAGGATTGTAGCCATCCCCAGGACCATAATCATAAGCGTAATATGGTCCGCCGCCATAGTAGTACGGTCTTGAAGCGATAGCCGCTCCGAGAGCAAGCCCACCTACAACGGCGCCGGGGACCCACCAACCGCCACGACGCCATCGGGCTTCGGCTTGGTCGGGTATGGCAACCGCCGTGAGACCAATCATCGCGGCTGACGCCAGTGCGATTAGTTTCAGGTTCATATCGGTCTCCTCATTTTCGTAACGCTGACACTAAAACTCTTTGTGACATTGATTAGTTGCAGCCTGCTTGAAGGATTTTGAGAAACCGCATGTACGATTTCGAGGTATCGCGTTGTCCTGAGTCCGCTTATATCGGGGTATGCCAACCTTAAGCGGCCCCAGGAAGGCTATCGCCACCCGAGCGCCTGCACGGTAGGGCAAACTTTGAGCATCACGCAGCCAGCATAAAACCAAATCGACACGTAAACGACGGCGATGGCCATTATTGGTGTTGAGCCAAAGAGTTTGAGAATCGCCTCTTGGACTTTGTCGCCGCGCTCTAAACCGAGTAATAAAAGTGCAACAAAGAATAAGAAACTGACCAGAAAAAAATTTGTCCAATTCATCGGTTTTGCTCTTGTCACGAGCACTTTGCACATGACGGCTATAGTGACGTCAAGCATACCGAAGGCGATGGCGTCGAAATGTTCAAAGCCATCTGCAAGCTTGGCCTTGAGGGTATCGTCTCAAAGAAACTGGATGCGCCTTATCGCTCAGGCCGCACGAAAAGTTGGATCAAAGTCAAAAATCCGAAATCCCCGGCTGCCACCCGGGCTATTGATGGTACGTTCTGAGTACTCGCCGATGAGTGTGGCTAGACGCAACTCGGGACGGGCCATTTTAGCGTAAGCCGCCAAGCCGACGCACGCCAACAAGAACAGGAAGACGATGGCCACGAATGCAACGGCTCTTTGTGCCAGGGTCATTTCCATTTCAAACGTCTATTCCGGGGCAACATTCTTCCCGGCTGCGAGCGACACATAATTCGCTTTCGTCGGGCGCAGCGGTGCTTAGACACCGAGTGCAAAGTTTTCGCGATTAACGGTTAAATGGTGAATCCAGCTTTTGGCTTGGGAAGATCGAAATGGCCGGTGGATCACTTGAGCTTCACGAATATTTCGCTGATGTGGTGCGCCTCTCTTGCCCGAAATGCGGACGCGCCATCGATCTGGTCCGTCGAAGACCTGGATCAAGGTCGAAAACCCGAAAGCGCCGGCAGCCACACGCGCTATCGATGGGACATTTTAATAGTCAGTAACGATAGCGAGAGCTGCGGCGGCCCGCAGACGCGTAGCCCGGATTGTTGTATTGACTGGGCTTGCAAAATCCACCGATGCCGCTCACGGATGCCTGGCATTGCTGAAAGGTGGAGAAACCGCACTGTTCTGTGCCGCCCATACCGGAATATTCGGCGCACCATTGAGCATTGGACGTTTGTGTCAGCACCGCTAGCACGATAACGATTGCCGCCATAACCTTGGTTGCGAAGCGCATCGGAAGCCTCCTCTGCTCGTTCAAGCCTCCTCCGCACGTTATTGAACTAACACGACGCGCCGATCTCTATTCATTTGCCCGGTATTGGGATCCCGACCACACGGCTTTTTTTATTTGGCTTTTATGTGAACCATCGATGAGGCTTTGAAATAGCGACAGCCTCCTGATGTTATTACTAACCCCTGCACTGGAGGTTGAAAGATGATGATACGCACGATTTTGGTAGCTGCCGCTGCTCTTGCATCGGCAAGCTTCAGTCCAGGACACGCGGAGAGCGCCCAGGCTTCGTGGTGCGCGGTCATCTCGTTAGGCCCAGGTAGTGCGTATTGGGACTGCCAGTATCACTCGTTCGAAGACTGCTACCGCAGAGGCAATATTTTGGCCGGCAATAGAGGCTTTTGCAATGCGAGCCCGTATTACGTCGCTGGATCATCCGGGAAACGTCGCACTCGCCCGTATTAAACCGGAGTGCCGAGCCAACTTTTTAGTCACTATGCCCCGCGTAGTGGTAGTCAGTTTCAGGAGCGCGAGGTGCAATGATGAAACTGTTCTGCATTATTGCTGCCGCTATGGCTTTGATCGTCGCATCAAGTACGGCTATGGCAGCACCGAAAAAAACTCATCGTATGAAGTCGCCACAGTCAGTACCTGCGCCGCTTCGTCAATGGCCTCCCAACAATCCAACATACGAGGAATACTTGGAACTTAAACGCCAAGGTTGGTACAAAGAAGATAAGGCTTGATGCGTCGGGGTGCGCGAGCCGTGATCCTGCAGGATTTAGACAAGACGACGTCGAAGTGACTCATCGCGTCGAGATAGAGCACATCCGCCGCACGATTGTCGACCCAAAGGCGGTCACGGTGATGCAGCCTGTGCACTTGCTTCCCCAGGCGCACGTCGAACCCGAGCCTAAAGCGGACCTCACAAACCTTTCTGAGCGACAATGAGCAAAACAATTTTACGACGTGGTGACGCAAAACGCTCCTATCTAGTGGTTAGTCAGTTTCGATGCGAGTTTCCTAAGGAACCAGGGGGTTCATGTCATGCTGACATCTGCGGAATACCGAGATTTTGCGGAATACTGCGCACACCTCGCAGAACGAGCATCTCCCATTGCGGCTAAAAAGTTGCGCCGAATGGCTGAGGTTTGGCTGGATCTAGCCGCCTCTGCTGCAAGCGCGCCGCAAGAGGCAATCGGACCGTACCGGTGCTTTCGGATTTTTGATTTCAGCCACGCCTTTGATGGTCCCGATTTGTAGAGCGCACCAAGGTTCTTTGAGACAATGCCCTCCAGGCTAAGCTTACAAACCGCTTGAAACATTTTGGCGCGGGCATACGCAATCGATGTCGCAATTGGGGGTAAAGCGGACATGGCCTATTGCAGTGCACATGTCCGCTAATGACCCAAAGCGGACATCGCGCCAATTCAAGCCCCTTCCAGCATGTTAGTGTGAGAGCGTACGATTATCTTCCCGAGGTGGGTCGCTCATGAGGCGGCGGGAATTTCTGGGTATCCTCAGCGGTGCGGCGGCTTGGCCGGTTGCGTCCAAAGCGCAGCAGGCCGGACGCGTGCGCCTCGTTGGCATGCTCAGCATCCTCGGACCGGACGATCCGGAGGGCCAAACACGGAGGGCAGTGTTCGAGCAAACCCTCCAGCAGTTAGGGTGGATGGTTGGCCGCGATCTCAAGATCGAAATCCGTCAGATTGGGCGTGACGTCGACAGCCTTCGCCGCTATGCGGCGGAGCTGGTCGCACTCGCGCCGGAGGTGATCTTTAGCATAGGCAGTTTGCCGGCTGCGTCGCTGCAACAGGCCACGCGTACTATCCCAATCGTGTTCATGAACGTTACCGATCCGGTTGGTGCTGGTCTCGTCGAAAGTATGGCCCACCCAGGCGGCAATCTCACAGGCTTCTCGAATTTCGAGTACAGCATAAGCGGCAAATGGGCCGAGTTGCTCAAGCAAATCGCGCCCAAGGTGACCCGAGCCTTGGTGTTTCGTGTCACCTCTGCGGCTGGTATCGGACAATTCGCGGCTATTCGATCGGTAGCGCAGTCCCTTGGTGTTGAGCTCACGCCGGGGAACGTGGCCGACACCGACGAAATCGAGCGTGCCATGGCGGCATTCGCACGTTCGGCCAATGGCGGCGTCATCGTAACGACAGGGGGCACGGCGGCGCATCGCAAGCTCATCATTAGTCTCGCCGCTCGTCACAAATTGCCGTCGGTTTATCCTTATCGTTATTACGCCGTAGACGGTGGCCTAATCTCGTACGGGCCCAATACGCACGATCCGGTCCGGCGAGCCGCGGGTTATGTCGATCGCATCCTCAAGGGCGAGAAGCCAGCCGACATGCCGGTGCAGGCACCGACCAAATATGAGCTGATTGTCAATCTCAAGACCGCAAAGGCGCTTGGTCTGACCATTCCGCAGTCGCTGCTTGCCACAGCCGACGAGGTGATCGAATAACGATCCTTTTTGCTGCGCTGCATGAGTCCGCTTTTGGCCCAAAGCGGACATGCCTCGTTGCACCGCACATGTCTGCTTTTGGGGGTAAAGCGGACATGGCCTTTTTCGAAATTTCGCTTTCGCTGTCGCTATTGGGGGTAAAGCGGACGTGACGTTTTGCGCTGCAAATGTCTGCTTATGACCCAAAGCGGACATCGCCGTCTTCCAATACCCGCCCGAGTTGCGGTTAAGCAGCGTCCGCGTTGGCTGGCCTCTGGCCCGGGTCATGAGTTGAATGCCGGGACATTTGTTTTGCACTGCCGAATTTCCGCTTTTGGGGGTAACGCGGACTTTGAATAGCACTCAGTATCCCTTTTGACCGCTCCTCATCGCGTACCAGTTCGCTTAATAGTTCTGCACTCTGGTCAAAACACCTTACCCACTCAGGCAATTCGGGGGATGGCGCGCTGTGACCTAGTTCGGGACTCACCACTTGTGGATTAATCGGGCCACTCTGAGCCTTTAACACCGCACGGCCGGCAACCACCCCAATGACGCGACCCTTGCGCACGAAGCGGTGTTCGAAAAATACCCACTTGCTGTCCCAACCGACCACGCGCGTATGAATCTCGAAGGTTTGAAATACTTTGAGGTCATGACGAAACTTTGCGAGCGCATCGCCAATCACAGGAAACGCCTTGTGCTGTCGTGCAATTCCCAGTGAGCCGGTACGCACAAACCAGTACACGCCACTAATCTGGGCGAGTGCAAGATATCGACCATTGTTGACGTGGAGGTTGTAATCCAAGTCGTTCGGCCATACGCGCAAACGGACACGAGTGGTCGCGAGTAAATCGACTTTGGACTTGCCAATCAGGCTTAACCCGACACCAAACAAGCGTAACCAAGGAAACATCGAAGTAGTCTCCTTTGTAGGTTAGCTTTCTGCATTTCATTCCATTGGCCAAATCGAAACGGCGCCATACTGTTTTGTAACGGTTGAAACATATGCCCAAGCTGCGACTACGAGAATGGCCACGACAGCGATATCTAACAGGATGCGCATGGGAGGTCTCCTTTAGTTGCTGGGGGAGAGCCCTTCGCTCCAATTGACACATTAGTCACAGGCGTCGTGGTTCAATGTTAAGCGCATCACAGAGGGCACATTTTTTTGGTCGGTTGGGGTTCTTCTTTTGGCCTCAGACATGGCCAAGTGCACCGCACATGTCCGCTTTCGGGAGCAAAGCAGACATGGCGCGACCTAGGGCAAGCTACTCCCAGCGAACTGGATCGAGGTTTTTCGCTGTTCACCTGGTCAGCGTGTTTCTGCCATCTCTAACGATGCGGGGACGTTCTCGCTGTCGATCACTGAGCTGACCGACTGATGCGCGACTTTCGATGGATGCGGGACCTGCAGCCGGACCAGGCAAGGGCTGCGCTTGCTGCATTGGATAAGCAGCCGCCACCGGACACGGTGCGGGGGATTTTGGAAATGCGCGCCATTCGTGAAGCGTTGCAGGCGAAGATGGCCGCGGACTAACGCAATGCCCCGTTGCGCATCTGCAACTGCGGATAGAATTTGTGCAAGTAGCAAAGTCTTACCGTCGCGTTTGATCGAGCGGTACTAACTTTCCCCCGATCCTCTTCCTCACGCTCCCACTCGAGGGCAAGGGGGATCACATGGAGGGGCTGCCATACCTGCCAGGGTGGCAGCCCTTCTTCTGTGGAAGCCACTTGAAGGCACGGACTTTTTACTACGCAGGATATGCTTTGCTTGACTACCCTAGCCGGGTAGCAGCCTGTTCTCGATTGCCTCGGGCAGGCCGCTGCATAGGGACCGTAGGGGCGAACCTCCAGCGGTCCCTAATCGTTTCCCGGCATGAAGCCAGAGATGGGCATTGTGTTAATCGGCTTGGCGTTCACCGCCTTAATCTTCGCGTTACTTATCCTTCTCGGCCAACCTTTCTAGAAATTCTGAAGAATTAGACTGTTGTGTCAGCTTCCGTACCGACCAAAAGGGGTAGATACTGGCGGCTGCAAACAGCTGACTTGCTACACATTCACCGTGTCAGCTGTGTTGCGTAGGGACCGCCGAGAGTCATGGCTGACGGTCCCTATTTTTGTGGGTGTCAAAGCCCTATATCGCGGGCATGGTATTGCGTACTTACGGGCGCGGCAGGCCACTAAACGCGCCTGCCGTGTATGAGACGTGGAGTGGTGTGCGTGATGAGTACCCAGACCCCGCCGTTGGCTCCTAAGCTAACCGATAATGTCACCGTCCATATCGTGCTCAACGATTTTGGCAATCTTGGCCGTGCTTATGTCGAAACTGATGAGGCAGAAGCCGATGAATGGACTGTCGTCAGCAAAATCATGGACGGTGAGTACTCCAACCCCGCGCGCGTGGTGGCTTTTAATATCGCCGAAGGCTGGGCGCGCGATGTAAGCGACGCTATTGCCCAAGCTGTATTTGAGAGAGGACGCAGCGAAAATCATTTCAGTAAAGTTGCAAAGGAGTTTGTTGAGCGAACTCTCGGAGAGTCCGTAGAATAAGTGCGATGAATCTGGAGGTTCTAATGAACCGAAAGTTCATTGTTGCCATTTTCCTGATCGGCGCCGTGTCCGTGTACGCACATGCTCAAAACCCGAGGGTGAGCAAGGGTGACGCACAGAAGGTCGTGACAATCATCAGCGGCGACAAAATCAAAACCCAAGCCTATTGCGATATACACAAACTCGCTCAGCAGCTGGTGGAGGCCCACGAGAAGGAAGACGGCGAAAAGGTCAATGAATTGTTCGAGAAAATTCAAACACTGGAAAAAACCGTGGGTCCCGAATATGTCGCATTGGTCGAGTGGATTGAGGACATCTCGGAAAACGACGAGCTCCGTGCAGAGTTTTCGTCGGCATTTGGGGCACTCGTCAGGCTGTGTACGAAGTAGTCTCGAAAATCCGAAAGCGCCAGCAGCGACGCGCGAAGGATGGCACGTTTTGAAAAGTGGCTTCTGGTGGGCTACACTCTAGTTACCAAGGCTTTTGCGTGAAATGATCAAGGGGCAATCCCATGCCCAAAAAGCAAAAGGCAAAAAAAGCTAAAATCAAACGGAAGCGAACAGCGAAGAAAATCAAGCCGCAAAAAAGCAAGGCTAAAAAGCATGTCGATGCTTTCACATCCGTTTTTTCAGATGACGCACTAGAGCGTGCTGCAGGACGGTCCATGACATATGAATGCGATTCCTAAAAAACTTTCATATTTGTAAGTCTGCTAAGGGTATAAAATCGGGGCCGCTCTCGAAACCTGGTGAGGAAGAGCGGCCCCAAACTCACGGCGCCTTCGCTGAAAAAATCAATAAATCTTCGCCGGGCCTCCTAGGAACTGACGCCCCACAGTTGCTTGTCCAAAAGCTCCTGGTCATGTCTGGTCATTTTAGAATCCTCCTCTTGGCAAAGGAGATGACTCACTGTCGTCAACACGAGCCGGGGGTTCGCGGTTCCTTAAAAAAGGGTCTGAGGCGGCCCCGGTCGGAGCCATGCGGGGAAAGGACCTTGAGCCGCATAGTCCAGCTAGGGCCGTCCAGGAGCGGGCAAGAGGATCGGATCCCCGCTCGCGAACATTGAAAGCCCTTAGGGCGGTATGTGCATTGATTTAACGCAAACGCCACTCGCGCCGCTGATGGAACGTTCTAAGAAAGGGCCACCGACTCGCGACTATGGCCACACACAGGCAGTTTAATCGTCGTCGAATTGCGTAGAGCCGTTCGTCCCAATAGCGCTTAGTCCTCGAACCGCCATACGTCTTTGAGCACTTTCTTCTCGGCCCTTGCGAAAGATATTTCATCCCAAGCAACGTAAAGGGCGGAAAAAACGACTAAGGTTATTATTACGACTATCATGATCTCACCAATGTTATTCGGTGAACACCTCAACCCGGTGAAAGCGGAGGCCTAGCAGTTGGCAAATGCTCATTCCCCGAAAATAGACCGGTTAGTCCGCACCATGCGCGTCATGGTCTGAGACATCAGTTCGCTCATGTCATAATGGCGGTTTAGGCCGCGACTGGCTGGGTCAGGCCCAAGCCTCTGGGACAGCTCTTCGATGTGCTCGTCTGCGGCACGGTCGAGCAGTTGGCCCACATAAGCAGTAATCCGCGTGAATCCGCTGGAATTGGTTAGATAACTGTAGCTCATGGTCTTCCCCTTCTGACCCGGCACGATGCGGATGTCCGTATGGAAGACTAACTGATTGGAGTGAACGCGCTGTGATGGCCATCACAAAAAGGCGTAATTTCCCAAGCCTTTTCAAAGCCAAGAACCCACGCGCGCTGCAGATGGAACGCTTTGCGGCAAATGAGCCGCGTCGTAAGGCCGCGAATGTGATGCACGTCACAGCGAACCGTTTCTAAATGCCACAGCTTGAGCATTTAGAAGGGGCGGGTTGATGATTGCGCACATTTTAGCGCTGCTTGGCAATGTGATGCTTTGGGCCGGCTACGTCTTTGCGGCGTTACTCTTGGCCCTCTTAGTTTACGCAGCCTCCCAAGGCGGGGCGCGTGAGGTGGCAACCTGGACTATTACGTTAGCAGTCTGCGCAGCTGCCATCACTATCGGATTCCTCGGTCGATACATTTTAGGTGGCAATCGAAAGTAACTCGGTGGCAATCAAAAAACTTGTCGTGCCCTAAATGCGGATGCGCCTTACCGCTCAGGTCCCTCGAAAACCTGGATCAAAGTCAAAAATCCGAAGGCGCCCACCGCAACTCGCGCTATCGACGGGAGGGACGAGGACGCCATTCCGTAGTCGGCCGCGTTTACTATTGGGGCTTAGGTGCCTTGTTCGTGTCAGCCACGTTGCTTGCGGTGATGCGTTGGGCCGAGAACTACCACCTATTTGTTATTGGGGCGCTTGCCTTCAGCTCTGCATGGCTTGGTCATAGAGCAAGACGCCCGAGCAGCAGAGCGGTCTGACGCTCCATTGCACGCGGCATCTGTTCATTCGCCAGCAGACAGCGGTGATCAATGTAATTCGGGCTCATCTTGCCGAGTTCGGGATCGTCGTGCCGGTCGTACGCAAGGCTGTCGAGGCGCTGCTCGATGTCGTCGCCAATCCAACTGACAAGCGCGTTCCTGCGATAGCCCCTGCCTGCCTCGCCGCACTGGGGGCTCAGCTGTGCAGGCTCAAAGAGCAGATTCTGGAGTTCGACCGGATGATCATCGCGTGGCATCGATCACACGAGGCGAGCAAACGGCTCGCTGCGCTTCTGGAATAACAGCCACCACCAGCCGAGTGATGACAGCGCCAAAGGAATTACCCAGGGCACCAGCAGCATGCCTCGCCACTTGCGCTGACCTTTGGCCGGCAGATTGTTGATGAGATGTGCGGTGATGAGACCTATGACCGCCTTAAAGAATACGGCGGAGATGGCGAAAATGGCAGACTGCTGCACCACCATCCAGAAAACGTCGCGGGACAGCAGGAAGGTGAAATTTCCGAGGCCGATAAAGCGCGTCTGCGCCTTGTTCAACATCGACAGGTATATCGAGTAGAATGCCGGGTATATGACAAGCCCGGCCACGATGACGATCAGCGGCAGGCACATCACCAGCGCGATTGTGGTGCGCCGGCGCATAAAGCGCTGCATGCTCGAACTCGAGTGCGAGCGCGGCGCGCTCACGGGCACGGAGCCGGGATATTGGTGCGCGATATCGATCATGGCGCTTCGTTTCCGTTAGTAGTGGCCCAACCGGGCCGACTATGGCGATGCGGTATGCGGGGGATTGACCCCCGCATACCGTGATCGCCCGCTAGCTCGTCCCATATGTGACGTGCGCGCGTGACCGAGCTTACGTGCGCATGAAGCCGGCCAGCTCACCCTCGGCCCATTTGATGACCTTGTCGATCGGCTCGTTGCCCTGGGTGACCTTGGCCACCATCACGGTGTGGATCGACTGGTTGTAGATCTGCGTCGCGATGTCGGGCCGCGCCGGATAGCCGGTGATGTTGGGCGTCTGGTCGCCGCGCGGCGGATAGTTGAACACGGTGCCCTTGGGTGGCTCGACCGTGCGCCAGGTGTCGAAGTCGTAGTAGCTCTTGAACGACGGCAGGTCGTAGCCGCTGGACGCGGCGACGAGCTGGCGCGACTGTTCCTTCTCGGAGATGAACTGCAGCAGTTCCTTGGCCGCAGGCTTGTTCTGCGAGAAGCTCCACACGCCGTAGAAGAACGGCAACTGACCGACGAAGCGGCCAGCCGGCCCGCGCGGCATGTCGTGGGTCCAGCACTGCTCCGCCACCTTGAGATTGTCGCGCTTGGCGACCGCCCAGGCGCTTGGCGGGTTCTGAATGCTCGAACCCTTGCCGGAGATGAGCCAGCGGTTGTTGCCAGCGTCGTCCCAAGCATAGACCTCGGTCGGATTGAACGCCATCAACTTCTTGAAGTACTCGAGCGCCGCCCGCGTCTCGTTCGAATTGACCTTGATGTTGTCCTTCTCGTCAATCATGACCGAGCCGAAGGCGCGGAACATAGCGCCGGTCGTGTCGATGGCATCGCTGGTCTGGCCCATGGGCATGCCTACGGGGAAGCCGGCCTTGAACAGCTGTTCGGCGGTCTTGAGGTAGAGGTCCCAGGTCCAGGTATCGACAAGCTTCTGGTCGCGCTCGGCGTCGGCTGGGAAGATTTTGGTGAGATCGATGCCGGTATGCTGCTTGTAGAGATCGAGACGCGAACAACACGGCTTGATCTGGCTACCGACCGTGGTCGGAATGCCGTACCACTTGCCGTCTGCCTTGGCGAGGAACTCGGACACCGGGCTGATCGGGCCGGCTTTGCCGATCAGGTTCTTGATCACGTCGTCGACCGGCTCGAGCATGCGGCGGTGGACTTGGATCTGCCACGCGCGGTGGCTCATGATGTCGTGGCCGGTGCGCGCCTGGGCTTCTGCGCTCGCGGTCAGCAGATCCTTGTCACCCTGCGAGGTGATGTAGTCGATGTTGATCTCGACCTTGTTCTTCTCGCCCCACTCCGTGCACAGCTTTGTGAGTGTGTTGTTGGCGCCGGGGACCCAGTGGTCCCATACGCCAAGCGTCAGTTTGCCCGCCGCATAAGCTCCGTGCACATACGGCACGGCGATAACGGCGACCGATCCAAGCGCGGTCGTCTTGAGAACGGTACGCCGAGAGACTT
>Ga0209382_10009081_pt1 | contig 12462 bp, 7 predicted proteins | sample SoiMetdeltSBSDD5_FD_187599 | JGI IMG/M metagenome (GOLD analysis project Ga0209382, IMG submission 187599) | Bulk soil microbial communities from a Populus tree surrounding site in Tennessee, USA - Soil MetaG P. deltoides SBSDD5 (SPAdes) (version 2) | ecosystem: Environmental > Terrestrial >... | reverse complement strand
ACGGCACTGGCGGACGGCTGCGGACCGCCATATATGGCGACGCGCGCAGCGGGTACCGGCGCGCGCGTTCCTGAGCGAATCGAGGAGCATCGGTGGCAATCTACGAGTTCGATGGATACCGGCCAGTCGTGCACGAGACGGCCTTCGTGCACCCGCAAGCCGCGGTCACGGGCAATGTCGTGATCGGCCGCGACGTCTACGTCGGGCCCGGCGCGGCCTTACGCGCGGACTGGGGCGAGATCGTCATCAGCGACGGTTGCAACGTGCAGGAGGGGTGCGTCATCCACGTTTTTCCCGGCGCGACCGTGCTGCTCGAGGAGAGCGCACACATCGGACACGGCGCGATCATCCATGGCGCGACGATCGGCCGCAACACGCTCGTCGGCATGAACGCGGTCGTCATGGACCATGCGCGCATCGGGGCGGAGTGCGTCGTCGGCGCGTTGACGTTCGTGCCGGCCGAGATGGAGGTGCCCGATCGGAAGGTCGTGGTCGGGAATCCCGCGCGTGTCGTGAAGGACGTGAGCGATGAGATGCTCGCGTGGAAGACGGACGGCACGCGCCTCTATCAGCGTCTGCCCGCGGACATGCGTGCGAGCTGGCGCGAGTGCGAGCCGCTCCGAGACGTGCCCGCGTCACGGCCACGTCAGAGCGCGACCTATCGGACGTGGCGCGAGACCCGCGGCTAGGAGCCGCGCGTCCCGCGCCGCACGCTCAACGCGACTGCAGTGATCTGACCCAGCGCTCCTCGAACAGCGGATGATGCGCGCGCCAGAGGTACCGGCCCATGAAGAACGCCGCCAACAAGTTTGCCGCGCCGAGCTGGTACCAGGCGATGGTGCCGAAGAGCGGTGAGCGTGACAGCACTCCGACCGCTGCGAACACGCACAGCTCGAACACGAGGAACAGCGCGATGAAGCCGACGATCCACGACGGCTTGCGATCGAGCACGTTCATGATGCTCGCGGCCACGATCCCGATGAGGATGAACGCGGCGAAGTGGATCACCGTGTAGGCCGCGACATGCGTGAACAGTCCCCGCCCTCCGAACCCGGCACCGAGGAGATCGAAGAGCGATGCGCCGAGCACTGCGGCGGTGAAGAACGGGCGGCCGGCGATCGAGTCGACCACGAGGAACCACAGCGCGACGATCGACGCGCCGATGATCCCTGCGATGATCCCTTCGCGCATCGGGCTGTGACTTTCCATGAACCCTCCTGGAAAGTGTGTACATCGCACGTTGTTCGACGCCACAACGAACGCAAGCAGCCTCGGCTTCACGTCCCGCGCGTCACAGGGGTGCACGCGTTCTCGTTCAGTTCATCACGCATTCGGCACGCCACGACGAACGGAAGGTCCTTGCCGGCCGCGATGGGGGCGGGGATTCTTCATCCATGATCGACACCAACAGACGACTTCAGAGCTATGCCCGCGGCGAGTGGGTCACGGGTACGGGCGCGGGAACACCCCTGGTCCACGCGGTGACCGGCGAGCCGCTCGGCGACGCGAGCTCCGAGGGGCTCGACTTCGCGGCCATGGCGGACTACGCGCGCACGGTCGGCGGCCCGGCCTTGCGGCGGATGACATTCCACCAGCGCGCGCTCATGCTCAAGGAGATGGCGAAGTACTTGAGCGAGCGAAAAGACGGGCTGTACCAGCTCTCCGCCGCGACGGGCGCAACCAAGGCGGACTCCTGGATCGACATCGACGGCGGCATCGGGACGTTCTTCGTCTACGCGAGCAAGGGCCGGCGGGAGTTCCCTAACGAGACGTTCTACGTCGACGGCGCGATGGAGGCGATCTCGAAGGGCGGCACGTTCGTCGGCCGGCACCTTTGCGTGCCGCTCGAAGGCGTGGCCGTTCACATCAATGCCTTCAACTTCCCCGTCTGGGGGATGATGGAAAAGCTCGCGCCGACGCTGCTGGCCGGCGTTCCCGCGATCGTGAAGCCGGCCACCGCGACAGCATACCTGACCGAAGCGTGTTTTCGGCTGATGCTCGAGTCCGGGATCTTCCCGCCGGGATCCATTCAGCTGATCTGCGGCAGCGCGGGCGATCTGCTCGACCACCTCGGGTGCCAGGACGCGATCGCGTTCACGGGCTCAGCGGCGACCGGGCGCAAGCTCAAGGACACGCGCTCGATCGTTGAGAACACCGTCCGGTTCAATCAGGAGGCGGACTCGCTCAACTGCTCGATTCTGGGCCCCGATGCCGCGCCGGGAACCGAGGAATTCGACCTGTTCGTGAAGGAAGTCGTTCGCGAGATGACGTCGAAGGCGGGACAGAAGTGCACCGCGATTCGCCGGACGATCGTGCCGAACGGGATGATGGACGACGTCATCGCGGCGCTCCGAAAGCGGCTCGCGTCCGTGCAGATCGGCAACCCGTCTGTCGAGGGCGTGAAGATGGGGCCGCTCGCAACGAGAGGTCAGGTCCGCGACGTCGGCCAGGCCACTGACGCCATTCGCCGCGGGGCCGAACTCGTGTTCGGCGGCAAAGACGAGCTCAACGTCGTCGGTGCCGACCCGGAACGTGGCGCGTTCTTCCCGATCACCCTTCTCGCTACGTCGAAGCCGTTCGTGAGCACCGAGCCACATGACATCGAGGCGTTCGGTCCCGTGAACACGGTGATGCCGTACGCATCACTCGATGAGGCCATCGAGCTTGCGAAGCTCGGGAAGGGAAGTCTGGTCGGCTCGCTGTTTACCGCCGCCGACGACGTCGCGCGAAAGGTCGTGCTTGGTGTCGCGCCGTATCACGGGCGAATGATGGTCGTGGATCGAACGAGCGCGAAAGAGTCGACCGGCCACGGGTCGCCGCTGCCGCACCTCGTGCACGGCGGTCCGGGACGCGCCGGCGGCGGCGAGGAGATGGGGGGCGTGCGCGGCGTGCTGCATTACATGCAGCGGACGGCGGTTCAGGGGTCGCCGACGATGCTCACGCGCGTCATGAACGAATGGATGCCGGGCGCGGAGCGGCCGACGGATCGCGTGCATCCGTTCCGCAAGCATTTCGAGGAGCTGCGCATTGGCGAGACGCTCATCACGCATCGGCGCACGGTGACCGAGGCCGACGTCGTGAACTTCGCGGGGATCAGCGGCGACTTCTTCTACGCGCACATGGATGACATCGCGGCGAAGGAGTCACTGTTCGAGCGACGCGTGGCCCACGGCTACTTCGTGCTCTCGGCGGCCGCGGGCCTCTTCGTGGATCCTGCGCCCGGGCCCGTGCTCGCCAATTACGGCCTCGAGTCGCTGCGCTTCGTGAAGCCGGTGTACATCGGCGACACGATTCAGGCGAGGCTGACGTGCAAGCAGAAGACGGCGAAGGAGACGCCGCCTGACGGGATCCCGCAGGGGGTCGTGGCGTGGGACGTCGAAGTAACGAACCAGGCGAACGAGGCGGTCGCGGTCTACACGATCCTCACGCTCGTTAGGCGGCTCGCGCCCGCACCAGCCTCGAGCAACGGGAATGGTGCAGCGCCGTCGGACGAGCGGCTGGCCGCCGAGGCGACGGACCCCGGACCGCGAGCGGCGAAGGTGGGATGAGGGCTACGGCTCGCGCAGGACGCCGTACGACTGCACGGTCAGTTCGGCGCCCGAGCGGCGGCCGACGACCCACACCTTCGCGCCCGGCTTGGCCTGCAGCGCCGCCGGGACAGATGCGAGGCGCAGCGTGTCAGCACCGGCGAGCGAGAAGCCGCCCGCGCGGCTCACGAGCGTTCCGACGAACGGCCGCGCGCCGTCGACAGTCACGATCTCGTAGCGGGAAACCGAGAACGCGTTAGGCTGCCCGGCGGCGAGGCCACCAGCCACCGTGATGGTGGCGCCGTTGAGCCGACGCAGTTCTCCCTCGAGTGGGCCGACGAGCGTCACCGGCCCACGTCCCTCGACGCGCAGGGACGTCACGGGAGCCTCGGCTACCCCGCCCGCCACGACAGTGCCCATCATGACATCCTCTGATGGTGCAGGGCGAGGCATCGGTGTCGCGCTGCCCCCAGTCCCACCAGAGGCTCGCGCGGAGTCCCCGGCGGCACGGGTCGGTGGAGGGCTCACCGTCTGGGTATCTGCCGGCGTCGCGGCCGTCGGCGATGGCTGGGCGACCGAGTCCGACGTGGCCGTGTCGCCGCCCTTCGAGGCAGGCGCCCGCGTGCAGGCGACACTCACGAGGAGCGTCGCGCACGTCGCGATCGCGACGGCTGGCCGCCGCGACGTCACTGCATCCTCACGACCCACATCCGCATCACGCCGGGCAACTGATTGTCCGACGTATCGCGGGCGCGTATCGCGACCGCCCCGCGGTTGGAGCCGGACACGATGAAGTACGCGGTGGATCCGCCGCGCACCGAAACCTGGTCGGTAAACGCAGCGAACGGGCGATCGCGCGGAACGAGGCGAGCCGTCTGCACGAGTCGGTTCTCGATCGCCGCCAGATTCCAGCTCGTGAAACGAAGCTTCGGATCGAGGTTCGTGATCCGGTCGTCCAGGTAGAGTGCGGCTGCCCAGCGCGCCAGCAACACGTCGATCTGCTCACCGACGACCTCACTGATCGTCGCGAAGCCGACGAGGGTGTTGTCGATAAGGCGCCGGTGGATGGCTTTCTCGCCGCCCGGGAACGTTGGGCCGTACTGGTCGGAGATCCAGCGCAGGAACGACCATGGTACACCGTACACCTCTCGCCCCGAGAGACACGGGCCGTCGTTCCCCTGCGACCGCAACCCAAGCCAGCTGCATTGCTCCGGTGCGCCCGCAATGCGCGTGTCGCGCGTTTCGAAGCCGTAATAGACGACCAGGTCGATGAACCCGTCGGTGAACCAGTCGACCGGGGCAAGCGGCGGGTTGCCGGCATTGAACGCCACCTCAAAGCCCAGGTTCTGCCCGGGCCCAAGTCCCGTGGCGGTGAACCCATTCACTTCTTCGGCGAAGGTGGCCTGCCCCTCGAGCTCCCAGGTCGTCTGAAAGCTCGTGGCTCCGGGGAACGTCCCCCGCCGCCCGATCTGGATGATGTGCGCGAGCTCGTGGGCGATGATGACCGGCGCGTCCTCGAGCGCGTCGGCCACCGAATAGGCGGCGCCAGCGGCGCCTGACGGATCCGGCGCCTTGCCGTAGAACACCTCGCCCTCGTTGCTCGCCGGGCATTGTGTCGGGCTCGCGAAGTTCGTCGAGAAGACCACGCCTAACAAATTGGCGGTCTTGTTGATCTCCTTCGTGATCACGATCGCGATGCGCGAGTTGATGTCGAAGTCCGTCGGCTCGCCGAAGTACTCTGTATCGGTCGGATAGATCTGCGAATCGAACTGGTTGCGAAGCGTCTCGTAGTTGGCCGCGGTAAACCCGCCTGCCGGGTTAGCGTTATCCTCGAGGAAGATCGCGCGCGTCCCGATAGCCTTCACTGTCACTGCGATCGGAATGAAGTTCTGGCATATGCTCGCATTGCGGTCAGGGACGCGGATATTCAGCACGTCGCCCACTTTCACCGTGCCCGGAATCGTAGGCACGAGCGACCGTGAGGCAGCTACGGACAGCGATGCCTTGAGGCCGCGCCCGCTCGATCGCAGCGCTTGCATCCTCGCCTCCATCTGCGCTCGATCGGCGGCCATGATCTGCGACTCGACGGCGCGGTGCTTTCTGAGTCGCTCGGCGCGCGCATTCGTGACGGGACTCGCCAGCGATGCGCCGAAGACAGGCGCAGCGGCAATCGACGGTCGCGCGGCGACGAAAGTCCCGGACGGCACTTCGGCTGTGACGTTGACCGGCGTCACGCTTACCGCGGTGGGCGACACAGACTGGACGCCGACCAGGTATGACTCCGAGCCAGCCGCCGCGGGGAACTGGAGACAGAAGTCCCCCGCGTTCGCGATGTAGTGCTGCTGGCCGGCGGCGAGTGTGAACGTCGTCGCAGGTCTGAAGGCGTGTGACTTCGGCGCGCCGGTCGCCCCGCCCACCGTCACGTCGACGTTGACGTTCTGAGCGGGCTTGCAGTTGAGCACTGGCACCGTGATCGAGAGCGACGTGGCCGAGGCCGCAGTCACGACCGCCGGCACGCCGCCGACGCGGACGATGTTCCCGGCCGCCGTCGGACTGAAGTTCGCTCCCGTGATCGTGGCAGTCTGTCCCTCCACGATCGGGCTCGGCGTGACACTCGCGATCTGCGGCGCGTTCTCGGGGATCACCGCAGTCACGGTGATGGTCGTCGAACCCGACTGGCCTTCCGACGTCGCGGTGATGGTCACCGTCCCGCCACCGACTCCGGTAACGAGCCCCTGATTGGACACCGTGGCGACGCCCCCGTTGCTCGTCGCCCACGTGACGACGCGTCCAGTCAGGACATTCCCTGCGGCATCACGCGTGACGGCCGTCGCCTGCGTCGTTTGCCCCGCCTGAATCGTGGACGCCGCCGCCGTCACCGACACGGAGGCCACTGGGGGTGGCACCACGTCGACTAGTCGCGTGCCCGTCTTGCCGTCGATCGTCGCGGAAATTGTGGCGGACCCGACCAACACTCCCGTGACGAGCCCGGCATTGCTCACCGTCGCGATTGAGGCGGCCGAGGTGGCCCACGTCACATTCCGGTTCGGGAGCGCATTGCCGTTGGCATCGCGCGGTGTCGCGACCAGTTGCGCGGTCTGGCCGACGACGATGCTGCCGGCGGGCGCAGACACGGAGACCGTCGACACGGCCGGTGGCCCGGAGGAGTCACCGCCACACCCGGCGGCTAACGCGAGTGTGCACACCGCCATGGCGGTGAGACCGAGGCGAGCTGTAGACATCAGGTTCCGCTGGAAATGCGTGACGGGCGGCGGCGGCCTGCCGTGGCGCCTGCGTCAACGGCGACGGTCGAAGTTAGGCGCTTGCGCACCCAGGGCAAAGTGCCGCGCGGTGAAGGCATGACGCCGTACGACTGAAGGACTACACGCCTCGCAACGCGGCGTGTGCGTCCTGAGCCGTTTCAGTGCATACTTCGTCCGGCCACCATTACGGGCTCGACCTGGTGCGGGACGCCGGTCGGGCACGCGACTACACAACCGGAGGACGCATTGCCTCAGCTGACGGAACGATTCAGGACGTTTCCCGTCTACCCGCTCGCGCACGTACCGGCCAAGAAGCGCGAGCTCCTGCAGCGCGGCGTCGATGTCATTGACCTCGGCGCCGGCGACGCGGACCTCGCCCCGCCGCCTGCAGCGGTCGAGGCACTCGTGAAGGCAGCCCATACGCCGTCGATGGGCCGCTACGGGTTTGGACTTGGCTACGTCCCGTTTCGCGAGGCGATCAGCGATTGGATGGCAACGCGATTCGGTCAGCGCTTCGACCCCTTGTCGGAAGTCGTTCCGCTCATCGGCTCAAAGGAAGGAATCGCGCACGTCGCATTCGCGTACCTCGGACGTGGCGATGTCGCGATCGTCCCGGAGCCTGCGTACCAGGCGTACATCGGCGGGACGCTGCTCAGCGACGCGACCCCGCACATCTACCCACTGCGTCCGCGCACCCAGTTTCTCGTAGACGTCGACGAGATCCCGCGCGACGTGCTCGACCGGACGCGACTCCTCTACCTGAACTACCCGAACAATCCCACCGCGGCGGTCGCGCCGCGCGATTACCTCGAGCGCGTCGTCCAGGTCTGCCGTGAGCGTGACATCCTGCTCGTGTACGACAACGCGTACTCCGAGCTCGCATTCGATGGGTATGTGCCGCCGAGCATCTTCGAGATCGAGGGTGCCCGCGATGTGGCGATCGAGTTTCACTCGCTCTCGAAGACGTACAACATGACCGGGTGGCGCTGCGGCTGGGCCGTCGCAAGGCCGGACATCTCAGCCGCGCTCTCGAAGGTGAAGACGTTCGTCGACACCGGCACCTATATGGGGATTCAGGCGGCCGGCGTCGCCGCGATCAACAGCTGGCGGGAGTTCCTGCCCCCGAACGTCGCGATCTTCAAGGAGCGCCGCGACGCCGCCGTCGCCGCGTTCCGGAAGGCCGGGTTCTCGTGCGAGGTGCCGAAGGCAACGATGTATCTCTGGATCGCGCTGCCCGAAGGTGTACCGAGTCGCGTGTTCGCGGATCGGTTGATGGAGGAGGAGGGGGTGATCGTGCTTCCGGGTGCGGGATTCGGCGCGGGTGGAGAAGGGTTCTTCCGCGTCTCCTTCATCGTGCCTCCGGAGCGAATGGCGCTCGCGGCCGAGCGCGCGGGCCGAGTGCTCGCGGCGATGCAGGCGGGCGCCGGACGAGAGCCGGCCGTCGCGCGAGTCTAGCTCGCTCGGCCGCCAACGCCGGTTGATTTCGCTGCGTTCATCTCGCGGGATTGCATTCTCGCGTATCGATTCACTATCGCTTCGGAACTCGTGATGACCACGCCCGTCCCGACCCGCGCGACGCGACTCGCGCCGCGCAGTCTCGCATTCGTGTCCGCCGCGGTTTTCTTCGCGGTCGCCGCGGCGTCCCTCGGCGCCCAGGCAACGGTGCAGAGCGGTGCAGTCGCCGACGCACCGCGTCCAGCGGCGTCGGTACCACCGCGGGCAGCACTCAAGGAGCTCGATCCCGCCGATCTCGCGTTCTGGAAGAACATCCGGTCGGCGTCGGTTTCCACGGACGGCCGCTGGTTCTCCTACCAGCTCGCGCCTAACGAAGGAGACGCCGAGGTCATCGTCCGGCCAACCGGAGACGGCTCGGAGCGCCGGTTCAAGATCGGCGAGCCGCCGCCCCCGGCCGGGGGGTTCGGCGGCGGCGCGAATACGTCCGTCGTGATCTCAGACGATGCGAAGTGGGTGGCGTTCGCGAAGTATCCGACGGCGGCCGAGGCAAAACGGCTGCGCAAGGATCGGAAGCCGGTCCAGAGTGGCGTCGTGCTGCTCAATCTCGCGACCGGCGATCAGCGTGAGTTCGACAAGGTTAGGCGCTTCGCGTTCGCCGCGAAGCGACCGAACTGGCTCGTGATGCACCGCTACGCGCCGGAAGGCGCGGCTGCTGGCGCGGGCGCTGACATGCTGCTGCTCGACCTCCGCTCGGGAGCGGTGACGAGCGTCGGAAACGTCGGCGACTTCGCGCTCGACGAATCCGGGGGCTGGCTCGCCTGGACGATCGAGGGACGTGACCTCGTGGGCAACGGCGTGCAGGTGCGCGATCTCCGAACGGATGTCGTGCGCGTGCTGGACAGCGACAAGGCGATCTACCGGCGACTCGCCTGGGCTGACAGCGGTCTGGCGCTCGCCGTCCTGCGTGGGCGCCCCGACAGTGCCGCGGTGGATACGTCGTATGTGGTGCTCGGCTACACTGGATTTGGCGCGTCGAGTCCGAAGGCCGTGGTCTTCACGCCGACTGACACCGGCGGATTTCCGTCGGGGTTGCGGGTTAGCGCTGACCGCGCACCTCGGTGGGCTGCGGATCGTTCCGCCATTTACTTCGGGATCGCGCCCCGTCGGACGACTCCGGAGAGCAAGACGCCGCGTCCGGATGTGCGCCCCTCGGCGGGCGTGCCCGGCGCCATGCAGGCGACGGGGCGGGGCAACAATGCGGACGAGGACGAGCTCGCGTCGCTCGTGATCTGGCACGGCAAGGACCCGCGGCTCCAGTCGCAACAACAGGTCGAGGAATCGCGCGACAAGTCCTTCACGTTCCTCGCCGGCTATCGGGTCGGTGACCACCGCTTCGTGCGGCTCGGCACGGACGAGACGCGTGACGCGACGCTCGCACCTAACGAGCGCTGGGCCGTGGGCGTCGATGTCCGCGCGTACGAGCGCGCCGGGAACATCGACGGCCTTCGGTTCCGTGACGTGTACGTGATCGACGCCCGCACGGGTGAGCGGAAGCTTGCCGTGAAGAAGACGCCGTTCCGGGACTTCGTCTCGCCTGACGGCTCGCGACTGCTGTACTTCGAAGACGGGCAGTATCGCGTGTACGACATGGCCGCGGGCACGTCGCGTGTCATCACGGCGAATGCGCCGGTCACGTTCGTGGACACCGAGGACGATCACAACATGGATCGTCCTCCCGTCGCGCCGCTCGGCTGGGCGAAGGACGGCACCGCCATACTGCTCTCTGACAACTGGGACATCTGGCGCGTCCCGGTGCGCGGCGGCACTGCGGTCAACCTCACGGTCGACGGTCGGGCAAAAGGCGTACGCTATCAGCGGCGCGTCGTGATCGATCCACAGGAGCGCGGCATCGATCTGTCGAAGCCGATCTACCTCTCGATCTACGGGGAGCGAACGAAGAAGGAGGGCCTCGGCGTCGTGAACCCGTCGAAGCCCGGCTCGACAGCGCTCGTGTGGGACGACGCGCGATACAACTTCACTCGCGCCCGCGATGCGGAGACATGGGTGTTCACGCGACAGACGGTCAAGGACTTCCCGGACTACTGGACGACCGCCGGTTCCTTCACGTCCCCGCGGCGCCTGACGACGGCGAACCCGCAGCAGTCGGACTATGCGTGGTCGAGCGGGGCCCGCCTCGTGGATTACGTCACAGACAAGGGCGACTCGTTGCAGGGCGCGCTCTATCTGCCCGCGAACTACGAGCCGGGCAAGCGGTATCCGACGGTCGTGTACATCTACGAGAAACGCTCGCAGTTCCTGCACGCCTACAGCGTCCCTAACGAGACGCAGGCGTTCAACCCCAGCGTGTACACCAGCCGAGGGTACGCGGTGTTCCAGCCCGACATCGTATACAAGGTGAACGATCCGGGCATGTCCGCCGTCTGGGCCGTTGTGCCCGCGGTGAAGGCAGCAATTGCCACCGGGATCGTGGACTCCACGAACGTGGCGCTGCACGGTCACTCGTGGGGCGGCTACCAGACCGCGTTTCTCGTCACGCAGACGAACATCTTCAAGAGCGCGATCGCCGGTGCGGCGCTCACCGACATGGTGAGCATGTACAGCTCGGTGTACTGGAACACCGGCGGCGGCAACATGGCGATCTTCGAGAGCAGCCAGGGCCGGTTCAAGGGCAACTTCATCGAGAACTACGACGCCTACATCCGGAATTCGCCGGCGTTCCACGCGCAGAAGATCACGACGCCGCTGCTTCTGCTGCATAACGAGCGCGACGGCGCCGTGGACTTCAATCAAGGGATCACCTTCTTCAACACTCTGCGCGAGCTCGGGAAGGACGTCGTGTTGCTCCAGTACGTCGGTGAGAACCACGGACTCCAGCAGCCGAAGAATCAGAAGGACTACACGATCCGCATGCGCGAATTCTTCGACCACTACCTGAAGGGCGCACCGGCGCCGGATTGGCTCAAAGACGGCATTCCGCGGCTCAAGATGGACGAGCACCTCAAGTCGCGGCAGAAGAAGACGGAGAAGATCGCATCCTGACGCGCAATCGACTTCCCCTCGCGGCGCTCTGGGTTGCGAGCGCCCTCGTGGCCATGGATACGCCACTTCCGGCCCAACAGGGCGCACCACGCGCGCGCGCCCGAGCGCTCGGCGTCGCGCCGGGCGTCTTCCCAGCCGGCGCGAATAACGCCATCACCGACGTCGCCGGTGTGCTGGTTGGTCACGCGACGGTGAAGGACGGTGACACGGTGAATACCGGTGTGACTGCCATTCGCGCGCATGGCGGGAACCAGTTCTTCGATCGGGTACCGGCGGCCGTGTTCGTCGGGAATGCGTTTGGGAAGCTCGTGGGAAGCACGCAGGTCGTGGAGCTCGGCGAGCTCGAGACGCCGATCCTGTTGACCTGTACGTTGTGCGTGTGGAAGGCCGCGGACGCGATGGTCGAGTGGATGCTCGCGCAGCCGGGCATGGAGCGCGTGGGCTCCATCAATCCAGTCGTCGGCGAGACGAACGACGGCGGCCTGAACGCCATCCGCTCGCGGCCGATTCGTCCGGAGCATGTGCGGGCGGCGCTCGACGGCGCGAAGACCGGCCCCGTCGATGAAGGAAGCGTAGGAGCCGGCGCGGGCACGCAGGCCTTCGGTTGGAAAGGCGGTATCGGGACGTCGTCACGTGTCGTGCCGAAAACGCTGGGCGGGTACACGGTGGGCGTGCTGGTCCAGTCGAACTTCGGCGGCATCCTGCAGGTGGTTGGTGCGCCGGTGGGGAAGGAGCTCGACCGCTACGCGTTCAGGAACGATCTCTCACGCGATGGCGGCGATGGGTCGATCATGATGGTGGTCGCGACCGACGCGCCGCTATCGGACCGGAACCTCGAGCGCCTCGCCGCGCGCGCGATGCTCGGGCTCGGCCGCACGGGCTCGTCGGCGTCGAACGGCTCAGGCGACTTCGTGATCGCGTTCTCGACGGCTGCGTCGGTCCGGCGGCGCCTAACGCCTCCTGCGCCTGGCGGCTCCCCGCCGCCGCTCACGCGCTCGTCCGAGGAGCTGACGAACGACGCGATGTCCGGTCTGTTCGAGGCGGTCGTGGAGGCGACGGAGGAGGCGATCTACAACTCGCTCTTCATGGCCACGTCCGTCACGGCCCGCGGCCGAACCGTCGAGGCGATTCCGCTGGATCGGGTCCGTGAGATCCTG
>Ga0209382_10009080_pt1 | contig 12464 bp, 9 predicted proteins | sample SoiMetdeltSBSDD5_FD_187599 | JGI IMG/M metagenome (GOLD analysis project Ga0209382, IMG submission 187599) | Bulk soil microbial communities from a Populus tree surrounding site in Tennessee, USA - Soil MetaG P. deltoides SBSDD5 (SPAdes) (version 2) | ecosystem: Environmental > Terrestrial >... | reverse complement strand
GTCACGCCGCGCTCGCCGAGCACTTCTCGCAGGAGGAGATCCTCGAGATCATCGGGATCGCCATCAACATGAACGTCTGGACCCGACTCAAACTCGCCGAGGGCGCCACCCCCGGACTCGCCGAGCAGACAATGTCATGAACCGCGCACGCGGATGAACGGCGGGTTGCCACCTTGAGAGATCGGCCTGCCTCTGGTCGGCCAACCTGGTCCTTAGCGGTCGCAGGTTACGACCAGGGAACGGCCCGCAGGTGACCGCGTGTGCGCGACGCTCACTCCGTCGTTGGGCGCGGAGTTCACGTCATCTCCTTCCCGTGGCGGCTCGACAGCGCTGTGGAAGTCTGGGACCAAGCGGAGAATCTCGCTTGCGGCTAAGAGTCTCAGTCGTTACAACCGGACCGCCATCGCGACAACACAGAGAGCGGACGTCCCGTGCGGGCGTTGCCCCCCCGCCCCCTGTCATGTCACTGGAGGTTTCCTCATGTTGCAGCGCCTCGCCCGCTCTTGTTATCGGCGCCGCTGGCGGGTCCTCGGTGCCTGGGTCGTCCTGGTCATCGGTCTGGTCGCGCTGAACTCGACCGTCGGCGGGAAGTTCCTGGACGACTTCGACTTGCCTGGATCCGAGAGCCAGCAGGCGGTCGACCTGCTAGAGGAGCACGGCTTCAACGACCGCGCGGGCGCCACCGGCCAGATCGTGTTCCGAGCCGACTCGGTCACGGACCCAGCGGTCCAACGCGAGATGGAGCCGCTGTTCGACCGGATCGCCGAGATCACTGCCCCCAGCCAGGTCGTGAGCCCGTACAGCCCGGAGGGCGCACACCAGATCAGCCAAAGCGGCCCTGAGGCGGGAAGGATCGCCTACGCCGAGGTCAATCTCGCCGACCGCGACAGCAACGAGCTGTACGACATCGGGACCGAGGCCCGTGAGGTGGTGGCGGACGCCGACATACCCGGCGTTCAGGTGGAGCTGGGAGGCGACATCGCCTTCGAGCAGCCCGAGTTCTCCAGTGAGGCGATCGGCTTCGTCGCCGCCCTGATCATCCTGCTCATCGCGTTCGGTTCGCTGCTGGCGGCGGGCCTGCCGTTGATCACCGCCATCTTCGGCATCGTCACCGGCATCGCCATTGTCGGGCTGGTGGTCAACGTCATCGGCATGCCGAGCTTCTCGAACCAGGCCGTGGCGATGATCGGCATCGGTGTGGGCATCGATTACGCCCTGTTCATCGTCACCCGCTACCGCGAGGGCCTGAACGAGGGGATGACGCCGGAGTGCGCAACGATGCGGTCGCTCGACACCGCCGGCCGGGCGGTGCTCTTCGCGGGCTGCACCGTGATCATCGCCATCCTCGGCTTGTTCACGATCGGGCTGGACCTGATCCGGGGCCTGGCGGTCGGCATCTCGATCGGCGTGCTCATGACAATGCTGGCCGCGCTCACGCTCCTGCCGGCCATCATCGGTTTCGTCGGCACCAACATCGACAAGTTCGGGCTGCCGCACCGCCGGCGCGCCGAGCGCACCGGCCGCCAGTCGTTCTGGTATCGCTGGAGCCGGGTGATCCAACGCCGGCCCTGGCCGGCCCTGCTGGCCTCGGCGACCGTTCTGATCCTGCTGACGATCCCGCTGTTCGGTCTCCGGCTGGGCTTCGGCGACGCCGGCAACCAGCCGACCGATCAGACCATCAGGCGGGCCTACGACCTGATGTCCGAGGGCTTCGGGCCCGGGGCCAACGGGCCGCTGCTGCTGGTCGCCGAGACGCCGGGCGGCCCGTCCGACCTGCAGACCCTCGAGGGGCTGTCCCGACAGCTCAACCAGACCGAGGGAGTCGTCTTCGCGACGGAGCCGATCCCCAACGACTCCGGCGATGCCGCCATCATCCAGGTCCAGCCGACCACGTCGCCCCAGGACAAGGAGACCGCGCACCTCGTGAACCGGCTGCGCGACGACGTTGTGCCCAGCGCCGTGGCGGGCTCGACGGCCGACGTGAAGGTGGGTGGCGCGACGGCGGCCGTCGTCGACTTCTCGCGGTACACCGCGGACCGCCTTCCGTGGTTCATCGGCGCCGTGCTCGTACTGTCCTTCCTCCTGTTGATGGTCGTGTTCCGGAGCCTGTTGGTGCCGCTCAAGGCCGTGATAATGAACCTGCTGTCGGTGGGGGCCGCCTACGGGATCCTCGTGGCGGTGTTCCAGTGGGGCTGGGGGGACAGCCTGCTGGGTGTCGGTCGTGAGGGCCCGATCGAGGCCTGGATCCCGATGATGCTCTTCGCCGTAATCTTTGGCCTGTCCATGGACTACGAGGTGTTCCTCCTGTCCCGCATCCGTGAGGAATACGACCGCACGCACGACAACGGCACCGCGGTGGCCAACGGGCTGGCGGTGACCGCCAGGGTCATCACCGCCGCTGCGGCGATCATGTTCTTCGTGTTCATGAGCTTCGTGCTCGGCGACGATCGGTCGCTGAAGATGTTCGGGTTTGGGTTGGCCTTGGCGGTTCTCATCGACGCCACGGTCGTCCGGCTCGTGCTCGTGCCCTCGACACTGGAGCTGCTGGGCGACCGCAACTGGTGGCTGCCGCGCTGGCTCGACCGGATCCTGCCCGTCGTGCATGTCGAGGCCGAAGAGGACGTGGTCGCCGGGACCGCGCCCGAGCTGCGCGAGCCCGAGAGGGTGGGTTGAACCCCCCTACAGTCCAGATTCGGGCTCGGTGCTGGTCACCCGTGCAGCCGATAGCAACGGTGAGAGCAACCGGACTAGCTGGATGACCGCGGTCAATGGACGCCCGATCGGACCCGGGGCGGACCAGACCATCGCTGCTGTGGATGTGGGTCAGGGCCGGGACGGCCCGCCATCCACTGCGACGACTATCGCCGCCATGACCGAGCCGAGAACTGGTGTCCACATGAATGCCACACCAGCCTGCGCATCGTCGGATCGGGCCACCGCAATCATGCTGATGACGCCGAGCAGACCGATCGCGATCTGCCCGAACCGCAGCATGAGCGGGGACCTGACGCCGAGCAACACCAGCGCCGGCACCCCGACTAGGAGCAGGCCGATCGGCCAGAGTACGACGGCCTGCCATGCCGTCAGCGCCACCTCGAATGGCTCATTCGAGTAGAGCGGGGCGAGCAGTCCGGCCACGACGAACGCGCCCAGCGGTGGCAGCACCGTTGACCTGAACGAATGTCGAGTTCTCTGCATGGGGGCAATCTCGGTCAGGCAGGGAGCCGCAACCATCCGGAACGCCCCCCACTGACGCTTGGGCAAGGATCAGGCGCTACACGACTGTGGCCGTAATCGCAGGTCGGGGAGTGCCTCGCGGATCGCGGTCCGTCCGGGACCACAGCGAGGAGGTTGACGGGATTCGGTGGCCCCCTTCGTCACCTGCACCCCTCGGAGCAACGGTGGGAGCAACCGGCCGGAACTGCGCTTTGACTGACTGCGCGTCATGCCGGACGGCGACGGGCGGTCTGGAGTGCATGGCTCGCAGGCGGTCGGCCCTCGTGCCACTGGCGTGCCAGATCGGGCCAACCAACGCGCGCACTCGCGGTCACTCCTGCGCCCGTGGCCCCGCGACGCCCTGATCGCGATCGTCGCAACGCACCCGGCCGGCGCCGCGACCCCACTTACGAGGCAGATGTCGGGGATTCGACTCCCTCCGCGCCCACCCTGGTCAGAGCCTACGTCTCGCCGTCGTCCTGGCCCTCTGAACCCTCTTCGCACCGTTCCATCGCGCGTCCATCGCGCGCGGGTAGGCCGAACCGTTCTGCCATGGAGTCGACCGCCGCCGCGCCCAGGCTGACCACGGCCTGGGCGTAGAGCCCGAGCGTCAGCTGCGCGTTCGAGCCCCCAAGCAACGCCTGGGCCGTCCTGATTTCCACCCCCGCGGCCACCAGCCCGTGGCGTTCGCCCGCCGCAGGTCGTGGAACCCGAGGCCCACGTAACGCCTGCGCCCGGTCCCCTCGTACCTTCGCCGAGAGCGCCGACCGGGTCCTGAACACCGGCGGCTCGTTGCCCGGGCGCTCGACGCCCTCGATCGTCCCCATCGCTCCAACGTGCATGCCGCCCGCAGGGACACCTTGCCCGTCCCGGCGGTCGAGGCCGGCGCCCCAAGCCTCATTGTCGAGCAAGACGAAGCGGAGCTGCTCTACGACGGCCAGACCTACCGGCCCCGCCAGCGACACAATCCCCGTCAGCGAGTACCGGCAGGGCGGCCAGGCCTGGACTTACTAAATGGACGGCTGAGTCCATAGCTGCTGCCGCTAGATGCATTTTGGGCACTGTGGCGTCGTAGAGAGCCGCGCTCAAGACGCAGTCAGGTGTGCCGCGGCGCCAGCTATGCCACGACCGTCGGGCGTCACGCCGAATCCGGGGGGCCGGTTGGCTGTTGCGCCTGTCGCCTGCAAACAAACGCGCCTGCTGCCGCCCAGGAGTACCGGCTGTTCCGGCCAGTTGATCAACTCACTGGGAGGCGGGCAATGATCGGTAGCCGATATGGAAGATGTGGTGTCCTCGCGGCAACGGTTCTTCTGACCGGGGTGCTGGCGGCGCCAGCTGTGGGAGCAGAGGCCGGAGAGGCCGCGGCGATACGTGTGGCGGCACCCCTCACAACGACGATGAGCGCACGGTGACCAGGAGCGGTTCCGAGCGCTGTTCGCGGCCCCTCGTCCGGCTCTGTGCCGCTACGGATTCCTGCGGGGCTTCACGAGGGCAGATTCCGAGGACTTGGTCGCAGAGGTGCTCGCGATCGCTTGTCGCCAGCTCGAGGTTGGGCCGGTCGAGGGCCTCGGTGTGTTGGGGTCCCGATCCTCGAACGCGCGGCGACTTGAGATTGACGCGCTGCCGTGAGCGATCCAGCCGGTTCGGGGTCCGCAGCCTCGGCACCTTCCCGGGTATCTCGCCAACCTAATCGTCAGCCCCCGGGCGCCGTCGGGCGACTCTGCTGAAGGCACATCGTTTCGTGTGTGTATCGGCTAGGGCAGGTACAGGTCGAATGACGGATCGGTCTGGAAGTCGTTGACGGCCGTGTTGAGCGCCCGCTGTCCGCCGACACGGAAGTGCAGCGTCGCTCCCTGGGTGCACCCGGCGATCGCCGTTGGGCCGACGACAGTGAGGCTGAAGCCGGTGAAGTCGTCATAGGTCCGCACCGAGGCGACGCCACAGAGCGTGTCTCCGACATAGGCGTCGACGCGGGTCCCGTCCGGGAGTCGTCGGCCTTCTCGGTCGAAGATCTCGCCGGCGAACTCGGTCCTGGGTCCCGCGGCGCCGTCGGGCGTCGCGGTCGCGAAGCTGGCGTCGAATGTCGCCGTGTGTCCGTCCCCGGGCCAGGCGACGGTTCTGGTGCTGAAGTACTGCCTGTCGTGCGCATAGGTCCAGAGCACGATCTCGGCGCCCGGTGCGCCGCAGCCGTACGCCTGGCTGGCGCTCATCACCGGAATCTCATATCGGCCGTTGCTTACGGGTGGCAGCGTCAGCTGGCACGGTGTGAGCAGGCCGTCCTTGCGCACGGCCGCGCCAAGCCACCTCGCGTCGAACGATGCGTCGTCGAGCGTGGCACGACCCCGTACCATCACGCCTTCCGACCGAACCGAGGATGAGGTCGTGCGCCCCGCCGGCCGCGCCGAGTCACCGTCACCCAAGCAACCGCAGGCCAGGACCACCGCTGCTGCTGCCAACACCGCGCCAACCCGCACACGCATGATCACCTCGATATACACCGCCCGGGCCGAGGTGGTTCCGTCGTGTCCGGGCCGCGGCGGCGGGCTCCCGGTCGACCACCCGCTCGCGACCAACCGAAACCCACGGAGCTGTCACGGATCCGCGCCTGGGACGCCCATCGTGGAGAGTCAGACCGGCTCGCTCTCCTCGTCAGCGTCCGGCGGCGCTTATGCGCCTGCGTGCCCGCAGACCTCGCCAGTCACGTCCCGCGTACGGGACTAGGGAGTTCCACGGAGGCGATCACCCCCCGTGTGCACGACCGTGGTCCTTGTCGACTTCTTGTTCGGGGAGCAGGTCCATGAGCACCATCACGACCAGTGACGGCACCGAGATCTACTACAAGGACTGGGGCGAAGGCCCGGCGGTCACGCTGTCGCACGGATGGCCGCTGAGCGCCGACCAGTGGGACGGGCAGATGCTGTTCCTTGCGCAGAACGGGTTCCGCGCCATCGCCCACGACCGGCGCGGCCACGGCCGTTCCAGCCAGCCGTCGTCGGGCAACGACATGGACGGCTACGCCGACGATCTCGCCGCCCTCATCGAGGCGCTCGACCTCCACGACGTCACCGTCGTCGGCCACTCCACCGGCGGCGGCGAGGTCGCCCGCTACATCGGCCGGCACGGCACCGACCGTGTGGCCAAGGCCGTGCTGATCTCCGCGGCGCCGCCGGGCCTCGTGAAGTCCGAGGCGAACCCCGACGGTCTGCCGGCCGAGCTGTTCGAGGGCTTCCTCGCCGGCTTGTTCCACGATCGATCGGAGTTCTACCGGACCCTCGCTAGCCCGTTCTACGGCGCGAACCGGCCCGACGCCGAGGTCTCGCAGGGCCTGCTCGACCAGTTCTGGACCGTCAGCATGCAATCAGGCCTCAAGAGCTCGTACGACTGCATCAAGGCCCTCTCCGAGGCCGACTTCCGCACCGACCTCGAGCGCTTCGACATCCCGACGCTGCTGATCCACGGCGACGACGACCAGGTGGTTCCCTTCACCAACTTGAGGCACTCGGCGCGCATCATCAAGGACGCCAAGGACATCTCCTACCCGGGCGCGCCGCACGGCCTCACGGCCACGCACCAGGACCAGGTCAACGCCGACCTGCTCGCCTTCCTCCAGAGCTGATGGCCGAAGTCGTTCGTTATGACGCGGGTCCGTGGTGTGTGGCCCCGAGTTCCACACCTCGGGCTGACGCTCCATCGCGAGTTCATCGCGCGGCCGCAGGGGACGGCACGGGTCGCCGTCGTTCGACAGGACGGCCAACCTGGTCATCGGGTCCGCCAACGTCCGCCCGAGCAGGGTTTACACGGCCAGATGTCGGGGCTTCGAGTCCCTCCGCGCCCACCGCAACTCACCCTCCCGCCCAATTGGAGCGGGAGGGTGAGTATCGCTACCTCTCCGGAGCCGAGATCGTTCGGCGGGTGCCGGGAGCCGACAGGTCGCTGCACCCGGCACCCGCTGCGATGAGGGCCTCAGGTCGTGGCGTCGACGGCGTTCTCGATCACCCTGACCACGGCGTTCGGGCGGGTGATCAGCGAGAGGTGCCCGGCGTCCACGGTGGAGATCTGCGCCCCTGCGTGGCTGGACATCGCCTGCTGATTGGCGGGCGTGATGACCCGGTCGGCGGTGCCGATCAGCGACCACGAGGGGATCGACGCCCACGCCGGCGGCCCGGACGGCTGGAAGAACTGGTCGAGCGCTGCCGGCCGTTGGGTGGCGTGGAGCACGGCCGCCTGGTTCCGGGGTACGCCGTTGGCGAAGCACTCCGAGAAGCCCTCATACGTCCCGTTGGCCTCGTTGCGCAGGTAGGTGTCGACCACCCCACCGGCGCTCGGAACGAAGTTGAGGGCCGTGTTGGGGTCGACGCACGTGTCGACCTGGAGGTCCAGCAGCGACTGTCCGGCATCGGGGAGGAAGGCATCGATGTACACCAGGGCCTTGACGTTGGCGTTGCCGGTCGCGGCGTTGGTGATCACGAAGCCTCCGTAGGAGTGGGCGACCAGCACGATCGGCCCAGGGATCGTCTGCAGGAAGCTGGCGATGTAAGGGGCGTCGGTCGCCGGGCCGCGCAGCGGGTTGGGCGGGGCGACGACGGTGAAGCCCCGATGCTGCAGGCGCTCGATGACCGCGCTCCACCCGGAGCCGTCGGCCCAGTCACCGTGCACGAGCACGATCGTGGGCCGAGGTCCGTCCGCCCGGGCCGGGCTCGCCCCGGCCAGCGCGCCCGTCCACACCGGGACGAGCAGGGCCACGATGGCGAGGACCGCGGCGACGAGGAGGGTGCGTCCGGACGGGCGCACCCGGTTCAGGTGCTGCATCGTGATCGTTCCTTTCCCGAGCGTTCTGGTCTCGCTCGACCCAACATCGCGCCCTCTCGCCCCCGGTCGCCTCCGTCAGACCCCCGCGTCTGTCACCCCGGGGACATCGAGCGCCGCGATCCGAAGCGCGCGCCCCAGGCAGATCTCCGGCCTCATGTCTCCGGTGCCGGTCGGCGCAACCGCGGCTGCTCGGGTGGGAGTCAAAGGACGCCGAGGAGCGCTGACCGTATGCTCCGATGGTGGACCGTCCAGAGCGGTTGAGACGCGTTCGAGGCTGTGCGTCGACGAAGTGCCGTAAGTCGCTGATGCCAACCCTCTTGCCGACTGTTCGGGCGTGCTCCGGTCGGTAGTGCAATGCCGCCGGGACCGACCACCGAGCTCCGAGCGGAGGGTGGGGGTCTCGCGCTCGGGACGGCGCCTGGGCGTCTGGCCCTCACCGCGACGGTGGCGGCGAGCGGTATGGCCTCGCTGGACGCCACGGTCGTCAACGTGGCGTTGCCGCGCATCGGCGCCGACCTGGACGCCAGTATCAGCTCGCTGCAGTGGGTGCTGACGGGCTACCTGCTCACCCTGGCGTCGCTGATCCTGCTCGGGGGCGCGCTCGGGGACCGGTATGGGCGGCGCCGCGTGTTCCTGACCGGCACGGTCTGGTTCGCGGCGGCTTCCATGCTGTGCGGTGCGGCGCCGAACGTGGAGATCCTGGTCGCGGCGCGGGTTCTGGAGGGCGCCGGTGCCGCACTGCTGACGCCGGGCAGCCTCGCCATCCTCCAGGCCACCTTCCGGCAGAGCGACCGGGCCAAGGCGGTGGGTGCGTGGTCCGGGCTCGGCGGCGTAGCGGGGGCCATCGGCCCGTTCCTCGGCGGCTGGCTGGTCGACGGGCCGGGGTGGCGGTGGGCATTCCTGATCAACGTGCCCGTGGCCGTCGTCGTCGTGGTCTGCGCCCGCGCGGCGATCCCCGAGACCCGAGACCCGCACGCGGCGCGTGGGCTCGACTACATCGGCTCCGCTCTCGGTGTCGTGAGCCTTGGCGCCGCCACCTGGGCGCTCACCGAGTCCGGACCCAAGGGCTGGACCGACGGCACGGTGGTGGCGGCCGGCGTGGTCGCGATCGTCGCAGGCGGTGCGTTCGTCCACCGGATGCGCCACGCCCACGATCCGCTGGTGCCGCCGGCGTTGTTCGAGAGCCGGGCTTTCACCGTGACCAACCTGGCCACGGTCCTGTTGTACGGCGCGATCGGCGTGACGTTCTTCCTCGTTGCTTACGAGCTGCAGGTCGCGGCTGGGTGGACCGCGCTGCAGGCTGGGACGGCGCTGCTGCCCACCACACTGCTCATGCTGGTGTTCTCGGCCCGGTCGGGTGCGCTGGCGCAGCGGATCGGACCGCGGCTTCAGCTGTCGGTGGGCCCGCTGCTGGTCGCGGCCGGTCTCCTGCTCCTGGCCCGTATCGGGCCGGACGCCTCCTGGGCGCGGGACGTGCTGCCGGGGTCGGTGGTGTTCGGCCTGGGACTGGTCACCTTCGTCGCTCCGCTCACCGCGACGGTGATGGGATCGGTCAGCCCCGACCACGTCAGCGTCGCCTCGGGGGTCAACAACGCCATCGCCCGCACCGCCAGCCTGGCCGCCCTGTCGGTGATCCCCGTGGTCTCCGGCCTGACCAGCGCCGCCGGGCCGGCCGCGGTGACCGACGGCTTCCGGGCGGCACTCATGATCGCCGCGGTCCTGGCCGCCCTGGCCGCGCCGGTCAGCTTCGTCGGGCTGGGCCCACGGATCATGGTCCGGCGCTCGGCTCGCCGTCTGCACTGCGCGGTCGACGGGCCGCCGCTGCAGCCTGATCCGGAGCTCTGTCCCGTCTGACCCATACCGGTGCGCAGGTGCCGCATCCGGCTGCAAATCGACCACCACTTCATGACCAAAGCTGGTGGATCGGCGGCATGGGGGAGCGCAAGATGCACGAGGCCCCTGCCGAAGGGAACGATCACGCTGGACCATGCGCCTCCGACCTCCCAGTCTGGTGCCGGCGGGCGCGGTTCACTTCTGCGAGCCGCGCATGCCATGGCCGCGCGGCAGCAACGAGATCTCCAACGGGAGCCCTGATGCTGGACAACCCGCAATCTTCGGCCGGGATCGTCACAAAGAAGAGCAGTCGGTCCGTCGCAGAGACGATCGATCGACTGACGAACCTGATCGAGGATCGGGGCTTTACGCTGTTCAGGGTGATCGATCACAGCGGCACGGCGGAACGAGTCGGTGTGCAGATGCCCGAGTCGAAACTCGTGATGTTTGGGAAGCCGACTGTCGGCGCGTCGGTGATGCTCGCGGCGCCGCTTGCTGGGTTGGATTTCCCGCTCAAGGTGCTCGTCTGGGAGAACGGGAACGGAGCGGTATTAGTGAGTTACAACTCACCCGGATTCCTGGCCGAGCGGTACCACATCGAGGGTTCCCTGCGTGCGCCCTTCGACGCAGTTGAGTCGATAGTTGACGCAGCACTTGCTGCATAAGGCGCGCTGATCCGACGACGGCCAAAGCCGCGCGAAGCGCGACCACCTCTGTTTCGGTGCTGCGGCGCGCCTTTCCGGACGGCGGCTCTCGAACACCACGATCCGTCGGGCTCCAACGAGTGACGTGGGACGGTAGAGGAGCGGTTGCTTCCGCATGTGCGACCACCGACGGACAGTGAGCGCCCGCGCTGACGCTCAGCGGCCGATGCGGAGACTGCGGGTACCCGCAGTCAGTGTTACCGTTTCGGAGAATGACGCTTTCCATTGAGGCATCGTCCGCTGACGGTGGTTGGCAGGCTCGGGCGCTTCGCCGGTCACTGGACACGGCCAGGGCGCGTTCCATCGAGCGGAGCCGCAGGATCGTCGCTGCCGTCCGCGATCTCGCGAACGAGGCGGGCAGTGCCAGCTTCACGGTTGCCCAGGTGGCGCAGCGGGCCGGCCTGTCGCTCAAGAGCGTCTACCGCTGCTTCGCCGGCAAGGACGACCTGTTGCTGGCGCTGCTGGAGGAGGAGAGCCGCGTCGGCGCGGAGATCCTCGCCGAGCGGATCGAGGCGCACACCGGGGCTGCCGCCCGGTTGCGGACGTTCGTCGAGGGGATCTTCGAGCTGCTGACGCACCCCGGGGCGGTCGGCTACGCACGCGTGCTCATCGGCGAGCAGCACCGGCTGTCGGACGAGCGCCCGAACGAGCTGCGGGGGGCGCTGTCGCCTCTCGTCGGGCTGCTCGCTCGGGAGGTGCGCGGCGCCCGGGCCGCGGGCGTGATCGACCCCGGTGACGTCGACCGGGCTGCCGAGACCATGTTCGGGATCGTGCTCGGTGGGATCGCGGACGTGACCCGGGGGCGAGGCGATCCCGTCGAGACGGCGGCATGGGTGTGGACGTTCTGCCTGTACGGGCTGCGCGGACACGCCGAGGACTGCGAGAGCTAGAGCATGGGGGAGGGGGAGTTGATGGACGCCGACGCGATCGTCCGTGATCCGGCTGCGCTGCTCTTCACGGACGAGACGGCGGACGCACCGCACGCGGCCTACGCCGAGCTCCGCGACCGCTGCCCCGTCGCCCGGTCGCCGAGCGGGAGCATGCCGGGCGTGTACCTCTCGGGCTACGACGATGTGGCGTGGGCCCTCAGGAATCCCGACGTGTTCTCCTCCGCGCCCGAGGCGCTGTCGATCGGCCAGGCCCAGCCGCTGATCCCCCTGCAGCTCGACCCGCCGGTCCACACCCGCTATCGGCACATGCTCAACCCGCTCTTCAAGCCGAACCGCGTCGCCCAGCTCGAGCCCGACGTGCGGTCACTGGTCACGGGCCTGCTCGACGCCATCGCGGATCGGGGTCGTTGCGACTTCCACCAGGAGTTCTCGACGCCGCTGCCCTCGACGATCTTCCTGCGGCTGATGGGCCTGCCGCAGAGCGACCTTCCCGACTTCCTCCGTTGGCGCGACGACATCATCCGCCCGGACGTCGACCCGGCGGACAACGAGGCCGCCGCGCAGGTCAGGGAGGCCGCCAGCCGAGCGATCGACTCCTACTTCGAGACCGCGATCGACAGGGCGGGAGGCCAGCCGGGGGAGGGTCTCCTCGCCTCGCTGGTCGGCGCGGAGATCGACGGTCGCCGTCTCGACCGCCGGGAGCTGCTGGGCATCTGCCACCTCATGCTGCTCGGCGGCCTGGACACGGTCACGGCGACGCTGGATTGCATCGTCGCCTACCTGGCCCGCAGCCCGGAACGGCGCCGCGCCCTGGCCGAGGACGTGTCGCTGGTACCGGCCGCCGTGGAGGAGCTGCTGCGCCATCAAACGCCCGTGATGGTGGTCCCCCGGGTGGTCCGCCGGCCGGTGACGCTGCGGGGCGTGGAGCTGCGGCCGGGCGACCCGGCGGTCCTGGTGCTCGGCGCCGCCAACAGCGACGACGACGTGTTCCCGGACGGGGGCGAGCTCGACC
>Ga0209382_10009079_pt1 | contig 12466 bp, 7 predicted proteins | sample SoiMetdeltSBSDD5_FD_187599 | JGI IMG/M metagenome (GOLD analysis project Ga0209382, IMG submission 187599) | Bulk soil microbial communities from a Populus tree surrounding site in Tennessee, USA - Soil MetaG P. deltoides SBSDD5 (SPAdes) (version 2) | ecosystem: Environmental > Terrestrial >... | reverse complement strand
ACGCAGGCGCCGAGGCCATCAACAGCAGTTGGGGCTCTTTCGTCCAGACTCTCAACAGAACCCGCTTTGACGGTCTCGGAAACGATCTTGGAGCCAACGGCAACCTCGCCAACGCCTATCAACTGCCTGGCAAGGACAGCGCCAGCCCCGTGGCAAACGCGAGTACGATTCCCAACGAGTTCTTGAAGGATCTGGAGTACCAGTATTTCTTCTTCAAGAAGAGCTATTCGGAAGACGGCATTCAATACAATTCGAAGTACCCCGGACGTTCCTTTATGGACGCCATCTGGGACGCCATCAAGGACAGCGGTACCGTCAACGTAAGGTCGGCCGGCAACAACGACTGGAGCAACCCGTATTTTCGCCCGGCGTATCCCCTCTTCAATCCTTGGGCGGAAAATCAGTGGGTAGCCGTCGGCGGGGTACAACCGCCCACTGAGACCAATCCCGAATACACAAAGCAGTTCGGGTTCAACGAGGCGGGGCTCGCCAGATGGTGGGCCGTGTCAACCCCCTCGAACAACGTTCGTACCACGAGCAGCGCGGGTGATACGAGCTATTCGAACTCGAGCGGCACGTCACCGGCAACGCCTGTTGCGACAGCGGTGATGGGGGTTTTGCTCTCCCGCTATCCGAACATGGACGCCAAGCAGGCGCGTGAGGTGATGTTCACCACGGCGAACAACAAGATGTCGGACGGCGTGAGATTCCTCGGTACCGGGCAAACCTCCCCCTCCGGGGCATCCATCGCCTGGACCGCTCCCGATGGTCTTCCGGACGAGCGCTGGGGCTGGGGGATTCCCGATCTGGCCAAGGGCATGCTCGGCCCCGGCCAGTTCCTGAGTCCCATGACCTACAACATGAATAAGGCGCCCCTGGACGTCTGGTCGAACGACATTAGCCAGATCGCGATCAAGGAAAGGAAACGGGAAGATCTGGAGTGGCTGGCGGGCTACAAGCAGCGAGGCATTGTCTACGCCGGTGAATTCAGCCCCAATGTGCTGAACCCGGACCGCACGCTTAACCAGCAGGCCTTCATGCTTCAGGGAATTTTGAATGATCCTTACATCCAAGCCATCACGAACGGCCATCCCGAGTTGTACGACAAGATCCCGTATGAGGACGCCCTCAAGTGGCGCAAGGAATGGATGGACGCGCGCGCGGCCTACATTCAGCACAAGATCGACAACAACCTCTACACGGCTTCTCTGACCAAGCAAGGCCCCGGGACGCTGGTCATGACGGGCCACAACACCTACGAGGGCGGTGCGACGGTTGAAGGCGGGAAGCTTTCGATCACCGGCTCGCACGCGAGCTCGATCGATGTTCAGGGTGGCACGCTCGGCGGCAGCGGCTTGGTGGCTGGCAGCATCGACGTCAAGAGCGGCGTGCTGCAGCCGGGTTTCACGCAGCAGGAGGCCACGCAAGCCGCGAGCATCAGCCAGGTCGCCGTCGCCCCCGGCAACGTCCTGAACGTCGGCGGGGATGTGCGCATCGGCCGCGAGGGTCGCCTCGCCGTGACTGTCAGGAGCGATAGCGACTACACGAGCGTGGAGGCTAAGGGGGATCTGGCGCTGGACGGAGAACTCGTCCTGGATGTGCAAGGAGCCTTGACCCAGGGCACCGTGCTGACGATCATGCGCGGGTCAGTCACGGGCAGATTCGACAAGCTGCCAGAAAATCGCGTGTGGCAGACGGGTGGCCACCTGTTCAGGGTGTCTTATCGGGACAATCGCGTGACGCTGACCGTCATGCACGCGGTGCCGCCCACGGCGCCGCCCGGACGAAACCGATAAGGAGGCCTTGGGGTATGCAGTTAACCGGACGTGCCGACGCGTAGGGCAGCTGGCCACGAGATCTTGTGGCTTAGCCACTCGCCACTCGCCAGATTGTTGGCGCGGCGCGAGATACGGAGGTCCGGTAACTGCATACCCCCAAAGAGGCCTATTCACAGCCAGGGGCGGCCGGCGTGCGACTTGGTGCTACCTCGGTGCGACCTCCTGTCGTCGGAACCGGCAACACGCACGCTGAAGAAACCGCTCATTTGCGGCGGCTTCCTGAAGGCCTCTGACGGACTCGAACCGTCGACCCCCTCCTTACCATGGAAGTCGGCGTTTCTAAGCAGGACGACGGCAACTGCGCTCTTGCCACGATTCTCCTGCAAATGCGGATAATCGACTCTGGCTCGTCGCCCATTAGGGGGAACGTCCAGAGCACCCGCGGCGCCCGATGCGTGTCCCCAAGACCAACCCCCAAGCGTGGCGGCCCTTCAGGACCGCGCCACCCGCCGACTTCGATAGCGTCGTCGGCCCGCCGATATGGGTGACCGCACGAATCAGCCCACGGCGGAACTGACTCGTCGGCGCCGGTCGGGCGAGTCGCAGCTCCCGACCCTGGCGCCTCTCTAAGACAACCCTCGGGCGAGTTCAATGGCATGGGAGGGGTGTTTACTCGAACGGCCCTCATGGGTTACATTCGACGCCGCATTCCCCCCAGAAAACGGAGGAGACGCATGGCTTCGATGGACGTGCCTGCGGATCGCCATACCGCAGTGCCCGCGGCCGCACCGACGATCGTTCGGCCGACGTACATCACCTGGGTGACCCTGGCGTTCATGACGACCGCGTCGGTCGCCAGCCTGCGGAGCGCGCCGACGATGGCCGTCTACGGCCTTGCGTGCGTCTTCCTCTACATCGTCCCCGCCATCGTCTTCCTGGTCCCGCAGGCACTCGTGGCCGCAGAGCTGGCCTCCGGCTGGGACGGGGGCGTCTTCCGCTGGGTAAGCGAGGGAATCTCCTCGAAGTGGGGCCTGCTCGCCGTCTGGTGCCAGTTCGCGATGACGATCTTCTACTACCCGACGCTTCTCGGCTTCGTGGCAAGCACACTGGCCTACGTCTTCAACCCGGACCTGGCATCGAACGGTGTCTACACGGGCATCGTGATCGTCGTCGTCTTCTGGGCAGGCGTCTTCATATCCGCGCGGGGCGGCACCGGCGGGATCGCGAAGCTTGCCTCGAGCGGCCTCCTGATCGGGACGCTGATCCCCGGCGCGCTGCTCGTGATCCTCGGGGTCATCTACCTGCTCCAGGGCAACCCCTCGGCCGCGCCGATGGATGCCGACAACCTGATCCCGCAGTGGACGGGGATTGCGAGCCTGGTGCTGATCGTCAACAACTTCCTCTCCTACTCCGGCATGGAGATGAACGCCGTTCACGTCTCGTCGCTCCGCAACCCGCGCAGCGAGTTCCCACGGGCGATGTTCTTCGCCATGGGGCTCGTCCTGTTGATCTTCATCCTTCCGGCGCTCGCCATCAGCTGGGTCGTCCCGGCGCAGGCGCTCAGCCTGACCGCGGGCGTGATGCAGGCCTTCAGCGAGTTCTTCAGCTACTTCGGAATCGAGCGGCTCGTCCCCATCGTCGCGATCGCGCTCGTCTGCGCGTCGCTCGGCGGAATGCTGACTTGGCTCGCCGGCCCGTCCAAGGGCCTGCTGCTGATCGCCCGCCGTGAGGGCTACCTGCCGCCGTTCTTCCAGGCGCAGAACGAGCACGAGATCCCCGTGCACATCCTTGTGGTCCAGGGTGCGATCACGACGTTCATCGCCCTCCTGTATGCGCTGATCCCCTCGGTCTCGAGCGCGTACTGGATCCTCAGTGTGATGACGACGCAGGTCTACCTGATCGTCTATCTACTGATGTTCGTGGCGGCCGTGAAGCTACGCCGCGAGCAGCCGGATGTCGAGCGCGGCTACAGGGCTCCGGTACTCGGCCTCCTCTGTGTTGTCGGGTTCCTCGCCTCGCTGGCCGCGATCTTCATCGGTTTCGTGCCGCCGTCGCAATTCGAGAACGGCAGCACCGCGACCTACGTCGCGGTCATCCTCGGCGGCACCGTCCTGATCGGTCTTCTCCCGCCGGCGCTCTTCCTGTGGTTGCGCAAACCCACCTGGAAGGTGGCAGACGCGGAGGCGGCGTCATGAGCGAACCGATCCCGATGCCCGAGCCGAGGGACCACCGCTGGATCTACTGGGTCCTCGGGACGATCCTCATCGTCCTGGCGATCATCGGCCTCATCACCTACAGCGGCGAGAAGAAGGATCAGGAGTCCCAGCAGAAGGCCGCCGAGTTGATCGAGAAGTTCCGCGCCGCCGGGTTCCCCGTCCCGCACGACGACGACATCATCATCAGGACGCTCGGCGATGACGGCGGCCCCGTCTGTGACGACCCCGCCGGTGCCTTGCGCAGGGCCCTTTTCAACGACCAGCTCTACAACGGAGCCGACTTCGTCGGCCGCCGGCCGGTGATCGTCGATCCGCGGATCGTCCAGGGCGAGATCCTGATCCTCGAGACCTACTGCCCCGACGAGCTTGAGAAAGTCCGCGACGACCTCGAAGACCTGAAGACGGACGACACGATCAAGGACTGATGCCCGAGGGCGAGAACCGGGCGGCGGCAGGCGGAGTCCTCGCCGCCGCGTGCGTCTCCGCGCTCGTCGTCAACGCGAACACCTCGGCCGTCACGATCCTCCTGCCGTCGATCAGCGAGGACGTGGACGCGCCGGTCGCACAGCTCCAGTGGGCGGTGACCGGCTACTCGCTCGTCGGCGCGGCGGTGATCGTGACCTCCGGGGCGCTCGGCGACGTGCTCGGGCGGCGGAAGGTGTTTCTCGCCGGCCTGCTGCTCTTCGTGGCCTGCTGCGTGCTGATCGCGCTCTCGACGAGCGGGCCCGGTGTGATCGTCGGCCGGATGATCCAGGGCGCCTCCGGCGCGACGATCCTGGCCTGCGGCATGAGCCTGTTGTCGGTCTCCGCTTCGGGTGCCGGGCAGATGAAGGCGGTCACGCTCTGGGGCGCCGCCTCGGCGGCGGGCGGGGCGCTCGGGCCGCTCATCGGGGGCGTGCTCGTCGACACGACGGGCTGGCAAGGGCTGTTCTGGATCGACGCTGCGATCGCGGCCGCCTGCATCCCGCTGACCCTCGCGACGGTCAAGGAATCGCGCGACCCGCACCGATCAAGCTCGATCGACTGGGCGGGAACCGTGCTCGTCGCCCTGATCTTCGCGCCGGTCGTCCTCGCGCTCAGCAAGGGCATCGACTGGGGCTGGACGTCAGCGAGGACGCTTGTGTCCTTTGCGATCGCGCTCGTCGCAACCCTGCTCTTCGTCTACGTCGAGAAGCGGGCGAGCGCCCCGCTCGTCGACCTCCGGCTGCTGCGCAACCGGGTGCTCGTCGGGGCGACGCTCGCGATCCTGATCGTCGCGGGCACGATCAACGGCCTGATGTACGTGCTGAGCCTCTACTTCCAGAACCCGGCGGCGCTCGACCTGAGCGCGCTGGAGACCGGCCTGGCGACGCTGCCCGCAGCCGCCGGGATGATCGCGGTCACGCCGCTGATCACGCCGCTCGCGGGCAGGATCGGAGCCGGCCGAGCGGTCGGCTTCGGCTTCGTCCTGGCGACTATCGGCTTCGGCTGGCTGGCCTTCGCGGACGCGTCCTGGGCGTATGTCGCGTTCGTGCTCCCGCTGATCGTGCTCGCGGTCGGCCTCGGCTTCGCCAACGGGCCGGCGTCGTCGGCCTCGACGGCGGCGGTGTCGGCTGACCAGGTCGGCGCGGCCTCCGGCATCTCGAACATGGCGCGCTACGTCGGCGCTGCACTCGCCGTCGCCGCCGTCGCCATGATCTACAACGCGGTCACCGTCAACCACCAGGAGGCCGGCGACTCGGCTTCCGAGGCGCTCGCTGCCGGTCTGGGGGCCGCCTCGCTGTTCATGGCGATCACGTCCGCCGCTGGCATCGCGCTTCTTGTGCTGCTGGCGCGCCATCGCCAGAGGCCGACGCGGCTCGTCGACCGCGCTGCGGCTGCCGCAGGGACCACCCACACGATCCCGACCGAACCGACTGCGGCATCTTCATCATCCTGATTGGACATCGTGGAAGGAGCCGCCATGCCGTCTGACGATCTGCGAGGCGCCGTCGAAGGCCTGATGGGCCGGGCGAAGGACGAGCTCGCCGAGCTGGTCTCGTTCAAGTCGGTCGCCGACCCGAAGCAGTACCCGGCCGAGGAATGCCAGAAGGCGGCGCAGTGGGTCGTCGACGCGTTCACCGAGGTCGGCCTGCAGGACGTGAAGACCTCGCCGACTCCCGACGGCAGCCACTGCGTCCACGGACACGCACCCGGCCCGGACGGCACCCGTACCGTGCTCCTTTACTCCCACTACGACGTTCAGCCGCCACTGGGCGAGGACATCTGGAAAACCCCGATCTGGGAGCTGACCGAGCGCGACGGTCGCTGGTTCGGCCGCGGGGCGGCGGACTGCAAGGGGAACATCGTCATGCACCTCACCGCGCTGCGGGCGCTGAAAGAGGTCAACGGCGGCTTTCCCTGCGGGATCAAGATCATCTGCGAGGGGTCCGAGGAGCAAGGGACCGGCGGGCTCGAGGAGTTCGTCCCCGACAACGTCGAGCTCCTGAAGGCCGACGCGATCCTCGTCGTCGACACGGGGAACTTCGCCGTCGGCATTCCGACGCTCACGAGCACCCTGCGCGGGATGACGAGCATCGACATCGAGCTGAGCGGGCTCTCGAGCGCGATGCACTCCGGCATGTTCGGCGGGCCGGCGCCCGACTCTCTCGTAGCGCTGATCCAGCTGCTCTCGACGCTGCACGACGAGCACGGGAACACGACGGTCGACGGTCTCGACGCGACCCAGACGTGGACCGGCGTCGACTACCCCGCCGAGCAGTTCCGCAAGGACGCGAACGTCATCGACGGTGTGAAGCTGATGGGCGACGGCACCGTCGCCGACCTCCTCTGGGCCCGGCCGTCCGCCACGGTGATCGGGATCGACGTCCCGCACGTGATCGGCTCGTCGGCCGCGGTGCAGGCGTCCGCCACTGCGCGGGTGAGCTTGCGACTGCCGCCCGGGATGACCGGACAGCAGGCGCAGGACGCGCTCGTTGCGCATCTCGACTCGCGCGTGCCGTGGGGCCTCAAGTGCGAGATCACGCGGGTCGCAATGGGCGACCCGTTCGTCGGCTCGCTCGAGGGGCCGGCGTTCGACTCGCTCAAGTCCGCCATGGAGGAGGCGTTCGGCCACGAGCTGACCACGGAGGGCCAGGGAGGGTCGATCCCACTCTGCAACGTCCTCGCCGAGACCTATCCGGACGCGGAGATCTTCCTGATGGGCGTCGAGGAGCCGAAGTGCCTGATCCACGCGCCGAACGAGAGTGTCGATCCCTCCGAGATCGAGCATCTCGCTTTGGCGGAGGCACTGTTCCTCGAGCGTTACGCGGAGGCGAAGCGATGACCCGGGAGTTCACCACCGACGACTACACGGCCCGCATGGAACGCGCGGCCGCGCACGCGGCAGAGGCCGGCCTGACCGGGCTTCTCGTCACCCCCGGGCCGGACCTCCTGTACTTCACCGGCTACGCGCCGATCGCGATCACCGAACGGATCACGATGCTGGCGATCCCCGCCACCGGCGATCCGACGATGATCGTCCCGGTCCTCGAGCGGCCCGATGCCGAGAAGTCGCCGGCCGCGGGGGCGGTCGCGCTGAAGGACTGGACGGACGGCTCGGACCCGTACGAGGCGACGGCCGGGATGCTCGACGGGAGCGGGCGCTACGCGATCTCCGACTCCGCCTGGGCGATGCACGTGCTCGGCCTGCAGCGGGCCTTGCCGCGGTCGAGCTACGAGTCGATGACGAGCGCCATGCCGCTGCTCCGCGCCGTCAAGGGCGCCGACGAGCTGGAGCGGCTGACCGCCGCAGGGGCCGCCGCAGACGCGAGCTTCGAGGACATCGCCGGCGTCCAGTTCGCGGGGCGGAAGGAGAGCGACATCGCCGCGGATCTCAGCAACTTCCTGATCGAGCACGGCCATTCGCAGGTGGACTTCACCGTCGTCGGCTCGGGCCCGAACGGCGCCAACCCGCACCACGAGATGAGCGAGCGCGTGATCGAGGAGGGCGACATGGTGGTCCTCGACTTCGGGGGCTTAAAGGACGGCTACGGCTCGGACACGACGCGCACCATCCACATCGGCGAGCCGACGGACGAGGAGCGCGAGGTCCACGAGATCGTGCGTCAAGCGCAGCAGGCCGGCTACGAGGCCGTCCGGTCAGGGATCGCCTGCCAGGAGATCGACCGCGCGGCCCGCAAGGTGATCACGGACGCCGGCTACGGTGAGTACTTCATCCACCGCGTCGGCCACGGAATCGGCCTGACGACGCACGAGCCGCCGTACATGGTCGAGGGCGAGACCCACCTGATCGAGCCTGGGATGTGCTTCTCGATCGAGCCCGGGATCTATTTGCCCGACAGGTTTGGCGTGCGGATCGAGGACATCGTCGTCGCGACAGACGACGGCGGCCGGCGACTCAACAATACGAGCCGCGAGCTGCGCATCGTGTCGTAGCCGCTCACGGGGGCGACTGGAGTCGCCGCCGCCGCGCTCGGAGCAACGGCGGTCGTGTCCGACGTCAAGCTGGGTGGAAACGTCCGAGTCGCTCGTAGGAGCGCGCGAGCGACTGGTAGAGCGGATACCCGCAGAGGACACCGAGCGCGATCGCCAGGATTGACCCGACGGCCCCCAGGAAGTCCTCGATCCCCTCAATCGCGTTGTCGCTCGCGAACTCCGTGAGCCCGATCAGGCTCAGCGCCCCGGGGACGAGCAGCCAGAACGCCGGAAGGAACGACACCAGCGCCGGCGGACCGGACGGAACCCGCTCGACAAGGTAGGCGACGGGCGTCATTACGAGTGCGCCGATGAAGCCGCCGACGTAGCCGCCGAACGCCTGGCTCCCCAAGTACTGGCCGATCCAGGCCGCGTACAGGACGACAAGGAGCCACGGAAACGAACGACGCGGCGCCGAGTAATAGACAAACGTGCCGACACCGACGACAAGAACGCCGAGCCAGGGCGCCCACTCGCCGAGCAGGCTCTCGGGGTCGTCGACCACGGAGGGAAGCCCGACGAGCTGCTCCGCTCCAACGATGCCGAACGCGAGCAAAGCGAGCTGCAACGAGCCGGTGACGAGGCGGCTGGCCCCGGCGACCATGTTCGCCGCGGAGATCTCGACGACGGCCATCGTGAGCGCCGCGCCCGGCAGGAAGGTGACGAGAGGAGCGATCATCGCGCGCACGTCGGCGTCCGCCCAGCCCTGGTCGGCGAGGAGGAAGGTGATCGACGCCACGATGAACGCGGCGGACACCGGCATGATCATCTGAACGCTCACCCATCGGGCCCCGATGAGCTTCATGGCGCCGACGAGCGCCCCGAACAGCGCCGCGAGCCCGAGGTCGCTCCATGTCGGCCGGAGCACCAGGCAGATCCCGACCGTGAGCACGACGTGGCCGAGGATCGTCACGACGGGACCGAAGCGTGGCGCCATCGTCACGATCTCAGAGATCTGTGCTGTCCCTTCCGCCGGCGCAACCTCCGAGCGCTCTGCCCTGCGAAGCAGCTCGAAGAGCGCCGCGGTCTGGTCGAGCCGCAGAACGCCGCGCAGCTGCTTGGTCGGTTCGAGGGTCGCCGGACGCGTCGGCCCGAGCGAGAGAACGACGAAGGTCGGCAGCACCGTGATCCGCGCCTCCGGGGCGCCATACGCGATCGCGATGCGGCGAAGGTGGTCCTCGATCTCGTTGACCGCCTCCCCGGCGGCGGTCAGGGCACTCCCGAGGTAGACGAGAAACTGCTGCAGCTCGGCGAGCTCCCGTTCGCTCGCGTCCTGCAGCGGGGATATGCCCGATCGTGTCTCCACGCGCTCCTTCGCGACATTTCCGCTTGACCCGGTCTCGCGAGGTTGGAGAAGGATAAGTCGTCCCTCCGACGGAGGAGGCAACGCGACGTCAACGTCTTGAGGAAGCCCTCTTCCGGACTCGAACCGGAGACCCCCTCCTTACCATGGAGGTGCTCTACCAACTGAGCTAAGAGGGCGCGTGGGCGATTGTAGCCGCGGCTCCTCTAGGGTCTTTCCATGCGGCGCGGCGTCCGATGCGTTGGTGATTGTTCCCTCGTGCCACACCCTGTCAAAGGGTGGGCAGCGTCTGCGGCAGCGCTGCTCACACGCGTGAGCGGACTCGTCATGCCTGCACGGAGATAGGCGACGCCGGTGGCTCGTCGGCACCGGGTCCTCGTCACCGTTCTCCTCGCCTCCGGGCTGCTCGCGGCAGTCGTAGCTGTGGCGCTCTCGCGGAGCGTCGAGCGGTCCGAGCACGACCGGGCCGACGCGCGACTCGCCGCGGAGCTGGCCGGCGCGGTCCGCGCCGTCGAGGCGCTCGGTGAGGAGGCTCGCGCGAGAGCGGTTCGGCTCGCCGCGAGCCCTCGCGTGCAGCTCGCGCTCGCCCGAGACGACCTCGATGAGCTGCGCCGGATCGCCGCGGCTTCGCCGGGCTCGGGCTTCGCTCGTGGCGACAGACACCTCGCCGGAGCCGGGGAGGACGGCGCGCTTGCCGCCTCCGCAGCCGTCGTGCGCGGGGCGGGCGAGCTCGGCCGCGTCCTCGTGGAAATCCCGATCATCGCGGTGGAGGCGCGGACGGCTCTCGCTCCGGGGGACCGGCTCGTCGCCGGCGATGCTGCGCTCGCGCCGGCGCCGCGCACGCTCCGGCTCGACGGACGGCGGTATCGCGCGCTCTCGACGAGCGGTGGCCCCGCACGGCTGACGGCGCTCGCGCCGCACGGCCCGATCGACGCCGCTGCCGACGAGCGGCGCCGGCGTGTCCTCCTCGCCGTCCTCGCGTCCCTTGCGTCTGTCGTCCTCCTTGCGCTGCTCGCAGCCAGGCTGGCGCGGCCCTCGGAGCGGAGGCTTCGACGCACGACCGACGAGCCGCCGACCCCGCGCGGAGCCCGGCGCACACGCGAGGCGGCGACACTCGTCGGCAACGTCCTCGCGTCCGGCCACGACGTCGACGCCCTCCCGCCCGTGATCCTCGAGAGCGCGGTCGCCGTCACCGGCGCCGTGGGCGCCCGCCTCGTTGCCGACGGCGAGGTGCTCGCGCGAACAGGCTCGATGAACGGCGGAGGCCCGCCGCTCTCGATTGCGCTCTCGGGAGGAGCGATCAACGGCGGGCTGCTCGTCCTCTACCCGCCGTCGAGCGGGTTCGACGAGGACGACGTGCAGCTCGCCGAGTGGCTGGCGGGCCGCGCCTCGATCGCGCTCCAGAATGCGCACCTCCACCGGGTCACGCGCCAGCTGGCGTCGACGGACGAGCTGACCCAGCTGGCGAATCGCCGGCAGTTCGACGAGGCACTGGGCGCCGAGGTCGCCCGCGCCGAGCGCTTCCGGGACCAGGTCGCGATCGTGGTGGCCGACCTGGACAACTTCAAGACGGTCAACGACCGCTTCGGGCATGACGTGGGAGACCTCGTCCTCCGGGCGTTCGCCTCGTCGATCCGGGCGAACGTCCGCGACATCGACCTGCCGGCGCGCTACGGCGGCGAGGAGTTCACGGTCCTCCTTCCCTCGACGGACTCTGAGGGTGGGAGGCAGCTCGCCGAGCGGCTGCGGATCGCGGCGGCGGACATGGTGGTTGATGCCGGTGACGGGCGCGAGGTTCAGGTCACATCGAGCTTCGGAGTCGCGAGCTTCCCAGAGGAACCGAACGCGGCTGCGCTCCTGCGCGCGGCCGATCGCGCGCTCTATCGGGCCAAGACCGCAGGCAAGAACGCGGTGAGGGTCTCCCAGCGACTCGCCGCGAGGGCGCAGTGATGTCTGGCGAGGCCGTTAGCGTTGCACGCTGCAGGTACTGCGGGAAGGAGTTCGACGTTCGCCGTTTCCAGGTCGTCGTGATGGGTAGTCGCGGGGTGTACGACAGCTCCGAGTGCGCGCTCCTCGACGCCGAGGGACAGGCCGCGGCCCGCACGCCGCCTCCCACGTTCCGCACTCTGACGCCGGTCGAGCACCGATGAGGCCGGGCTGGGGTGTCCTCGTGGCGATCGCCGCGAACGTCTGTGTCGCGGCGTTCTCGCTCAGCGGCTCCGCATATCTCTGGGCGAAGGCGAGCGAGCCGATCGTTCAGCCGCAGGCCGTTCCTGCCCTCCCTCCGGTCGTGACCGAGGTGGGCGTGCCGTTTGCTCCCGCGGCTCGGCCGACGGGGAAGCCGAGCGCTGCCGCCCGTCGGGCGGCGCGGCGGCGCGCGGCGGCGCGGGCTCGTCGGGAGGCTCGCCGCACTGGAGCGGCCGGCACGCCGATCGTCCGGCGCACGGTCGTCCAGGCGACCTCCACCGGGTCCGGCGCAAGCGCACCAACCGCGCCGAGCTCCGAGCCGGCGACGCAGCAACCGGTCCAGCGAACGGCGCCGAGACCCAAGCCGCGGCCCAAGCCCAAGCCCGCGAAGCCAAAACCCTCGCCGGGAAGGAAGCCGCCGCCTCCCAAGCCTCCACCACCACCGCCGCCGACGCCGCCTCCACCACCGCGCACGCTTCCGCCTCCGCCACCGCCCCCTCCCCCGGCGCCGCACGGGGACGAGGATG
>Ga0209382_10009078_pt1 | contig 12467 bp, 17 predicted proteins | sample SoiMetdeltSBSDD5_FD_187599 | JGI IMG/M metagenome (GOLD analysis project Ga0209382, IMG submission 187599) | Bulk soil microbial communities from a Populus tree surrounding site in Tennessee, USA - Soil MetaG P. deltoides SBSDD5 (SPAdes) (version 2) | ecosystem: Environmental > Terrestrial >... | reverse complement strand
ACGACCGCGTCGTAGCCCTCGAGGCCGCGGCCGACGCGGGCGGCGGCCTCGATGAAGGACTCCCACTCCTCGTCGTCGATGGCGCTCTGCGCGCCGCGCAGGCCGGACCGGAGCGCGGCCATCGTCGCGCGCAGCTCGGGCGCGCCGAGCAGCACCCGCCAGTGCACCTCGAGGCCGGCCCCGGCGGCGAGCGGCAGCGAGCCGCCCAGCAGCTCCGGCACGCGCCCGTCGGCGCCCGCCGCGCTCACGTGCAGCACTCGGGCGCCGGCCAGCGGCTCGGCGGCAGCCTGAAGCGTCTCGACGGCGCGCGCCCCAGCCGCGGGGGCATAGTCGCCCGGCGCGCGGGGCGCGATGGCCATCGGCTGCAGGTCCATCCGGCGTGAGCCTACTTCCGGCGGGCTAGGGTGCGGCCCGATGCAGGAGACGTTGCTGCGCTGGCACGCCGAGACCGCTCGCGATCTGCCCTGGCGCCGGCGCCGCGACCCCTACGCGGTGCTGGTGTCGGAGGTGATGCTCCAGCAGACCCAAGTGAGCCGCGTGGTGCCGCGCTTCGAGGTGTGGATGGGGCGCTGGCCGGACCTCGACGCGCTCGCCGCGGCGAGCCCGGCGGAGGTGATCCGTGGGTGGCAGGGCCTCGGCTACAACCGGCGCGCCCTGGCGCTCCACCGCACGGCCCGCCTGGTTTGTGACTCAGGCTGGCCGGAGGACCTCACCTCGCTCCCGGGCATCGGCCCGTACACGGCGGCGGCGATCCGGCGCTTCGCCTTCGGCGAGCCCGTCCTGCCCGCCGACGTGAACGTGCGGCGCGTGCTCGAGCGCACCGGCGGGAGCTTCGGCCCCGAGGCCGCCGAGGCGCTGATGGACCTGGGCGCCACCGTCTGCATCGCCCGTGTGCCGCGCTGTGGCGCCTGCCCGCTGGCCGTCGCCTGTCCGGCCCGCGGTCGGCGCTACGCCGCGGAGCGCCGGCAGGGGCCGTTCGAGGGCTCCTTCCGGCAGCGCCGCGCGCGCACGCTGCGCAGCCTCGCCGCCGGCCCGCGGCCGGCCGCGGAGCTCGACGCCGCCGCGCTGTCGGCGCTCGTGTCGGACGGCCTCGCGGTGGTGGCCGCCGGTGAGGCGCGCCTGCCCGGCTAAGGCACCAAGCAGTGCGATCGGTCGTGTGATCTACGTCAATATCGAACGTCAATCACACGAGCGTCGGCGCGCGGCACCGCCGGCCGCGTAATCGCCTGATCAGCCGGCCACGGCCGGCTCGATCCGCCCGCGCACCTCGCCGAGCGGCTCGCCGCGCAGCACCACCTCGTCGCCGTCCTCGAGGAAGGTGCGCGTGGAGCCGTCGGCCAGCTCGATCGGTTCGGAGCCGTTCCAGCTCAGCTCGATCAGGCTGCCGCGCTCCTCGCGCTCCGGCCCGGAGATCGTGCCGGTGGCGAGCAGATCGCCCGTGCGCAGGCTCGCGCCGTTCGCCGTGAGGTGGGCCACCTGCTGGGAGACCGACCAGTACAGGTGCCGCGTGTTCGTGCGCGCCACCACCGTGCCGTTCAGCTCCACCTCCAGTGGGATGTCGTAGGCCCAGGGCTCCTCGCGCAGGTATCCGAGAGGCTCGGGCTTCTGGGGCTCTGAGCGAACCACGCGCGACTCGAGCTCCGCGAGCGGCACGACCCACCTGCTCACCGAGGTGGCAAACGACTTGCCGAGGAACGGTCCGAGCGGCTGGTACTCCCAGGCCTGCACGTCGCGCGCCGACCAGTCGTTCACCAGCACCATCCCGAACACGTGCTCCAGCGCGCGCTCGACCGGCACCGGCTCGCCGATCGCGCTCGGCATCCCGACCACGAATCCGGCCTCGAGCTCGATGTCGAGTCGCACGCTCGCTCCGAAGCGCGGCGATTCCTCGCTCGGCGGCTTGCGCTGGCCGCACGGTCGTCGCACGGGCGTTCCGCTCGCCACCACCGTGCCCGCGCGGCCGTGGTAGCCCACCGGCAGGTGGAGCCAGTTGGGAAGAAGCGGCTCGGCGTCGGGCCGGAACATCCGGCCGAGGTTCGTGGCGTGATGGAGCGAGGAGTAGAAGTCCACGTAGTCGGCCACCTCGAAGGGCATGCCGAGCTCGGCCGCCTCGAGCGGCTGCCCCTCCCCCGCCCGCAGGCGCGCGGCGGTACGGGCCCAGACCTCCGGGCCGCTCGCCATGAAGGCGTTCAGGGAGGGCCTGTCGAAAACCTCGTCCCCCAGAGCACGGCAGTCGATCGCGCGCCCGTCCACGCGCGCGCACACCCCGCCGCCGGCGAGCACGCCGTAGGCGAGGGTCACGCGAGCATCCCGAGCGCCTGCAGGTCCTCCACCGGCTCGCGCCAGCTGCAGCTGCCGTAACTCGTGAACAGCGAGCGGCGCGTGGCCGCGATCTCGGCGGCGCTCGCCCTGCGTCCCGCCACCTCGAGCGTCCCCTCCGCGACCCGGAAGGCCGCCTCGTCCTCCTCCGCCAGCACGCGCTCGAGCTCGCCCGGCCGCGCGCCCTGGGCGTGGGCGAGGGTGGAGGCCGCGAGCAGGTTGAGGAAGCCGTGCATCGGGAAGCCGCTGGCCTCGTCGACATGCCGGATCGGATGGTGGAGCCCCGCGGTGGCCTTGAACGGCACCCCCGCCCCGTGGCAGGAGGCGATCACGAGCGCCACCAGCTCGACGGGCGGGAACGCCTCGGCGCTCGCGCCGCCGCAACGCAGCTTGACGCGCCCGCCGAGTGCCGCCACGGCACCGATGTCGGCCGGCAGAGCGTCGTGCCAGCGCTCGTCCGGAGCCAGCTCGAAGAACGACTCGACCGCCAGCGCCTCGAGCGCCGCTCGGGCGCGCACCAGCACGGCCGGCTCGGGTCGCGACCCGGGCAGGCGCAGCTCGACCGACTCCACTGGGGCACCCTCGGCCGCCGCGCGCGCCACGAGCTCGACGTCGCCGGCGAGCGCGTCCGCCCAGCCGTCGGCCGGCGCCGCCCCGGCGCCGTCGAGCACCACGCTCAGCCCGGGGGCCCCTTCCCATGGCATCTCGGCGCGCAGGTCGGCGAGCTTCGAGGCTGGGCAGACGAAGCGGGCGAGCATCCAGGCCTGGGGGCTCTCCCGCGCCTGCCGGTCCTCGGCCGCGGCGTCCGGAATGCTCATGCTGGCCGGCGGAAACAGCGCGGCGTGGTCAACCAGCCGGCCGAACAGAGCCTGCTCGAGGGTTGTGTCGGTGCCCGTGGCCGTCACCGCTCAGCGAGTCACGCGGCTGCCCGGCACGATGTCGTCGCTGCCGTCGGGCCAGCGCACCCAGGCCTTGTGGCCGCCGTCGTAGTCGGGCCCGAGCAGCACAAGCGTGGCCTCCTCGTCGCCCACTCTGCAGCTCTCCGTGCCCTCCTCGTCGAGCCCGCGCCAGAGCCGCACGAAGGGGTTCGACTCCCACTCCTCCCTCACCGTGGTCGGCACGGTGTGGCCGGGATGCAGGCGCGTGTCGGGCGGCAGCGCCATCAGCACCTCCATCACCGAGTGCTTGAGGTCCTGGAAGCTCGTGGAGCCCGGGGCGCGCACCCCGCCGACGGAGTTCTTAAAGAGCGTGTCGCCGGTGAACACGTCGCCACCGTCGACCACGAAGTTGAGCATCCCGGCGGTGTGACCGGGCGTGTGGAGCGAGCCGATCTCGAGGCCACCCACCGCGAGCGTCTCGCCGGGCTCGATCGTGCGGTCCACGTCCGATAGCTGGTCGGCCTCGATCGGATGAGCCACGATCTCAACGCCGAAGCGGTCCTTCCAGGCCGCGCTCTCCGCGACGTGGTCGACGTGGTGATGGGTGAGCAGCAGCGTGGTCACGTCGAGACCCATGCGATCGGCGGCCTCGAACAGCGGGCGCGAGGGTCCGCCGGCGTCGATCGCCACGGCGGTCCCGCCCTCCTCGTCCGCCACCAGGTAGGTGTTGGAGAGCCAGTCTGGGTGCATGGAGCGCTCGATGATCATCAGGGCAGGCAGCCTAGTATCACGCGCCCAGATGCACGACCTTCGCGCTCAGTTCCCGGTGCTCGAGCGGCTGGCCTACCTGAACGCCGGCACGAACGGGCCGGTGCCGGCGCGTGCCGCCAGGGCCGTCGAGGCCTCGGTGCGTCGCCAGGCCGACGAGGGCCGGGCCGGCAAGGCCTTCTTTGAGGAGTGCCTCGCCCGCGCCGACGCCCTGCGCGAGCGGGTGGCGGCGCTGCTCGGCGCCGACACCGCCGAGCTCACGCTCACCGGCTCGACCACCGACGGCGTGAACGCCGTGCTGAGCGCCCTCGACCTGCGCCCCGGCGACGAGATCCTCACCTCCGACGAGGAGCACCCCGGCGTGCTCGCCCCGCTCGCGCGGGCGCGGGACGCGCACGGGGCGCGCATCCGCATGGCGCCGTTCGCGGAGCTGGCCGACGCGGTCGGCCCCGGCACGCGCCTCGTGGCCTGCTCGCATGTGTCCTGGCAGACGGGCAGGGTGGTGGATGCGCCGGCGCTCGCGGCGAGCGGAGCGGAGCTGCTGCTCGACGGCGCTCAAGGGCTCGGCGCGGTGCCCGTGGACGTGCGCGCGCTCGGCTGCGACTACTACGCGGCCTCTGGCCAGAAATGGCTCTGCGGGCCGAACGGCGTGGGCTACCTCTACGTGCGCGCCGCCCTCCACGAGGGGCTGCGCGCCCCCTGGCCGGGCTACCACTCGCTGCTCGAGCCCGGCCACGCGCTCGAGTCGCCCCCCAAGCCGGACGCGCGCCGGCTCGCCAACGGCTTTCCGGCCCACCACCAGCTGGAGTGGGCGCACGCCGCGCTCGACGTGCTCGAGGAGGCGGGGCTGGACGAGGTCCAGGAGCACGCCGCGCGGCTGGCCGGCTCGCTCGCGGCCCGGCTCGCCGAGCTCGGCGTCCAGGTGGCGCCGCGCGGCCGGCAGCCGCTCGTGTCCTTCGAGGCGGCCGACCCGCCCGCGCTCGTGGAACGGCTCGCAACCGAGGAGCGCATGCTGCTGCGCGACCTGCCGGACACCCCGTACGCGCGCGCCTCGGTGGGCGCGTGGACGACGGAGGAGGAGCTCGAGCGGCTCGCCCGGGCCGTGGCCCGCTAGGCGTTTGGCGCGGCTCTACGTGTTGACGAGGATCACGATCCCGAACACGATCGAGCCCACCACCGTGAGCATCGCCAGCGAGCCGAGCACGCCGAACGCGGCCGCCTGCACAATGCGGCCCGCGCGGCTCGAGTCGACCGCCCGCGTGCCGCCGAGGATCGCCACGCCGAAGGCAAAGGTCACGCCTATGCCGCTGACCAGCGACACCCAGATCACGTTCACCAGATCCGTGAAGTCGACGACCCCGGCGATCATCCGGACGCCTCTGCCGGCCCCGAGAGCGCCTGCTGCTGGGCGCGGCGCACGAACAGGAGCGTCCCGCCCACGAGGATCAGGCCGGACACGATCACCGGTCCAGCCGCCCCGGTGCCGAACAGCCTCGTGACGCCGTAGGTGAGCGCCCCGATCGTCGCGGCCGCCGGCAGCGTGAGCACCCACGCCACGACGATGTTCCCGGCCACCCCCCAGCGCACGGCCGACAACCGCTTGGCGGCGCCCGAGCCGATCACGGCGCCCGAGATCGTCTGGGTGGTGGAGAGCGGGTAGCCCACGTGGGACGCGGCGAGGATCACAGCCGCGCCGGCGCCCTGGGCGGCGAAGCCCTGCGCCGTGTCCATCTTGTGGATGCGGCTGCCCATCGTCTTGATGATCCGCCAGCCGCCCACGTAGGTGCCGAGCGCGATCGCGGTCGCGGCGGAGACCACCACCCAGTCGGGCACGTAGAAGTCGCTCTCCGAGATCGTCCCGTTGGCCACCAGCGCGAGCGTGATCACACCCATGGTCTTCTGGGCGTCGTTGGTGCCGTGCGCGAGGGCGAGCAGGCCGCCCGAGATCACCTGGCCGAAGCGAAAGCCCCCGGTCACGGGGCCCGGCCGCAGCCGGCCGACGATCCGGTACAGCAGCAGGATCGCGAGCCCGGCCACCACGAAGGCCAGGATCGGCGCCACCACCCCCGGCACCAGCACCTTGCCCACTATCCCCTCGTCGAAGGACACGGCGCTCGGGCCGTCGGCCACCAGCACGGCGCCCACGATCCCCCCGATCAGCGCGTGGGATGAGCTCGACGGCAGCCCGAAGTACCACGTGGTGAGGTTCCAGGCGATCGCTCCGACCAGGCCCGCGAACACCGCCAGCAGCCCGATCGCCGCCGGGTTCACCACGTCCTGCGCGATCGTGGCCGCGACCTGGAGGGAGATGAACGCGCCCACGAAGTTGAGCACGGCCGCGTAGCCGACCGCGATGCGCGGCGGCATCGCGCGCGTGGAGATCGAGGTGGCCACCACGTTCGCCGTGTCGTGGAAGCCGTTGGTGAAGTCGAAGACCAGCGCCGTGGCGACGACGATGACGACGATGACGTCGGCGTCCATCGGGACGGGGCGCCTAGAGCAAGCTGCCGGCTCGGCCGGCAGCGCGCGTTCTCGGATCTCCGCTCACGAGTTCTTGATGACAATGCCCTCGAGGATGTTGGCCACGCGCTCGGTCGCGTCGATGGCCTCCTCGAGACGCTCGAAGATGTCCTTCCAGCGGATCACGACCATTGGGTCGATGCCGGTGTCGAACAGCGAGGCGATCGCCTCGCGGGTGATGCGGTCGCCGTCGTTCTCCAGGCGGTTGATCTCGACCGTGAAGTGGCTGATGTCCTTGAACCCGCGCAGCCGCGGCATGGCCTCGGCGATCTGGCGCGACGCCGCGTGGAGCACCTTGGCGAGGTCCTGCGCCTGCGACATCGGCGCCTCGATCTTGTACAGCCCGAGGTAGTCCGCCACCTCCTCGGTGTAGTCCACCACGTCATCGAGCGCAGAGGCGATCTCGTGGATGTCCTCGCGGTCGATGGGCGTGACGAACGTCTGGTTGAGGCGCTGGATGATGTCGTGGGTGATCCGGTCGCCCTCCTGCTCGCAGATCAGGATCTCGCGGGCGAGCTCGTTGCGCTCCGGGAAGTCCCTCAGCATCTCCTCGAGCAGCCCCGCGGCGCGCAGGATGTTGCCGCCGGCCTCCTCGAAGAGGTCGAAGAACTCGCGATCGCGCGGAGCGAGGACGCTGGAGAGGCGCACGCGAGCGCCACGGTAGCACTACGACACGTCGAACCGGGCTTGTTCGAGGCGCTTCGCGGGAAGCTCTCCCGCTCGCTCCCAGGTAGGCCCGAGCGCCGAGCGCCAGTCGTACTCCACGCGACGCAACTCGACCCGCCCGTCGTCGTGCACGAGCGCGTACCCGGCGCGGTGGTCGCCGTCGAACGGCAGGCCCACGCTGCCCGGGTTCACGAGCTCGATCTCGCCCGCGCCCGCGCGCGCGAACTGCACGTGCGTGTGACCGAACACCACGCGCCTTGACTCCACGCCGAGGAGCAACTCGGCGTCCTCGTCCGCGGCCTCCGGACCGAAGCTCAGCATGTCTGAGCCGGGCGAGGCGTGGCAGTAGAGGACGTCGTCGCGGGTTGTGGTCTCCGGCAGCCCCACGAGGCGCTCCGCCAGCTCCGGCCCGAGGCCCTCGCGCGCCCGCTCGATCACCGGCAGCATCGCCTCGGGCGCGTCCGAGGTGTCCACGAGCCAGCGCTCGGTGTTGCCGCGGATCCAGTCGCCGTCGAGGGAGTCGAGGCGCTCGACCGTCTCGCGGGGCCAGGCGCCGGCGACGGCGTAGTCGCCGCCGAGCAGGAAGCGCTCGGCCGGGCAGTCACGGAGCACCGCCTCGAGCGCCGGCAGGTTGCCGTGGACGTCGTAGAGCAGGGCGAGCATGGCCGGCACGGTAGCCCGCCGGGCAACGTTTCGTCCTCGCCGCGAACCGGAACAACTACGCCCAGCCATGAATCGCACGAGTAGCCATCACACGAAGAAGCCAAGCCGACGCGGCGAGCGCAGCGAGCAGCAGCTCCCCACCTGGCGCAACACGCGCCCGCGCGGCAATCCTCAGATCGACCGCGAGGACTTCGAGCGCGGCACCGCGCGCTGGGAGAGCCTGCTCGGGCGCTGAGCCTCAGCCGGCGCCCGCGAGCCCGGCCTCCTCGAGCGCCTCGGAGCGGCTGCGGAACTCCCGCTTGCCGACGCACTTGCCGTCGCGCAGCACGTAGACGTCGAACAGGCGATCGTCGATCTCGATCCCCCCGCGACCGCGAGCCAGGTAGCGCACCGATACGACCACGCGGTCACCCGCGTCGAGGTACTCCTCCGGAATCGCGTCGATCTCCTCCCAGTCGCTCTCCCAGCGCTGCCACATCTCGAGCACCGCTGCCGGCCCGAGCGCGGGCAGCTCCTGGCCGACCTCGTACACCACGTCGGGCGCCAGGCACTCGACCGCACCCGCGTGGTCACCGCGCCGGTAGCGCTCGAACAGCTCGCGGACGACCTCGACGTTCTCGCGCGACATGCCGAGGAGGCTATGCGGCGCGGGCGCCGGTTGCGCGCAGGCGGCTTGGCTCATGGGGTCGGAAGGTCAACACTCGGAGGAGGCTCCATGCGTACCGCGGCCGGATTGCTCACCATCGTCGCGCTGGCGGTATCTGCCGCGCCGGCGGCCGCCGCACCACCGGGCAAGGGCCTCATCACCGACGGGCCCTACTCGTGCGACGGCGGCGAGACGACGATCACGCATTCGGCCGGCCTCAGCGCCTACATCGGCGACCAGAACTACATGGTGGCGAGCTTCTCGTTCACACCGACGGGCGAGCCGGTCGACACGAGGACATTCGGCCAGCGGACGGGCCTGTCCGGCGGGGTCACGTGCAAGCTGGAAGAGCCCGACGGAGTCTTCGCGGTCGTGCTGCCGCCGGTCGCCCCCTAGCGGTGAACCATCGAGGCGCAGAACCCGTACACCTCGCCGGCAACCGTGGTCTCCACGGGTTCAGGGAAGCCCTCCTCGCGGAACCAGCGACACGCCTCCTCGACGGTGTGGTCCCAGACCTAGGGAGGTGCGAGGGTGTCGAAGAGGCTGGTCGTGCGCTCCCGGATCGTCTGTTCGTGCCTACGTCCCACGAAGCCGTGCCGCGCCCGAGTAGAACACTGGAAACGCGGAGGAACAGGTGCAGGTGAGCGGCCCCTCCTCGACATCCGGGGGATCGCCCTCCTCCAGGACGACGAGGCTGAGGTCACCGCTGCAAGAAGGACATGCCAGCCAGTCGGTCAGCCTGGGATGCGATGGGCCGTACTGGTTCAGTCCCCGACTACAGAGCGACATCTGCCCCCTCCTGCATCGGGATTGCGTCGGGAAGTTCGGGTACCGCCCCCCACGCGGCGTCGATTGCGTCGAGGGCCCCGACCTCGGAGTGCGCGTAGGTCGCCACCATCTTGTCGACCTGCGACTCCGACCACCCGGCCTGCGCGGCAATCACGTGGTTCGGGAGGCCGAGCTTGACCTTCATGTACCAGCAGCCGTAATGCTTCGTGGCCAGGTAAAAGTCGAAGTCGAGCCTGGCGCGGGCCTTGACCTCCTTCCAGTAGGCGGTGAGCGTTGGCTGGGTGAGCTGCCCGCCCGTCTTGTTCCGGAACACGAACCCCTTCCGCTCGGGCAGGGTGAGCAGCGCATCGCGTGCGGACGGCGTCAGCGCGAACGTCCGCTCCCGGTTCGACTTCGGTAGATCGACGCGACCCCTGTAGAGCCGACGTGCGACGCGGCCACGGTTGGCGGGCAGGTCAATGTCGGACCATTCGATTGCCATGGCCTCGCCGGGCCTCATCAGCGAGTGGGCTGACACGACGATCATGGCCCGCATCCGTAGCGCGTAGTCGTCAAGCGCGTCGCAGGCGTCTAGCAGGGCAGCGAACTCCTGCGGTGTGGGCGGTATCTGGTGCCTACGGCCCTCAACGCGCCGGCCGAGCCCCCGGAACGGGTTCCGTTCGAGCAGCTCGTCGTCCACCGCGCGGGCGAACAGGGCCACCGTCAATTGCATGGAGCCTGCCGGGATCCCCTCGGCCCACCGGACGGCCTCATGGCGTGTCACGGAGGCGAGTGTCCGGTCCCCGAACTCGGCCTTGAGGGCTCGCAGCTGCGAGCGGGCCGTGTCGATCGACGAGTGCTTGTAGTGCCGCCCGTTCTTCTGGCGGAGCCGTCCGTCCTCCATGCGGGCGATGTAGTCGTCGGCGTACTCCTCGCAGGCGATCGTCGCCGCTGGGTTGTCGCGACGCGCCCGCGCAGCTTCCGCCTCCTGCTCGAGACCAACGCGGCGACGGGCCACGGCGGCGTCCCGTTCCCGCCTGGTGGTGAACCGGCCGACCCACTCGTACAGCTCCTTGCCGTGCTCGTCCTGGCCGAGGTACACGCGGCCAGTCCAGTCTTACGCTTCGAGGACATCGGAACCTCCATTTCCGGTGTCGGGGGCGGGCCGTTCGCGCGGTGCCGCCCCGTTTCTGTTCTCGGAGGCGATCTTCCCACCCCGCTTAGTCGACGGCAAGTAGCCGCGCCGGCCGAGCCACGGGTCAACCTTCGACAGCAGACCCTTGCGCTTCCCCTCGTGCAGGTACATGGGCGCACCCTCGCGGATCCAGTGCTCGACGGTCCTGACGCCGACCGAGTAGTGCTTCGCGACCGCCTGCTTGTCGAGCCACGGCTCCGGCTGGGCGCTCGCCTCGAGTAACGCGACCCGGAGGCGGAGCTCCCGGAGCTCCTCGTCGCAGCGGCAGCCGCTCACGCCGGCCCCCTCATCGGCCGAACGGCATGGCCGCACGAGTAGCAACGAACGTCGTCATCCGTGTCGCGGATGAACACGGAACCGCCACAGCGCTGACATCTGCCGCGAGACGCCGTGAGAGGCTCAGAAACCGTTACATCGCGCTCATCCGAGGTTCGATCCGAGGTTGTGACTCGACGGGCTCTGAGCGCTCGAACTCGGCAGCCCACATCGAAGTAGCGCGTCTGGGAACGGCGGCCCTCGAGCGGACGCTGACAGCCGCAGACGCAGGTCCGCGCCACGGTCACGAGCGGCACCTCCGAACAAGAGCGCGTAGCACACGTCCACCGCTCCAATTACTCTCGGCGGGTGAAGATCACGCCGTCACGCCGGCTTCGCCCCGCCGGAGCCGCCCGCCAAGCGAGCCGCAAATCGGAGCTGCTGACGGCTAGTTGAGTCTGCTCTTGGGGGTGTGCCTCGGGCGCGGGTCGGGCGGCGAGCCCGGCACCGGGCCAGGCGTTCTCGCGTTGCCCCGACCGCTCGAGAAAGCTATGCGTGATGATTCGCGCTCCCCCGGGAGGCGCCGGCTTCGGACAAGCCTTCCCGCTCTATGTGCAGACTCATCCGGCGGAGCCGCTCCCCGCCGGCATTGCGGCCCCAGCGAGACATCTGGCTTGAAGGAGGATCCGAGGGGTATCTGACGAGGGTGTCCGTGAAGCACCCAACTGAACGAGGCAGCGAAGGGCGGACGCTGTTCGACCGGGCGGCAGAAGCGGCCTCGAACTTTTCGAGCAGCCCGGCGTTCTTTACGGTCTGTGGACTCTTGGTAGCTGCCTGGGCCGCCTCGTACTTGCTGGCTGCGAGCGACACCCTGCACCACGCCCTCGCCGACGCCATGGCCGCGCTCACCTTGCTGCTCGTAGCGCTGCTAAAGAACGCGGAGCGTCGAGCCGAGCACGCTATCCAGCTCAAGCTTGATCGGGTGGCAGAGGCCATGCTCGCCATGCGTCGCGAACACCCGGATGACGGCGCTGAGGAGCTCGAGGAGGCCGTGGGCATGCACGACGAGGTTTGACGTGCCCGCTCGGGCGATCACCACGGGTGGCCGCTACACCAGGTACCCCGCTTAGCTTTCTCGCAGCTAGCTCGCAGAAGCTCGCGAAATGGCAGGCGGCGATCCTGAACCGCTGAGGACCGCCGGCCGAACCTGCGCATTCGTTCTCCCAGGCAGGCGTTCTTGGCCTCCATTGGCGGCTCGTGAAATTCCCGGCGCTAGAAGTTGCTGAGCTCTAAGAGCGGGGGCTAGCCGGCGACCTTGCCGACGACGCTACGGCTGCTCGGGTCCGAGCAGGAAAACCAGCACCGATGTGTTCGCGGCAGGGTTGTGGTCGCCGAGCATGGCCACGACCTTCCTGCCCACGATCTCTTCGGTGGTCGCGCAGAATTCGTCGGCGGCCATCTGGCGCACTCGGCGGCGCAGGAACTCCACCGACTCTGACTCCCCGCTGGCGACGAGCGATCGCTCGGTCTCGGTTTGCACGCTGCCGAGAATGACGAGCGCATAGTCGGGTCCGACGTACGCTTTTGCCTCGGTCGGCCCTCGCCCAAAGCGGTCGCGGTACCGCTGCACGATCGCTGTTGCGAGTCGCCCACTGACCTCGGTCATGCGGCGGCCGGTGCGTAGTCCTCCATAGGTCCTGCCCGGAAGGCTATTACGAGGATGGCCCGGAGTCCCCAGCGGGTCCCCCGGGCCGCCGCTCGACGTCTAAGACGTGGAACCCCACTACCC
>Ga0209382_10009076_pt1 | contig 12468 bp, 9 predicted proteins | sample SoiMetdeltSBSDD5_FD_187599 | JGI IMG/M metagenome (GOLD analysis project Ga0209382, IMG submission 187599) | Bulk soil microbial communities from a Populus tree surrounding site in Tennessee, USA - Soil MetaG P. deltoides SBSDD5 (SPAdes) (version 2) | ecosystem: Environmental > Terrestrial >... | reverse complement strand
CCATACGCCTCGAGCTTCCGCTCGTCCCCGACGGCGCCGCTGATCGCGGCCGCCAGCGCCGCGGGATCGCCCGGAGCCACGAGCCAGCCGTTCACGCCCGGGCGGACCTTGTCCGGAAGCCCCCCGGCATTGGTCGCGACGACGGCGCGGCGATGAGACATCGCTTCGAGCGTGACCAGCGAGCTCCCTTCGTAGAGTGTCGGATGCACGAACAGCGTTGCCGCCTCGTACCACGCATGCAGCGTGCGATCGTCGACTCGTCCGACACGCACCGTGACGTCGCGCAGACCCGAGGCCTCGATGTCGCGTTCGAGCCGCGCCCGGAACGGGCCGTCTCCGACGATGACCCATTTCCAGCGCCCTTCGGGGAGCCGGGCGCCATCCCGCTTGAGACCACCGAGCGCCGCGGCCAGCACGTGAAACCCCTTGTTCTCCTCGATCCGTCCCACGCTCAACAGGACGACGTCGTCGCGGGCGATGCCGGCGGCGAGCCGGACCCGCGTGCCATCGCCGGCGGTGGCGAGGCGATCGAGATGGGGTAACGCAAGCGCGTTGGGAATGACGCGAATCCGCTCGTCAGCGACGCGAAGATGCTCGCGCACGAGCGGTGCAATCGATCGATCGGTGGCAATCACGGCGTCGGCGGCTCGCGCGCACGCGAGCACGGCACGCCGCAGCGGCAGATAGCCGGCGCGCTTGAGGATCGCCCGCCGCGGATCGCTGGCTCCGAACTCCTCCATCCCCTGCGGATTGAATACCAGCGGCGCGCTGCTCCTCGTTCGCTTACGCGCGTAGCCGAGCACGCTCGCTCCCAGCCCATGGACGATGTCGATCTTCTGTTCGCGCACCAGGTCCGACGCCACGGCGCCGGCGCGCAAGCCGAACAGGGGATAGGCGGTGCTGCGATCGATGACCGTCGTGCCGCGCCGTCCGGCTCCGGGGAACGTGCGATACGGCACGGCAATCAGCTTCACGCGCGGATCTAACGACTCGTCGGCCGATCGTGCGCTTGGCGTCGCCGGCCGTGTGATCAGCGTCACCCCGACCCCGGCGTTGGCGAGATACTGCACCAGATCGAAGACGTGCCGCTCCAGGCCGCCAAGCCCGTGCAGCGGAAAAGTCGATCGAGAGACGATGGCGACGCGGGGCGAAGGCATCGAGGTTACCGGCGTTCCGCGATCAGATCCAGATACAAGCGTTCGACTCTGGCGACGACCGCCGAGGCCTCGAACGATCGCTCGACGTGCTGACGGGCGGCATCGCCTAGCCGTCGACGCAGGTCCCCGTCCGCTCTCAGCCGCCGCACATCGTCGGCCAGGCCCGCGGGCGTCGACGACAAGAGCCCCGTGACGCCGTGGGTGACGATGTCGGGCGTGCCGCCGGTGTTCATGGCCGCGATCGGAACACCAAGGGCGCTGGCTTCGATCAGCACGCGGCTCAACGATTCAGGACCGCGCGAGGGAAAAATCAGCAGCGACGCGTGCGCGAGCCAGGCGGCGGTCGCCTCGCCGTCCACCCAGCCGATCATCCGGATGTCGCGGGTGGACTGCTTGGCCGCGCTCGCGATCGAGGCTGCGTCCGGCCCATCGCCGACGACCGCCAGCGGCCAATCGAGGTTCGCCCGCTCCACCACCTCGACGAGGTGCGATGTGCCCTTGTTGGGCGCAAGCTTCCCAAGGTAGAGCGCGTACGGTCCGTCGATCGGTGGGTTTGCGGCCGCCGCGCGGGCGCGAAGTGCGATCACGTCGACGGGGTTGGGAATGATGTCGAGGCGCGTACCGGCCAGCTCCGGCGCGCGGGCCCGCAGATCGGCGGCGATCGCCGAACTGACGGCGATGACGGCATTCGCGCGGGCGAGGCCGGCGCGTTTGCGCTTCAGGTTGCCCTGCATGTACGGAATCATTGGCAACGCCAGCGGCCAGAACGCACCCGATCGCGGCCGCACGCATTGCATCATCATGCGCGACGAGCACCCAGGACAAAGCGACAGCCCTTCGGTCGTGTGGATCAGGTCCGACCAATAGCAGACCGGCCAGTAGTCGCGCACGGTACAGACCGACGGAATGCGGCAATGCGCCGCGGCCTCGATGGCCGGGATCGACGTGAGGACGTGCTGCCCATGGATCACGTCGACTGGCTCGGTCTTGACGCGATCGATCAACGTTTGCGTCAGGATTGGATACAGCCGTTCGTTCTTGAAGTAGTTGCGGACGTAGGGGAGGGGCGGCGCGGTGACGCCGAGCTCGATTACCCGGAAGTCGTCATAGGCGCGCGCGCGGGTGCCGGATGGCGTTCCCGGTTGGGGCTGAACGATCACGATCTCGTGCCCGCGGGCGCGCAGCCCTCGCGCCAGTTCGTAGGTGCTCCAGCCGCTGCCGCCGCATCGCGGTGGGAAGGAGTCGGTGGCGAGTAGCACCTTCATAGCGACTCGATTGCGCGCACCAGCGCGGCGCAATGCGCCTTCCAACTGTAGTCCCGAACCGCCCGCTCGCGTGCCGCCGCACCGAGCGTTTGGCGGAGCGCGGGATCGGTCAGCCGCGACAGCGCGGACTCGAGCGATGGCTCGAACCCGGCGCCATACAGCAGTCCTTCACGGCCGTGACCCACGAGCGTGGCAATGCGATCGATCGCGGGCGCCACGACGGGAAGGCCGGTCGCCATGTACTCGAAGATCTTCAACGGCGACCAATAGAACCCGAGCGACAGCGGCTCGTGCGCGGCGATCTCGAACGGCGCAGCGCCGACATCGGCCGACGCGAGGTAGGCAGGCATGTCGTCGTGAGAGACGGCACCGGTGAAGACGATCCCGGGGAGCGTGCCGGCGGACTCCTGGGCGGCCGGGCGTTCCGGCCCGTCGCCGACCAGCACCGCGCCGATGTCCTTACGGCCGCGTTCGTGGAGACGGCGAATCGCACCAACGAGGCTGGCGGCGCCGTGCCAGCTGCGGAATGCTCCCGCGAATACGGCGACCGTCGGCGCCGGCCGCGCGAACGGCGCCTTGTCCGGTTGGTGCGGCCGAAATCGCCCGGTGTCCGCGCCCCACTCGAGGCGGACGACCTTCCGTTCGGGCGTGCGGGGCGGCAGGATCGCCACGCTCGGCGTGACGATCAGGTCGGCGCGGCTGCAGAGATGCTCGCGCCAGCGGCGCATCGGCTCGACGAGCAACGCGCGATCGAGCAGCGCTTTCGTCGATCCGCGATGGTCGATCACCGGCGCGTTGACCTCGAGCACCGTCCTCGCGCGCGCGGCGCGCGCGGCAAGGATGCCTTCGCCGCCGAAGTTGTAGTAGCGCTCGATGACCACGTCGGGACGCAGTGCGGCGACCAGGCGGCGTACGCGTGCGATCCGCATCCACCGGAGTTCTTTGGCGCCGAGCGGCGGCGTCATCGCAATCCATCGGACCGGTCCGGCGGGGAAGGGGCGGTCACCCGGCGACACCAGCACGTGGACCTCGTGTCCGAGCGACGCCAGTCCTTCCGCGACGGCGGTCACGTGCACCGATCCGCCCTTGACGCCCGGCACCGTCTGATCGATGGCGCAATAGAGGACGCGCATCAGCCGGGACTCGACCCGCCTTCGCCAAGGCTACGGCGAGGTCTCGCCGAAGCGCTTCGCGCGGAGGCGGAAGCTCGGGGCTCGGGGCTCGGCAAACTTTCTTTGACCAGCAAAGCGAAAAACGGTCCCGACGTTATTCTGCCGAACAGCGCGACGTCCAGCTTCATCGCGAACGACAGCGATTTCAGGATCGTTTGCGTGGCCGGGCTCCTAGCGATGTGCGCCTTTGCCGACGTTCGTGCTTCGCGAATGGCCTGCGCGTCGACGGCGTCGGCGTCCACGGGGCCGACCGTCGCCAGGCGCCGCGCCGCGCGGCGGGCCAGCGCGCGTTCCGCGACCCGCATCAAGATGTTCTCGACGAATCCACCGACGATCGGCGTGTAGAAGGTGATCCGCCCGATTCGAAAACCACAGTCCCGCACCACGCGCTCGAGATCGGGCACGTCGGCCAGCGGATTGAGATGGTCGGACTTCCGCAGCCGTTCCTGGCGCATGTCGATCAGCCCGATGCGCTCGAGCCCGCGGGCCAGACGGTTGATCCAGCGCAACCCCACGGCAATCGGCGCGTTCTTGCGGACGTGCGTGTAGACGAACAGCTGGCCGCCGGGGGCGAGGACGCGGTTGGCCTCGCGCAGCATTTCTCGCAGCGCGTCGGGCGACAAGTGCTCGAGGACATCGAGCGACCAGGCCTTGGTGAACGTGCCGTCGGCGAACGGGAGCCGCCGCAGATCGCCGAGCAGCAGCGGCACGTCGCGGCGCGCGTCCTCGGAGAAGAACGGGCTGATGTCGATGCCGACGGCGTCGGCGCCCAGCGATCGATTCCAGATCAGCGCGCGGCCGCTGCCGCACCCGAGATCGACCATCACATCTCCGGGCGCGGGACGCAGGAACTCCCGCAGCATGTCATTGCGGATCTTCGATCCGAGCAGCGGCGGCGAGACCCGCTCGTGGCGCGCGTCGGCATGGAGCGCCTCGTCCAGATACTTCGTCTGCTCGGCAAACCGATCCGCGGGACGGAGATCGAGGTACGCGTTGTCCGGTGCGCGATACGCCCGTCCGCACCCCTGGCACGTCAGCGTCGCCGGCGCGATCGCCTGCCGGCATTCGGGACAGCGGACGAGCGCGACCAGTCGCTCGGAGATCATCGGCGGTGGACCGTTGCCGGGCGCGCGTCGAGAATCTCCCGGAACAATTTCTCGAGCCGCTCGGCGCGATGGTTCCAACTGTAGTTTCCGGCCGCGGCCCGGGCCGCGTTGCCGAGACGCATGCGTAGAGCCGGATCCGCGGCAAGGCGACCAATCGCCGCCGCCATCGCCCTGGCATCGCCCGGCGCGACCAGCAACGCGGTGTCGTTGTTGGTCAGCACTTCCCGGATCGACGGCAGGTCGGTGGCGACAATCGCGCGCCCTGCCGCCATGTACTCGAACAGCTTCAGCGGCGACGTTGCATGGGAGCTGATGGCTGATGCCGGGTTTGGCAGCACCAGAATGCTCGCCGACGCCAGCAAGGCCGGGACGTCCCCATGGGCCACCGGCCCGGTGAACGTGATTCGGTCGCTGACCGCGAGCGTCAACGCCAGAGCGCGCACCCGCGCCAGATCCGGTTCGCGCTCGTGTCCGCCGACGATCAGTCCGCGCACCTCAGGCACCTGGGCCAGCGCCTCTACGAGCACGTCGACCCCCTTCCACGGATAAAGATGCCCGGCATAGCCGACCGTCAGCGTAGCTTCCGTCACCGTAGCTTCCGGCTTCAGCCGGAAGTCACCTTCAACCCGGACCCCGTCGGGGATGACGGCGAGCCGCTCGCGATCGCCGAAGCGCCGCCGCAGTTCGTCGGCCAGGCCCGACGTAATCGTGACGTAGCCGGCGGCGCCGCGCCATACGCGCGCCTCGCGCCGCGCCAGCCGATCGACCTTGCCGCGCGACGGCGGGCGCGCGGTCGAGAGCATCTGCGGCAGCGCCGCCGCGACGTCGGGCGCGTAGCCGTGCGACTCGTACACGAGCGGCGTGCGCGACGGCAGCCGCAATAGCACCGACGCGAGGCCGAGATCGCGCGTCATCAGCAGATCGGCCACGGCCCCGATGATTCGGCCCGCGGCGAACGCCAGGTACCCGACGCGCGCGGCGACGGCCGGCGTGCGGGCCGGCAGCGGCGCCGGCTCGATCGTGAGCATCGAGTGCCGGGGCAGGCCGTAGTAGCTGAACGGATCGCGCGGAGGCGCGTGCGTGTCGGGCCGGACGATCAGCGCGACGCGATGGCCACGGTCCGCCAGCGCCCAGCACGTCTCCATCGTCTGGATGCCGTTGGCCCGCTCGAGCGGGAACCGGATATCGGCGAAATACAGGATGGTCACGGTTCGGTCGCCGGGCGCGGCCGTGGCCGATAGAAGGATTCACGCTCGAACAGATACCGGTACGCCAGGCCGGGCAGCATTCGCGGCAGCGTGACGAACGCGTCGTAGGCGTTGCGCCGCGGTTCGAGACGCTGCCGGTTCATCAGGCCGGTCCCGAACTCCACGATCAGCGCGAGGTTCCACCACACGCAGAGCGCCAGCACGATCGCCATCGGGACGCGCCAGCGTGCGCCACCAGCCGCGATCATCGCCGCGAGGCCGATGGTGAGGACGATGGTGAGGGCGACGAACCGACGCTGCCCGAACGCGCCTGCGACGGTCCACGATTCGACGCTGCCGCTGACATAGACCTGCAGGGCGACCATGATCAACGCGCAGGCGGCGACAGGCCGCGCGACCGGCGCGCCGCGGACCGCGAGCAGCACCAGGCCGGCGATGGCGATCGCGGCAAGCGGCGTCCAGATGAAGAAGCCATGTTCGGGCGACGCCAGCACGCCCAGCGCATGCGGCGCCGTCCACGTCATCTTGCGCGTGACGAGGCCGGACGGGCCGTAATGCCCGTTGAGCGCCTTGTAAGCAAGCAGTTGTGGGAGCATCCCGACAAAGAAAGTGATGCATCCAGCTGCCGCGATGAACAACACCCTGGCTAGTTGGAGCGTGCCGGACTGTCGTGGATTGATCCCGGTAGCAGTATCGGCAGCGCCTGCGGCCCGAGCGAGGCGCGAAGCCGCCGAGCGAGAGCGCGCGGGGGTGGGGCCCGGCGCGCCTTGAGAAATGCTGACAGAGTCGGCGCGAAGTACGGACGTGGGTCGAAGGAACATCGCCCACAAGCTGAAGTCAAGGGCGGGGCCGACTACCAGGATGGCGTCCTGCTCGCGGACCATGGCCATCAGCGCGCCGGCGAAACCCAACGCGATGGCGCCGCCGACACTCCACGTCGCGCGAACCCGCAGCCACACGGTCACGAACAGCGCCACGGCAAATGCGGAGCACGCGTGTGAGTACGGCGGCGACACGTACATGTAGAACAGCAGCGGTGTGCCCAGCAGCACCAGCGCGCCGGCGGCGATGCCCGGTCCGGCCAGGCGTCGCGCGGCGCTGATCGACAGCAGAATCGCGGCGAAGCCGTAGAACGCCGACCCGTACGCGACCGCGGCGATGTAGGGCTGGGAAAACCCGTCGGCCGGCGCGCCGGTCGCGCGCGCCACGAGATCGCCCGCGAGATAGAACGGCGACCACAACAACGCGCTGCCGATGGTCGCGAAACTCGGTCGCCGGCCGGCCTCGGTGTACTGCTCGAGAAAGGTGGCGTGAAAGCCCTCGCCGCGCCCGATGTTCTGCTCGAAGAAATACCGATACTCGTTCTCGAACGACACGTCGCGATCGAACCAGAGCGATCGCAGGTACGAGAAGTATTGAATCTCGTCCGAGGCGTAGATTCTCGGCGTCACCGCCGGAAGCGAGATCGCGAACATCACGACCAGCGCCGCCAGCTCGCGTCGCGTCAGAGCCACGGGTCGGTCCCCCGCGCAATGGGACAGAAACCGGGTGATGAAGCCTGGGTGTCGTTGAACAATCGGCGCGCTCACCGGAGCGCGAGGAAACTCAGCACTTGCGCCAGGTTGAAGCCGGCGTGGCTGACCATTGGCGCGATGACGCTGCGGCGGATCAAGTAGATCGTACCCCAGATGGCGCCGAGCGCCGAAACCGCGATTGCCGCGTCCCAGCCCTGTTCCACGTGGCCCAAGCCGAACGCGGCGCTGTACACGATCACGCCCACCACGCCTCCGCCGAGATATTGCTCGAACCGGTGCAGGATGAACCCGCGCTGAATCTCCTCGCGCACGCCGCCCGCCACCACCACGACGAGACCGAAGATGGCCGCCTGAATCGGATCGGTGAGCATCGCCTGAAACGGATTGCGCGTGACGTTGTGCAGTTGCGGCGCCACCGTGAGGAGCGCGCGCAGAATGAGCGCCGCCACCACCAGCATCGGAACCAGCAGCGCGAGTCCCCAGACCGCTTCCCGCAGCGGCGAGCGCCAACCGATGAGCACGTCTCGTGCATGCTGGCCATGCGTCCTGAGAAACAGGGCCACCAGGCCGACGACGAACACGGTATCCAGCAGCGAGAGCACCGAGACGAACAGCGGCGACCACTGGCCGTCCGCGGTCTGGAGCCGCATGCCGAACGCGCTCATCAGCGTCGCCAGGAAGAGTTGTGTGGGAAACCCCGAGCACAACACCACTTCCGCGATCGCCCCCAGCCGTTCAGCCGGTGACGTCGGCCGGGCTGGTTCCAGCTCCTGCGGGACGGCGGATTCCAGATTCGTTGCGGCCTCCGACACGCTCAGAACTGTAGCAAGGGACACTCGGCAAAGGGACCCAAAAAGCAGACAACCAATTTTAACAATGTAAATCTTACTCAGAGGATGGTAAACTCTTCTCGCAATGGAAAAGCAAATGACTGTCGAAGAGACGAGCGCCTCGGGTGAGGTGGCCGGCGAGCGGGTGCTCATTGTCGAGGACGACCCCGCGACCCGGACCGGCCTCGCCGAACTCGTGCAGGCCTGGGGCTTCCAGACCGAGGAAGCATCGGATGGCGAAGAGGGCTTGCGGAAGGTCACCAGTTTCCGTCCGGCCATCATCGTCAGTGACCTCGTCATGCCGCGGATGGGCGGCCATGAGTTGCTGCGAACGCTGAAAGATCAGCTGTCGGACATCACGTTCCTCCTGTTGACCGCGCAGGGTACGATCGAGAGCGCGGTCGAAGCCATCAAGGATGGCGCCTACGACTACCTCAGCAAGCCGGTGGACCCGCAGCGATTGCGGATTCTGCTCCAGAAGGCGGTGGAACGGCAGGAGACGCTTCGCGAAGTGCGGCAATTGCGCCGGCAGCTGCGCGAACAGGGGAGTTTCGGCCGCATCGTCGGCAACAGCCCCGGCATCCGCTCGATGTACCGCATCATCGAGCAGGCGGCGCCGACCGCGGCGTCGGTGCTGATCTGGGGCGAGTCGGGAACCGGCAAGGAGCTGGTCGCGCAAACCATCCACGAGCTGAGCCCGCGGGCGTCGTTTCCGTTCGTGGCCATCAACTGCGCGGCGATTCCCGAGACGCTGCTGGAGAGCGAGATCTTCGGCCACGAAAAGGGCGCGTTCACGGGCGCTCACGATCGGCGGACCGGCGTGTTCGAGCTGGCGCATCGCGGCACGCTGTTCCTCGACGAGATTGCCGAGATGATGCCGGCCACGCAGGTCAAGCTGCTGCGGGTGCTGCAGGAGCGCACCTTCCGCCGGCTGGGCGGCCGCCAGGAGCAGTCGGTCGACGTCCGCGTCATCGCCGCGACCAATCGCGATCCCGCCGAGGCGGTGCGCGACGCCAAGCTGCGCGAGGATCTCTACTACCGCCTGAACGTGTTCACGATCGATCTCCCACCCCTCCGCGAACGGCGCGCCGACATTCCGCTGCTGGTGCAGACGTTCCTGAACGAGTTCAACACCCGCAACAACAAGTCGGTGCGGGCGGTCGATCAGGAAGCGATGTATCTCCTCGAGCGCTATGGGTGGCCGGGGAACATCCGCGAGCTGCGCAACGTCATCGAGCGGGCGACGATCCTCGCCGAAGGGGACTTCATCGAGGCGCGCCACCTGCCGCCGCCGGTCGTCAGCCGGAGCGAGCAGACGCTGCCGACGGTGACGCTGGCGCCGGGGACGACGGTGGACGAGGCGGAGCGGCGGCTGATTCTGTTGACGCTCGAGCACACGCGCAACAACAAGACGCGCGCCGCCGAGATCCTGGGCATCAGCCTGAAGACGCTGCACAACAAGCTCAATCGGATGAAACAGGAAGTGCGGTAGAAAGAGAGCTTCAGGCTTCTGGCTCCAGGCGTCGGGAGATCATGGAGCAGTCTGGAGCCGAGAGCCCTGGAGCCTGAAGCCCGGAGCCCATAGCCCACTTTGTCGATAAAAGCCAAACAAGTCGCAGGCGTCACCACCCTGGTGGTGCTGGTCGTCGCTGGCATGACGGCGGTGCAGATGGCGTCGCTGACGCGCGTCCGCATCGACGAGACCGCGTCGCGCGCCGCGCAGCTCAAGGACGCGATCCTGCAGCAGGCGAATCGCGTCGTCCGCGCCGGGCCGGCGGATCCGTACCGGGCGCTGCAGGATGACAGCGGCCTGCGCTCGCTGCTCGAGGCGGCGGTGACCGTTCAGCCCGAGACCAACACGATCCTCTACGCGGTCATCGTCGACAACCAGGGCATTGCCGTCGCGCACAGTACTCCATCGCTCGAGGGGCGCGCCGTCGATCCCCTCGAGGATCTGATGCGGCTCAAGGACGGATCGGCCATCGATCAGGTCCGCGCGGTGCTCGAGGAGCGGCGGTTCGAGCTGCAGGAGCAGATTCTCGCCGGCGACAAGCCGTTCGGCACGATTCGCATCGGCATTGCCACGCTGTTGGTGCGGAGCGAGATCATGAAGGCGCTCACGAGCTTCATGTACACCGCGGCCGCGGCGCTGGTGATCTCGACGTTCGTGGCGATGCTGCTCGCCCAATGGATGCTGCGGCCGATTCACGTGATCCAGAGCGGCCTGACGCGGTTGGGCCGCGGCGAGCTCGACGTCAGGCTCGATCTGCCGGGGGAGGAGTTCGCCGATCTCGGCAGCTCGTTCGAGGCCGTCAGCGCGCAGCTCGCCGCCGTGCGGACGAAGGCATTGCCGGCGGCGTCGACGGCAACCGAATTCGAGTCGGTGGTGGAGAACCTCGAGGACGCGGTCGCGCTGTTCTCACCGGAGGGCGAGCTGATCTTCAGCAACGCGTCGATGCGCGCCTTGCTGCCGCTCAGCGAAGCGAGCGGCAAGCCGACGCTGTCGCAGATCGACGCCGATCATCCGATGCGGCAGCTGGTCGAGCGCGCGCTCGCCGGCCGCAAGTCGGCGGGCCCGGTGTCGCTGCCGCTCGGCTCGCCGGCCGAGCCGGATCAGGAGCCGCCCGAGTACCTGCTGCTCTGTCATGCCATCGAAGATTCGCGCGGCAAGTTCATCGGCGCGATGATCGTCGCGCGCAACCTCGGATACCTCAGCGACCTCCACTCGACGCTGAACTACTCGCGCAAGCTCGCGGCGCTGGGCCGGCTGATGGCCGGCGTGGCTCACGAGGTGAAGAACCCGCTCAACGCGATGACCATCCACCTCGAGCTGCTCAAGCAGAAAGTCGGGGCGATGCGCGAGCCGATCACGGTGCCGGCCGGCCCGTCGGGCGGGTCGCGCACGCTCGATCTGACCAAGCACGTGAACGTCATCAGCGACGAGATCAAGCGGCTCGACCAGGTCGTGGTCGGGTTCCTGAAGTTCGCCCGGCCCGACGAGTTGAAGCTGCAGCCCGTCCATCTCGCGTCGGTGGTCAGCGAAGTCACCTCGATGACCGCCCCCGAAGCCGAGCGCCATGCGGTCGCGATCAAGGTCGAGTGTCCGCCGAGCGTCCCGGAAGTCAACGCCGATCCGGGGATGTTGCAGCAGGCGCTGCTCAACCTGACGATCAACGCCTGTCATGCGATGCCCAACGGCGGCACGCTCAGGTTGATCTGCCGGCCGGCGTCCCGGCGCCGCGTCGAAATCATCATCGAAGACACGGGGGTGGGGATTCCGCCCGAGCACATGAGCCGCATCTTCGACCTGTATTTCACGACCAAGGAAAAGGGCAGCGGCATCGGGCTGTCGATGGTTTTCCGGATCGTCCAGCTCCATGATGGCGATATTGAGGTACATTCGACCCCAGGGCATGGAACCAAGTTTCGGCTACTGTTTCCCCAGGCGTAGGACGGCAGGAGGGGGCCAGGACCGCGCCAGGAGGCCCTCATGAACGCCTTCAGGACAGCCCTCATGAAAATGATGCCGCCGGCGATTCTGCTGGTGGCGCTGGTGGCCGTGTCCACCGCGGGGTGTGCTACGGGAAAAGCCCACGCCATCGAGGACAAGCCAACCTTGGCGGTCCCGCCCGTTCCGCCCCGGGCGATCGAGCCCCAGCCGGTGGAAGAACCTCCGCGCATCGAGCCGGTTGCCGAGCCGAACACGGTGGCCGCGCCACCCCCCACCCGGGCGCCGAAACCGCGTCCGACCGAGCCGCGCCCGGCCGAGGCGAAACCGGATCCGCCGGAGACGGCCGCCGCGACGCCGCCGCCACCGCCAGTCGCGCCGCTCCGCACGCCGACGTCCCCGACCGGAGCCGATGCGGCCCGTCAGGTGCGCGACACCATCACACGAGCTGAGTCGCTCCTGAAGCAGGTCGATTATCAGAAGCTGAGCAACGATCGTCGTGTGACCTACGACTCGGCGAAGAACTTCATCCAGCAGTCCGAAGAAAAGCTCAAGCAAGAAGATTTCCAGCTGGCGCTGAGCTTCGCGACGCGAGCCGAGACGATTGCGCAGACGCTGCAGAACGGCAGCCGCTGAAGCTCGGCCACTTTTTCTTTGCAAAATAGGGCAATTCGAAGAACCCCATGTCGTAACGGGTGGACTGCAATATCTTGCGCCTGCCCTAAAAAAAGACCACAATATAGTGTG
>Ga0209382_10009075_pt1 | contig 12468 bp, 14 predicted proteins | sample SoiMetdeltSBSDD5_FD_187599 | JGI IMG/M metagenome (GOLD analysis project Ga0209382, IMG submission 187599) | Bulk soil microbial communities from a Populus tree surrounding site in Tennessee, USA - Soil MetaG P. deltoides SBSDD5 (SPAdes) (version 2) | ecosystem: Environmental > Terrestrial >... | reverse complement strand
GTCGACTACTACACGCGGCTGGAGCAGGGCCGGCACAGCAGCCCGTCGGAAGCCGTCCTCGATGCCCTGGCACGGGTCTTCCATCTCGACGCCGCCGCCCGCGCCCACCTCGTCGATCTGGCCCGACCGACCCGCCATGCCATCAAACAGCTGTCGGCCCAGCGGGTCCGGCCCGCCATGCACCAGCTCATCACCTCGATGGTCGACCACCCGGCGCTCATCCTCGGTCGCCGCACCGACGTCCTCGCGTCCAACACGCTGGCCCGCGCCCTGCTCACCGACTGGACCCGCCTGCCACCCCGGCAGCGCAACTACACCCGATGGGTCTTCCTCGACCCAGCCGCTCGCCAGGCCTTCCTCGACTGGCCGACCGTGGCGGCCGATGTGGTCGGCACGCTGCGCCTCTATGCCGGGCGGTTTCCGGACGACCCGCAGCTCAACGAACTCGTCGGGGAATTGACCATCAAAAACCCGCAATTTCGTACGTGGTGGAACGGACACCAGGTGCATGAGCGTACGCACGGCACGAAGCACATGCGGCACCCCGCCGTCGGACCGATCACGCTCCAGTACGAGGCACTCGTCCTGCCCGGCGACGAGGAGCAGACTCTGTTCATCTACACCACGGCACCCGGCAGCCCTTCACACGACAACCTGCGCCTGCTGGGGCTCTGGGCAGCCGAACAGCGGACGAACACCGCTACGGCCGGCGGTCCCCCGGCGCCCGAAATCACCACCCAAGTCAACACGGCCACTACGACCGAACACGACTGAACACATCGGTCGGCGCAACGGGCATCCATCTTCACGACTTCAAGGCCCACAACCGGCAACCTGGCATACGGTGGATGGAGCATCGCGCCACCGGGGAAGGGGTTCCACACGAACGCCAGGGACACGACCGCGACGCCGCCCGTGGGACCCCATCGAATCAAGCGAATGACCGGGCGCGATCCTGATGAGCCGCAGCGCTCCGCTACGCGCCTTGAACTGCTGTTCGACCTCACCTTCGTGGTGAGCTTCGCCGCGGCGGCCGACGCCAGCGCGCACCTGCTCGCCGAGGGTCATATCGCGACGGCTGTCGCGGGATTCGTATTCACGGCACCGACGATCTGCTGGGCTTGGATCAACTACTCGTGGTTCGCCTCGGGATTCGACACCGACGACTGGGTGTTCCGGGTGATGACCATGGTGCAGATGGTCGGTGTGCTCATCTTCGCGCTGGGAATACGGCCGTTTTTCGACTCGATCGACCGCGGCGAACCGATCAGCACCGGCATGGTCGTGGCGGGCTACGTCGTCATGCGCATCGCGATGGTCGGCCAGTGGCTTCGTGCCGCCAAGCAGGATTCCGCCCACCGGCGAAGCGCACTGACCTATGCCACAACGATTCTCATCGCGCAGGCAGGGTGGGTGCTACTGGCCATCGCGAGGCTCGAGCACCTTCTGACCTTCTTCGCCATCAGCGCGCTGCTGTACGTAATCGAAATGGGCGGACCGGTTCTCGCCAAGCACCGCGAAGGCGGCGCGCCCTGGCACCCGTACCACATCGCGGAACGCTACGGACTCCTGCTCATCATCACCCTTGGCGAAGGCATCGTCGGGACCATCACCGCGGTCGCGGCGCTCGTCGCCAAAGCCGGGTGGAGCATCGAGGCAGGGCTGGTCGTCATCGCGGGCACCGCCACCGCTTTCGCGATCTGGTGGGACTATTTCATCGTGCCCTTCGGTGACTTCCTGAACCAGCACCGGCATCGCACCTGGGGATTCGCATACGGCCACATCATCATCCTCTCCTCGGTGGCGGCCATCGGCGCCGGCTTCCATGTCGCCGCCTATGTCGTCGAAGGTGACACCGCAATCGGCGTGCCCGGGGCGGTGGCGTCGACCGCCGTGCCCGTCCTGGTGTTCACGCTGTCCTACTTCGCCGTGTACTCGCTGCTTGTCAGGGCTTTCGACATGTTCCATCTTCTTCTCGCGACCGTATCCGTGGCGCTCCTCTGTCTTTCCGTGGTCCTGGCCGTCACCGGCGTCCCGCTCGGATGGTGCCTGATTGTCGTGATGGCGGCGCCATTTGTCACCGTCATCGGCTACGAAACCATAGGGCACCAACACATAGCCAACGACGTCCTGGGGCAGCGAAACCCCAATCAACACTGGATAAGACTTCGGTAGACCGCGGCTAGAGCTAGAGGGGCGCTTCGTCGGGACGGGGGACGCGGAGCTCTTCGATTTTGGTGGTGGCCCCGAAGACGCCCCCAGCTCACCGGGACCATTTCTCTCAACAGGATGTAGGCCGGCACTCGTGCCTCCCCGGACATGCCGCCATATCTGCCGATGCTTTGCGTGAATCGCTGGTACAGCATGCGTTTGGCCGCCTCGTCCAGTCCGCCTTCGAAGTAGTTGACCTCAAGCGCGATGATGTTCGTGCCGCCGGGCTTGCCGCCGTGATAGACGTGACTGGGCGGTACGTCGTGGAAGTAGATCCACGTCGTACTCTTGTTGTACGGCGCCTATGCCAGATCCGGGCCATTGCCCGCCTCGACGTCGTTGACGAAGGCCTCCAACCGGCGCGACCGGCCGATGGTGGAGTACGGCGGGAACACAGTCGGCTCACCCGAAGCCGCACCGATCGAGATCACCGCGCCGTCGGCGGCCATTGACCAGTTCGGGTCCGCCGACGTTGTCCAGTGCCCCGTGAACGGGGGCGTCGATTTCGCCGAGCGACGCCACCACCTCTGCCGCGCCCAGTTCGCGCAGCCCCTTCGCCCGCTCGGGTCGCCCGGCCACCGCGATGATGTGGGCCCCGGCCAGCGATCCGAGCTGGACGGCGTACCGGCCGACTCCACCGGCCGCACCGGTGACCACGATGCGGCGGCCCAGCAGCGGTCCGAGCCGGCGCAGGCCGTTGAGGGCAGCCAGTCCCGCTACCGGCAGCGCTGCGGCCTGGCCGAAGTCGACCTCGTCGGGCAGCGCCGCAAGCTCGGTAGTGTTGACGGCGCGCAGAGTCGCCCAGGCCGATTCGCCGCCGAAGGTCACGACCCGGGTGCCGGCCCGTGGGCCGGAGCCGTCGGCAGCCGCCGCGAGGACGACCCCCGCCGCGTCCCAGCCGGTGACGGCGCCTGCGGGCAGGTTCCGGGCCATCGACAGGTCACCGAAGTTGAAAGAGACGGCCTTGACCTCGACCAGGACCTGGCCCGGCCCGGCGACCGGGTCCGGTACCTCGCCGATCCGCAGGTGAGCCGGGGCGTCATGGTCTACGAGCAGTGCACGCACGTTGGTTCTTCTCCCCTGATAAGCGGCGGCGGCGGCGCCTGCGTTCTGGCGAGAACACTACATGCACGTACATTAAATGTCTAAGCATCAGATGTACGTGCATGTAATTCATAAGAATTTAGCTTGCTCGGATCGTGGCGACAGCCCTGTCATAAAGCTCGAGCATGTCGGCTTCGCCGTTGGCGGCGAGCCAGGCTTCGGACGCGGTGTCCAGGCACGAGAGCACCGCCGAGACGATCACTGATGCGGTGAACTCAGGGTCGGGGCCGTCGAGGCGCCCGGCGATGAGCGGCACCAGGGCATCCCGCCAGTGCTGGCGCTTCTCGAAAAGGCGGGCGCGCAGCGAGGGCGTCTGGTGCGTCAGGCGCGCGATGGCGAGATCGGCCACGGGATCGTTGAAGGTTTCCGGTTGTGCGGAGATCATCGCGCCGCGTAGCGCCTCCCAGGGGTCCTCGGCATGGGAGCGCCCGGAAAGCGCACGGGCGACGGCATCGCCGCGCGCGGCGAGGTCGCCCAGCAGCACGTCCTCCTTGCTGCCGAAGTAGCGAAAGAACGACCGCCGCGAAATCCCGACCGCCTCGACGATCTGGTCGACGGTCGTCGCCTCGAAGCCCTGCGCGACGAAGAGCGCGCATGCCGCAGCCGAGATCTCCTCGCGGAGCGCCGCGCGCTGGCGTTCCCAGGCCGTCATCTTCGCCATGAACCCAACGTACATGAAATGCCTAGTTGGCACTCAGTGCTAAGCCGGCATATGGTGTCAGCATGACCTTCGCTTACCACTCCCAAACGGTCCTGCTTACCGGGGCGAGCTCCGGCATCGGCCGCAGCTTCGCGGTCGCCCTCGCCGCTCGCGAGGCGAATCTCGTCCTCGTCGCCCGGCGGGCCGATCGGCTGGAAAGCCTCGCGACCGAGCTGCGCAAGCGCCACGGCGTCACCGTGCATGTCATCCCGTTCGACCTGTCGGCCCCATCGGCCGGCGCGGACCTGCGCGACGCGGCGGCACAACGCGGCATCCGCGTCACCAGCCTCATCAACAACGCGGGCTTCGGCTCCTTCGGCCCGTTCGCCGACCAAGATCCCGACCGCCTCGCCAGGGAGGTCGCCGTCAACGTCTCCGCGCCGGTCCAGCTGACGGCAGCGTTCCTCCCGCAAATTCTCACGGCCGGCCGCGGCTTCATCATCAACGTCGCCAGCATGGCCGCCTACGCCCCGTCGCCGCGGAGGGCCGTCTACGGTGCCGCGAAAACGTTCGTTCTCACCTTCACCGAGGCGCTATGGGCGGAGCTTCGCGGCACCGGGGTGACCGTGCTCGCCCTCTCTCCCGGCGCGACGAGCACCGAGTTCAACCAGGTCGTCGGCACCGACGACGCCACTGCCGGGGTACGGATGAGGGCGCCCGAGGACGTGGTGGCCACAGCACTGACCCACCTCGATCGGCGCGACCCGGGTCCGAGCATCATCGACGGCCGCGGCAACCGCCTCAGCGCCAACGTTGTCCGCGTGCTGACCCGCCGCGCGACCGTAACCTTGATGGGACGCATCACCGATCCCAGCCGCCGCAACCGCGAGCGCGCCGCGAGGTAGCTTTTGCCCTGCGCGCCAAGCGCCCATCCCGGCCGTTGCTCACGCGCCGGCAGGGGCGCCCAGCGTGCTGTTGATGACCTGCCGGTGGGTGGGCTGGGCGGCGGCGTGCCGCTCCTGACCCGTGTCGGTGAGGCGCACATACACCCCGCGGCGGTCGGAGACGCACAGCGTGCGCTCCACCAGGCCGTCCCTCTCCAGGCGGGCGACGGTGCGCGACAACGCGCTCTGACTGAGGTGGATAAGTATGCCCAGATCCTGCATGCGCAGGGTTTGGTGCTCGTTCTCCGCGAGCCGGTCGAGCACCTCGAACTCGCTCATGCCGAGTTTGTGCTGCTCCTGCAGCGCGTTCTCCAGCGCGGAGGACACCGCCGTGAACTGGCGCGACAGCTCACGCCACGTCTTGACGGCCACCTCATTAGGCATTCCACCAACATAACATGCATCTGCAGTAAATGTGCGTGCATCTAATGCTTGCCCATACCGATGCACACATGTCCCGTGCGTTTGGTGGCCGGGTCAGGGGAAGATGCCTTTGAGCGCCCTGGCCAGCTTGGTGTGGCCGGCCTGGCTCGGATGCGGGCATCCGCGCCCGCGTCGAGCACGGTATGCACGATCTGCCTGGCGTGCTGGGTGATCGCCGGATACACCGCCGGTCCGTTGCACGCGGGACCAGGATTCGCCATATCCAGATGCGATTCTCATCGACCGGAATGGCGAGCTCGCACGCGCCGCCTTCGGTCACTATTTCGCCTTTCCGCTGCGGCCCCATGTCATGCCGTTGTTTTCGAGCCATGCATTGAGGTTCGGCCATCCTGTTGTGGCTGATGGGAGGGGCTTGACAGATGAGGGGGTCTTGTCTGGCCCACGGTCGAGCGTTGATGATCACAAGGTTGATCGTCTGCCGGGTAGGCGATCTTATCGTGGGTGGGTTTGCCGGGTTTGGGGTAGACGACGTCACCGGACGCCGATGCCGCCCGAAGGTGATTGTGTTGTCCGTGCCATCGACTGTGACTGGCGCACCGGCAGTGACTGTCACAATGTGATGGTGATTGTGTGGCGTTGGGGTTCAGCGTCCATATTGGATTTGGGACACCACGAGCAGCGCCCGCAGCAGGGCGGTGGCTCGGCTGGCCTTCAGGCGCAACCGGTGCAGGATGCGCCAGCACTTGAGGAACGCGAACCCATGCTCGCCGGGCGCGCGCAGGCCGGCGACGGTCTGGTTGGCCTGCTTCTGCGCGCCGGTCAGCTTGCGCCAGCGGGTAGCCTTGTACCCGGTGATAATGGCCGGGTTGTCCGGGTCGTCGTCCAGTGCGGTGAAGGCTAGGTCGCCGACGGCGGCCAGCCCGTGAGCGCGTAGCTTGGCCACCAGGCCGGCTTGGCGGGCGCAGGTCAGGTCCGAGGTTTTACCCCGTCGTGCCTGCCCGATCCACAGCAGATTGCCGCGGGTGTCGGTGACCGCGAGGAACAGCAGTCCGTGACATCGGTGTTTGCCGTTGTAGTTGCGGCGGTTGGCTTTCCCGCTGCGGCGGGTGGTGCGCACCAGGGTGCAGTCGAACAGCACGACCTCGTGCCCGTCGACCACCGCCTTGCGCAGCACCCGGTCCAGCCGAGGCGCGCGGCGCGCCAGCCGGCCGATGACTCGGTGCAGCCAGCGGCGTACCGTCGAGGCGGAGATCCCCGCCGGGCCCGACAGGTCAGCCGGCCGCTGATCGTGAAACAGCACCGCGGCGATCAGGTCGGTCAACTGCCCAGCGCTCTTCTTGCCCCACCGGGACTTCGCCTCACGCCGGTAGGCGACGATCTCACACCGGATCGCCTCCAGGGTCGCAGTGGACAACGGCAGCCGGGACTGGTAGACACCACAAGCGTGGTCCCCGTCTGATGTATTTGTTGTTGTTGGCACGACGATGAATCATCCGGGGACCACACCCGATATCCATATTGGACACTCCGGCCGTGATGGTCACCAGACGGTAACAACCCACGCACCGCCAGCACACCGGCAAGGTCACCAACCCGGCAGATGATCACCCTCTGGCGGACCCAGCCCACCCCAACACGATGACCCGATATCCCGGCCTGTCAACCCCCTCTGTCCAGCGAAAACAGGATGACGCCAGCTCATTGAGGTACTCGAGTGCTCGGCACTGCGTGACGGCGGCGAGGACTTCAACCCAGTTGGTGTTCTGCCGCATCAGGACTGACCGGCAGTAGCGTTCTACCGCATCGTCGACGCCGCCTACGAACGCCGCTCGATCGCGGTGACCAGCAACATCCACCCGTCCGGCTTCGACACGATCATGCCCAAGACACTGGCCACCGCCACCGTTGACCGGCTCCTGCACCACGCCCACCTGATCACCACCCAGGGCGACTCTCACCGACTCCAGCAGGCCCTCGCAGGCAAGGGGGTGAAAGCCCTGACCTAACCACCACGGAGATCACCTGGCCACCAGCATGGAATTCTGCTGTCCGCCTACAAGGAGCTCACAAGACCGTCGGACAGGACTTCGTCCTGACCCTTGACAACGCGGCGGTTCGACGAAGGCTGCTGGGCTCGGCTCGCGGGTCACGAACGGTCCCCGAACTGTCAGTGTCCGTGTCTCTCCAGTCGCGCCGAGCCGGGCTGCGACCATAGCCGGATTTGCAGCAACGTCGTCCACCTTGGCCAGCAGCTTGTCTTTGTGCGCGAAGGGAAACCGCGAGGTCTTTGGCCTCGATCACCCAGATGGTCGGGGCGTGTGGTGCGACTACAACAGCGTCGATCTCGGCCTCAGAACCAAGCCCAAGACCCTTCAGCGAAACAAGTTGACAGCAGCTGACTGCCGAACACAATCGGGCCTCTACTACACCGGCCGCCTATGGGCAGGTCGGCCACTACAGCCAACCGCCCCCCAAAGTGAGCAGTTTCGGATGTATCCAGCCGGAGGCACTTCCAGCGACTTGGGGCGCTAGGCGTCAGCTCATGACCCTGAACATTTGAATTATCAGCCAACGTCGACATGTTCGGGTCGACTCCGACTCATCAGTCTGATCCAAGATCGTTGGGCCCATGGCCGATCCGTTCACATGTCATAGCTAGCGGTCCACGGTTCGCGTACCGCCACCTTAAGTGGAGCTGAGGGGACTCGAACCCCTGACCCCCACACTGCCAGCACGGCTATCCGTGAGATCGGTTGAACTGCAACCTGTTGACCTGCATGGGAACCACAGATCTCCCCGCTACTCCCCGTCCATATCCAACATCAACTTGCCGAACGGACACGGATCGGGCACGACTTATAACACACTCAAACATCTCTCTCTATCTATATTTATTTATTAGAGCTATATACCAACAAGAGCAAGAGCTGCTGAAACACCTAGATGTTGATCTCAGTGGGGCTGCCAGAGAGGCCCCAAATATTTGCAACGAATTTCCGGCGCACGACACTAGACGCCAGAACTGGACCCGTTCGAGAGGTAGCGACGGTAGCGGTGATCGCGCTACCGGTAGCGGCAACGCTACCTGTGCCGCTACCTCATAAAGCGTTGTCTAGCAGGCATTACGCCCAGAGGTAGCGGGTAGCGGCACTGGCTCGGAGACCCCCGAAAACGGCCGTCAGAGGCTTTCGTGACACCGAGGCTCCGCTACCGCTACCCGCCTTCACCGGGGGGAGAGAGGCGGCCGGGCTGCGCCCGGACAACTCGGCGTGGGAGAGATGGTCAACGGCGAACATATCTGGTCCGAGCGACACGGAGTCAGGAAAGGACGAACCTGGACCCTGATCCCGAAAACCGGGAACCGCAGACACAATGAGATCAACAGCTAGGTGTTTCAGCAGCTCTTGCTCTTGTCGGTGTTAGCGCACGCCGTAGACATCGCCGCGCAGCCGGATCGCTAGAACGATCACGGTCCGTTCTTCCTCGACGATGCGGTAGATCACGCGATAGGTGCCGAGGTGAGCTGAGCGCCTGCCCCGGTACGGACCGTCCAGCTCTCCCCCGACCCGATACGGGTTGAGCGCAAGCCGCTCGGTGATGAACGTGTACGCGGCCCATGCGATCGTTTCGGGTAGCTCTTGTTCCAATGCGCGGCGTGCCGGTCCGGCTAGTTTGACCTTCCAACGCTCATCGGTCACGCCTTGCCCGCCCGGTGTCGCATCACGTCGCGCAGGTCTTCGGCATCGGTTAGGCGGTTAGCGGCGATGTCGACTTCTGCTTCGCGGATCGCAGCGACCGCGCCAGCGTCGGAGAGGATGGCGATGGTCTCGCGAAGCGAGTCGAATTCTTCATGTGAGATCAGCACTGCGGCAGGCTCGCCGTTGCGTGTGATCTCCACGTGCTCATGGGTGGTGGCGACGGCTGCCACTAGTTCTGATAGGCGGGCTTTGGCATCGGTTACGGTCATCATCTCGGTCATAGTCCGAATTCTAGTCCGATGCTGGTCAATTGCACCACGAATTGATCTAGGGGGACATGGGGGACAGCTTGATCGTTTGGGTGTCCCCCATGATCACGGGTGTTTATGCTGGTGACAGCGTTTGGTTGATCTAGGGGGACACCGGGGACACTTCCCGTACTTTCCGGGGTGTCCCCCGGCACGCGCTGACAGGTCTTCTTCACCGTGTCGTAGGCGATCCCACAGACGTCAGCGATCATCTTGGGTGTGTTGACCTGTGGTTTCGCTCTGAGATGGCGCAGGACGGCCGAACGGGTGTCGCCGAGGGTGAAGTCCTGGGTGGGTCCGTCCAAAAGCTGCCATGCCCCCGCTGCGGCGTGGAAATGGAGCGCCATCTCGGTTTCGTCTACGTCGCGTCCGGTGATGTAGAGCGGGCAAGCCGAGCTCTCTGAGCTCGGCGTGGCGCAAGTTCGCGTTCTACCTGATGCACGACCGCTGGGCGTCCATCCCATGGTTCCTCGTATCTAGGGTTTGCCACCCCTGCATAACCAGCAATCGTGACCCAACCGGAAACTTCGTTCCGGCAACCTGAAGTAGCGGGCGGCGAGATCAGCCACGTGCCAAGAAAGTTACGCGAGAGGTGATCTATTCGATGCTGTTCGGGGGGGTCGGCAACCGGCTGAACCGTGGCTGAGGCGTAACAACAGACGACGGACACTCGTCTGCGGCGGCCAGCTTGTCTGCGACGTCGAATCTCCAGCGCTGGCCGCATATCGGTGCCATAATGCTGCGTCATGAGGTCTTCACTGATGGCTGCCGCTGTAGTCGTCGGGCTGGCATTTTCGAGCTGCGGTAATGGTAACCCCGACGCCAAACCTTCTACTGCATACTTGTACTCGTTTGACGGTGTGAATGACACGTGGTGCGATCGCATCGACTTCAGGGTTATGGCGGTGATTCCAGGGGAACTCGGGCGCAAGTATGCTTCGAGAAGCGCATCCGACGATGGGTTGAGCTGTACCAAGCTTGTGTCAGGCGAGCCATGGAATCATTTGATCATTACGGTTAGCGTGACGTTCTTCAAGACTGCCGAGGCCGCGAAGGGGTCGTATGAACGGAATACCTCCGCCGACGACGCCAAACTTCCCGTCCCGGCCGACATCGATGCCAAGGTATCGATCAAGAAGAACCAGCGCATCGCGAGCGCGGTGCACCAGAATCTGCGGGTGATGGTGATCCTCAGCGGAGATACGAAGACGTTCGCAGCCCACGCGGTGGCGTTGGAGGAGGCTCTGCCTCTCTTTGTGGCGCATGTGTTCAAGGCATTGCGCGAATTGATCTAGGGGGACATGGGGGACAGCTTGATCGTTTGGGTGTCCCCCTAGATCACGGGTGTTTGTGCTGGTGACAGCGTTTGGTTGATCTAGGGGGACACGGGGGACACTTCCCGTACTTTCTGGGGTGTCCCCCGGCACGCAGTAGCGTCCGTCACCGTCCGCGTGGAGTTGACCGTCGTTGGCCATGCACTCGATGAGCCGGCGAGCGAACCGCACGCCGGTGCCTAGCCGCTCCCCGACCTAGGGCAACGTCAGATAAGTCTCAGGCATTGATGTGCCCTTCGCTCCAGTCGGGTTGATCTAGGGGGACACGAGGGACACCAGCAGGTCTGTTTCGACGGCGCTCGAACCATCTCGGGTGGCCTCCCCCCGGGGTGTTGGCCTTGAGCGACAGATCTTGTCGCCCGGTCTGCGCGAGGAACAAGTTTGTGCCCCTACGTTCCTGCTACCCCGTGGCGGTACACCTCGGTCAATTTGATTGGAACTGGCATGGTTGTCCCGGCCATTCGCTGGAAGAGCGCGCCAGACTCAGTGCGGCGCTGTGCCGGCTTGAAGGTGCGTAAGTGATTGAATAGGCGGGCGAGGTAGTAATTCTGAAGCTCCATATTGTCTCGACGTACATCGATGCGCAGCCATCTAACGCCGGCCGCCTGCGCCCGTTCGCTTGCCCAGTTTAGAACGGCGTCGCCTATACCTTGACCAGCCCTTGATCGTGAGACGATCATTTTTCCAAGATATAGGGCATCGGCTCTTTGTTCTTCAGGTAGCCAGCCCCAAAAGTCCATATCGGCGGTGCCGTTTAGGCTGACAGTAGCTACGACAACGTTCTTATCTTCGACCACCCATGCGGCGCCCGAGTGCACCCAGTCTCGCAGCACCTCACGTGCGTAGTCGTCGTAATCTGGCGTCCACTGACGAATGCCCTGTTCGCGGAGCCAGTGCTCCGCTTCAGCTCGTAGGTCAATGATCGCGGGGAGGTCCTTGGTCGTGGCTGCGCGAATGGTGAGACTTGGCGAATTCATTCGGCACCCACGTAATAGACGATCTTATGGCGGTCGCCAGGGAGTATCGTGATGATGGTTCGAACCGGTCTGCCTGCCTCGTTGAATCCTGTACGAACGTGTTCGGCCACTGGCGTCATGGCGGGAAGACTTAGCCGCGCAGTCTCCTCTTTCGAGGGCATGCGGATGCTGATTTCATCGGTAAATCGGACTTGACGGTGCCCAGCAGCGGTCATTAGACCACCGGGAATGATCACATCGCCGGGGTCCATGATCGGTGTTCCTTGCGCAACATCCATCGGATAGTAGGAATCGGCGGTCTGGTACGGCACGCTGTCCACCAGTCGTAAACGCTTGCGAACGACGACTGACTCACCCTCGGAAACGTTTAGTCTCTCTGCGATGAGCGGCGAGGCTTTGACAATCGCCAACTCAACCTGTTGGCCCGGGGTTCGCTGCTGCGCGGCGGCTTCCGCCTGCCAAGCGTCATGGCCGGCCTCGGTTGTGTCGCGACGGTGGCCAAGGTGCTCGAACTTGTCCGGCTCCCATACCAATGGGTCGTAGCGGCGGACTGACCAGCCTCGACCAGGCTCGACGATTACCAGCCCTTCGCTTGCGAGAGCAGCCATGGCTGCCCGGACCGTGCCCCGGGAAACGCCATAACGCTCAATTAGCTCAGGCTCGCTCGGCATGTGTTTCGGATACACGCCGCCGTTGATCTCGCTGCGTAGATCGTCTGCGATTCGCTCGCTTTTTGATGGCATCTCATCTCACATTTTAGGAGAGGTCTAGGCGGGTTAGGTGGTGAGGACGGGTCATCTGAGTTTAGTCGCAGTCAACCCTTGACAAGCAAGCACCTAGGGTTCATCGTTGTTTCTGTACAACCCGT